>ERZ773248.33-NODE-33-length-171084-cov-5.035292_pt1 | contig 171084 bp, 168 predicted proteins | sample MGYA00580518_ERZ773248 | MGnify/ENA primary metagenome ERZ773248 (study PRJEB29015, sample SAMEA2737762) | human gut metagenome | biome: human gut; feature: human-associated habitat; material: faeces | place: China | collected 2012 ...
CTTGCATGTATTAGGCACGCCGCCAGCGTTCATCCTGAGCCAGGATCAAACTCTCCATTGTCTTATTCCTTTCAGACAACTTTGGTCTGTTTAGCTCTTTTTTATTTCTTAAACTTAATTGACGTTGTGTTTTATTCTTTCCTGTTCAGTTTTCAATGTCCTCTCACTTGACTCTCTCGTCGAGTGCCCATTTATATTACCATCCCCTCTCCCTTTTGTAAAGCTTTTTTTCTATCTTTTTTTGTTTTTTTCTCTATTTCCCTCTTTTTCTGCCTTTATATCAACGTTTTTTTCATTGATCTTTTTTGATGCTTTTTTATGATTTGGTGTTTATAGAGTATTTTAGATACTAAAGAATAAATTCATTACTTTTAAAAATCGATTATTTTATATTTAATAACTACAAAAAAATCCATTTGGAATTAACCAAATGGATTTCATTTTAACTATTGAGCCATTTTTTCTAGACGAGCACGACGTTTTTGTGCATCAGCTTGACATTTAGCCATTAATTGTTCTGCATGTTCTGGATTTACTTTTAATAATTGTGAGAATCTATTTTCACCTAATAAGTAATCTTTAAATCCATCAAAGTTTGGAGTCTTAGAATCTAATTGTAATGGATTCTTTCCTTGTTCTTCTAATCTTGGATCATATCTTAATAAGTTGAAATATCCACAATCAATTGCACGTTTTTGTTCAGCTTGATGATTTGCTAAACCACCTTTAATACCATGTGCTTGACATGGAGCATAAGCAATAATTAATGATGGTCCATCATAGCTTTCAGCTTCTTTCATTGCTTTAATTGTTTGTGCAGGATTTGCACCCATAGCAATTTGTGCAACATAAACATGACCATAAGCCATAGCAATTTGTGCTAAATCTTTCTTAGCTCCTGTTTTACCACCAGCAGTAAATTTAGCGATTGAACCAGCTTGAGATGATTTAGAAGATTGTCCACCTGTATTTGAATATACTTCAGTATCCAATACTAAAATATTAACATTTTCATTATTAGCGATAACATGATCTAATCCACCATAACCGATGTCATAAGCCCATCCATCTCCGCCAACAATCCATTGAGATTTAGAAACTAAGTTACCTTTATTATCTAAAACTTCTTTAATCGCATCATTTGAAGATGCTTCAACTAATTTTAATAATTCTGGAACAATTGCTTTTTCTTCGCTTCTTTGTCCTTTTACAGATAAGTATTTTTCAATAGTTTCTTTTAACTCAGGTTCACAAGCATCTTTAGCATTTTCCATTACTTGAATCATATGAGCTTCATTATAGTTTTGAGCTAATTTCATACCATAACCAAATTCAGCATTATCTTCAAATAATGAGTTACACCATGCTGGACCTTGACCATTTTTATCAGTTGTAAATGGTGTAGATGGTGTAGAACCAGAATAAATTGAACTACATCCTGTAGCATTTGCAATCATCATATCTGATCCAAATAATTGAGTTGCTAATCTATAATATGGAGTTTCTCCACATCCTGGACAAGCACCAGATACTTCAAAGTATGGTCTCTTGAATCCAACACCTTTTACAGTAGTTGCAGGATATTTATCATCTCGATATTCTACTTCTTTATAGATATAATCAGCTAATGGAGCATGTTCTAATTCTTCATGAACATTAACCATTTTTAAAGCTTCACCTTTTTTATTTCCTAAACATTGTTCAACACATAAACCGCATCCAACACAGTTATCTGGTGAAACTTGAATTCTATAAGATAATCCGTCAACACCTTTACCCATAGGTTTTAAAACATCATTAGAGATATCTTCTGGTGCATTAGCAATTTCTTCATCAGTCATTAAGAACGCACGAATTGTAGCATGAGGACAAACCATAACACAGTTATTACATTGGATACAGTCATCTTTATTCCATTGGGGAACCATAGTCGCAATTCCACGTTTTTCCATATAAGCCATTCCAGATTTCATAGAACCATCTAATTTATCCATGAATGCTGAAACTGGTAAGTCATTACCATCTAATGCGTTGATTACAGAAACGAAATTATCAAAATGATCATCACCTGTTAATTTCTTAGTTTCTTGGATTTCTAAATCAGCCCATTTTGGATCAACTGTTACTTCTTCAATTGCATCTTTACCAGCATCAATTGCTTTGTAGTTTAATTGAACAATGGCATCACCTTTTTTACTATAAGATTTTTTAGCCATTTCTTTCATATATTCAACAGCTTTATCAATTGGTAAAATTTGTGGGTTTAATGCAAAGAATGCAGATTGTAAAATAGTATTTGTACGACGTCCCATTCCAATTTCCATAGCAATCTTATTAGCATTAATAATATAGAATTTAGCATTCTTTGTAGCTAATTGTTTTTTCACTCTATTTGGTAAATAGTCAGCAACTTCTTCTTTAGAAAATTCTGTATTTAATAAGAATGAACCATTTTTCTTTAAGTTTTTCAACATATCATATTTTAATACATAATTATCTAATGAGCATGAGATAAAGTCTGCATTATTTACATAATATGTAGCACGAATTGGTGAAGACCCAAATCTTAAGTTAGAACGAGTTGTTCCACCTGCTTTTTTACTATCATAAGCAAAATATGCTTGTGAATATAAATCAGTATGATCCCCAATAATTTTAATTGATGATTTATTAGCTGATACAGTACCATCAGATCCTAAACCATAGAATAAACATTCAGTATAATCACCAGTTACATTAAATTCTTCAGTAGGTAATGATAAATGAGTGACATCATCTACGATACCAATAGTAAAGCTATTAAATGGATTATCAGAATTTAAATGATCATAAACAGCTTTAATTTGAGCTGGGTTTGTATCTTTAGAACCCATACCATAACGTCCACCAATTAAAACATCTGCATCTTTAATAACACTGCAAACATCTAAGTATAAAGGTTCACCAGCAGAACCTGGTTCTTTAGTACGATCTAATACTGCAATTTTCTTAGCAGTAGCAGGTAATACTTTTAATAAGTATTTTGCTGAGAATGGACGATATAAATGAACTTTAACTAAACCAACTTTTTCTCCAGATTTAGCCATTTCATCAATTGTATCTTTAATTGTTTCAGTAACAGAACCCATAGCGATAATAACTCTATCAGCATTTGGATCACCATAATAAGTAAATGGTGCATATTCTCTACCTGTTACTTCTGAGATTTTTTTCATGTAATCAGCAGCGATTTCTACAACTGCATCGATATGTTTATTTTGAGCTTCTCTACCTTGGAAGTAGATATCATCGTTTTCAGCTCCCCCACGTTCAATTGGATTTGTATGAGGATTTAATGCATTTGCTTTAAATTTAGCTAAAGCTTCTTTATCTAATAAGCTTTCTAATACATCATAGTCCATAACTTCTACTTTTTGAATTTCATGAGATGTTCTAAATCCATCAAAGAAGTGCATTACTGGAACAGACCCTTTAATTGCTGTTAAGTGAGCAACTCCCCCTAAATCCATTACTTCTTGTACTGAGTGTGAACAAATCATTGGAATACCTGTTTGACGACAAGCATACACGTCTTGATGATCTCCAAAGATATTAAGTGAACGAGTTGCTAAAGCACGTGCAGCAACATGGAATACACCTGGTAAATTTTCACCAACAATTTTATAAAGGTTTGGGATCATTAATAACAATCCTTGAGATGCAGTAAATGTAGTTGCTAGAGCACCACCTTGTAAAGCCCCATGAACTGCACCTGCAGCACCTGCTTCTGATTGCATTTCAATAACATTCACAGGAGACCCAAAGATATTCTTCATTCCATTTGCAGCCCATGCTTCAGCATGTTCAGCCATTGGAGATGAAGGTGTGATTGGATAGATACTTGCTACTTCAGAAAATGCATATGCAACATGAGCAGCAGCTTGGTTCCCATCCATTGACAAATATTTCTTAGCCATAATTAAAAAATTCCTCCTTTTGCTTCTATTATTATACTACTTTCCAAACATTTTGACTACACGAATTCATGAATTCGCTTACTATTTCTATCAAAAATAAAAAATAGGACCTTATAGTCCTACTAATTTTTACTTGTTATATACGCTGTCATTGCTCCAATAGCTATAAAAACTATAGAAAAAAGATTGCTAAACTGTCCTATTGCTAATTGAATAGCTATCATCAAAGTAAGAGATTGACCCCAAAAAGCATAATATGTCAATATCGGTGTAAACAGCGTTCCAAGTAGATAGCATATCACTGAAATGATTCCAACTTTTTCGCTTCCATAACGTGCTATTTTTAAAACAATAAAGCCTGTAAAATAACCTGTTAAAATATCAAAATATGAAAAGCTCCACCCTATTTGTAAACTAATAAAATCAAAAGCAATTGTTGAAAAAATAGCAATTACTGTACCAACAACAAACATTTTTATATAATCACTTATTGATAAATGATAATCATTATTTTGATTAAAAAACTTTTTGGCCTCTTGCCTTTGTTTATATTCATTGTATTTTTCTTGTAAATTCATTATATCCCCCCTAATTTATTATTCTTTCTTTTTTTGAATCAATCTTTTCTAAAACAAACGTTGCAACAAATCCACCAATCATTCCGCCCAAATGACCCACTAAAGAAATCGAAGGAACAGCCACCGAAATAAAAAGCATCAATACAACACTAGAAACAATTTGTTTAAACAAATAGCTATACACATCACCATATAAAACAGATAGTGCTAAAAGCGAACCAATAAGTCCAAAAACAACACCGGAAATACCACCCATCACACTATTTGTACCAATATTAAATAATAAAAATAACAAATAAGAAAATAATGTTGTCGAAATCATCGAAACTACAATAACGATAATATATTTTTTCTCTTTTAATATTTTTTCCATTAACATTCCTAAATTATATAAAGAATAAACATTACAAAAAATATGCATTAAACCAAAATGAATAAAATTAGCTGTAATCATTCGGTAATATTCATGATAGTAATAAACATACAAAGGATTAAAACCTCCAACTTGTATCCCTTGCATAGCAGACATTGATAAACCATATTTTAACGAAGTATATAGATATGTAATAACATTCACAGCCATCAAAAAGTATGTAATTTTATATATTTTATATTCTCGATTCATTCGTATCTCCTATAAATTCAAATATTGACATTTGATCAATATTAACTTCTTCTATATTTTCTTTTTTATTAAGTTCATAAATCATTTCAAAACTTGTATCTGAAACAATATTTTTTATATAAATCGGTACTGTTTTCATTTCTAGTAGTCTTTGATTTCCAAAACAATCATTATCAAGAACCAATGAAACAGTCCAATTATGATGCATATTATGCATGATTGTAAACCAAGTAGCACCACTATTTATTTTACTTGAAACAACAATTTGAAACATTGACAAAGCACATACATAACTATTTCTATCAATAGCATGAGTAACAGTAAATCTTTTAGCAGGATCAACAGCACTTAAAAAAACAACCTTCCCCATTCTAATACTCTTTTTATATTCTTGTATTTTATTTAGCATATTTTCACAAACAAAGCAAATTATTTGACTATGATGATGCAATCCATAATGAAAGGCTTCTTGATCAATTCCTTTACAATCATTAGAAATCAACCATTTATCTTCATTATTGATCTTATCAACAAGTCGTTTAACATATCCTTTTTCTTTTTTAGAAACTGTTTGCAACCCCGTAATAGAAATACCTTCAAATTTCACCGGTAATGTTCCTGCAATAAATAAGCAAAGGGGTGCACTCTTTTTCATTTTCTTGATTAGATTTTGAGGATACTCTTCATCATATTTAGTAATAATACGAATTCCTTGTTGTTCATATTCATGCAATTTTTTTAAAAAAAACTGTATCGATTTCATTCGTCGCACAATTTTATATGCACTATATTCAGAAATATCTAATATGTCCATTAATTCATCACTATTTAACCCAAAAAGACTGCTGGGACCATTTAACCCATGAACTTTTAAATTTTTTTCGACTTCCAACCACTCGTCACTTGTTAAAGCAGCTTCATCATACGCATATAAATCACATGTACATAACATCGTTGCCAAACTATTTAAATTCAACATTATTTTTTCCATAATACTCACCTTTATGATTATTATAGACCAATCTTAACATAAAAAAAAGCTATGATGATATTTCATCATAGCAATCATTAAAAGACAACAACTAATAACATTTCAAATTATTCTTTTCCATAGACTGCATGTGGTAACCCAGCAGGCATTACAATTGATTCTCCTTCATGTAAAATATATTTTACACCATCGATTGTAATTTCTCCTTCACCATCCAAACAAGTCACAAAAGAATCTCCACCACTTTTATGAGAACTAATTTCTTCTTTATCAAAAGAAAAAAAGTTACACTTAACGCTTCATTTTGTGCTAATATTTTAGAAACAACTTGTCCTTTTTGATAAGCAGCTTCTTCTTTTAATTTTAATACTTTTTGTTTATCAATATTTTTTAAAATATTCTTTCCTCTAATAATAATATTTTACCATATTCCTATTTATTAATCATGAGCTATGCTCTTTTTTATAAATTTAATTACTTCATCAAGCATTTCTTCACAAAAGAACATAGGTCCACCATGATCTGCCCCTTGAATACGATAAAAAATAACTTCTTTATTTTTATCTTTTAATGCCTTATAAAGTTTAACACTTTGTTTAAACGCAACTAAACGATCCTTTGTTCCATGAGCAATTAAAATAGGTGGAATATCACCAGCTAAATATGTCATTGGACTTGTTTGGCGAGCGATATCTAAATGTTCTAAAACATTTTTTCTTCCAATTAAATATCCTTCTGGACTATCGGGTTGTTGATGATTTTCTGTTGTTGGGAAACCATCTTCCATCGTAATATCAACCACACCATAAAAATCAATAATAGCACGTACTTCATTAGAATATTCAGAATATAAATTACTGTTAAATAATGGTAATTTACTTGTAAGTCCACTTACTAAAGCTACATGTCCACCTGATGAATCACCAAATAAAAAAACATTTTGTTCATCAATAAAATATTCTTCATGATGTTTTCTTAAAAAACGAATTGCTGTTTTGGTATCTTCTATTTGTGCTGGAAAAGGCACTAAATCACTTTCACGATATTGTACAATAGCTACAACAAAACCTTGTTTACATAAATAATTAAGTTGTCCTACATGTTGATAAACATTTTGTTTATGCCAAGCAGACCCTTGAACATAGACAATTAGTGGATATTTTTCATTTTCCATTACCCTTTTACGAGGTACTAATATTTGTAAAACACGACTGATTCCATCAATATTCATATATTCAACATCCGGAATATACATAGTATCCATTTCTTGATCAGACATGATACGTGTTTGCATTCCCTCAATAAAAGTTTCATCTTCTATCATTTCTTCATACGTCATTTTATCATCTCCTAATTTTTATTATTTCACTAAAAAAAGAAAACTTCAATAATTGAATTTCACACAAATAAAAAGAGGGTAGTTTTCACTACCCTCCTTATAAACTATTTACCCATTTTTTCTTTAACAGCAGCTTGAGCAGCAGCTAAACGTGCTAATGGTACACGGTATGGAGAACATGAAACATAAGTTAAACCAATTCTATGACAGAATTCAACAGTTCTAGGATCTCCACCATGTTCACCACAGATACCTAATTTAATATCTGGACGAACTGGTTTAGCTTTATTAATAGCAATTTGCATTAATTGTCCAACACCATTTTCATCAATGTGAGCAAACGGATCAGATTCAAAGATGTTCTTAGTATAATATTCATTTAAGAATTTAGCAGCATCATCACGAGAGAATCCATAAGTCATTTGAGTTAAGTCATTTGTACCAAATGAGAAGAATTCAGCTTCTTTTGCGATTTCATCTGCAGTTAATGCAGCACGAGGAATTTCAATCATTGTACCAACTTTATATGGTAATTCAACACCTGCTTCTTCGATAATTGCATCAGCCGTTTTACATACGACATCTTTAACATATTTTAATTCTTTAATATCTCCAACTAATGGAATCATAATTTCAGGAACAACGTTTTGTCCTTCTTTATTAACAGCAATTGCAGCTTCAATAACAGCTCTTGTTTGCATTTCAGCAATTTCTGGATAAGTTACTGCTAAACGGCATCCACGATGACCCATCATTGGGTTGAATTCTTTTAATGATTCAACACGTGCTTTTAACGCATCAAATGTCATACCTAAACTTTCAGCTAAAGGTCTGATTTCTTCATCTGTATGTGGTAAAAATTCATGTAAAGGTGGATCCAAGAAACGAATTGTTACTGGATAGATTTCCATTGCTTTAAATAATTCTTTAAAGTCAGATCTTTGATATGGTAAGATTTTTTCTAATGCTTCTTTTCTTGCTTCTACTGTTTCAGCAGTAATCATACGTCTGAAGTTGAAAATTCTTTCTTCTTCGAAGAACATATGTTCTGTTCTACATAAACCAATACCTTCTGCCCCAAATTTACGAGCTTGTAAAGCATCTCTTGGAGTATCAGCGTTTGTTCTAACTTTTAATGTACGTACATCATCAGCCCATGACATGAATGTTTCAAAGTCACCACTGATTTCAGGTTCTACAGTTTTGATTCTTTCACCATAAACATTACCTGTACTTCCATCTAATGACATATAGTCACCTTCATGATATTTTTTACCATCTGGTGTCATTAATACTTTAGCTTCTTCATCAACTCTTAAGCTTCCGCATCCACACACACAGCAAGTACCCATACCACGAGCAACTACAGCTGCATGTGATGTCATACCCCCACGGATAGTTAAGATACCATGAGCAATATTCATACCTTCGATATCTTCTGGTGAAGTTTCAAGACGAACTAATAAGATATCTTGAACACCATTTTTATGAGCTTCAATAACATCTTCTGCAGTGAAATAAATACGTCCTGTTGCAGCACCTGGAGAAGCAGCTAATCCTGTAGCTACAACTTGAGCACATTTCAATGAAGTTTCTTCAAAGTTTGGATGTAATAATTGATCTAATTGTCTTGGTTCTACTTTTAATAAGGCTTGTTCTTTAGTAATCATTCCTTCATTTACTAAATCAACTGCAATTTTCAAAGCGGCTTGTGCAGTTCTTTTACCATTACGAGTTTGTAACATGAATAATTTACCATTTTCAATAGTAAATTCCATATCTTGCATATCTCTATAATGTTCTTCAAGAATGTCACATACTTTACAGAATTGTTCATAACATTCTGGCATAACATCATTTAATGTTGCAATTGGTTGAGGTGTACGAATACCAGCAACAACGTCTTCACCTTGTGCATTCATTAAGTATTCACCGAATAATTTCTTTTCACCAGTTGCAGGGTTACGAGTGAAGGCAACACCTGTACCAGAAGTATCTCCGGTATTACCATAAACCATTTGTTGAACGTTTACAGCAGTTCCCCATGAACCAGGAATATCATTTAAACGTCTATAAGTGATTGCACGGTCATTGTTCCATGAACGGAATACAGCTTTAATAGCTTCCATTAATTGAACTTTTGGATCTTGTGGGAATTCAACTCCCGCATGTTTTTTGTATTCTTCTTTATAAATAGCAACGACTTCTTTTAAATCTTCAGCAGTTAAATCTGTATCAAATTCAACTCCTTTTTCTTCTTTGATATCATCAAATTTTCTTTCAAATGAGCTTTTTGGGAATCCCATAACAACATCTGCGAACATTTGAATGAATCTTCTATAACTATCATATACGAATCTTTCGTTATTTGTAATTTTAGTAAAACCAGCAGCTACTTCATCATTTAAACCTAAGTTTAAAACAGTATCCATCATACCTGGCATTGATTCTCTTGCTCCAGAACGAACAGATACTAACAATGGATTTGTTGGATCTCCTAATTTTTTTCCAGTTTCAGCTTCTAATTCAGCTAATTTATTATCAATTTGCGCACAAATTTCAGGCGAAATTTGTTTTCCATCTTCATAATAAGCAGTACAAGCTTCTGTTGATACAGTAAATCCTTGTGGAACAGGTAAACCAATGCTTGTCATTTCAGCTAAGTTTGCACCTTTACCTCCAAGGATGACTCTCATATCTTTATTTCCTTCTTTGAATGAGTAAACATATTGTTTCATTTCAATCAATCCTCCTAATTAATCAACTAATATAATTATACACATGATAGCCCTTACATTCAAGTGTAAATTGATACCGCTTTCATAATTTTTATTAATTATGTTGATTCTATCGCCTTTAATTTTTTTTAAAAAAATAGAACAAGAAACAGCCTAACGGCTATTTGCTTGCTCTATTTCTACTTTTCGTCCATTTAATTTTTCTTTTTGACAATGTCTCATTACTTTTTTTACAGCTTTATCATTAATATTTACAAACGTAAACTTTCTTTTAATATCAATTCCTTGAATATCACTTTCTCTAATATTTGCCTTTGAGACTAAGAAATGAATAATATCTTTTTTCTTTGCTTTATCCATAGATCCTACCGTTAAAAATAAACGTGTATAACCTTCACTTGCACCTTTTTTACGTTTTGATGAAGATTCAAGTTTTTCTTTCGTATAAGGAAAACCAATCTGTTGATTTAAAGATAATTCTATTAAAGCTGCCGTTACATCTTTTAACATATGATTTTCAATTTGATTTACCAAATCTTTCATTGGTTTATGTTCTCCATGTAAAATCATATCTTCTAATTTATACATTAATTCTGTTACTTTATGTTGGTGAATTTGTGTTAATGTTGGTACTTCTAATTTTTCAATATGAGATTTTGTTTTTCTTTCAATCTCTTTTAAATAGCGTTCTTCTTTCCCTACAACAATTGTATAGGCTTTTCCTTCACGATTCGCACGACCTGTACGACCAATACGATGTACATAAAGATCTACTTCTTGAGGTAATTCATAATTGATAACATGGCTAATATTTTCTACATCAATCCCTCTAGCGGCAACATCTGTGGCAATTAAATAATGAATTGTTCCCTCTTTGAATTTCTTTAAAGTTCGCATACGATGATCTTGATTTAAATCACCATGCATTGCTTCTACATTATAGTTAGCCTTTTGCATTTGTTCCGTTACTTCATCAACGCTTCTTTTAGTACGACAGAAAATAATTCCTGATTGTACCGTTTCACTATCAATAATACGGCATAATGTTTCAAAACGGTCTTTTTGTTTAACTTCAAAGTAATATTGTTTAACTGTGTTAGCTGTCACTGTTTTTTGTTTAACTTGAATATGCTTATAATCTGGTTTCATATAATTTTTCGCAATTTTTTTAATACCTTCTGGCATCGTTGCAGAAAACAACATCGTTGTATGTTCTGGATTTGTCTTAGAAATAATCGTTTCAATATCTTCTACAAATCCCATATTCAACATTTCATCAGCTTCATCTAAAACCACGTAAGAAACTTCATCTAGTTGAAGTACTTTACGTCTCATTAAATCCATCATTCTTCCCGGTGTTCCTACGACAATATCAACACCTTTTTTAATCGATTTAATTTGTTTTTCAATACCACTACCACCATAAACACAAGCAAAACGTAAAGAACTGTATTTTCCAAGTTTTTTTAATTCTTCATGAATTTGCATGGTAAGTTCTCTTGTTGGTGATAAAATATACGCTTGTGGTTTCTTTTTTCTTTCTTTTAAATTTGTAAGTAAAATACTTGAAAACGCCAAAGTTTTTCCTGTTCCTGTTTGTGCTTGTCCAATGACATCATAGCCTTCCAAAATAACAGGGATAATATTTTCTTGAATAGGTGTTGGTTTTTCAAAACCTAATTCATTGATTGATTTTAATAATTCTTCACTTAATCCTAATTTTTCAAATTTGTTCATTCATTTTCTCCTCAAGTTTTTCGAGTATAACATAATTCATTTTAAATTGCAAAAAAAGAATGCATTAACATACATTCTTTAAATCACCCTTTAAAAAACCTTGAATATTATCAACGACAAAATCAAACAAACGATTTCTTGCTTCTACTGTTGCCCATGCAATATGAGGTGTCATTAAAAGTTTTGAAGCATCATTAATTTGTAGTAAAGGACTCTCTTTTGCAAGTGGTTCTCTTTCAAAAACATCGAGTCCTGCCCCGGCAATTTCATTATTTTGTAAAGCTTCAACCAGTGCTTCTTCATCAACAATACCACCACGTCCTACATTAATTAAAATTGCTTCTTTTTTCATTAACTTAAATGATTCTTCACCAATTAATCCTTTAGTTTGTTCATTTAAAGGACAATGAATAGAAACAATATCACTTGTTTTTAATAATGTTTCTAAATCAACTGAGAGATAATCTTGCTTCGTATTTTTTCCACTTGTTGAATAATACTGAACTTGGCAGCCAAAAGCTTCAGCAATTTTTGCAACCGTACGTCCAATATTTCCCATACCAATAATACCCCATGTTTTTTCATGTAATTCATAAAAACGAGGTCCAATATAACTAAACATACCACTTTCACTATATTGACCACTTTGAACATAATGATGATAATAACTATTCTTATGTAATAAATCTAAAGCTAATGCAAAGGTATGTTGCGCAACACTTAAAGAAGAATACCCTGCCACATTGCATACCGTAATACCACGACGATGACAATAATCTAAATCAACATTATTGACACCTGTTGCTGTAATACAAATAAGTTTTACTTTCGAAGCATATTGTAAGACTTCTTCGGTAAGTAAACATTTATTCGTAATAATGATATCTGCTTCTTTAATACGTTCAATGACTTCTTCTGGATTACTTTGTTTATAAATCGTTGCTTGTCCAAATTGATTCAATTTAGAAAGATCAACATCATCTCCTAAGCAAACACTATCTAAAAAGACAACATTAGAACTCTTTTTTTTTAAAATATTTAAAATATCTTCATAAGATTTTCCTGAAAAGAATTTTCCTAAATTGATTGCTTCATTAATATCTAAAATAGAGCTTTCATGATAAATCCCTTTCATTTCATTATCTTCAAATTCAAAACTTAAATATTTATTTAAAAGACAAATTCCTAATGCTCTTGATGTCATTTCTTTATCTTTTTCAATTGTATCTAATATATTTTGAATAAAAGAAGCATCCTCTTGAACACATTTAGTAAGGGCTTCTTCTACTTCAACCCCTTCAAATAAATGATTTCTAAAACCATCATGATAAAGAAATGGTAAAACCACATCATAAACACTCATTGGAACATGCCCATACCCTTTTGTAAAGTTATATAGGATTGCAAGTCCTAAATTTTCATCTTTCATCTTATCTACTAACTTCATTTTGATCCTCCATAAATAATTTTATTTTTACACGATGTCTTTCTTGTTTTGTAAGATCATCATAGAATACAAAACAATACTTAAACGCTTGATCTTTACGATTATATTTCAATAAATTATAACTTAAATAACTGCTTTTTCTTTCTCTGGTACCTCCTCCACAAGAAGAACCTCCTGCCATAATATACGTATTTCCTTTTTTTACAACACAAGGAATATGCTTGTGTCCATGGAAAATATAACGTACATGATGTTTTTCTAACCAATACATTACATCTTGAGCATCCACAAGGGCTTTTGTCGAGTCAGCAATTTTTCCCATGAATAGTTTTTCATTCCATTTTATTTTCAAAAAATCATCTTTTCTAAGTGGCATCAAATGATGGTGCATCATAGCAATCAAAGTATAATCCTCTAAATGATTAATAGATAATAACTCATCTTCAATTTCTTGTAAAAGTCTTTGCCCTACCATCCCACGTGCGAGATTTCCTTGAGAAGTTGAATCTATCTTAATCACAATTATTTTAACATCTGGATAAACTTTAATATTTTCTCCTAATAAATAAGCTACAACTTTTGTCTTTTGTTTTTTTAAAATATTCAAGCCATAAACAATGACGTCATGATTTCCTAAAACAAACGTTACATCACTATGATATTTTCTTTTTAAACGATTCATAAAATGAGAGGCTGCATACATATTTTTACGATTAGGCGAATTCATTAGATCACCCGTAATCAAAAATTTAAGTTGATGATCATGAGGAAGCATATGATAAAGTTCATCTAGACTATCCTGTAATACAATAAGTCCATTGTCTGTTTTCTTTGTTCCTAAATGAAGATCACTTAGTTGTATAAAATATTGATCTTCATTTGTTTGACATTTCTTTTCAAAAATCTTATTTGTTTCTATTAGTCTAAAACATTCTTTTACTTCCTCTATGTTTTTTACAGGATAAAAAACACTTTGCTCTCCTTTAAATATAAAAACACCAGGCCAACGATCTATTTGATAAAGAGCATTTAAAAACAGATGAAAAGGTCCATATAAAGAGATATCTTCTTTCAATGCCTTTTTTATACGAAAAACGCGCATCAAATCATGATTATAACTATTATCAAAATTTTCAAAGAATTGCTGATCGATTCCCAATAATAAAATGACTTGATATTTTTCTTTTTCCTTTGCTATATATTTATGAAAATCATGTGCATAACTTGTTTTAAAAGCCGTATCATAGGTTTCAAAGTTTTTACTTCTAAAAAGTAACTCACATTCATTTTTTTGAATTTGATGTACAAATGGAAATTTTATATTTTGTTTTGTTAACCAATTTTTAAATTCTACAAGTTGTTCATAACTTGCATACACATACCTAAATGACTTATTACCGTCTTTAAAAATAAAATTAAAATAGAGATTCATCAAATCATATTCATTCATGTGTGTCACCTCCCACATATTATACACAAAAAAAAGCCTAACGAATAGGCTTTTAGAATTTTAAATTTCTTGGAGTTCTTGGGAATGGTTCAACATCTCTAATATTTTGCATACCTGTTAAATACATTAAGAAACGATCGAATCCCAAACCAAATCCAGCATGTTTACATCCACCAAAACGACGTAGATCCATGTACCATTGTAATCCTTCTTTGGCCATTCCTTTTTCATCCATAATTTTTTCTAAGACATCATATCTTTCTTCACGTTGCGATCCACCAACAAGTTCACCAATTCCTGGAACAAGTAAATCACAAGCAGCTACTGTTTTACCATCATCATTTAAACGCATATAAAATGCTTTGATTTCTTTAGGGTAATCTGTTAAAAATACTGGTCCACCAACAATTTTTTCACAGATATAACGTTCGTGTTCTGAATTTAAATCCATACCCCATTCTACTTTATTTTCAAATTTAACATCTGCTTTTAATAAATAATCGATTGCTTCTGTATAAGTCATACGTTTAAAATCACTATCTCTAACTGCTTTGATACGTTTGATACATTCTTTATCAATCATGCTTTCAAAGAATTTCATTTCTTCTGGGGCATTATCTAAGACATAATCAATACAGTATTTAACCATATCTTCAATTAAATCCATATCATCTTCTAAGTCAGCAAAAGCAATTTCAGGTTCAATCATCCAGAATTCACTAGCATGTCTTGAAGTATTTGAATTTTCCGCTCTAAAGGCAGGTCCAAATGTATAAACATCACGATATGTTAAAGCAAAAGCTTCAACATGTAATTGTCCTGTAACTGTAAGATAAGCTTCTTTTCCAAAGAAATCTTTATCAAATTCAGTATTATCGATTGTTGTTGCTCTAAACATTTCTCCAGCACCTTCACCATCATTTGAAGTAATGATTGGTGTATGGACATAAACGAATCCTTGGTTTTGGAAGAATTCATGAATAGCCATTGATAAAACGGATCTTAATCTAAAGATTGCATAAAAAGTATTTGCTCTTGGTCTTAAGTGAGGAATTTCTCTCATGTATTCAAAAGAATGTCTTTTCTTTTGTAATGGGAAATCTTCATCACAAGTTCCTTCAACCACTAAATGTGTTGCTTCAATTTCAAAAGGTTGTTTTCCATCTGGTGTTAATTTTAATTTACCAGTTACTTTAACAGCACTTCCTGTAGAAATATGAGAAGCTTCTTCATAATTATCAATAATTTCATCTAAATAAACAACTTGTACATTTTTAAAATATGTTCCATCATTTAAAGCTAAAAATCCGACTTTCCCACTATTTCTATTTGTACGGATCCATCCTTGTAATTCAACATATTCAATACCATCTAATTGATTTCTATCATTGATATATAATTCGTATAATTCTCTTACTGTAATAAATTCAAACATTTTTCTCTCCCTATTCTTGATCATTTGATTTCATTTTAATTACTAATTCTTGAATAGCTACCACAACATCTACTGTTTGGACTTCAACGCCTTCTTGAACCATAAAATGACTATGCGTAAAATCTACAATTCCTTTAATGCCTAATTTCATTAAACGATCCACTGTTTCTTGAACATTTTCTGAAATCGCCAAAATAGCAATTTTACAATCACTTGGAAAAGTTTCTTCCAACTTGTCAATATGACAAATTTTCACACCAAATCTTTCCCCTTCTTTATTTTTATCCATATCATAACCACAAACAATCTTACCTACTGTATATTGCCAACGATTATATTTTAAAATGGCACTTCCTAAATTACCAACCCCAATTAAAATAATAGGTTCATCTAATCCTAAACCTAAAACTTCACTTAAACCATCTATAAGATGTTTAACATCATAGCCTCTTCCACGTCTACCAAAATTATCCGTTTTTGATAAATATGTAAAATCACGCCTAATTGTTGTATCTTGTATTCCTGTAATTTCAAACAATTCACTCGATAAACATGTTTCTTTTCCTTCATGTTGCATTTTTCTAAGCGCTTTTAAATAAACAGGAAAACGGGACATTGTCGCTTTTGATATTTTTTTCTCCACACTAATCCCCTCCTATTGATTCTAATTCTAAATCAAGATGTGGTTTAATGCCAAGCGATAAATCACTAAACTTATTATTATCATACATAACTTTTCCTGCTAAAGCAATCATCATTGCATTATCTGTACAACATTTCATTGGTGGAAGAGACAATTGTACGTCTTCTAACATGGCAACTTGCTCTTTCATCTTTTCTCTTAAACCCCTATTAGCAGAAACCCCACCAGCTAACATAATTTCTTTAACACCATATTCTTTAGCCGCTCGAATCGTTTTATCGACTAAAACATCAACGACAACATTTTGAAAAGACGTTGCTAAATCATTTTGATTGATTTCTAATCCTTTTTGTTTATGATTATGTGCTAAATTAATAACCGCTGATTTTAACCCACTAAAACTAAAATTATAACTATCATCATCTAATGGTTTAGGTAAAGCATAACTTGCCTTTCCTAAATGTGCCATCTTATCTAAAACAGGCCCTCCAGGATAAGGTAAATTTAAAACTCTTCCCACTTTATCATATGCTTCTCCAACAGCATCATCTAAAGTTTCACCAATCACTTCAAAAGAATAAGGATGTTTCATCAAGACAAGCTCTGTATGCCCACCACTGACTACAAGACATAGTGCTGGATAAACAATATCTTTTTCATAATTATTTGCATAAATATGCCCTGCAATATGGTGAACCCCAATTAATGGTTTATCATAAGCCAAAGAAAGTGTTTTAGCAACTTGTAAACCAATATGTAAAGAGCCAACAAGTCCTGGACCTTTTGTTACACAAATAGCATCAAGGTCTTCCATTTTTATATTTGCTTGTTTTAACGTTTCTTTTAAAACAACAGATACACATTCAACATGCTTACGGCTGGCAATTTCAGGGACAACACCACCATACATTGCATGTATGTCGATTTGACTTGCCACGACACTACTCAAAAATTCTCTTTGATCCTTTAAGACAGCCATCGCCATTTCATCACAACTCGATTCAATTGCTAGTAATAATGACATCTCTATCCCTCCAATTCCTTGATCATTAAATACGCATCTTCACCATTGCTATAGTATCTTTTTCTAACAGCAACATTTTTAAACCCAAATTTTTGATATAAAGCAATTGCTTTTACATTTGAAACACGTACTTCTAAATTAACATTTTGATAATGTAATTCTTCACTTTTTTCAAGAGCGTATTCCATCAGTTGGCTTGCATACCCTTGTCCTTGAAAATGTCGATCTGTCGCAATTGTTGTAATTTGACATTGATCACCTAAAAACCATAATCCTATGTATCCAATAATTTGATTTTCTTTTTCAAGAATATAATAACCCGCCATAGGGTTCTCTTTTAATTCATGTATAAAATCTTCTTCATTCCATGGTGATAAAAAAAGATCTTTTTCTAATTCTACAATTCTTTTTAAATCATCAACTTTCATTTCTCTTATTGACATATTTTTTTAGCCTCAACTTCCTTAATATATCTTGGAACAAGACCATCAACATTTTCTATTTCTTTTTCTAAAGTAGAAAGTGTATAAATATGATTGGCAAGATCCACTTCTTTTTCAGGTATTCCTACTAAATGTGTATCACCAACAATTTCATAATCACTATATTGTTTTTGATAATTTTCAAATTCATCAATATTTATTAAACAATCATCAACAATAACCTTTCCTTCATTGTAAATTCCTAGAAATAATTTATGGCTTCTTGCATCTAAAATAGAAATAGCTTTTTTCATTCCTGCCATCGCCTTTAAAGAAGAAACAGTTTTTACCTTAATATTCATCGTTGCATTTAATGTTTTCGCAATCGTTAAAGCAACACGTACACCGGTATAAGAACCCGGTCCAATAGTAATGACCATTTCATCAAAATCGCTCATTTTTAAATAATTTTCTTGTAATAACTTTTGTAAATAAACGATTGCATACTCAGATTGCTTTCGATTTCCTTCTTCTTGTAAAGAAGCTAAACATTTTTGATCTTCATATAAAGCTACTACTAAATACTTATTAGCACTATCCATGACAATTGTTTTCATATTCAATCTCCTTTACAAGTTCTTCGTATTTTTTACCAATTGGTTTTAAAATAAATTCTCTATGATCGTCATCGATTCTTTTTATCGTCATTGCTAAACGTTCTTGAGGTAAAATATCTTCTAAAAATCCTGGCCATTCAACCACACAAATATCGTCACTATCAAAAATTTCTTCAAAGCCTAAATCTTCACTTTGTCCTTCTAAACGATAAGCATCAAAATGAGATAATTGATAATTTCCTTGATATTGTTTTAAAATTGTAAAAGTTGGTGAATTAATAATTCTTTTAATTCCTAAACCCTTTCCTATCCCTTTAGTAAAGGTTGTTTTGCCTGCACCCAAATCACCATTAAGCGTCAATAACATATGTGGTTTTAGTAATTTTCCTAAATATTCACCAAAAGCTAATGTTTCATCTCTATTATTTATAGTAATCACTTTTTCCATAATAACCCTCTTTTAAATCTTGATAAAAACTATACCATTTCTTAGTAAAATTCTGATCAAATGGTCCTCCCTTTTTTACTGCTAAATCAATCAAAACATCTAGTTGTTTCTTTAAAATTTTGTCTAATTCATCACTATAGCCCATTTCACGAGCATGTTGACGATATTCTTCTTGATCTAAAATACGATAGTTTCCATCTGGAAATACTTTTAAATCTAAATCATAATCAATATATTTTAAAGCCTCTCCATCATATAAAGTTGGTGAAGCAATATTACTATAATAATACACTCCAGTTTTTCTAATCATACAAATGACATTGTACCATTTATGTTTGGGCATATACCAAATAGCAGGTTCACGTGTATGCCACATTCTGCCATCTGATTCTGTCACCAATGTCCGATTATTAATAACAATGTAATGATCATCCGTTTCTTGTAAAACAAGTCCCTTTGACCAACATCTATGTATTTTACCATTATGTTTATATCCATGTATTAAGATTTTCTTTCCTACAATATCTTCCACAACAAACGACTCCTTATTAACATTTACATTATACACAAATTCATCTTTCTTTCAAAGAAAAAAAGACTCGAAACGAGTCTTATAAATGAACTGCTTTTTTAAGTCTTGGATATAAAATCACAAACAAAATAAAGCAAGCAATGATTGTTGCAATATTATAAGGTAAGTTATAAGTTAAGTTTGCTTGTAATGGTGTTTGGAAAGCATACCATCCTGAAATCAAATGACAAATCGTTTTTAAAACACCCATTACGATAATTCCAACAGGTAATTCATACTTACCCACCTTTAATAAAGGAATAAGTGGTGTAAGTCCAATTAAAACCATTGGTAATAAATAATCAAAGATTACCGATAAAGGACCATAAAATGTTGCAAGTCCTAAAGCAAAATGTAGACCTAAACAAACAAGTGAAACAATCAAACTGTAACCCCAATTCATCAAATAGCCACATAAAATAATTGCAACAAGCGAAAAAGCACAGTTACCACCTTTTGGCATCTCATAAAATTTTGTGCAATATTCTAAAACAACTTGCATTGCCGCAAACATTGCCATATAAGCCATATTCTTCGTAGTTAATTTAACTTCCATAGTCATCCTCCTTTAAATGAGGCAAAATAAAAACCTTTTTACATACGCAAAAAGGCAAATAAACTATTTTGCACTCTCTACGCTAGCATTACCTAGTTCAGATTATAAGGGACAAGGCTACCACCTTTCTCAGCATTTGCGCCCCTGGCAAGTCTTATTATAAATCAATCTCTTCTTTTTTCAATCTTTTTATAGTTTTTTCTTCCTTGTCGGTGTTATAATGAAAAAGTATTAATAAGGAGGACTTGAATGTTATGTCAAAAATTATTTCCGTAAACGCTGGAAGTTCATCTTTAAAATTCCAATTATTTGAAATGGATGATGAAACTGTTATTACTTCTGGTGTTATTGAAAGAATTGGTTTAGAAGATTCTATTTTTACTATTAAGTATAATGGAGAAAAAGATGTCACAACTTTACCAATCGAAAACCATAAAGTTGCTGTTCAACTTTTATTAGACACTTTAATCAAAAAAGAAATTGTTAAAGATTTAGACGAAATCAAAGGTGTAGGTCATCGTGTAGTTCAAGGTGGAGCTTATTTTGATCAATCAGTCATTATTGATGATGATGTAGTTGCTAAAATTGATGAATTAAAATCATTAGCCCCTTTACACAACCCTGCTCACTTAACTGGATATTATGCTTTTAAAGAAGCTATTCCTAATGCTGGAGCTGTTGCTGTATTTGATACAGCTTTCCATCAAACACTAGAACCAAAAAGTTATATTTATCCAATTCCTTACAAATATTATGTAGAAAACAAAGTACGTAAATACGGTGCTCATGGAACAAGCCATTTCTATGTTTCATCTCGTTGTCGTGAAATGATGGGAAACCCTGAACACTCACGTATTATCGTTGCTCACCTTGGAGCTGGTGGTTCTTTAACTGCTGTTAAAGATGGTAAATCAATCAATACATCTATGGGATTTACACCTCTTGCTGGTATTATGATGGGAACACGTTCTGGAGATGTTGATCCTTCAGTTATCGATTATTTAATCGAAGAAGTTGGTTTAGATATGAAAGAAGTCATCAAGATGCTTAATAAAGAATCTGGATTACTTGGTGTTTCTGGTGTATCAAGTGACTTTAGAGATGTACAAGAAGCTGCTGCCAACGGTAATGAAAGAGCGCAACTTGCCTTAGATATTTTCTTTAGAAGAGTTATTGCTTATATTGGTCGTTACTTCATTGCTTTAGGTGGAGTTGATGCTATTTGCTTTACAGCAGGTATTGGAGAAAACTCATTCTTTGCAAGAAAAGAAATTTGTAATTTATTAGCTGAAGCTTTAGGTATTGAAATTGATGATGATGCAAACGTTAATGGTAAAGGTGATCGTTTAATTTCTACGCCAAATAGTAAAGTTAAAGTTTACGTTATTCCAACAAACGAAGAATTAGTTATCGCTAGAGATACTAAGAGATTGTTAAATTTATAAGATAAAAGAAAGGTCTCCCTCGTGAGACCTTTTAATATTCATCATCTTCATCAAAAATAATATGTTTTATGTGATTTTCTATTTCTTTTTTATCCGTAATTACATTGCAAAATCTTTTTCTAATATCTAATCTTTGAAGATCAACAACACGCATATCACTCAACTGCATACGACTCCTTATTGGATATTTTCTTATTTTTGCACGAATATCTAATTCATATTCAGTTGCTTCTGGTGAATCTTCTTTAATAGATGTACAGGGAATAACGAGCATTTTCGACCCAAAATCTTTTAAAACGTAGCACCAATGCCCATCCATCAATTCTTTAGGGAATCCTCTACCAATATTAAAATAGGCCATTTGGTGAACCATAGGTCGACGAGAAACATGATAATAAGTTTGATCAGGTTCTGGATTCTCTTCTTCAACTAATTGACAATAAAAATACTCTAATTGTCTTGTTTGATGCAATAAAGAATAGGTATACTTTTCTACATCATAGCATTCTGTTTCTTTCAAATTTTTTAATGATTTTTTCATTTCGTCCATATTATATTCTACAGACATCTCACTTTTTTTATTTTCCATAAAAATACCTCCATTATTATATCGCCCAAAAAAATCATTTTTTCTTCTTTTTTTTAAAAAATTTGTAGTTGATTTATAAATAAGTACTCTATATAATAGATGCGGTTATAAAATGAGATTTGAAAATAGAGCGCCAGGACTGCATTGCAGTTGACGAGGACTAGACTTATCGAAAAATTCGGCGGATGGTCTAGAGGTATGATACTACCTAAACGATGAACAAAAACTACAAGTGATTGTAAAACAAATTCATCTGGTATCCTCTTTTTTATAACCACACATATAAATATATAAAGGAGGATTTTTTATGTGTGGAATTACTGCCATTAGTGCAAACAAAGAAGCCCTACCATTCTTACTTCAAGGGCTAGAAAAACTAGAATACCGTGGATATGATTCAGCGGGTATTACAACAATTGAAGGGAATCATTTATTTACAAAAAAAGCTAAAGGTCGTCTTCAAAATTTAAAAGATTTATTAAAAGATGAAAATGTTTTAGGTCATGTTGGGATTGGTCATACTAGATGGGCTACTCATGGAATCCCATCAAATTTAAACTCTCATCCTCATACTAATAATGATGAGACTATTTCTTTAGTTCATAATGGAATTATTGAAAATTATAGAGAACTTAAAGAAATCTTAATTTTACAAGGATACCAATTTCATTCTGAAACAGATAGTGAAGTTGTTGTTCATATGATGGATTATTACTATAAAAAAGAAAAAAATTTACAAAAAGCATTAGAAAGAGTTATTACAAGAATTGAAGGAAGCTATGCTTTATGTATTGTTTCAACAATTGAGCCTGATAAAGTCTTTATTGCTAAAAAAGACAGTCCATTAGTTATTGGAAAAACAGCTGATGCTTCTGTCGCTGCCAGTGATATTCCAGCTATTTTAGATTATACAAAAGATGTTTATTTCTTAGAAGATTATGAAATCGCTATTTTAAATAAAGGAAATGTTTCTTTCTTTGATCAATACGGAAATCCTATCGAAAAAGAAATCACTACTATTCCTTATGATAATGAAGCTGCTCAAAAAGGTGGGTATGATACATTCATGTTAAAAGAAATTCATGAACAACCATATGCTATTGCTGAAACTTTAAGAGGACGTGTTGAAGGAACAGATCGTATCATTTTACCTGAACTTGATGCCATTCATGATAAATTCAAAACTTTCAACAAAGCTTACTTTGTTGCTTGTGGAACTGCCTATCACGCTTGTCTTTCAGGAGCAAACATTTTAGAAAGATTAACAGGAATCCCTACTTTTACTCAAGTTGCCAGTGAATTTAGATATTGTGACCCTATCGTTGATGAAAAAACAATGTGTGTCTTTGTTTCTCAATCAGGAGAAACAGCTGATACAATGGCTGCTTTACGTTTAGCTAAAGAAAAAGGATGTACAACAATTGCAGTTGCAAACGTTTTAGGATCATCTATTTCTCGTGAAGCTGATCATACAATTTATACATGTGCTGGTCCTGAAATTGCTGTTGCTTCAACAAAAGCTTATACAACACAATTAATTGTCTTATTATTACTTGGTATGTATATTTCTCAAGCTTTAGGAAATGAAAATGAAGATTATAAACGTATTATTGAAGGTATTGCTTCATTACCTCAACATATTGAAAACATCTTAAAAGATGAAAAAACATTTGAACATTATGCATCTTATTTAAAAGATTTAAAAGATACTTATTATATTGGTAGAAGTTTAGATTATGCTACTGTTTTAGAAGGAGCTTTAAAATTAAAAGAAGTTTCATATGTCCATGCTGATGCCTATATTGCAGGTGAGTTAAAACATGGTCCAATTGCATTAATTGAACAAGGAAGTTTAGTGATTGCTGTAGCAACACAACCAAATATTGCTGCTAAAACAATTTCTAACATTCAAGAAACAATTGCTCGTGGTGCTAATGTTATCTTATTTACAATCGATGGACAAGAAGTAGGAAATGTTAAAGAAACATATATCTTACCTGACGTTGATCCAATCTTACAACCTGTTTTAGTTGCTGTACCTTTACAACTGATTGCTTACTATGCAGCCGGTCTTAAAGGTTGTGATGTTGATAAACCACGTAACCTAGCTAAATCAGTTACAGTTGAATAAAAAGAAAACTCTATGATTCCTATTTCATAGAGTTTTTTTATCCTTTTATTCTTTTAACAAAAAAAGCGCTTAGGCGCTTTTTTAACTATCTTCTTAATCCTAATCTTTGTACTAAAGAAGCATATCTTTCGATATCTTTATTTTTTAAGTATTTTAATAAATCTCTTCTTCTACCAATTTTCTTTAATAAACCTCTATTTGAGTGTTTATCTTTTGGATGTTGTTTGAAATGACCATTTAATTTGTTGATATCTGCAGTTAATACAGCGATTTGTACTTCTGGAGAACCAGTATCTCCTTCTTTAGTAGCATATTCTTTCATGATAGCTTGTTTTTCTTGTTTTGTTAACATTTCTTTTATCCTCCATATGTTAATTTCTTGGCAATATCCAAGCTATACGTTGAGTATTCGCATATCCTAGACATTGTTGCACGACTATTATAACAAAACATATATAAATTTCAAAGACTTTTTTTAATTATTTTGTAAATCTCTTGAAAATTATTTTTTTGTCTAAAATTATTTAAAACTAACAAAACAAAAGGTGCAACCATAACCCCCCAAATACCCATCAATTTCATAAACAGATACATAGCAACAAACATATAGAGAGCTGGTATTTTGATTTTTTTAGATAAAAGATGTGGTTCTAAAATATTCCTTATCAGAGCAATGATCCCATAAAGAATTAATAGTTTTAATGACAGAGATATTTGATTTAATAAAGCAAGAGTAATGATCCAAGGAAACATAATCATCTCAATTCCTAATACTGGAAAAAAGTCAAAGAAGGCAATAAAAAAAGAAAAATTCAATGCTTGTTTGATTCCTATCACTTGAAAGCCTAAAAAAAGCCCTATAAATGTGATAACAAATAAAATACTATATGTTTTTATAATGATAATAAACGTCTCTGTAAAAGAAGATATAAGGGTCGTATAAAGACTTTCTTTTTTTCTTTGAATAAGTGGTTGATGAAATAAAAAAAGCATTGTTAGAAAGAAATGAATAAACAGACAAGCAATAAAATGAACCATATTCATCGCAAGCGATAATACATAATGAATACTTGTTGAAAGAATATTTTGAATGAGAGTTTGAATTTGTTGATAAAATTGCGTAAAAAAAGAAATGAGATATTGATGGCTAAGAAGTTCTTGATAAACCGTTTCTATAAAGCTCGGTAGAAAAGAAAGTGTTTTAATAAAAAAAAGACATGAAAAGAAAATAAAGAGAAAGAAACAAGTATACAAAAGAATAAAAATGATGATTGTCATAATTATTGAAAAAACTTTATTTTTTATATGCAATTTTTCTAATATCAAGTCAATAAAAGGTTTTAATAAAATAGCGGATAAATAACTTAAAACGACAATCAGACATTTTTTTAATAAAATATAAACTATCAAACATCCTATACTAAAAATAATTCCATAATATAAAAAATTAATTAACCAACGTTTTTTCTTTTCCATAGTATAAAATATAAAAAAAGAAGATGATTATTCATCATCTTCTAACATTTTTAATTCTTTTTCACCTGTAATATATTTTAAGATTTCAGTAGCTGCTTCTTTAGGACCATTATGTTCATTACCTTTAATTCCTAAACGAGTACGTAATTGTCCAACCTTAACTCCTTGATCAAACATACGTTGGAAATAATCTTGTAATAAAGGTTCACATTGTTCTTGTCTTTGTACAGGACCAAATGGATTTGCAAAGTAGCTTCCTACTAAACCATATTCCGTTGTTGTTCCTTTAGCCATACGATTACCAGCTCTAAAGACTTTTAAAGCATCATCGACATTATCAAAGAAACTTAATGAATCTCCATTTTCTTCATAATTGTTTGCATATAAGAACAGATCAACATCATGTTTTGCGACAACATCTTTATATTCTGTAATTGGAATAACGATACGCGCATTGACTTTATCAGGATTCATGAAAACAGACCTATCTAATTCTTTAAAACTATAACCTGCATCTAAATCATCAAGTCTTACGAAAGCCCCAATTTCTGTACCTGATGTTTTAACAGTTCCTTTTTCGTCTAATGATAATAACCCCATGTCATCATAAACAGTGATTAAATCTCTGATATAAGCTGCTCCATAAACTTTAATTTGTTCGATTGTTTCAGACTTACCAGCTCCACTATCACCCATAACAACGATATTTTTTGTTTCTCCACTTTGTAAAGTGATTTGAACCATTGCCCCATGGATTGGAAGTTGTTTTTTATTGATTTTTCTTACATTGTGTAATGTAAGCATCATTTTCTTCATATAACCGAAATAATCAAATTCATCGTTTGCTGAAAGTAAAGCAACCATCATATCATTTTCATCATCTTGATAGAAATATTGATGTTTTTTACCGTCTTCATAACCATAAACATAAATCATATCTGGTTTTCTATTACGATATTCTTCTTCTGTAGCCAATTGGAATAAGTTACATAAAGTAACACCTTGAGCCATATAAGCTACATTAAAGTAAACAAAACATAATAGATCTCCAACTTTAGCTGGATAACAGAACCATTGATCTGGATCAAATTTTAAATCTTCAATTGGGTTTTTCTTTGTTTCAGGGAAAACCCCATCTCTTTTATTACGTTTTGAATATGTAATAAAAGGTGGATGAATAATAACTGATTCAATAAATGGAATATTATCTAAACAACGATATTCATATGGTAAAAATGAACGCATATTTGAAACACGTAACCCTGCATTGACACCTGCAGTAATTTGACGTAAAACATTTTCACTTTGTCCAATACATTTATTTTTAATTGATCGATATACTGATAAAACAAGCGCTTCAAAGTTAGCTTGTGCATCAGCGAATTGAACGTTTTGATATCCCCCTCTTGATTCTTCGTTATAAACCACACTATAACGTTGTAAACGACGCCAGAATAAATAGATATCTTCAATTACTTGTGTAAATTCATCCATATCTCTAAAATATGGAGCAAATTTAGGATAAATTGAAGCTAATTCCTTAGGATCCATAACGAGTAATAATCTAAAAACCGTTCTTAAATCATCAACAATATCAATACTTTCTTTTTGAACTTCTCTCAAGTATTCATAAGCTGTTGTTTTCTTTCTTTTGATATCGTGTACATACCCTTTAAGTACACGCGCAAAAGATTCGCTTTCAATCAACTCACAACGTGATTGACAGTATTCTTCTGAAAAGTTAAGAATTGCATTTCCTCTAGTAATTTTAAATTTATATGACATTTTATCATCCTTTCCACCAATAAGATTCCCCATAAATTGCCTTATTGATTGACATTATCTTACCATATTTTTTTTCACAAGCAAAATAAAAACAGTAAAAATATGACTTATTTTTCGATTTTTTTACTTAGAATTATACAATTAAGATTTGTTTATCATATAGATGTTTTTTTATTACATATCTATACAAAAAAAGACCCCTATAAAGGAATCTTAAAAAAGACTTTACCAATGACATCATTATCAAAATCAAAATAGCCTAATTTTCTAGAATCTAAAGAATGATTACGATTATCCCCCATGACAAACACTTTTCCTTTAGGAATATCAATAGAAAGATCTTCTGTATTCATATTCTCTTTAATGTAATTTTCTTTTATCTTTTTACCATTAATATACACTTCATTATTTTTAATATCTAGATGATCCCCACCAACAGCAATAACTCGTTTAATAATAAGCGTATCATCTAAACCATCATCATAATCTACAATAATAATATCATTTCTTTTAGGTTGACTATGTTTATAAAAAACTTTATCAATCAAAACAATATTATTTTGAAAATAAGTATTTTCCATACTTGAACCATTAACTCTTGATATTTGCACAAACTGTAAAAATATAAAAGTTGCAATAACTGTTAAAACAATGACTCTTACATATTCCAATATAATTGAAGTCGTACTTTCTTTTCTTTCATTCATAAAATCACCTGAATGAATTATATCACTTAATGAGATTCATTCAAATGTTTTCTTAATTTTGTAATGATTTTCTTTTCTAATCTAGATACTTGTACTTGAGAAATATTTAATCTTTGCGCCACTTTTTCTTGATTGAAATCCAACTGATATCTCATATATAAAATAAGTCTTTCTTTTTCATCAAGTTTTTCTATTTCTAATTTCAATGCAATTTTTTCAAACCACATTGTATGATGTTTATCTTCTATTCTTTCCTCCATTGAAATTGTAGATCCATCTTTTTCATATATCGGTTCAGAAAGTGAAGTTGGATAATAAGAAGCATCTATAGCTTCTACAACATCCATGACATCTACTTCCAGTTCCTTTGCTATTTCTTGAATCGTCGGTTCATAACCATAAAGTGTAATTAATTTTTCTTTTGCTTTGTTAATTTTGATATTCAATTCCTTAAGTGAACGAGAAACCTTGATTGTCCCATCATCCCTAAAATAGCGTTTGATTTCTCCCATAATAATAGGCACCGCATACGTTGAAAATTGAACACCATAATGAACATCAAAATTATTAATAGCTTTCATGAGACCAATACACCCTATTTGAAAAAGATCTTCTTTATCATAATAATTATTTTTAAAACGATGAACAATCGACCAAACTAAACCTAAATTATTTTTTACAATTAATTCCTTAGCTGTTTCATCCCCTTGTTGTGCTAATTGAATATTGTTTAAAACAGCTTCTTTATTCATGGACAATTCTTTTTTTCATTATGAGTTGAGTTCCTAATTCTAAAGAAGATTCGATTGTCATTTCATCACATAATGCTTCAATAATACTCAGTCCCATTCCAGCATGTTCTAATTCTTTTTTAGAAGTAAACATCGGTTGTCTTGCTTTTTCAATATCTTGAATACCTTGTCCTTTATCAATGACATAGATTGTAAGCAAATCATCTTCGATATAAGCTTTAACCTTTACAAGACAGCCTTTATCACCGTTATAACCATGAATGATGGCATTAGAAACAGCCTCTCCTACAACCGTTTTAATTTCTACAATTTCATCTACCGTAGGATTTAAACAAACCACAAAAGAAGCAATACATGTTCTTACAAAAGGTTCATTTTCTAAAGTTGCACTAAAAGATAATGACATTTCATTTGTCATATTTGCGCCTCCTTTAAATATTCCATAATTTCAAATAATCCACTTAACTCAAAAACCTTATAAGCTGTATTAGACAATCTTCTAAGTGATAATTTTCTTCCTTCTTTAGATAATTGTTGATACCTGCCTAAAACCAACCCTACCCCTGCACTATCGATAAAAGTCGTATGTTTAAAATCAAAAATGACATCATCATCATTAATCGCTAGAAGTACATTTAATTTATTTCGATAATACGCAACATTATAACCATCTATTTCTCCGTAAAATGAAATAATCAGTTGTCCATTTTCAATTTCATGTTCCATTTTATTTTCCATTTTTTCATCTCCTTAAATGCATCTTAGCTCATCTTAAAAAGAAAAAAAATAGATTCGACAAAACTAGAAATAATGACAAAAAAAGAGTCTAAATCAACGATTTATAGACTCTCAATAATTTATCTAAAAAATTCATTTTTTTGACATTTATTTCACTATATAAAGGATAACTAGCAACAACTTTATCTTTATTATATAAAATAAGCTTTCCAATACTTTTATTTTGATTAATTGGTAATTGTAAAGAATCAAAAACAATTTTCTTTTTGAACTTTTCTTGATTTGTCTTTTCAGATAAATAATAAAGATTTTTATGACTTACAACATTGATCTTTTGTTCAACCATATCTTTGACTTTTACAGTATCAATCACTTCTCCTTTTTGATAAAGTTTAACTTGTTGATACTTCGAAAAACCAAAATTCAATAACCCTTTCATATCTTCATTGCGTGTTTGTGGCTTATCTTCATTCATGACAACACCAATTAATCTTAAATCCTTTTTCTTACATGTTGTGACAATACAATACCCAGCTTCTTTGGTAAAACCTGTTTTTAAACCATCTACTCCTGGATATTGTTTTAAAAGTTTATTGGTATTTACAAGCCAAAACTTTTGTTTTGTTTTTTCGCGAACATAACTATCATAAAGCGATGTGACGGCTAAAAGTTTCTTGCCACCAATTTGTAGTAAATAAGCGGCCATAGTTGAAAGATCTTTCGCACAAGTATAATGATTTTTATCATGCAATCCTGTACAATTGACAAAATGCGTATTTTTAAGTTTTAAAGCTTTTGCTTTTTCATTCATCATCGAAACAAATTCTTCATGACTTCCTGCAATATTTTCTGCCACGACAACACAGGCATCATTCCATTTCACTCACATTCGGTAACACAAACACCCCATTTTCATAACTTATTTTTTGATAACTCGCAACATTGATATAAATATCAAGTTTTTCTTTACTATAGACCACAATTTTATAGATTAATTCTTTAATCAAAGTATCACTCATATCTCTCCAATGATTCAGCTTATCTTTGATAGTTTCTATCAAATTTTTAACCTTTTGAATGACACTGACTTGTGTTTGACTCGTCATATTCATCTTTTGGTTCAGTTCATAAGTTTCTTTTTCAATTTCTTCTTTTTTATGAAAATAAATCTCTTTATCAATCAAACCTTCCATATAAAGATCAACTAGTTTTTCTAGCTTAGAACGATTACTTTGTATCTTTTCTTCGATACCTTGAATTGAATCTTCATCTAAATCCATTTCAATTTCTTTTAAAACATCTTCAAATTGTCTAATAATATCTTCTTCATTGACCTTAAAATATTGAGCAGTCTGTTTAATAATATCTTTTAAAGCCTCCTCCTTTATGTTCTCACTTTCAGGACAGAAAACACGTTTTTTCTTGTCTGCAGTTGAACATTTATAGTAAATACTATCATTCTTTCTTTTGATTCTACGGTAGCTTGCATTACAATATCCACAGAAAATCTTATTAGAAAAGATATTTTGATTGCTATATTTAAAGGGAACTTTAACCTCGTTTTTATCATTTATACTCTTACGATTCTCTTGAAGTTGTTGAACATATTCAAAAGTTTGTTTATCAATAATAGCATCATGATGCGAAACACATACATAATATTGACTTTCATCTTTAACAACTTCTCTTTTCTTTTCTAAAAAGTCAATTGTCTTACTCATTCCTTGAACAAGATCTCCACAATATTTTCGATTCTTTAACATTCCTCTTATCGTAGAAGGAAGCCACTCTCCACCAGTTGCATTATAATAACCTTGTTCATTTAATGTGTTAGCGATTCGTCTTGTGCCATACCCATCAATATAAAGTCGAAAGATCTGTTGAACAACCTTAGCCTCATCTTCAACAATAACAATTTTTCCATTCTCTCGCTTATAACCATAAGGCATTGTCCCATGTGCAACACCATTTTCATAATTTCTTTTTGTTGCCCAATTGACACGTGAACTGATTTTGCGACTTTCTTCTTGAGCAAGCGTAGCCATTAAAGATAGACGTAATTCACCATCATTACTTCTTGTATCAATATTATCTGTTGTAAAAAGAACACCAACATTATATTTCAACAACAATCTTGTATTGACTAAAGTATCCACTGTATTTCTTGCAAAACGGGTGACTTCTTTTGTAAGAATTAAATCAAACTCGCTATTCTTAGCATCTTCAATCATTTGTTGAAATTGTTTTCTTTTCTTTACATTAACTCCTGATATTCCCTCATCTGCGTATCCTCTTATGAATACCATATCCTTATTTCTACTAATAAATTCTTCAAAATATTTTTTCTGTGCTTCAAAAGAATGTAACTGTTCTTCGGTATCTTTTGAAACTCTGGCATAGAAAACGACTCTTGTCTTTTTCATAACGACAACCTCCTTATGTAAAGATGAAGTTTTGTATTTTGAAGTTGTTTATATTTCTTTTTAACATATGGCGATTGATAGTCTTGTAAATCAAATATATAAGTTTTCACATATTCAAATTGTGATAAATCCACATTTTCTTTAAAGTAACAATCACTTAAATCCATATATAAGTGATACTCATTCATCTTTTTAGGAATGATTGCTTTTATATATTGGATAATGATTTGATGAATAACTCCTTTATCTATTTCAACTTTCTTTTCAATCACTTTCACAATATGATGAATAGCATTCTTCATATCATTATTACTTTCCTTCATTTCTAATGCTTGAAGTTCTTTTTCTTTTGCTTCTAATTCTTTTTCTTCTTTTAATTTATTTTCTTTATAGACTTCTATTGATATCTTTTCTTCTAAATAATCATCTAAATATAATTTCATTCGACGTCTAATATATCCAATATCTTTGTGTAATTGATTAATTTGATTCTCACAGTTCATAAAATCATAAGAATTCATTAACGCATCAACCAATTCTTTCTTGACCTTTTCTTTGTTTATGAAAACAGTACTTATAAATGAACGTAATAATTCTATAAGTACTGTTTCATTAATAATATTCGTATTTTCACATTTTCTACATCCCCAACCAATACTGTTTCCATATTTCATTCGAGCATATGATTTTCCACACATTGCACAAATGACTTTACCAGACAACGGATATCTTCGATTTCTTTCTCCATTTTTTACTTTTGATTGTCTTAATTGTTGGACTGCATAAAATATTTCTTTATCAACAATGGCTTCATGATGATTGTTAGTAATATACATATCATTTCTTGATATATTTCTTAATATTTTCTTTTCTAGATAATTATTTGTCTTTTGTTTTCCTTGCACAAGTCTACCAATATATTTCTCATTGGCCAATATTTTAGCAATCACCGATGTATCCCAATGTGCGTTACCAGAAGGAGAAGGAATATTCCATTCATATAATCTTTTTGAAATTTTTCCATATCCCAATCCTTGTAAGTACCATTTAAATATATGTTGAATCACATATGCCTGTTGCTCATTCACCTCAAGTTTTCTCACATGACCAACTTTGACAATGTCATAACCATAAACATTAGTAATTACAAGTTTTTCATTTTCAAATGCTCTTTGAAATCCCCAATTGACTCTTTGGCTAATTTTTCTACCTTCTTCTTGAGCAATTGTAGCCATTAAAGATAAACGCAATTCACCTTCATGTGTTCTTGTATCAATCATATCTGTCAAGAATAACACATTCACATTATTTTCTTTTAATAACCTGACCATTTGTAAAGTATCTAAAGTATTTCTTGCAAATCGTGTCACTTCTTTTGTAAGAATAATATCAAAATGATGATGCAAAGCATCATTAATCATTTTTTGGAATGATTTCCTTTTTTTAATGCTTGTTCCTGTAATACCTTCATCAACATATGAATTAACTAATTCAAACTCTGGATGATTATCTAAATATTGATAAAAATAATCTTGTTGTGCCTTTAAAGAATGAAGTTGATCACTATGATCTGTAGATACTCTTGCATAAAAAACAGCTTTTAATTTTTTCATTATTCGCTCACTCATTTCAATCAACATACTACTAAGATTATTTTATTTATCTAGTGAATTCTTCTCTTGGTTTAAAAATATTTCTTTCATTTTGTGATATGTCTTTTCATCTATTTCTTTTTCTTCATAGAGTTCTTCTAAAATTGCATTTCGTACAATAATTGAAATATCAATTTCATTTCCTCTCAATAATAATTCCCCCTTTTTAAAATCTATGTTTTAACGAAATAATATATGTCGTTCATTTTTTACACTCCTTCCCTGTTATCGAGGAATCCTCGGTAACTCAACAATAAAAAGATATGAATATATTCATAATGAATAACTCATATCTTCTCAAATTCTATTTCATTTTTTCTTCTAACTCTAACAAATAGCGATCAAAATCAGACATATACAATTGATCTTGTATAATTCGATATTTTTCAAATTCTGTTTCAGCATGAATTTTAGCAATTGCAGCAGTTACATTACCAGCATCTTTTAATAAACCATATTCAAACATTTCAATGAATCCATTAAGTCTTGTTTCCCTGTCTTGCATTGTTAATGGTATTTTTCTTTGAGCCATATTTTCAGCAAAATCCAAGTAAGATGTAACCATACGATTAAGTTGTGATAATTCAAATTCAGATAAATAATTCTTAGCAATTATGACATCACTCTTTTTAATTTTGCCATCTGGTGCATCTTGCCAAGTCATTAATCCCATATTTTGTTTTTGATGATCAGCTCTTTCTAAAATATGTTCAGCTGCAGTATGACCATGAATTGCATAATGCATTTTGTTTTGAACAGTTGCATAAAATTTACGTTCACTCGCTCTAATTTCACGAACACGTTCTAATTGTTCTTCAAAGTATTTATCAGTTAGGAATGTTCCTTTTTTTATCTTTCATCATCCATAACCCAACCTTTAATTGTATAATCTTTTACAATTGTATTTGCCCATTTTATAAATTGAATAGCACGTTCATTATTAATTTTAAATCCTACAGCTATAATCATTTGTAAATTATAGTGATTTGTCTTTCACCTTCATTTTGAACTATTCGAAATTTTCGAATAGTTGAATTTTCATTTAATTCATTATCTTCTAATATCTTTTTAATATGATAATTGATTGTATGAGCTTCAACATCATATAAAACAGCCATCATTTTTTGTGTTAACCGTATATTTTCATCTTCATAACGAATTTCAATACTTTCGTCAGTATTTCCTGTTGATGCTATATATGTTAAATATTCAGCAGCTGAACTGCGAATAGATAAATCATTTTCTGCCATTTTATTATGCTCCTTATGATAAACCATAAAATAAAGTTATCATAATTTATCAACTTTGGAGATTATTTATTTTAGAGCAGTTCTAATACAATTCCATAATTATTTTATATTTTCAATAAAAAATACAATAGAATCTAAAATAGGAATTAAATCTAGATTTAATTCCTATTTTAATCTTGATATGTTACACGAATAATACCAAAAATATGAACAATTAAAGTATTATAATTAAAATAACATCTATAATATATCATTAATCATTGTACTAAAACTTTAAAAATACTTGTACTCACTAATTTATACTTTGCATAATTACTAAGAGAAGAAATTATTTCTAACATTTCTGGTGACACTTTATAACAGAATAAATTTTTCTTACTATTAATTATTTCATATTTAATTTATCTATAATATCTACATAATAAGAAGAATTAATAAATACTGCACTTTCCAAATAATAAAATCAAACATCAAGCTAGTTTTAAAATATTCACCTCTAATGTTTACATTTCTAATTCTAAAGTATCTTTATATCGTTGCCCACCATCAATCGTTATATCTGTACCTGTTGTATACTTTGATTCATCACTTGCTAAATATAAGGCACAATATGCAATATCATCAGCTTCACCAATATGTCCTAAAGCAGTCTTTTCAATGCATGAATTCAAAACATTGGGATAATCACAAATAATTTTTGTCATTGGTGTTTCTATTGTACCAGGAATAATAGTATTAACACGAATACCATTTTTCCCTAAATCAGCAGAAGCTGCTTTTGTTAATGAAATAACTGCTCCTTTAGAAAGACTATAAGCATTGAATTCAATACTTTTTACTGCAGCTAAAGATGAAACATTAATAATAGAACCTTTTTTATTCTTAATCATAATTGGCGCAACTGTTTTCATTCCAACAAAAGGTCCCCAAGCATTAATCTTCATCACATTTTCAAACGCTTGATAATCTGTCTTATCATAATTAATACCTTTTGATCCAATACCTGCATTATTCAATAAAATATCAACAGTACCAAATTGATTAATACATTCTTCTACAACTTTCTTCCATTCTTCTTCATCAGTTACATTCAATTTCAAGGCAATTGTAGAATGTGAAAAATCTTCATTAATTTTTTGAACAGTTTCTCTCAAAATATCTTCGCACATATCTGTTGCTACAACCTTAGCTCCTTCTTTTGCAAAAAGATAAGCTTCAGCAGCTCCTTGTCCCATTGCTGCCCCAGTAATAATTGCAACTTTATTTTCTAATCTATTCATATAAAATCCTCCTATTTTAAATCTCTTCCTTGTGAAGAAATAACTTTTTTATACCAATAAAAAGAATCTTTTCGTATTCTTTCTCCATTTCCACTACAATCATCTTGGTAATTTACATAAACAAATCCATATCTTTTATGCATTTCACCAGTTGATGCTGATACAAGATCAATACATCCCCAAGAGGTGTAACCCCATAATTCAACACCATCAATACGAACAGCTTCTTCCATTGCTAGAATATGATCTCTCAAATAATCAATACGATATGTATCATGTATTTTATTATTTTCATCAACTTCATCTTGTGCACCTAATCCATTTTCAACAACCATTAATGGTTTTTGATAACGATCATATAAATAATTTAAGGCAATTCGTAAGCCTTTTGGATCAATTTGCCAACCCCAAGCACTAGCTTTTAAATATGGATTCTTCACTCCAAATGACATATTTCCACTTTGATTAGGAGCCACCTTTGGATCTGCCGAAATACAATTTGACATATAATAAGAAAAACTAATAAAATCAACTGTTCCAGATTTAAGAATTTCTTTTTCCTTATCATTTAAAGAAAAAACAACTCCATTTCTTTCATATTCTTTTAATTTATAACGTGGGTAATATCCTCGTGCTTGTACATCACAATAAAAATAATCTTCATTTGCTTCTTCCCATGTTTTTAAAATATCATTTGGGTGACAAGTATTCGGATATTTGATACCATAGCCAATCATATTTCCAACCTTATTATTTGGATTAATATTATGTAATGTTATAACACTCTTAGCACTAGCAATCAATTGGTTTTTAGCAGCATCAGCAATTGTTTGGGGATTTTGATTAGGTATACCTGCTGCAACCCATCCACTAAAATCTATACAATTGATTTCATTGAAAGTTAACCAATATTCAACTTTATCTTTATATCTTTCACCTACTGACTTCACATAACGAAGAAAACAATCAATTGTTCTTGAATCACTCCATGAACCCCATTTATTTACTAAACCAACTGGTGTTTCGTAATGTGATAATGTGACCAACGGTTTGATTCCATATTTCAAACATTCATCAAAAATTTGATCATAAAATTTTAATCCTTCTTCATTTGGCTCTTCTTCATCACCATTTGGAAATATTCTTGTCCATGCAATTGACATACGATAACATTTAAATCCCATTTCTGCCATCAAAGCTATATCTTCTTTATAATGATTATAAAAATCACTAGCTCTATGACTAGGATAATCATAGCCTTCAAAACATCCAAATTCTACATCATCATTAATTTCCATACCAAACAGATTATCTGCTTTAATGTTACCATCTTTAGTCTTGTAAGTAACTTTTCTAGGTTCCGTTTTAGAACCTCTTGTACAGCAATCAGCAGTACTTATACCTTTTTTCCCTTCTTGCCAACCACCTTCATACTGGTTAGCAGCAGTAGCACCACCCCATAAAAAATCTTTATCAAACATCTTCACACACCTCTTCATTTTCTTTTTTTAATATTAGTAATGCATCTTGAGAAAATGGATGCATATCAATAACAGTATGCTTTTCTTTCACAATCATTTTTATATTTGCAATAAATCGCTCTGCTAAATCAACAGCTTTTATACTCCACCCATCGAGATTAATAGATAATCGAATAGTTGTATTATATGGAACATATACAAAAATCAATCCATTATTCGCTTGAGCAACTCGAATATCATTAGTATCATTAATCAATATATCTTGTTTTGGTATTATTGAATTAACCTTTAATTCTTCAAATATTGCTTTTATATATCCATAATCCCAAGCACCAGTAAAAGACATTGCTTCTTCCCATGACTTAGGCATATCAAATCCCTCACCTAAAGAACTTTCGAAACTTTTCTTCACTTTATGCCAACTATATATTCCTGCTGCTCCATATGTTATACCAGCACATGCTCCAGATAAAATACTCATAAAAGCACAACGACGTACATCAAAACGAGTCCAACGCCCGTACATTTGTCCTGAGTATCCCATTTCTTCATAACATGGTTCTGAATTTATTAATGGTTTCCCTGGATATTTATTTTGCATTTCTTCACTTAATGAATATGGCATGGATAAATCTTTTGCATTGTGTCCACTTTGATAAAAACACAGATCTAAATACTGATATATTTCTTTTGGAATATATGTATATCTTCCTTTGATATGTGTTGTTAATAAACAACTTGGTGCAAGTTTTTTTAAAGCAGAAGCAACGTAAGCATAATACTTTATAGATTCTTGAGTTGGAAAATCGGTATCTCCACTAACAATATATAATGGTTCAAATTTACTAAATGTTTCATGAACTTTTTCAACATAATTTTTTAAGCAATCAAAAGGTAACACGCCATCAGGAATTAAAGAAGACGCCCATGTTCCAGGTACATAATTACACCACAAAAGCACTAATGATAATTCAAATCCTTCTTTCTTAGCTTTTTCACACATTTTCTTTGCGTGTTCAAAATATTCATCATTCAAATAATTTGGATTATTATTAATAAAAGGATTAAAATTGAAATTGGTTAGAGATGCATCCCATTGTGGTAGAATATTAATTTGAATCGTATTAAAACCTTGAACTTTTCTTTTATACAAATAATAATCCCATTCTTCATCACTTATATTTGTAAATGCAGACCAACAAGTATCTGCTAAGTAAAAAAATGTTTTTCCATCTTTTAATAAAGTTTGCTTGTTTTTAGAAATTTTTAACATGAATATCTCCTCTTGTTATACAAAGAAATAGGTTCAATAATGAACCTAAATCTTATAACTATTTTGATAATTTATTTGATTTAAATTTTCTTAATTTAAATCCTTTTTTTTCATCGAATCCAATCATTAAGCCTAAAACCAAAGGAACAATAAATGCTATACCACAAGCAATACATGCATTGATAAAATCTTGTCCAGGTCCTCCAGCAAATTGAAGAATAGTCATGAAGTTTGTTGCTCCAAAAGAATAAACAGTTACTCCTAAGAAACCACCAACTAACCCTGCTATTGCACTTCCAATAACTTGTACAATCATTGCTTTTTTATTTCTCACTAATACACCAAAGATTGTAGGCTCACTAATACCACCAACAATTAAAGTTACTGCATTAACTCCTGCCATTTGTTTTTCTTCGCCCTTTGCACGAATTAAATAAGCTACAATCATACCTGACATAGCATAATATGCAATGTTCATACCTACGAATACTACAGGATCAAATCCAGCAGTTGTCATATTGACCAAACCAATTTGACCAACTGCGACATGCATACCAGTAGCAATTAAAAATGGGAATACTGCACTTACCAAAGCAATAGCCAATGGTCCTGCAACATCATATAAAGTTGTGATAACCCATGACATACCTTCACCTAACCAGTTACCAATTGGAGCTAATCCACAAAACATCAAAGGAATCATGATAAATAATGTACAAAATGGTACTCCCATAATCTTAAATGATTTTGGAATAACATTATCAAAAAACTTAAAAACATATTGCAATACCCAAACAGTAAGTAAAGTTGGTAACAATGTTTGTGCATAATTAACTAAAGGCATTGATAGAATACCATACATTTTAAAAGGTTCACCTGTTGTTACAATACTTAGAATATTAGGATCAATTAACAATGCTCCTAATAATAATGCCATCGGAATACTTGTATTAACTTTCTTAGCAGTTGACCATGCTACAAATATAGGCATAAAGTAAAATCCACAATTTCCTACAATTGATATCATTTTCATAAAAGGATGTTCCACATTCATAACATTGAACAAATCTGGACCCAACATTGCATATAACATTTTAAATAATCCTGCACCCATCATAATAGGTAAAATTGGAGCAATAGATCCTGAAATAAAATCTAAGACTTTTCCTGGAAGCTTTTTAAAATCAAACGGTTCTTTATCTAGATTTTCTTCGATTGATTTTGTTTTTTCAATTCCACTTATTTCACAAAACTCTGGGTATATTTCTGAAACATGTTGTCCAATTATAATTTGGAACTGTTCCCCAGAGAATTGTGCTCCAATTGCACCTTTCACTTCTTTTACTGCTTCAACGTTTACTTTTGATTTGTCTTTAACATTAAGACGTAATCTTGTCATACAATGAACAACACCTGAAATGTTTTCCTTGCCACCGACATTTTTAATAACTTCATTACAAAACTCTGTATACTTTGCCATTTTTCTTTCCTCTCTTTAATATAATATATATGCTAACAAGATATTTGCGCGCTATTTTATCTTGTAAAAGCCCAAAATAAAACCTGATGCTAATAAGAACATTATGAAAACATTCTTAGTATACATCAGGTAAAGCCTTATTTAAGTTACAATCCTGCTCTTGTACAAAATCTATTAATATGTATAACTAAATATAGAAGCTCCTCTTTACTAGGTTCTATATTTAATTCAGCCAAAATATATAATTTAATTTTTTCTATAGTTTTTCTTAATTCTGGAAATTTCTCATATACTTCATCATATAATTTGACATTCTCAGAATTTGTTTCATTTAATCGTGTCGAACGTTTTAATAAATATTTAAGATGTGTTACAAATCGAGAATAATTAAAATCATTACGATCAATAATAATATTCATTTCACTCTCAACAATTTCTGTAATATCATCTATAAAATGTGTTATTTCATCTTTTTGTGTTCCAATTGTAGTCATTTGTTCTGCATTAATGAAATGCAACGCTATCCCACTTACCTCACTCAAAGGCAACTGAATAGATAATCTTTTTTCTATATGGTTAATAGCCCATTTTCCTAATAACATTTCTTTTTCATACAAATGCTTGATTTCATTTGTCATTGGGTTACTTATGACAAGCCCGTTCTTTACATTCTCAATTGCAAAATTAATATGATCACAAAGTGAAAACCAAAATGTTCTACTAAGGTTAACTCCTAAGTAATCACTTCCTTTTTCAACAATTTCTAATGTGACATCAATTACCTCTTCAGGAATCTCACTTAATAAAGTAACATAATGAGAATCTAAACTATAGTATGTTCTATCTATCTTTGATAAATCAACTTCATATGGAGGCTTTGAGAATCCAATTCCTTTACCCATCGCGACCACTTCATGACCATTATCATCAACACAAATAGCAACGTTATTGTTAATATTTTTTATAACCTTCATTCTTTTCAACCCCAGTCCATTTGTTATTGATTATTTAAAACATAACTTAATATTACTGATTCACTTCACTCTTGTCAATTATAACTAAAATAGAACTTCACCTTTTTTAACTTCTCTTTCACCTAAGTTAAAATCTTTTTCATACCCTGAAGGAAAAACTACCATTGTTGTCAAATTGTAACCTTTATCTTTAATAAATTGATTATCAAATTGAACAATAGGTTCTCCAGCTTTTACATAATCACCTTGTGAAATTAAAGAGGTAAAACCTTCTCCATTTAATTCAACAGTATCTAAACCTATATGAACAATACATTCAATCCCATCTTTTGTTTTAATTCCCACAGCATGACCAGTTGGAAAAACACTCTCAGCAACACCACTTATTGGTGAAACAACAACTTGACTTTGTGGAATGATTGCAAAACCATCTCCCATAAGTTTTTGAGAAAATACACTATCGGGTACATCTTTTAATAATATCAATTGTCCATCTAGTGGTGAAACAATTTTAAATTTTTCTTTTTTAAATAAACTAAACATTATTTTTTCTCCTTTTTCTATTTTATCTAACAAAAAAACTTCCTTATCTGCAACCAAAAAATCATAAGAATTTTTCGGGAAAGCCTTCAAAGGAAGTTACAAACCTATTTATTCTTTTTTCTACGCCCTTATAATAATTTAATATTATTAAAAAGTCAACAGCTTTTTAAATATTTTTTGATTATTTCTGATTCAAAAATGATAATATCTCAATGTATCCAGGGGAGGTTATTATGAAAAAGGTTGAATTGAGAATGAATGAACAGAATAAGTATGAAATAATCAAGAAACTTGTAGAAACAGATGAAAATAAGAAAAGAGCAGCTACTAAGCTTGGATGTACAGTAAGAACAATCAACAACTTATCATTAAATACAAGAAACAGGGAAAGAAGAGATTCATGCATGGAAACCGTGGAAGACTGCCCGCTTCTGCAGTTCCTTTAGATATAAAGAATAAGATCATCTCTCTTTATATTAATGATTTCTCTGGCGCAAACTTCACTCACTTCTGTGAGATTGTGGAAAGTGACTTTCGTATAAAGATAAGTGATACAACACTCAACAACTGGATGAAAGCTGAGGAAGTGCTCTCTCCAAAATATTTGATGAACAGGATGAACATCCAAGACGTCCTAAATCAAAATATGCAGGTGAGATGATACAGATGGATGCATCATCATTCCATTGGATTGAAAAAGAAGTGTGGCATCTGCATGTTGCAATTGATGATGCCGATGGTAAAATCGTTGGTGCCTACTTTGATTATCAAGAAACTCTTAAAGGATATTACAATGTCCTCCATCAAATATTAACGAATCATGGTATCCCTGCTTTATTTTATACTGACAGACGTACTGTATTTGAATATAAAAGAAAAAAACAGACCTTCAGATGCTGAGGACACATTCACTCAGTTCTCTTATGCCTGTCATAATCTGGGAATCGATATAAAAACTACGAGCGTACCCCAAGCAAAAGGGAGAGTCGAAAGACTCAACCAGACGCTCCAGTCACGATTACCAGTCGAACGAAGGCACACTCATATCACCAACATAGAGGACGTCAATGAATTTTTAAACTCCTACATAAAAAAATTCAATGATCAGTTCGCTCTACGCCTTAACAGTACCGAATCGGTATATGAGAAGCAACCATCTATGGAGGAAATTAATCGTACTCTTGCAGTACTTTCAACTAGAACTATAGACAAAGGCCACTGCATCAGATTCCAGAGTAAATACCATTTTCCAGTACCTGAAAATGGTGACAGAAGATACTTTGCAGGAAAGACTGACTACATGGTCATTGAGACATTTGATGGACAGCTTCTGGCAAATATCGCTGATAAGCTTTATCTGATGGAAGAAGTACCCGAATATGAACTAATATCAAAGGAATTTGATGCTCCTAAGGAAGCACCTAAGAAAGAAAAGAAAAAGTATATTCCTCCAATGAATCATCCATGGAGAAAAGCGAGCTTTGTCAGTTATGCTGCAAAACAAAAGCACCGTTATGGTGCTAATGTTTGATTATTTTTGAGACATTATCAATTTCGGTTGACGAAACTTAACCACTATTTTCATAAATTTATTTACATATTTTTATGACTATGTTATTATACTTTCCAATGAGGGAGTAGTCTCACAAAAATGTGTGATGTTATCAACAGACGCGGATTTAATATCCTGGTGCATCTTAAAGACAAGACTCGTTAAAGAATAATTTTCTTTAGCGAGCTTGTCTTTTTTTGTTTGCTAAAGAGATAGGAGGCATATATGTATTATCAAAAAAGAATATCTGAAGTTATGAAAGCTTGTGAAACAAGTGAAAATGGATTAAGTCATGAAGAAATTATCAAACGTCATCAGCAATTTGGCTATAACATCTTAGATGAAAAGAAAAAGGAAAATCCTTTTATGATTTTTCTTAAACAATTTCAAGATTTATTAGTTATTATTTTAATCATTGCAGCAATCATTTCTGGAATGAGCGGACAGATAGAAAGTACAATTGTTATTGTCAGTGTTATTATTGTCAATGCAATACTCGGAACGATTCAAACATTAAAAGCAGAGAAATCATTGGATAGTTTAAAGAAACTTTCTGTTCCTAAAGCGAAAGTTATACGTGAGGGAACACTTCAAGAAGTTGATTCTACAGAACTAACAATTGGCGATCTTGTCCAAATTGAAGCAGGTGATGTGATTAGTGGTGATGGACGTATTATTGAATGCTCATCTCTCCAAATCAATGAAAGTGCATTAACTGGAGAAGTAGAAAGTGTCGATAAAACAACGGATGTGATTACTGGTCAAGTTGTTGTTGGTGATCAAAAAAATATGGTTTTTTCAAGTAGTTTAGTTACAAATGGAACAGGACGTTATATCGTTACCCATATTGGTATGCAAACTGAAATTGGAAAGATTGCATCAATGTTAAACAATGCCAAAGAAAGAAAAACACCTTTACAAAAAAGTCTAGATGATTTTAGTGGAAAGCTATCTATTGGTATTTTCTTTATTTCACTCATTGTTTTATGTTTAAATCTCTTTTTAGCAAAACAATCTTTAATTGATTCTTTAATGATTGCTGTCGCTTTAGCAGTTGCAGCAATTCCAGAAGCATTGAGTTCAATTGTCACAATTGTTTTATCAATGAGTACTCAAAAAATGGTCAAAGAAAATGCGATTATCAAGAACTTAAATTCAGTTGAAAGTTTAGGGTGTGTCTCTGTCATCTGTAGCGATAAGACAGGAACTTTAACCCAAAATAAAATGACACCACAAACAATTTATTTTTATAATCATTTAATGAAAATTTCTGAATTAGATAATCGTCATCATGATCACAGTGTCTTATTAAAATCTTGTTTATTATGTAATAATGCAGTTATCAACGGTGAACAAAGAATTGGTGATCCAACTGAACTTGCTTTAATTGATTTGGTTCATGAATATACAAAGAATGATATTGAATTCAAACATACTGCAGTGAGAACTTCTGAATTACCTTTTGATTCTGATAGAAAATTAATGAGCATTTCTTCTTTAAATCATATTTATACAAAAGGTGCTCCTGATGTTATTATTAAAAGATGTTCAACAATATTAATTAATGGTATTAAAGAACCCATTACAAAAAGACATCTAGATGCGATTGAAAAAGAAAATCAAAGATGTGCAAACAATGGTTTACGTGTTTTAGGCTTTGCATATAAAGATTACAGAGGAAATCAAGTCACATTAGAAGATGAACATGATTTAACATTTATAGGTTTAGTTTCTTTAATGGATCCACCACGTATTGAAAGTCAAGATGCGGTAGCTAAATGTAAGATAGCAGGTATTAAACCTATTATGATTACAGGTGATCATGTTGTAACTGCCAGAGCAATTGCTACGCAAATTGGGATTTATGAAGATGGGGATTTATCTATTGAAGGTTATGAATTAGATAAGATGAGTGAAGAGGAACTTGATGAAAAATTACCTCATATTAGTGTTTATGCAAGAGTTGCTCCTGAGCATAAGATTAGAATTGTAAAAGCCTGGCAAAAACGTGGCGATATCGTCGCAATGACAGGTGATGGTGTCAATGACGCTCCAGCATTAAAACAAAGTGATATCGGTGTTGCAATGGGAATAACTGGAACAGAGGTTTCTAAAGATGCAGCAAGTATGATCTTGACTGATGATAATTTTTCAACAATTGTTAAAGCAGTGATCACTGGACGTAATGTTTATCGTAATATTAAAAATTCGATCAACTATTTATTATCTGGTAACTTTGCTGGAATTCTTTGTGTTTTCATTGCATCATTACTTTTATTGCCAACACCTTTCTTCCCTGTACACCTACTATTTATGAACTTAATTACAGATTCATTACCTGCCATCGCAATTGGTATGGAAACAGGAAAAAATGGTGTTTTAAAAGAAAAACCAAGAAGTTCTTCCGATTCTATTCTAAACAAACAAACTGTTTTACAAATCACTTTTGAAGGTATTATAATTGCAATTTGTACAATGTGTGCTTATTTATTTGGACTAAAACAAGATCCTCTTGTTGCATCTACTATGGCATTTGCTACAATTTGTCTAGCTCGTCTATTACATGGTTTCAATTGTCGTAGCAATCTTCCATTAACAAAGATTGGTTTTTATACAAATCGTTCAAGCATCTATGCATTCTTAATTGGATTTTCTTTACTGCATGTCATTTTATTCGTGCCATTTATGCACAGTTTATTTATGATTCAAACAATCTCGATAACTCAATTATTTGTTATTTATGCATTTGCATTGATTCCTACTATAATTATTCAGACTAAAAAATATTGGTCATCTGTTAAAATTAATAAATAAAATTTTATAAAATGCATCAACATATATTATAAATGATTGCATAATATATTTATGTTCTCTGTAACGAGATGTTATAAAAGTAGTTACAGGTATGACACAGTGGCACTCCTCTAGTGATATCAAATAGACAGACTCATCCCAATAAACAAATAGAGATATGGTTTTCTTACAAGAAAATCATATCTTTTTAATTACTGATTTTTTGTAGCATATTTTCTATGTTTTCTTTTGACTCATAAAGACAAGTTTTTATTTGTGACATGTCTAAATCAAATTGATAAGAACTGTACTCGAACATAATACTTGTAAAATTTAATAAACTATAAACACTCATAATAATATCATCAAGTTCTACATCTTCAGGATAATATGTTTTTAATTTTTCTTCACCATATTCTTGTTTTAATTCTACTTTTATCACTTTGACTTTTTCATTCATGACTATCCACTCCTTGCTAGCATTATCGATGAATAATCATGAAACATCTAGTCTTGTATATATAATTTTTTTGAGTTAAGATTACACACTTAACTTTTTTGACTCGTCATACAATACCCACCATAAAACTCCATAGCCGATAGTATAAAATCAGTTATTCCTTTATCGTCAGATATATTGATATATTGTATAAGTTTTTCTTTTTGCTCCTTTGATACCAAAAATGTTATTTTTTCTCTAGTTTCTGCCATAATCTCCTCCTATTAATGTTATTTACACCCTCTTTTATTTCTAAATTAGTCCCATTTTATCAAGATAAATTCAATTGTTATTAAAGATCCTACACCCACTTTTACACCTAGCCTTTAACCTGCACAGTCAAATTCATGATTTGAATAATTAATATATCCTCATAACGTTAAAAAAGAAATCTTCATTTTAAGATTTCTTTCATATTTCGCCACACGTTCTCTTATAATTCATAATGGCATTATTCCTTTATTTTTCCTTACAAATCGCACACGGTTGAATTTTGGAGCGAACACGCCCTCATTAATAAACAATATGTATCTTCACTTTGCAATTTCCATAACTATGATGAAACTCATCATTGTACTTTGATAAGTCAATATTTAACATTCCAATATAAACAGTTACCCGATGTGTTTTGCATCGTTAGCCGAAGCAATTGCAATACATTTAAAGAGTTCAAAGACACTCATTGTTTCATTTTCTTCAAGATAGACTTGACTTCCTCCCATACTTGAAGCATAAGCTGAACACGTTAAAATATCATCCCATTTCAAACGCTTTTCTTGAATGGCTTCAAACAATAAAATCATCGTCATAATCTTTGTTGTCGATGCCGGATAAAGCTTTTTTGTCGCATTTTTTTGATATAAAACTTGTTGACTATTTGCATCAATCAAAATTGCACTTTCTGCCCCACTTGCAAGATTTGTTGCATGAACAACATTGATTTGACAAAAAAGCATCATGATCCCTATTAATAAACATAATCCTTTTTTTAACATGTAAAACCACCTCATGACATTGTATGTTTTTTTGTCATTTTCTTGATAAAAACGAAAAAAAAGAGAAAACTACTTTTCCCTAGATTTTTTCTATTTCATGATAACAAAAATCAATTGTCTATATATCTCGATAATTTTTTATGTCATCGTATCAATTGAATCACATAAAGCAATAATACGTAATCCTAAAGGAGTTTCTTTCCCGTTGAGGCCATATCGTTCATGATGATGTAAAACAATTTTACTAAAAGGTGCTAACAAATGTGATTTATCAAGAATATTTGCACCTATTTGAGGGTGTGTCTTCATCATTTCCCATTCTTGTTCATCTAATTTTCCTTCTTTATTTAAAATCGCATCATCAATTCCTATTTTACCAATATCATGCAAATGGGAAGCAATATGCATCATCCGATTTAAACCAAGTAATCTACAAAGAATTTCTATCATATCACTTACGCTTTTTGAAAGTCCTGCCGTATAAGGACTTTTAGCATCTAATGTCACCTCGATACATTCAATCGTTTCATGATACTCTAACAATGTACTTTTTACATTGACATTTTCTTGTATGTCTGCTCATTTCTATCCTCCTGTTATCAAACGCTAACAATTATAACAAAGAAAAGATGATTTTTCATCATCTTTTCTTCCAATAATTTTTAATTGTTTGTATAGATTCATCAAAAACTTCTTGAGGGTTTGATTGAGGATAAGATAAGTAATAACCTTGTAAATAATCCACCCCTAACTCTAAGACTTTAAGAAGTTCTTCTTTCGTTTCAATACCCTCAGCAATAATATAAGCATCTCTTTGATGTGCATACTCAACAATATTTGAAACAATTTGTTGCTTATCAAAATCTTTATCAATATCTCTTACAATAGTAAGATCAATTTTTATGTATTTTGGATTTAAATTTAATAAATTAATTTCTGTATTATAACCACTACCATAATCATCCAACGCAAACATTCCTGAAAAACCTTCGGTTTCTCTTTTACGAATCAAAGCTTCTTCTGACATATTTTCTTCTTCTGTTACTTCTACGACGATTTGTGATTGAATATGACTAAAATAGCGATGGAAACGTTCACGGTCTTCATCATTTAAAGACACCGATGCAATAGAATTAATAAATAATAAAGCATCTTCTTTAACTAATTTATTTTTTCTTAATTGATCAAAAGTTTCTGTTGATTTAAAAATACAAATTCTTTCTACATCTTCCAGTTTATTTTCCTCACGTGCAATTTTTAAAATTATTTCAGGATTTTTCAAAGTAGCAAGTTGACTACGCATTAAAGCTTCATAAGCAATAATTTCTCCATTTTTTGCGGAAAGAATCGGTTGGAAATGATATGTTAATTGCTCCTTTTCAATTAATTGATAGAATTCTAAATGCATTTGTCGATCATGTTTTTCATCTTCATAAAGGGCCTTATCAAATTCTGCAAGGTTTCCCTTTGTAGATTTCTTAACTTGGTACATTGAAAAATCTGCATATTTTTTCAAAAAGTCAAAATAAATACTATCTTGAGGATACCAAGAGATCCCAATAGAGGCACTTAAATTCATTTTATTACCATTAGGTAATAAAACTGTTCTATGTTGCATAATTGATGTCATTGAAATAAGTCTTTGTCGTATTTCTTCTTGGTTGTCATAACCATATAAGAATAAATAGAACTCATCTCCTGAAACACGCGCACAAATTGTTTTTTCAGGAACATTTTCTTGGAAACATTTTCCACATTGGCGAATATAGTTATCGCCCCAATCATGTCCAAAAGCATCATTGATTTTTTTCAAGTTATCTAAATCAATCATCGCCAAGGCAGCAATTTTTAGTTGTTCAGAGTGTTCAAATAGATAATCCATGTGTCTTTGGAAAGAAAAACGATTATATAATCCTGTTAAAACATCATAATCACGTTCATGTTCAATACGTTGTCTTTCTAAATAACTTGTCGTAATATCTTCGGCAATACCAATTTCACGATCTGCTTCTTTTCTCATTTTCAAACGTACATAACGTAAGCCTACATATTTTTTTATACAGTAAATACGTTCGTTTTCATTTTCAATTTCAACTTGATAATCTCTTTCTACTTCTTTAAATAATTCTTTAAATTGCTCATAAGTTAAAGGAAGAGTGACCTTATCAATACCAAGCAACAAGAAGAAATTGTCTGTGACATAAACATTTTCACTTCCCTTTTTAATTTCATAACCACCAATATCAATACTTGCCATATTCATAATGTTTAAGAATTTTGTCGACGTTTCCAAAACTTCCTGACTTAAATCAATAATTGCGGATGAAAACTGATCAATTTCTTGAATACCTGTCGCGTGTAATTCTGGTATTTCTTTTACTAGTCTTGAATTATCCACTTCTTTAGAAAGACGACTGATTGGTCCAGATATTTTTCTAGACACATAAAAGATTCCAATTAATGAAACAATTCCTACTAATACAATCATTGAAATTTGTAGGTAAAAAATATGATTAGAGAATGTATAAAGCTGATTTCGTTCAACAAGTGATACCAATTGCCATTGGTGTTTAGAGAAAGGACCATTACTATTATAAATATTCAAATTTTGAACTGCTGCATAATATTCTTTCCCATTTAAATATACAAAATTATTTTTATCATTATCTTCTGTTAAATAGAATTTTTTTAATTGCTTACGCTTTACTGATGCCGAGGAAACAACTAAAGAATTGTGTTGATCATTCATTTCTACAGAAAGGACATAGCTTCCTTGATTATCATTTTTAAGTTCATCAATCGGCATTAAATTTTCTAAATAAGAAGTAAGAAGTTCAACACCCACCACTCCATAAACGGTTCCATCTGGTAAAATAAGTGGCATTGAATAAGAGATTGCAGAATCCTCATTATTTTTTAAATGATAGCTTTTTTCATTCCAATAACCATATTCCTTTGCTTCCATCTTTATTTTATCATGATATGCTTTTTCAAAAGGTTTATAGAGTAAAGTGTTTTCTTCTGTTGAAAGATCAAAGGTCGATTCCCAATGCGTATCCGTTGAAATATTAAGAGAACGAACAACTTCCACAGGTGCTTTTTCTAAAAGTAAATCTCCATACTCTTTTACAGAAAACGTACTAGGATCATTATTTCGAATATAAATTCCTGGTTTATTATCTTTATTTTCTCTTAAATCATGTGTATTTAAGATAACAAAAATTCCTGTTGTTTCTTTACTATAAAGCGTTGAAATCAGTTCCTTAGAAATCTCATTTAAAAGCGGTGTACTTGCTTTACTTGAAGAATCCAATGTTTGTAAAGAAATGACATCTTGATCAATAAGTTGTTGGGTACGTTCATTGATTGTTTGTGAAATCGTTGATAAATTAGACCACTTTTGAATCATTTCATTTTGTAGATAACTTTTTCTATTTTCTGTTTGTTGTATCAAAATATCTCTAGCATTTTTATTAAGCTGGCCATTAATCCCCAAAAGCCAATAACTCCCTGTCATTAAGACAATTTCAACAAGAAGCACTATTAAAAGTGGCCTTAAAATCGTCCGATATACCGTTTTAGAATTTCCCATCTTATTCATAACGATAATCTCCTATTAATCTTCATATGTTTGTAATTGCATTTTTGTTTCTTGATACCATTGTTCAAAGTATTCATTACTAGTAAATGAAGCTGTTGCTTGATCAAGATCTTGCCCATTTTTTAAATTGGTTTCAACAACTTGACGGTCTTCAGTTGCTTTATCTGACATCATTGATTGTAAGTAGAATCTTGCTGTTGTTCCTTGTTTAAAAGCTTTTGGAGAATACATTGTATTTTCTTTAACTGTGTCAATTGAAACTTCTACAACTTTTTGAGTATCCATATTGTTGTTATTATCAACAAGAGGTTCTACTTTATTGGCTTCTTTTTTAACAGGAAGATATCCTGTTTCTTTAGAAAATTGTACGTTTTGTTTAGTATCTGTTAACCATTTTAAAAATTCCACAGCAGCTTGTTGTTTTGTTTTTGTTGTTTTCATTACAGCCATTCCTGCACCTTGTTGAATCGCATAATTTTTACTATCTTTAAATTGAGGACATGGTAAGGTTTCCATTTTAATTGAATATGTTTCATCATTACTATTTGTTACGGTTTTAGGAAAATAAGTTGCTGAAGAACTTGAGCCAACATAACCAATAATATTTCCTGTTTTAATGTCATCTGTTCTAAAGACACCAGAAGCAGTAAAATAACCTTTAATATAAGGAATATAATAATTATCCCATAATTTACGTGCCACTTTTTCATTATAATCAAGTTTCATTTTTCCATTTTTAACTTTAAAAATTTCATGTCCTAATTGCATAGAACCCGCCAAAATATAGTTTGCCATCGCATCACGCCCAAAGAACGCTTTTCCATCATTTGGTTTTGGTGTTAAACTATCCGTCCATTCATAATATTTTTGTGAAACTTCTACAAGTTCTTCAATTGTTGATAAATCTTTAGAACTTACATTGGTTGCTTTTGCAAAAATATCAAAATCTGTTTTATTGATTGTTAAAATTTCTGTTGATTTTGCAACAGGAAAAACTTTCAATTTTCCATTATTTAAAATATTCCCATCTTGAACATATCCCTTAATATATTCATCAAGTTCATCATCACTAAAATATTTATTTAAATCAACAATACCATACATTTGATCAATTGTATAAGCAATGTCATTATAGGCTGAAAACATATCTGGAATCTCACTTGCTCCTACTTTCTTTTCAATAGAATCTTTAAGATTTTTTTCCAAGTCATTTACCGTTCCACAAGAAACACTTTCAACATATATCCCATTTTCTTTCCCTTGTGTACGATTAAATTTCTTAACTAACGTATTAAACGAACTTAATTGATCTCCGTTATAATAGGTCCATACTGTAATATCAACAGGATTTGATGAAGAATAAAGTTCTTCTTTTTGACTCCCGCATCCTGATAATAAAACCCCTAAAATAATAAAACTACTCATAATTCCCTTTTTCATATTTTTCCACCTTCTTGGCACCTATTATCTCATAAAATCTCCTTTCTATCGAGGATTTTCTATGAAATTAATACATATTTACTTTTTATAATGAATTAAAAAAGAAATCATTTACTGTGATTTCTCTTTTCATATAATAATTTAAAATCTACCTAAAGAAAAAGAAGTATCTTTTTACAGACACTTCCTAAATCATTTATTTTTAATTTAAGCAATTCCAAAGATTGCCCATACGTATTGTCCAAAGAAACATACGAGTGCACTAATAATAATGAATAAAGCAGCGTATGGTAATACTTTTTTAAGTAATTCTCCATCTCTACCCGCTTCATCAACAGCGACTAATCCAATAGCAATACTTTGTGGTGCCATCATTTTACCAGTAGCAACACCTAAGCTGTTTGCGGCAACAAGCCAATATTTATTAGCACCAATACTTGCAGCAGTTGACATTTGAACTGATCCAAATAAAGCACTTGAACTTGTACCTGATCCTGTAACGAATGTACCTAATGCTCCTAACATTGGGGCAAAGAATGGATAAACAGGTCCAAATACTGAAAATAAAGCGGCAACGGCAGCAATCATTCCTGAATATTGCATAACACGAGCTGTTGCTAAAATAAATAACATTGTTAAAATTGTAAACATCATTTGTTTTAATGTTGCAATAAAGACAGCAACCATTTCTGATACTTTTGCTTTTTGGATAAATCCACCAACGATTGCACATAAAATAATTAAGACACCTGGTGTATTGATCCATGTAAATGTTGTCATACTTGCATTTTTGTATGTAGAAATTTTTACACTTGTCGCAAATGATGATAACGCATCATGAATTGGTGGTACTAAATTACTTGTAAGTAATAAAACAACAAAGATTAAAATAAATGGTGATAATGCTTGTAAAGTTTTTCCTACTTTTAAAGGACTTCCTTTTTTTACTTCTAAACGATATTCATCAGGAATAGTGTCTGGATTTGTAAATTTCATACTAGCTAAAATTGTACATACTAATGAGATAACTGAAGCTGCAACCCCCGCAAGTTCAGCACCGACAAAATATGAAACAACCATTTCTGGAATTAAGAAAGATAATCCTGAAACTAAAACAACTGGTACAATACCTTTAAAGGCAGAACCTTTTCCTTTTGTACTTTTTCCTAAAATATAAACCATCACAAATGGTGTTAAAATAATTAATACACTTAAAGCACAAGAAGTTGCAAAAGCGATTAAGTTATTTTCTAAACCTAAGTTTGTGGCAAGTGTTACTGTAGGAATAGCAATTGAACCATATGGTGTTGGTGTTGCATTGGCAACTAAACAAACAAGACATGCTAGAATTGGATCAAAATCTAAAACCCATAACATACTTGCTGGAATCGCAACTGCTGTACCAAATCCAGCCATTGCTTCCATAAATCCACCAAATGACCATCCGATTAATAAAACTAAGATACGTTTATCAGCGGATACACTTGTAAGTAATTTTTTAATCATATCGATTGATCCTGTACGTAAAGATAAGTTATACGTAAAAACTGCTGCAATAATAACGATAACAATTGGCCACATAGCAAATGCAAAACCTTCTAAAACAGAAGTTAATGTATCTGACATTGAGAATCCAAAATATGTTAATGCTTCAACCGCAGCAATAATTAAGGCACCTAAAGCAGCCTTATATCCTGGCCATTTTAAACCACATAAAGCGATTACTAACCAGATGATAGGTAATAAACCTAAAATAAAATTAATAATTAGCATTATTTTTCCCCCTCTTGACAAACCTATTATAGTGATATTTTATAAAATTTCCATTACTTTTGTAATTTTTCTCAATTTCTTCTTTATTCTCATATTTTTTGTGCTAAAATGGTCTTGCAAAATGGAGGAGATTTAAAATGAAAGAAATTAGTTATGTAGTTAATAACACATTAGGTATTCACGCAAGACCTGCTGCATTGCTTGCTCAATGTTGCGTGAATTTCAAAAGTCAAGTAAGAATTCACTTAGGTGATAAAGTGGCTGATGGAGACAACGTTCTTCAAATCTTAGCATTAGGTGCTAAAAAAGGTGATACTTTAAGAGTTGATATCGATGGTGATGACGAAGAAGTTGCAGCAAAAGCAATCGAAGAATTATTACATGGTGCTTTTGAAGAAAAGAAACCTGTAGATGTTTTAAAAATTGCATTCTTTGGAACTAAAGATTATGATAGAACTTTCTTTAGTGAATTAGTAAAAGATAAAGGTCAAGGAACTTACAATTCAGATATCAAATATTTTGATTCTCAATTAGGACCTGAAACTGCTGGTTTAGCTCAAGGTTATGATGCTGTATGTATCTTCGTTAACGATAACGCTTCAAGACCAGTTGTTGAAAAATTACATGAATGTGGTGTTAAATTAATCTTATTACGTTGTGCTGGATTCAACAATGTTGATTTACAAGCTGCAAAAGAATGTGGAATTACAGTTTTACGTGTTCCTGCTTATTCACCATATGCAGTTGCTGAACATGCAATGGCAATTCTACAAGAAGCAAACCGTCGTTTACACAAAGCTTATACAAAAGTTAAAGATAATAACTTTGCTTTAAGTGGTTTATTAGGTTTAGACCTACATAATAAAGTTGCTGGTATCATGGGTACTGGTAAAATCGGTCAATGTATGGCTAGAATTTGTAAAGGTTATGGTATGACAGTTTTAGGATGGGATGCTTATCCTAACCAAGCATTAGTTGATGAAGGTTTATTAACTTATGTAAGTAAAGAAGAATTATTAAAGAGAGCTGATTTAATTTCTTTACACTGTCCATTAATTATGGGTGATAATGGAACTTATCATTTAATTAACGATGAAACAATCGCTTTAATGAAAGATACAGTTATGTTAGTTAATACAAGTAGAGGACCTATCATTGATCCTGAAGCATTAATCAGAGCATTAAAACAAGGTAAATTCCATGCTGTTGCTTTAGATGTATATGAAGGTGAAGATAATAACGTTTATACAGATAAAAGTGATGTTGCTATCACAAACGATATCACAGCTCGTTTACAAATGTTCCCTCAACTTGTTTTAACAAGTCACCAAGCATTCTTCACTCGTGAAGCTTTACAAGCAATCGCTGTTGTTACAATGGAAAATGCACGCAACTTCAATGAAGGTAATGAATTAGGAAACGCTGAATGTAAAGCATAATAATAATGGAGCCAAGTGTGGCTCCTTTTTTATTACTTAAAATTATGATATTATTTTTAATAATTCTTGGGTTAATTTTGAATCTAAAGCAGTAAATAGCTTTTTACCTTGGTTGTTTGTGAATACATAGCATACATCGTTTTTTTCTTGATATTGTAAGGCACTTTTGTATTTAGGAAGTTCAAATCTAACTCCATTTTTAATCTTATCTAAAACATATTCTTTTTCTCCAAAAGTACTATCAATTACCACTTTATTGTTTTCAATATCAATCACTTTAATTGTCGTAAGATGAACATCAAACATACATAATCCCTCCTTTTTTATAAATTATAATACTTACTTGTGTAAATCTTGTGTTTTCAATTGTAAGTACATAATATTTACACATAATAATGTTATAATATAATAAAGATAAGAGGTGATCTATATGAAGCTTATTTATTTAGTAGTTTTTATTATTATCATCATTATTGGAATTTATCTTTATTTATTCATCCAAGATAGAAAAAATAAAGGTAAAGAAAACAAAGAAACTTACTTAAAAACAAAAGAACTTCATGATTTATCCAGAGATGTTCATAGTGACAACTATGAAATTTCAAGAGCACAAGCACATATGACTTTCCGCAGTCCCGGAGGCATGTAATCTTACACTCTAACCCTATCATATTGAAAAGGATGTACAAAACATCCTTTTCATTTAAATAAAAAAAGAGTCTTACGCCTAAGCGTAAAACTCACTTCTTCACTATTTAGGTAAGAACACTAAGAAGATTACAAAACAGATATCTAAGATCCATACGATTGGCTTAATTTCTTTAATTTTACCAACACCAATCATAGAAACGGTATATGTAATAAATCCAATAGCAATACCATTTGAAATAGAATAAGCTAAGATCATAAAAATAACTGTCATGAATCCACTTGCTGCATAAACAATATTATCCCATTCAATTCCTTTTAATTGTTGTGCCATTAAAATACCAACAATAATTAATGCAGGCGCTGTCACTGCACTTGTAACGCATGAAAGTAATGGTGAAAAGAAAACAGATAATAAGAAGCATACCCCAGTAGTAACCGCAGTTAAACCAGTTCTTCCCCCTACTTCAACACCTGAAGTTGATTCAACGAATGATGTAACAGTTGAAGTTCCAGCAATAGAACCAATAACTGTACCGATTGAATCAGCTAATAAAGCACGATCTACGTTTTCTAGATTTCCAGTTTCATCAACTAAGTTTGCTCTGTTACATACAGCAACTAAAGTCCCCGCAGTATCAAAGAAATCAACAAATAATAATGAAAAGATAGCTACATAACATTGTGGATGTGAAGTTAATTCTCCAAGTCCTGAAGCAAATGCTCCTACTAATGAAAAATCAAAGTCAAATGAAATAACTCCAGTAGGAATTTCTGGCATTCCTTCAACACCACAAACTCCAGCAAAAATTCCCACAACAGCTGTAACAACTAAACCATAGAAAACAGCTCCAGAAACATTTTTAGTTAAAAGTAATAAAGTAATTAAAATACCAACTACTGCTAAAATAACTGTTGGTTCTTGTAAGTTACCAAGACCGACAAATGTTGATTCATTTGCGACAATAATACCTGCATTTTTTAGACCAATGAAGGCAATAAAGAAACCAATACCTGCCCCAATTGCTAATTTAAGTTGTGCAGGAATAGCATTAATAATCATTGTTCTAATTCCTGTAATAGAAATAACTAAGAAAATAATACCTGAGACAAAAACACAGGCTAAGGCTCCTTTGTAAGATAACCCCATTCCAAAACAAATTGTATAAGTAAATAAAGCATTAACCCCCATTCCTGCAGATAAAGCCACTGGATAGTTTGCAACAAGTCCCATAATAATGGTAGCTACAGCAGAAGCAATAGCAGTTGCAAGGAATACCCCTTGAACAGACATTCCCGTTTCACCAAGCATTGCTGGATTAACTGCTAAAATATAAGCCATTGCTAAGAATGTTGTCACACCAGCTAAAATTTCAGTTTTTACTGTAGTGCCTTTTTCACTTAATTTAAAAAGCTTGTCTAACATAAATTTCCCCCTTCTTCAAACGTTATTATCGTACATTATTTTTAGACAATTGACAAGCAAACAAAAAAAGCACTTACATAAAAAGTGCTAATAACAAGGGCATAAATACCGCTGGTAAAAGATTGCCTACTTTAATTTTTGTATGAAAACATAAATTTGTCCCTACCGCAAATATTAAAACCGAACCCACAAAAGAAATATTAGAAATCATTGTTGTCGTAAAATAAGGTGCTAGAAAAGAAGCACAGATTGTCAGCAATCCTTGATAAACAAAAATAGGAATTGCGGAAAAAATTGTTCCCACCCCAAGTGTTGAAGCAAAGACCATAACGATTACAAAGTCCATTACGGCTTTTGAAATCAAAACACTTGGATCATGTAACAAACCATCTTGAAAAGAACCCACAATAGCCATGGCTCCTACACATATAACAAGTGAAGTTGAAACAAAACCTTCAATAAATTTAGAATCATTACTTTTTACTTTACTTTTTAAATAAAAACCAAATTGTTCAATTCTTTTTTCAATATTAATAAATTCTCCTATTAAAGCACCAAAACATAAAGACAAAACAAGAATTAAAGATCCTGTTGACTCTATTATTGATTTAGAAATCTTTAACATCCCTGTCATCGCCCCTGAAATACCAACAAACAAAACCGCTAAACCAATTCCTTGCATAATCGTTTCTTGATACCTATTTTTTAAACCATTTTTAAACAACAGCCCAATAATACCACCTGCAACAACAGCTATGGTATTAACAATTGTTCCTAATCCAAACATTCAAACAATCCTAACCTTTCCATTTCATAATACACACCATCATTTTCAACACTTTCACAAATGTTATCAGCACCTGCTTTTAATTCTTGGCAGGCATTTTTCATTGCTACACCATAATTGCAAACTTGTAACATTTCATAATCATTCATACTGTCACCAAAAGCAATCGTATCTTCCATTTTCATATGAAGTGTTTCAACGACCTTTTTAATAGCAAGTCCCTTATCAATTCCTTTTTTGATGATTTCACCATTGATAGAATGTTGGCTAAACATTTCATGAACAATAAAATGATAATTTGGTAAGAGTATTTTTGTTTTTTCAATATCTTCTCTATTAAAAGCAATAAAACAAAGTTTATGAATTCCTTGATCTTGATATTTGCTTATATCAACCATATGATATTCTTTCTTTTGTTGTTCTTTTAATCTTTCAAATTCTGAATTTGTTCCTTCATCACCTAACAGAGCATGTGCAAAGTAATGTCGTAATTCTTCACTCGCAAAAGTCATATAAGTTGATTCTAAATTATAAAGAATATGATTTTGCTCAAAAACTTTTCTTGCTTGTTCAACTTCTTCTTTATCTAAATAAGTTGTTTCAATCATTTCCCCTTTAATTTCAAGATAACCACCCGCTGAACAAATACAACCATCAAAATCATCTGACATAATACTTTCAATACCGACACGATTTCTTCCTGTACATAAAAAAATCAAATGTCCATTTTCTCTTGCTTTTTTTATTCCTTTTTTTACAAAATCTGATAAAGGATAATTTGGTGTGACTAATGTTCCATCTATATCTAAAAATACTATTTTTTTCATGCTTCTACCCCTTTTTCAATGCTTTTATTCTAATTGTTTTTCTTTCTTTTAGCAACAAAAAAAAGAGAGCAATGCTCTCTAACGTATAATGATATAGGCTAAGTAAGCAACATAAAGAAGAAGCATAATAATTCCTTCTTTACGATCAATTTTATGTTTTGTAAATCCAAAATATAAAACTATTAAAGAAAAAATAGTTAAAATAAGAATATCTATAATATTTTCAAAGATGAAAGTAATTGGACTAATTGTTGCTGCAATACCTAAAACAAATAAAATATTAAAAACATTTGAACCAATAACATTTCCAAGAGCCATATCTACTTCACCTTTTTTAGCAGCTACCATCGAAGTAACAAGTTCTGGTAAAGAAGTTCCAAGAGCAACAATGGTAAGACCGACTAAGTTTTGTGACATTCCTAAAGATAAAGCAATATTGGAAGCACTATCTACTACAAAATCTCCACCAAATTTAATAGCGATTGCTCCACCAACAATATAAACCAAGCTTAATCCCATTGAAATAACTTTAATTTCTTCTTCCTCTTGAGATGTATTCATGGCTTTTTTAGCCGAAACAATCATGTAAACAATATATCCTATAAATAAAATCAAAAGAACAATTCCATCAATATGTCCTAATATCATCCCAAAATAACCTAAGATCATTAACAAAATAGCACATAAAACAGAAAATGGAAATTCTCTTTTAAGCGTATTTACTTGTACTGCAATCGGTACAAATAAAGCAGAAATACCACAAACAACCATTAAATTAAAAATATTAGAACCTACGGCATTTGCTACCGCTAAAGCGTTATTTCCTTCCATCGAAGCTGTAATACTGACAGCACATTCAGGTAAACTTGTTCCCATAGCCACAATTGTTAAACCGATGATTAATGAAGGAATATGAAATCTTGTAGCAATAGAAGAACTTCCTTCTACAAAGAAATCTGCTCCTTTCATTAATAAAATAAAACCAACAATAAGAACTAATAATGATACAAATACATTTGTCATAACTTTCTCTCCTTTAAAATAGACCTAAATGTTCTAATAAAATTTTTAAACCAATCACAATTAAAATAATACCACCAGCAATCTCTGCCTTATGTTCATATTTTGACCCAAAAACTTTACCAATATAAACACCAATAAAAGAAATAACAAAAGTCGTACAACCAATAATGCTCATACATTCAACTATTGGATAATTTAAAAAAGCAAAAGTAATTCCTACCGCTAAAGCATCAATAGATGTCGCAATCGCCAATAAAAACAATTCCTTTAAATCTAATTTAAATTCTCCTGTTTCTTCATCATCTTCTGCTTTAATTCCATCAATCAACATCTTACCACCAATAATACTAAGTAAAATAAAAGCAATCCAATGATCAATACTTGTAATATAACTTTCAAAACCTCTACCTAAAAACCAGCCAATAAAAGGCATTAATGCTTGAAAGCCACCAAAAAATAAAGCGATGATAAAAACATCTCTCTTCTTTACTTTTTGCATTGATAAGCCTTTACAAATTGATACTGCAAAAGCATCCATGGAAAGACCTACTCCAATCAAAAAGATTTCAATAAATAAACTCATACCAAATTCCTTTCTCCTTAAAATAAAAGAGACCCATGCATAAAAAATATGCATGAGTCTCGTTCTTTAAGATTTGCCAGGCTATACGCCATGATGTTGACAAACCGCGTCCTAAGACGTGTACTACTCCCTCATTCAACAACTTGATAGTATCAAAGTACTCGACATAAATCAAGTTATTTTTTAACTTTCATACTCATAAATTTACAAATAAAGATAATAATTGCTCCTATAGCTGTCATTAAATAAACAAAAACAAATAAAGCATTCAATCCAATCGTATCTTGTAAAACTCCACCAAGAACATTTCCTAAGGTTGAACCAATTCCTGATGTCATAATCCCAATCATTGTTTGTCCTGACATTTGATCTTGGGTTTCTAGATTATAAGTTACATAATATGTAATAACTCCTGTAAATAATCCATAAGAAAGACCTTGGAACATCATGCCAATAATTAAAACAATTAAATTAGGTGCTAAACCAATTGTATAATTTCGACAAAGATAGAAAATAGAAGCAACTAAAATAAGTGTTACACTATTAAATTTCTTCATTAACTTAGGAACTGTCATCATAACTGGTAATTCACTAAAAGCCATTGCAAACATAGCTACTCCATACAAAGAAGTATTTCCACCTAAGTTTTTAACAATATTAATTAAATAAGTACCGATTGCTGTTGCCCCTGAAAACATAAAACAAAAACCTAAAAGCAAGAAAAAGAAAATTTTATATTTTTTAATAACAGTGATCACAGATCCTTCTTCTTGAACTTCTTCTTTTGTTTCTGTAATTTTTGATTCTGGTAAATGATATAAAATAAATAATGTCACTAAAGCAAAGACACAATAAGCAATAGATAAAACATTTGCTCCTAAAAAAGAAACCACTTGTCCAAAAATAAGCGCACTTGTTGCCCATGAAGCTGAGCCAATTCCTCGTGCTAAACCAAAGTTGACATATGTCCCTTCATTAATATAATTCATAGCAATCATCGTAAGCATGGGTACTGTTGACATATTTAAAGCATACATAACAACATAGAAAACCATCACTAAAAAGGCTGGTATTGGTAAAAAAGCCATGAAAATATATAAACATACTGTTGTTAACATTAAAATTGTCATTAATTTTTTAATAGTCATCCCTTTTATTTTAGAAATAAGCGATGACATAAATGGTGATAAAAAGATTGTTGCTATACAAGAACCTCCTGTAACAATCCCTATCTCAGTATTTGTAAGTCCTTTTGATTGTAAAAAGACGGCAATAAAACCATTAATACAACATCCTGTAAACCAATAGAATAAATGTAAAAAATTGTATTTTGCTTTTAATGACATATTTCTTCCTCCCTAATCGTAGAATACATTCTAACATAATTTTTTAAAGATGTTGCTATTTTCATAATTTGAAAAAGAAATGAAAGAGTTTTCTCCTTTTCAAAAAGGTTGAAAAAGTAGATGAAAATATCAATTATTTTATCCCGAATTAATTTTTTCATTTTTTATTTGTTTACAATTTATATATCATTCACAATTCTTATATACTAAGCTCTATTGAGGAGACTATCCTAGCCCCAATCTTGGACCTATCAAAAATCCCCTGGCTCTAGACATGAAGAGTGTCAACATAAAATAGATTAATCATACAAGAAGTTTCATAATCTTCTTTAAACATATTGGTATAAAAACATCTTTGCATACATCTTATACATGTTAAGATTTCATCCAATCTTCCTTATTGAACTTTTTCAAGGGAATAAAATTCACAAGTGAATTATCTTCCTAAGATTACAAAATCCATAACTTGACAGCGAATTGTACTTAAAACGTCATTGATTCTTCCTACGCCAATAACAAAAATAAAAACAACTTCTTTCCCTCTTTTAACATTTTAAATATTAAAATCACTTTTTACATAATAAAAATGAATGTTTTCACCATAAGAAGTATGAAACGTACCGGCATTTTCAAAACACATTACCTGAACCATAACATCTTTAATACTATTTCTGCCAACTTAATCTTCATCACCACTTGTTTATTTTTAGAGTATTTAAAAAGCATAGATTAGATTTCTAACCTATGCTTTTTATTAATCATTACCAATAACTCTTAAATCTTTTGGATAACTATTTAATACTTTACATCCTTCTTTTGTTACTAAAACAAGATCTTCGATTCTTACTCCAAATTCACCTTGTAAATAAACACCTGGTTCAATAGAGAAAGTCATACCTTCTTGAACTTCAATATCATAGTTTTGCGAAACGTCGCCCCATTCATGAACATCTCGTCCAATAAAATGACCTAAACGATGATTAAATTCAACAGTATAACCACCCTCAGCAATAATATCTCTTGCACATTTATCAATATCACATAATCGAACACCTGGTTTAATCATGGCTTCTGCTGCCTTTTGAGCTTTTAAAACAAGTTCATAAACCGCTTTTTGTTTTGGTGAAACTTCTTTATAAAAAACAGTTCTTGTCATATCTGAACAATAACCTTTATATAAACCACCAATATCAATAACAATGCTATCTCCTGGTTTTAAAGTAGAATCATCACCACTATGATGATTATCAGCACCATTTTTACCATAAGCAACTATTGGTTCAAAAGAATTTCCTGTACAACCATGTTTTTGATAAATGCCAGCTAGTTGATCAGAAACTTCTTTTTCAGTTAAGTTTCCTTTGGCACAAATATTAATGACTTCATCTACTACTAAATCATTAATTTTAGAAGCTTCTATCATTAATTGTTGTTCTTTTTCATCTTTAACCATTCTTACTCGATCAACGCATTCAGAACCAAGTTCAAAATGACATTCATCTACTAAATCCATCAATGGCATTAAAAATCTAGCTGGAAAGTTTTTATCGATTCCAATTGAACAAGCTCCATCAAATTCATCAGCAAGTAATTGAAGATAGTTGTCTGTATCACTATACCACACTTGTTCAATATCAATTTCATGATCTAAATAAAATAAATTATTCATAAATAATTTATGATGTCCATCACTTGATAAAAGGAGTAAATACATTCTTTCACCTGGATTATTTTTATAATTAATTAAATAATCAATAGATGATGGATCACTAATAATTAAATGCGTTAATTGTCTTTTTTGCATTTCTTTGAGTACTTTTTCTAATCTCATCTTTAAATCCCCCTACTGCATTTATTTTAATACGTTTTATTTTAAATTAAAAGAAATATACTTATTTTATTTATAATGCTTATAAAGCATTATATTGGATTGATTATAAGTATTAGACATTATTAATAAACATTTATAAAATAAAGCCAGTAAAAGGAGGAAGATGTTTATGAAAAAACATTGGTTGGTATTAGTTTGTTGCTGTGGTTTAGCCGCTTCATCTATTGGAATTTCTATTAATTCATCAGGTGTTTTCTATACACCTGTTTCAAAGAGTTTACATATGTTAAGAGGAACATTTTCTATGCATATGACATTATTTTCTCTTGCAACCGCAATTATGTCGTTATTTGTTCCAAAGATTTATGAAAAATTTGCTTTTAAAAAAGTACTTACTATCAGCGTTATTGTTGCCGTTGCCTCTACAGCAGCTATGGCACTAGGAAAAAATGCTTTAACATTTTATATTTTAGGATCTGTTCGTGGGATGTCGACAAGTTTATTTTCCATCGTACCTATTACAATCATTATTAATGGTTGGTTTGAAAAGAAACATGGACTTGCGACAAGTATTGCTTTTGGTTTTAGTGGTTTAGGCGGAACCATATGTTCACCTATTTTATCAAGTATTATTAGTTCTTTTAATTGGCAAATAGGCTATTTATTAAAAGCTGTCGTCATTTTACTATTATGCCTACCAGCTCTTATTTATCCTTTTAAAATGACAGCCTTTGATGAAGGACTTGTTCCTTATGGTTATCAAGAAAGAAAAGAAACTATGCAAAAACAAACAACTTCTTCTTTCCATTTTATCTCTGTTTCATTTATTGCTTTCTTTATCTTTGGAATGTTGATTAGTTGTATTACAAGTGTAACTCAACATTTACCAGGATATGGAGAATCTTTAGGGTATCCACTTACAACATGTGCCGTGTTGTTATCTGCTGGAATGATGGGAAATATTGTTTCTAAATTGATTATTGGTAGTTTAAGTGATCATTTTGGAGAAATGAAAGCAACACTTATGATGATTGGAGTTAATATTTTAGGAATTATTTTACTCATGATTGGAAAATCAATGAGTCTACTTATTATCGGGGCCTTTATGTTTGGTTCTTGTTATTCATTAGGGGCCGTCGCTGTTCCTTTACTTACAAAATATTTCTTTAAAACAGAAAATTATGCAAAAGCTTTTCCAACAATTTCTTTTGCTTCTAATGTAGGAGCTGCTATTTCTTTATCCATGGTTGGTTATATCTATGATTTCTTTGGCTCTTATCTTTATGCATTTATAATCGCTTTAGTAATGATTCTTATCAGTCTTGCTTTATTGTTTATCGTAACGAAAACCAAGGAAAATTAATTCCTTGGTTTTTCAAATATAACAGTTTGTTTTCGCGTTTCTTGATCGACTTCAATAACATCTTTTACATAACAGATATCTTTTCTATTTTTTATAAACTCTTCATTGGTTGATAAAACATCATAACCCATATCTCCACTACGATAATGCATTGGTATAACAATACGTGGTTGAATTTGATTGTTATATTCTAAAGCTTCTTTAGTATCTATTGTATAATAACCACCAATAGGAATCATTAAAACATCACAATTTTTGATTTTTGAAAGATCATCAATCATACAACCAATATCTCCCATATGCACGACTTTCATATTTTCATAAGTTAAAATATGAATCGTATTTTTACCACGATGACTACCCAAATGATGATCATGATACGTTGCAATTTTTTCTACTTCAAATTCTTTAGGTAATACGTCTACACAATCTCTAGCATTATGATCATCGTGATCATGGGAACATAAAACTAAATTTCCTTTTAAATGAAGTTTATTTAACCCTGGAACAGAACCTTCATGATAGGGATCAAAAATAACTGTTCCGTCATTTCCCGTTATTTCAAAACAAGAATGTCCATACCAAATAATTTTCATCCAATCACTCCTTTGCACTTAAAATCATTGCACCTAATAATATATATTCTAAAATATTTTCAACCTTTATAATTTTTGGATACACTTTTAATGAATATTGGCTTAATGATTTTTTTATTTCATCACTCACATCTTGACCATCTAAAATCAAATCACTATAAACAACAATAGCTTCTGGTGCCACGATCGCTATAATACTCATAATATTTTTACTAACAAGTTCCAATGTACCTTCTGGTGTATTCGCAAGTGTTAAATAATCTTCTGAAAGATTTAAAGGTAATAATGCTACTTCTCCGGCAAGATGATCCATTCCTCTTACTAGTTGACCATTGACAATAATTCCACTTCCAGCCATACGTCCAATAGGTTGGAATAAAAAAGCAATAGATTTATATTGATTTTGTGAAGCGTAATATCCTACAACAGCAGCATTAACATCATTGATCAAATAAATTTCCTTTTCATATCTCTTCTCCAACAATTCCTTAAGTTGATGATTTCCACCCTCAATAATCCCCGAATAAACGTTTCCTTCAACCATCACTCCTGGTAAAGCAATAGAAATCACATCAATCATTTCATTTTGTAAAACAACTGTATCTAAAGCATCCAGAACATCATGTAATTTGATATTACTTTTAATGATATTACTATCTAATACAATTTCTTGTAGATTATTATATAAACGATAAGAAATATGACTATTTTCCCCATTAGCGTTAATAGAAACCGCTAAAATATTTTTCTTTGTTTTTATTTCCATCATTGATGCAAGAGGTTCTACTGTACTATCGTATTTCTTTTCCTTATTTTTCAAAGATTCTTCAACAAAAGTAATCAAAGCTCCTACATTATAAGAAGCAAAAATTTGTGTAGGTATCTTTAAAACCAATTTATTTTTAAATACTTTTTCCACTTGTAATTTAACATAAGAAACTTGAGGAGCGAGTAAGATGACATCATAATTTTGAGCAACATTATATATTTTTTGATATGAAGTAGCAGCTACTTCCATATTTAAATTTAAAACTTTTATGCCATTTTTGATTTTATCTGCAAAAAATGCTGTTGTCATCCCGCCACTACAACAAAGTAAAAGACGACATATTGGTTGATTAACCATTTTTTGAATACATTGATCCATTTCTTCAAATAAAGAAATAGCATGGTTCAATGTTTTGAATTGAAAATGAAGATAAAAAGCCATTTCATCTGTTCTTTTATTCATTACACATAATTCAATGATACATTGTGGATTAAAAGTCACATAACTATAACAGTATTCATTTTCGATAATAATCGCATCTGGATCCGTTTCACTTGGATAAAGATGATAATAATCTCTTTTTTGATTACTGATCCACTTTCTAAATATGGCTGTTTGTATCTCTCTTAAATAATCATCCATTTCAATCCCACCTTTATCATTATTTTACCATAATCCTTCCCACTAAAGAAAGCTCTTACAAAAATAGAAAATATTTCTCAAAAAAAATCCAACTTTTACTCAAAAAGTTAGAAAATTATTCCTAATATATCTTTCCTTATAAACAATCATCTTCGAAAATAAAATATAAAAGACATAACAAGCAATAAGAATCTATCTAAATCCTGTTATGGCTTTTACACTAATTAATAATTCTTAATGCATCCTCTTCACTTTGGATATCAAAAATTGATAATGTAAGTTTATTGAGTTTTTCCATTGTACTACTTCTAATCGTATTTTCTGTTTCTTTTGATAGATTTCCCAACTTACATGTTAAAAGTGTTAACAACGTATTTTGTTTTTCTTCCAATTTTCCTTCAGATCTACCTCTAATCACTCCACGAACTTCTCCTTCTTTTCTAAATCCTTCTGCCATTCTTTCCATTCCTTCGCACATATCAATCTCATCTCCTTCTAGAACATTTTCAACTTGATCTATACTTCCTGTAATAATGGCTGCATAGAGAAAGTTTTCCTTTTTCATTCTCTTTAATCTTTTTAAATCTTCATAGCTTCCTTTATACATTGCTTGGATAGCTTCTATAAAGTAACGGGTTTGTTCATCACTGATCTTACTTGTATCCATTTCTTTAACATCTACAAGAATGATTTTCCAATCATCAAAGTATTTCTTTAATTCTTCTGGTATTTCAAAATAATCACTGAGTTTTAAAGGACCATTCCATTTCTTTGTTCCTGTATAAAGTACTACTATTATTTGAGGAACTAATCTTTTATACTCTTTATTTTCTGCCTGTTTTAAATATTCCAACATTTCATAGATTCCACAACGAATAACCATCGTTTCATCAATACTACTTTGATGCTCTATCCCTAATAAACAATAGATTCCATTAATATCACTTTTAACAACAATATCCCTTCTTCTTTTTTTATCTTCTGCTCTTTTTGAATCATTGATAAGAAAAGAAATATCATTTTCATAACGTACTAGTCTTTCAGGATGAATGATTTGTTTTCCTTCAAATATAGCTGCATTATAAAAAGATGCAAAACTGACATCGTTACTGAATACTGTTCGACAAGCACCATCAGCTGTTAACTTATTTAGAGGTTCCATACACATTACTTACTTTCTTTTAAAGTAACATATCTAGATTTATTACAAGTAGATTATAACATGTATGTACTCAATATTTGTCTCAAGTTTGTCTCAAATTTGTCTCACAAATGTCTCATTTCTTATATTTATTTTATCTTTCACTTTTTACTATTTCAATGGAAGTTTAGTCCAAAAAAACAGGATTGCTCCTGTTTTCTATAAATGCATTTGAGTTGTAACATTAACAATTTCTTTATAATAATCATCTTGTGATTTTGTATTACGATCAATTGATAAATCTAAGTGACCATCTTCCATATAATAAACTTTCTTTGAATAAGAAGCCACAAAACTATCATGAGTAACCATAATAATCGTTGTATGTTTTTCTTTATTAATTTTAACAAGATATTCCATCAATTCTCTAGCATTTAAGCTATCAAGATTTCCTGTTGGTTCATCAGCAAAGATGATCTTTGGTTCATTGATCAACGCTCTAGCAATTGCTGCTCTTTGTTGTTGTCCTCCTGAACATTGAGATGGGTATTTATCAATGATTTCTTCAATTTTTAACATTTTTGTAAGTTCACGAAGTCTTTCTAGTTGTGTTTGTTGATTGACTTTATTGAGTCTGGGTGAAAATAAAATATTATTTTTAATTGTAAGTGATTCAATCAAATTATAATTTTGAAAGATAAAACCAATTTCTTCTTTTCTTAATTTTGCTTTTTCTTTTTCCGATAATAAAAGTAAATCTTTTTGATTAAAGAGAATTTGTCCTTTTGTTGCTTCATCAATCGTCGATAAAATATTAACAAGTGTTGTTTTTCCAGAGCCTGATGCTCCCATAATACAAATAAAATCACCTTTTTCTACTTTAAAATCTAACCCATTTAAAGCCACTTTAGGATGAACACCATAAGGATTATAAACTTTCTTTAAATTTCTAATTTCCATGTAACTCATAATTTTGCCCTCTTTTCTTTAAATACACAACAAACTCAGCCATTCCATAAGGAACAACAAACTCAAGTAGAACAATACCAACAAGTCCTAAATCAATCGATGCACGAATTAAAAACGTACAAGCAATACTTAAAATATAAATACCAGCAAAGATCCATAAAACAAGATAAAAACCATTACCTTCCTTATAAGAAATATTTTTTACTTCTTTATTAGTAAGACCTATCTTACATAAGTTTTTAAAATGTTCTTTCTTTTCTAAAGCATCGATATCAAAACGACTCACCACACTTAAGCATAAAACAAAATTAATTAAGACAGCTCCAATGTGTAAAGCAATGTGCAACATCTTCATATGAATCGATGAAAAAATAAATGTTGGTATTAAAATCACTGCAAGCATAATAAAAACAATTAATAATTTACTTTGTTGCATAAACAAAGCCAAATCACCTAACACAATCGTATCTTCTGCCTTTAAATTCAATGAATCAACCATTTCATTTAAAGTATGCGGAATAAAATAATAGAACAAACCATAAGCACTAATAGCACCAATACAAGAAGCAATCGCAAATCCTGCATCTAATTCTTCTCCTACATACATCGCATAAAGTCCTAAGAAATAACCTAAAATATAAATATAATCAGGAATAATAAATACACGATGATCTTCTTTTTGTGTCGTAATATATTTATCTTTAATAAGAGATGATAATGAATTATTGTTGATATAGTTGATTTGCATAGCAATTAAAACAACTAAAATACAAATAACAAGAATTCCTAACATCTTAAACAACTTAAAGTTAAAATAGAAAACACTTTGTTGAATATGACAATAACGATAAACAATCGTTAAAAAGATGGGTGTTGTCACGAATGATAAACAACACGTTATCACAATTGAAATAACCATAATCATCATCATTTGAATCAATTGATAAAAAATCACTTTACCTTGACTAAGCCCTGCCATTTTAAGCATTCCTATTTCTCTAGCATGAAGTTTCATATAATAGTTACATGAATAACAAATCAATGAAACACAAACCATTAAAATGAATAATCCCATCAACATAATGCAGAAAGATTCACTAAAAGTTTTAATATCTAAATAACTAACTTTCTTGGTTAAAAAAGGATTAAATATAAAATGTAAAAACAATAAACAAATACTAAGCGTTGTAACAATAGAAATAATTAAACCATAAGTTTTTTTTCTTTCCGTCCACAACATTTCTAATGCGAACTTAAACATCTTAACACCTCCAAGACATATATTATCTTTTCTAATTACTTATTTAACTTTTTCATAATTGATTTTATTTCTACTGAGTCAAAATAGAATTGATCTACTTTATTATTTTTGACACGTAATAAAGTTGGTACTCCTGCGATTGTTACATCATCTTCAGAAGTTAATGTGTAGTAATCAATATCAGGTGTTTCTAATGAAGCATATACATATCCTTTTCTTGCTTTCTTGTTTATTTTCAAGTATTCTTTATCTGCTTTTTTTATTTCATATCCTTTTGTTTTTCCATATTCATCTTTTTCTTTTGATTTTGTATATTTTTCTTTGCTTTCGCCTTCATAATATTCAATCTTTCCATTGCTTTTTACTTTTCCAATTTCAATATCATTTTCTTCATGAAATTTATTCCAATCAAACTTCTTATAATCTTTTGATTTTTCATCCATATTTACAAAATATATTGCTGAATGTGATCTTGCATAAGTTTTTATGCTATCTTCTACTTTTTCACAGTTTGAATTTCCTACTCGATAAAAATATACATAATAAAAATCTCCATCTTCCTCAGGATTATCTAACAAATTTACTTTTTCAATATGTTGATATCCTAACTTATTTGTACTAGCTTTAAATGGATCTGATGGTTTCTTCAACATATTTACTGCCACCACAATTACAAGTCCAATAATACAAATTCCAATCATTTTTAATGTCTTTTTACTCTTTTCCATAAGTCATTTCCTCCTTTGACATCTTTAACATAGACTATAGAGTCACTTTATACTCAAGTATTTTTTGAAATATTTTTTATATTTCCTCTCTACACTTATTATTTTATTTATTTTCTTTTAAATCAGTATCTTTCTGGCATGGAAGTCAGTTTTATGGCACGAAAATAAAAAAGTAGGTAATTTAAACCTACTTCATTGATTGAATGCTTTTAAAAATACATAACCCATTATCTTGTGTCACTTTATATCGAACATCTAAATGCTGTGCTAATTGCCTAATAAAATTAACAAATATTAATCTTATTTTTTAAAATTAAAACCTCAATAATATTTATAACCAAATCAAATAAAATCATAATATCAAATACTCCCTATATTGAAACATGAATTCATCTACATATTTTTTCCCAAGTGTAATGCATGTTTCCACATGCATTGAAATCCTGCATCGCATTAACATTCGCGCACGTGGTGATGTAATCATATTTTTTTACACCCTTTAACGCAAATGCAAAAAAGTTGCACCATTCCGTTGGACAAATTCTATTTTGCTATCACTTTCTTTATACTTACCGATTTCTTTTTAAGCTCATCCGCAGTCCTGATGTTCTATTTATGAATTTCTTTGTACGTATCATTATTTACATTAATACCTTTATTTTCATCGAGAACATCGACTGGATCCGTAAAAAGCTCTTTCTCATTCGAATGATGAAATGCAGCATTTTTACCTAATGGCTCACCGGTTATTTCATCGTTCTTAATACCTCTCTGTTTTTTTAGTTTAGGAAGTTCTTTACTTGTATGTGTATCAAGTTTTCTTCTAACAGCCTCAGCCTGATCCGAATCGCCGATTCTAATAAGACTATCTCTTGTATACCTATCCAAATCGGCATCTTCAGCTTCTCTTGTTTCATGATTTCAAAAAGATATTGTACGATATATCCTATTTCTTGAGCACAGTATTTATCATTTTGATTGAATCCTAATCCTCTATTTTTATTGATATCAGCTATTGAATCACTTATTTTTTGCCACAGTTTTTTTCTTGCATTGATGATCTTTGTTTTATAGACAAATGTATATTTTCCTGCATCTGCTTCCAGTTTTGTTCCATCTATGTACTGAATTTCTTTATTTATTTTCATTAAAGCACCTATACTATTTGAAAGTTCAAAAAATATCTCATCAATCTTCTTAACGAGATAGTCTTTTAAAAGTCTTTCAAAAGTCATGAAGCTCACCCATTATGTACATGAAACGAATATCATATCTGCATAATGATTCCATGGATCTCAAATCATTATCGCATAACATATAGGCAAAAAGTGCAACCTTCAAAAGCTTACATCTGTCATATTCCTTTCTTCCTCGACACTTACCTTTTTTGAAATGTTTAGACAAATTCACTCCTTCTAGTACCTTTAGGAAAGAAATAACCATATCATCTTCATCAATTTTAATACCTAAATCTATTGGCAAAGACAGTTGTAATGCGTTATAATCATTTGTTTTAGAATTTTGTTTTCCATATATAAATTATACAACAAAAAAGAACAATGTTTCAGTTTTTGCTGTTTCATTGTTCTTTTTCTATTTTTGGCGGTTTATTTTATTTTGTTACAGCCTCTTCATTTTTTATTAAAACCAACCCATTTTTTCACAGATATTATAAATACCATCATCAACATTTTTATCTGTGATGTAAGTTGCTTTTTCTTTTAAAGCATCACAGGCATTTCCCATAGCGACACCTGTCCATAAGTCTTTATCAAACATATCTAAATCATTATAATCATCACCAAAGACGACAACATCTTGTAAAGGAGCATGGAGAATTTCCATCATCTTTAAGATACCGCCTTTTTTATTATCGGGTTGGAACATTAGATATTCTTTTTCAAAACGTAATGAACCTAATTGATCTTTGTTTTGAAAAGAAGCTTCTTCTTTTTCATCTAAAGCAAGATAGATTTTATAAAAGTTATCAACTTGTTTATAATCAAATTCTTTATCAAGAATATACGTTGTTGGTTCTTTACGATAACCTACTTGTTGAATAAATAAATCATTTTCCCCATAAACTTCTTGACTATCATTAATAGCAACTAAATACCCTATTCCTTTTTCTTTAGCTTCTTCTATGATTTTTAAAGCTCCTTGTTTATCTAACGGAATATTTTCAACAAGCTTTCCATCAAGAACAATCCCATTACCACCATTACAAACCATATGTTCAAAATTAAACTCTAATCTAGCTTTTTCCGCTTTATAATGCGCTCTTCCCGTATTTAAACAAACAAAATGTCCTGCTTGTTTAAGCTTTTCTAAAGCAATCTTGGCACTTGGGACAATTTGATGTGTTTTTAAATCAGTTAGTGTTCCATCAATATCAAAGAAAAAATATTTTTTCATACTATTTTAAATCCTTTACTCCTGTTTCTAACATTTCCATTTGTAGAATTGTTTGCCATGGTTGGATGACTTGTTCCTTACCATAAACAATACTATCATAGATACCATCATAAACTCTTGCATAGTCTCCGTCAACTGTTGGTACTTTTTCTTCATGATAAATACCATGATCATCATAATAAGTAAGGGTTCCATAATGTTCAGGAAGATCTTTTCCAAAATCACTGTTCGTTGGCATATGGAAAAGTTTTAGATGTTCTTCTTGACGATCTTTACTATATTTTTCAAACATTCCTTTTTTACCATAAACAATAAAGGAAGGTCTTGATTTTACTCTAAAGTAACTTGATTTAACTGATACTTTTAATGTTCCATAATAAAGATCTAAATCGAAATAATCATTCATACGACCACTACCTAATAATTGTCTTACATCATAGTGAATATCATCTGGTTTACCAAAATATGAAATGACTTGATCTAAAGTATGACATCCATGTCCATAAAGATAAGACATTGCTGGATCAAAATGATCCGCACTTTCTGGAATTTCAGGGCGATAGTAATCAAAATGCATTTCAAGTTCTAATAAATCCCCTAATTTTCCTGATTCAATCACTTTTTGTACTGTTAAAAAATCACTGTCATATCTTCTATTTTGATAAGCCGAACAATAAAGTCCTTTTTCTTTAGCTAAAGCAAAGATTTCTTTAGCTTGTTTACTATTTTCCATAAATGGTTTTTCACATAAACAATGTTTATTATGTTCTAAAGCCTTTTTTGTATATTCATAATGATAATGATGTCCTGTACAAACAACAACCATATCAATTTCATCATCTAAAAAGATATCATCTTGGTTTTCTGTATAGTTAATACCTTCTATTTTATCCCATACATCATGATGAATATGAGGATTATAAATCGTTTTCACAATAAACTTATCTTTTCTTTGTAAGACAAAAGGCAAGTGATAACGGTTGGTACTTTTCCCATTACCGATATATCCTAAAACAATTTTATTATTTATCATTATCAAACACGATCCCTTCTTGCATTCTACCTTCTTCCATTAATTTAGAAATCAATAAAGAAAGTTCTAACATTTCTTGTTGTTTTTTATAATCCTTTTCTTCCATCATTTTCATAAATGCTTTAAATTCATAAATTAAACGATGTTTCTTTTCAAATGATTTCACTTCACTTGTTCCATCGTTATAACAAATTTCATATTCTGTCATTTGACTTAATGGACTTTTAACCACAATAGCCCCTAAGTTTCCTTGAATTGTATTCATTAAAGGGGCTCTACAATCTTTTGCGCCAATACATAAAGCTTTAAAGTGATCAAAATCAAACAACATCATACCGCTTGTATCAATATTCTTTTCAATATTAGCCATATATTTATGGTAAACAGGTTTACCAAATAAATCGATTAAAGCATGAATATTATAAACATTTAAATCCATAAGAGCGCCTCCTGCTTTATGATAGTCAAAAGCAGGTAAAATTGTTCCTTTTTTAAAAGCATTATATCTAGAAGAATATTGAGAATAGTTAAAAGATACTATTTTAATGTCTCCTAATTTATTTAAATCTTCTTTTAATGAAAGAAATGCAGGTGTATAATGTAAATTCATCGCTTCAAAAATCATTAAATGATTTTTTGAAGCAATTTCAATTAAATCTTCTAATTCTTTACTATTGGCAGTAATTGGTTTTTCAATAATAACATTTTTCCCATTTTCTAAAGCTTTTTTAGAAAATGAATAATGTAGATGATTAGGTAAAGCACAATAAATTGTATCAACATCACTTTGAAGTAATTCATCATAATTTGTATAAACTTTATCTAAATGATATTTTTTCATAAGTTCTAATGCTTGTGATTTTGATTTTTTTGTTGAAAAAAGATAAGTCTTTTCAACACCTAGCTCGTGATACATGGTAAGAACATCTTTAACAATCATTCCTGTTCCTAAAATTCCTAGTTTCATTATTTTGCTTCCTCTCTTATTCTTTCTATTGTTTCTTGTATTCTTTTTGAATCTTGTAATGTATGTGTTGATTGATTATGATTAATCAAAGCTTGTATTTCTAAAGTCATATCGTCTCCTTCAATTGGATATGTTTTTTGCATAACTTCATTTTCTAAATGAATTGTATATTCAACCACACGGTTAAACATTGGAACATAGATTTCTCCCTTTTCCCCTTTAATCAAAGCATAACGTTCTTTATTATAATTAATTGAACCTTCTACCTTTCCTTGAATGTCATTTTCAAAATTTAAAGTTGCTTTAAAATTCATTTCAATCTCATTTTCTTTTTCAATATGAGATTCAACACTTTCAACTGGTGCATCCACTAAAGCAAGGACAAAACCAACGACATAACTTCCTACATCATTTAAAGCCCCACCTTGTTTTGGATCAAACAAGTAAGAATCTTTTTTATCTGTCCCATCAAAACAAAAGTTTGCTTCAATTGATTTTAATTTTCCAATCAGTTTTAAATCTTCTTTTAAATGATTAAAACCATTATTAAACTTTGTTTTAAAAGCTTCTAAACAATAGCCTTGATATTCTTTAACATATTGATTAATTTCATCAATATCTTCACTTTTTAAGACAAGGGGTTTTTCACATAAAACCGCTTTATGATGTTTAATGGCTTCTATAATCCATTTTTTATGTTCGTAGTGAGGTACTGCAATATAAACGGCTTCAATATCTTCATCTTTTAAAAGTTCTTCATAATCACGATAAAGTTTAACTAAAGGATGATTTTGTAAGTAACTATCGTTTTCATCTAAAGAATGTGAGGCAATGGCATGCACTCTTCCCCCACTTGTATAAGTAATACTTTTAACAAACTTACGCGCTATGTTTCCATAACCTATAATTCCAAAATTCATTTTTCTACCTCCAATAACGCTATTGCTTCTGCAATATCATTAACACAATAATGTACTTGTTGTTTTATTTCTTGAGGGGATGTTTTAAAAGTAAAGGCTGTATCTACGACTTTCAACATCGGTAAATCATTATAGGAATCCCCTATTCCTGCTATCTTTTCTAATCGGTAATGATCTTTAATGATTTTAATTCCCGTTCCTTTAGAACATCCTTTTCTTACAATATCAACAGAATTTCTATTTTGAAAACCTTCAACTTCTTGATATTTTTGATTAATTTCAAGACATGCTTTCTTGGTTATTTTGTCATCTTTAAAAACAAGAGATATGCCATAAATTATTTCATGCTCTACTTCTTTAAAAGAAGAAATGACTTTTAATTTAGGATTATAATCTTCTTTAAGGGTTGTATAAAAAACATCTGCATTTCCTGTTTGTAAGATGATTTGTGCATGTTGATGATATTCATTAAAGATTTGTTGAACGATTTCTTTTTTCATTGGAAAATCTTGAATGATATTTAAATCTTTATCTAAAATCTCTGCTCCTGAAGAAAGAATATAAAAATCTAATTTTAGCTTTTCTAAATCAAACAGGGCACATCGAGGTCTTCCACTACATACTCCAAAAAGATGTTCTTTTTGATACTTTTCAATAGCCTCTTTATCTTGTTTTTTTATTTGTTGATTAAAAACAAGTGTGCCATCTATATCACTTGCAAGTGCCTTCATCTTTTATTTTCCTTAAACAATCAACAATGACTTGATGATCTTCATCATGGACGAGCCCTGAAACAAGAATGCTTCCTCTTAATTCACCACGAATAATTAAAGGAAAACCTCCCCCACAAATAACAAGACTTTCATCTTTTTCATCTTCTTGATACGTTCCATTTTCTTCATTTTCTAAATAGATGTAATAACTACTATGTCCATATTTTTCAACTGTTTTTTGTTTACGATCAAGCCAAATGACTCCTTTTTTACCATCCATTAAATATTGAAAAACAATATCTTTATCTAAAACAATACGGATTCTAACATTTTTTAAATGATTCTTTTCAATATGATCTACAATGATTTGTCCTAATTGATAGGCATCATGATTATTGAATTCTTGAAAAGAAAGTTCTTTTTCTAATTGTAAGACTTCTTCTTTTGTCATCTCTTTCACCTCAATTTTGTTATAACATATCTTCTTTCTCTTTTTAAGAGATGCATCTCATTATGGAAATAAGGTTCAAGGTAAATGAAAAAAAGCTCAGTTAAACTGAACTTTTGGTTCACTTATTTTTAAGATGATAAATAAGCGCATGTAAATTATTTAAGATGTACATAAAGGCAAGTTGAGAATAGAAAGTTGCAATTTTATTTTGTTTTTCATAGTCAGGAATCATAATCTGATATTGACTATAAACAACAAGTGGACTTTGAAGATTAGCAGTAACCAAAGCTGTTTGAATTCCTTTTTGATTTAAGATTTTCATACATTCTAAAAGGGATGTATTTTCTCCACTATAAGAGATAAACAAAGCAAAATCTCCTGGCTGTAATTGTTTGGAAATATAGATTTCTTCCCCATATTGAGTTGCTAAGACAGGAAATAAATTAAGCTTTGCAAGTTTATTAATAAAGTTTGCTGCTGTTATTTGGCTATCGCCATAACCATAAATAAAAATTCTTTTCTTTTGTACCATCAATGTTGCTATTTTATTTAAGGTCTCAATAGATAAATGATGATAGACTTGTTGAATACTTTCTTGATAAAGAGAAAACATGTTTTGAATAATTTGTTCACTTGTTTCATTGACTTGAAATGGGATTGTATAGTCTACTTGACTTACCATATATTTATTAGCTTCAAGTTCTTGTAATAAAGCCAATTTAAATTGACGATAGCCTTGATACCCTACTTTATGACATAAACGGATAATGGTCGCATTTGATGTATAACTATTTTTAGCGAGATCATTGATTGAAAGTAAAGTTAAATCTTCTAAATGATCTAATAAATAATCAATGACTTGTTGTTCTGATTCGGTATAATGATTTTCTTTAAGTTGTTGTAATATTTTCATTATTCTTTCATTAAAATATCAAGCGCTTCTTCCACACTATCAACTACATCATCAACAATCGATGTTAAACTTTCTGGTGATGTTGGAAAAGTAAAAGAATGATCCACTGTTTCTAACATAGGAATGTCATTATACGAATCCCCAATTCCGGCAACTTCCTCTAAATGCATTAATTCTTTTAATTTTAAAATTCCTAAACCTTTAGAACATCCTTTTTCAGTAATATCAATATATTCTTTATTTTGATGTGCAGTTAATTCAGGAAAATGTTCTTCAATATCAAGACACACTTTTTTAGCGTTTTCATCTGTTTTTGCATTCATGGATAAACCATAAATATCTCCTTCTACTTCATCTAAAGAAGTAATAACTTGTCTAACCATTGAACCTAAGTCTTCTTTTAAAAATGTATAGATTTGCATATTGGCTTGAATAAAAATATCATAATCTTTTTGATAACGATCATAAAATTCATGTAATAAATGTTTAGAAATCGTACTTTTATAAATAACTTCTCTTTCTTTATTAAGTACAAGTGCTCCTGTACATAGAATATAGAAATCAAAATCAATATAAGGCTTACAAAATTCATAGATGCCTTTAAAAGGTCTTCCACTACATAAACCAAATAAATTACCCGCTTTTTGAAACTCTTTGATTTTCTTTAAATCCCCTTCTTTAAATTTTTCATTAAATAATAATGTTCCATCATAATCACTTGCTAGTACTTTCATAATAACCCTCCACTACTTTAACAATTTCACTTAAATTTTCCACAAAATAAATATCCTCTTGTTTATCTTTAGAAGATAAATCATATGTGATCATCTTATTCAATAAATTCTTTAAATCATCATAATAACCATTCAAATTATAAAGAATGCATGGTGCATTTAAATGCTTTAAAGAAACTTTAGACATCACTTCCGCAATTTCTTCCAAAGTTCCTGTTCCTCCAGGATAAGCAATAAATGCATCTCCTAGTTCAATCATCTTTGTTTTTCTTTCCGTCATATCTTTTGTAACAATTAACTGTGTGATTTCTGAATAATCAAATCCTGCATCAATAAAAAACTGTGGTTCTACACCAATCACTTTTCCCTTGGCATTTAATGCACTTTCAGCAAGTTCTCCCATTAAACCACATTTAGAGCCACCATAAATAAGTGTATGTCCATTTTGACCAATCCAAGTCCCTAATTCTTTAACAGCTTCACTTAATCTTGGATCATTTCCCGTATTTGCACCTAAATAAACTGTAATATTCATTAAACTCCTCCTACAATTGTTTTTATTATAACATTTTAAAGAATAAAAAGGAAAAATTTGTGCATAATAATTAAGGTGATTTTATGAATGAATCGTATTGGCAAAAAACAACGAAGCATCCTTGCTTCAAACAATTAAACAAAGATATCAAAACAGATATTCTTATTATTGGTGGTGGATTATCTGGTATCTCTTGCGCTTACCAACTTAAAGATACTTCTAAAAAAATTACAGTAGTTGAAAAAGATCTTCTTGGTAGTCACACCAGTGTTCATACCACAGCTAAAATAACTCTTCTACAAGGACTTATTTATCAAAAATTAGTGAAATATTATAATATAGAAATTGCTTATCTATACTATCAAAGTCAAAAAGAAGCAATACAAGGTATAAAAGATTTAATAAATAAAGAACAAATAGAGTGTTGTTTTAAAGAATGTGTCATGTCTTTATATAGTGATGATTTAAAAAATGCGACAAAACTTGACAAAGAATACCATTATTTAAAACTCTTTGGCGAAGATATTTTTGAAGAAAACAAACATTTAAAAATGATTTCATTAAAAAATCAATACCTCTTCCATCCTTTAAAATATCTTTATGCCCTTGTTGAAAAATGTCAAAATGAAAATATTGATTTTTATGAACATAGTCTCGTTCATCAAATTATTCGACACAAGGATTATTTTAAAGTCAAAGTCAATAATCATACTATTATTTGTAAAGATGTTATTCATGCCACACGTTATCCTTTTATTAAAAAAGGACTTTACTTTTTAAAGATGTTTCAATCTTTAGAAAGTATTGATTTAAAACAAAAAACAGATAATCAATGTAATCTTTCTATTGATTTGATTCAAAGTTATCGTCCATTAAAAAATCATGCTCTTATCATCAACTCTAATAGTAAAGATTGGTTTGGGCAAGATACAATTCCTTTAAGAGGTCTTCCTTATATTGGTCGTTATAAAGAACATGAATACTTTATTTATGGTTTTCAAAAATGGGGTATGACCAATTCATTTTTAGCTTCAAAGATTATTAAAGATCTTTATTTAAATAAAGAAAATGCTTATACTTCTTTATTTTCATGTCATTATTTTTCTTTTAATTATTCTAAAATGTATTTTAAACAAATGATTCATCATCTTTATCTTGGCTATATTAAACTTCATTTTATAAAAAAGAAACATTTAAATAAAGGACAAGGAACACTTATGAAAATCAATCATCATCTTTTAGCTGTTTATTTAGATAAACAAGGTAAATATCATTATTTTTCCCCTTATTGTCCTCATTTAAAATGTTTATTAATGTTTGATGAAAAACATCAAATATGGCATTGTCCTTGTCATCAATCCATTTTTGATTGTTATGGGAAGCTCATAGAAGGACCTTCTTTAAAAAATATGAAAAAGAGAAAATGATAGCCATTTCATTCCACCTATTATATAATAAAAGAAGCATGGGAGGAAATTTATGAAAACATATTTAACATTAGATGTTGGTGGTAGTGCCATCAAATATGCATTAATACAAGAAGATCTAACGATTCTAGAAAAATCAAGTGTTCCTACACCTATGGATGCCCTTGATCATTTTATAGAAACAATCGGTCAAATCTATGACCAATATCAAGATCAAATTGCAGGAATGGCTTTATCTATGCCTGGTATTATTGACCCTGAAAGAGGTTATCAATATACAGGTGGTGCTTTACGTTATATTGATAAATTAGAAACAGTAGAAGTTTTGAAAAAAAGATGTCCAACAAATATTACAATTGGTAATGACGCTAAATGTGCTGCCAATGCAGAAATTGGTTTTGGTAGTTTACAAGATATTCAAGATGGGGCTGTTGTTATTTTAGGAACAGGTATTGGCGGATGTTTGATTAAAGATCATAAAGTTCATACTGGTAGACATTTTTCTGCTGGTGAATTTTCTTTTATTAAGACCAATAATCTAGACCCTATTAGTTGGAATCATGCTTGGTGTACAAGAAATGGAATCAAAGGATTACTTGAACGTGTTCAAGAAGGCTTAGAAACTGATCAAGAATACACTGGTATTGAAATTTTTGATATGGCTAATAATGGAAATGAAAAAGTAATCGCAGGAATTAATGCTTTTGCTAGAGAAGTTGCAACGCAAATCTTTAATGTGCATATTATTTTTGATTGTGAAAAAGTTGCTATTGGTGGCGGTATTTCTGCTCAACCTTTATTAATTGAATTGATTAATAAAAATTTAGATGAAATCTATGAACATTTAGGTTTTGATGTTTATCATCCTGAAATTGTTGCTTGTAAATTTAGAAACGATGCAAATTTAATTGGTGCTCTTTATCAACATATTCAAACTTTTAAATAATTCTTTTTCAAAAAGAAATATAAGTGTAAAATAAGATTAAGAGGTGACCATGATGCAAGTTGTATTTGTTGTTTTACATAAAACAGAACTATTACAAGATTTATTAACTAAACTAAAAAAAGCAGGAGTAAGTGGTGGCACAATCATTGATTCTCAAGGAATGATTTCTTATATTCAAGAAAGTGATGAAAGTTATATTTTAGGTTCATTGAGACTTTTTCTTGAACAAGCTCGTCCTGATAGTAAAACAATGTTTTTCATTATTAAAGACGAACAAGTTGATCTTGTTTTTGAAACCATTGATAAAGCTTTAGGTGGTTTAGAGAATCATAACACAGGTATTGCTTTTGCTATGCCAATTACAAGAGTAGAAGGAGTTGTTAAATAAAATATGTTGATTTATTTTAGTCAAACAGGTAATACTCAACTTTTAGCTCAAGCTATTAAAAAGAATGTTGAAAATTCAGATATTGTCTATGTAGGATTTTGGACTGATAAAGGTAACGCTAATAAAGAAGCTTTAGATTATTTAAAAACATTACATCATCAAAAGATTTTCTTATTTGGTACTGCAGGTTTTGGTAAAAGCGATGATTATTTTAAAAAAATCATTGATAAAGTTAAAGAAAGTATTGATGAAAGTAATGAAGTTATAGGAAGCTTTATGTGCCAAGGAAAGATGCCTGAAACTGTCTTACAAAGATATTTAAAATTAAAAGAAGGAAATCATGCTCCAGATAATATAAATTTATTAATTGATAATTATTATGAAGCACTCAAGCATCCAAATAATGATGATATTGAAAATCTAAAAAAGGCTATCGCTTAAGATAGTCTTTTACTTTACTATTAAGTTTAGAATAAATATTTTCAACAAACCATGGTTCGGTAGATGCTTTTAAAGCATCTTCAAAACTAAACCATCGAAGTCCCTTATTTTCATCTTCTTTAATCTTTAACTCATCTTGATCATTTGCTTCCATTAAATAAGTCACATTATAATGAAGATGACTTGAAACATATTTTCCTCTTTTAACATGTCCATCAACTGTTAATACTTCTAAAGAAAATAAATCATCACTCATAAATGATACATTTTCTAATCCACTTTCCTCTTGTACTTCCTTTAAAGCAACTTTTTTAAAATTCTTCTCACCATCTACGTGTCCACCTAACCAAGACCAAGAATTATAAATTTTATGATAGCACATTAAAATCTTATCATGATTTTGATTTAAAACCCAACAAGAAACTGTAAAATGCCCTACTTCATTTTCTCTTGTAAGAACATCTTTTTGTTTAAGAACTTTTAATAAAAGTTCCTTGTCTTTTGCTTCTTGTTCATTATAAGGTTGATAATTAGTGATTTGTTGGTACATTTTCAATATATTTTTGATAATACATCACGCGTATTAAATCAAAAATTGTCATTATTTGATAATTGAAATTAATGCCATCAAATCTTCCTGGTACTTGAATTGTATCAGTTGTGAGTTTCTTTCTTGCATAGGTTGGATTTTGAGTAACAAGTAAAGAAGTTGTATTTTGTAAAGAGAGATTTGTTCGCGTATACATAAAACCTTCTAATGATCTTCCTGATGAAGAAATAAAGATAACGTAGTCATTTTCATTAAAAATCATATCTTTATCATACGTATGATATTGGAGTACTGTTTTACCAAAAGAAATCATATCTGTTTGAAATTCAACCGCAATAGACATCGGATAAAGAGCACCTACTAAAATTACTCGTTTTGAATCATGAATTTTTGTACATACTTCTTCAATTTTCTTTAAGAAAGCTTCATTATCATTAGAAACTTTAATACGTTCAACATAGGAAGAAACATGTATATTTTTCATACGTTCTTGAATTTGTTCAAAACGTACTTGTTTATGTCGTTGATAAATTTCTATAAAAGAAAGATAATTATCAAAACCTAAGTATTTTAAAAAGTTTAAAATACTTTCAGGTGTTGTTTGTAATTCACCAGCAATTTCTTCAATCGTATAACTGTCAAAATCTTGATAATGAAGGATAAAGAATACACAAAAACGATAAGCGTCATCTAAAAATAACGTTCCATTTAAATATTTTAATATTCTAGAAAGTAGTATATTCATAAGCTCCTCCTTTAAATAAAATGATATTTTTTATAATAAGTAACACGCATAATATCAAAGATTGACATCAAGCGATAGTTAAAATCAATACTATCATATCTTGAACTTGCTACATATATCACACGTTCTTCTCCAATTTGACTTTTATACTTTTTATTTTGGGTAATAAGTAAGAATTGTGAACGATTAATATCAAAACCTTGATGTTGCTCCATAAACGCATCATAAGCTCTTCCTGTTGCTGAAACAAAAATGACATAATCATCTTTATTTAAGATAAGTTGATTATCAAAAGAATGATATTGGAAAACTGGTTTCCCAAAAGTAATCAAGTCTGTTTGAAATTCAACAGCAATCGATATCGGATAAAGTGCCCCAATAATAACCACTCTTTTAGAAGTAGAAATATCATGACAAATATGATCCAAATCACAAATAAATTTATCTTGATCATCACATAAATGAATTTGTTTAAACAAATCATCCATCTTTAATCCCAACATTCTTGAACGGATTTGATCTTGTCTTAAAATAACATCAGCATAAAGTTGATCTTGAAAAGAAGCATAGTCATCAAATCCTAAATGTTTTAAGAAGTTTAAAATTGCTTCTTTAGAAATTTTTGATTTTTCAACTACTTCTTCTAAAGTCATTTTATAAAAATCAATATAGTTTTCAATAAAGAATACACAAAAACGATAATTATCATCTAAAAACAATGTTCCATTAAAGTATTCAAGTATTCTTGCAAGAAGTACATTTCCCATACGTACCTATCCTTTCTTTATTAAACCTAGTTTTTCAAGACTTAAAGCTATCCCATCTTGATCTGGATCAATAAAAGTATCATAAGAAATATCTAATAATTTTTCTTTAGCACCTTCAAAAACAATTCCTTTATTTACTTTTTCTATCATTTGATAGTCATTCATACTATCTCCAAATGCAATCGTATCTTCCATGCTTGCATGATAATAATCAATCACTCTTTCAATAGCATCTGCTTTTGTACAATTCTTTGAAATAATTTCCCCATTAATAAAATCATCTTCTGGCTTTGAAAATAAAACCACATTAAAATCTTTACTTAAATGAGGAACTGTATCAAGCAATGCATATTTATCATATGCAATAAAAACAATTTTAGTCACTTTATCTTTACCAGGATTATATTCTGTAATTGGTTTAAAAGCTTGATTTCTTTTTTCAAAGAAACGTGCAAGTTCTGGATTGGCTTGTGTATCTTTGATTTGTCTTCTTTCCATATATTCTCTAGCATAACCTGATTGAAAAAGTTCATCTTTGGTTTCAAGTGTAAAACCTACCTGCGCATTAGAAAATAAAACAATGGCTTGTTGAAGACGTTTACTATCTAAAAAGTTTTCATAAATATATTTTCCATCAATTTGAATAAAGCTTCCAGCCGCTGAAATCACTCCATCAAAGCCAACATCTAAAATATCTTGAGTAATTGAAACAGGCGCTCTTCCCGTACATAAGAAAGCTTTATGTCCATTTTCTCTTAGCTTACAAATGGCTTCTCTATTTCTTTTAGTAATCTCTCTACTTTTACCACGAATTGTTCCATCAATATCAAAAAATACATATTTCATTGTGCTTACCTCTACTTCATGAATTCTTCAATCAAAATAGGTTTTTCAACAAATTCATCAACAATTGTATAACTTTGATAAATTTCATCTAACAATTCTGGAGATAAATCATCTCTTGCATAAACAGTTAATAATTTTTCACCAATATCTACATGATCTCCTATTTTTTTATTTAAAACAAGTCCCACTGCATGATCGATATCTTCTTCTTTTGTCATACGACCACCACCAAGTTTCATCGAAACAATCCCTAATTTTTTTGCTTCTAATGCTTGAATATAACCTGTTTTCTTTGAAGTTAATTCTATTATAGCACTTGGTTTTTCAAATAGTTCAGTATTTTCTATATATGAAACATCTCCACCTTGAGCTTTGACCATTTCTTTAAATTTTTCTAAAGCTTTTCCATTATCCATCACTTCTTGTAAAGCTTGATACGCTTCTTTTTTATTTGGATAAAGATTTGCTTGAACAAGCATTTCACTACCTTCATTTAAACAAAGTTCTCTTAAATCTTCAGGGCCATTTCCTTTCAAGGTTTCAATAGCTTCAATAACTTCTAAACTATTCCCAATTGCATTTCCTAAAGGTTGTGACATACTTGAAATTGTCGCTCTCGTATTTTTATGACAATGCTTTCCAATAGAAATCATTGTTTGAGCAAGTTCTTTAGCTTCTTCAATGGTTTGCATAAATGCACCATTTCCATATTTAACATCTAATAAAATCGTATCAGCCCCACTCGCTAATTTTTTAGACATAATAGAAGAAGCGATTAAAGGTATACAAGAAACTGTTCCTGTAACATCTCGCAAAGCATATAACTTTTTATCAGCAGGTACAAGTGAAGCACTTTGACCAATAATAGCTAGTCCTATTTCATTGACTTGATTAATAAAATCTTCTTCTGAAATATTAATTTGATAGCCTGGAATTGATTCAAGCTTATCAAGCGTACCACCTGTATGCCCTAAACTTCTTCCTGACATCTTAGCCATTTTACCACCACAGGCAGCCACAATAGGCCCTAAAACAAGTGAGGTTTTATCACCAACACCACCTGTTGAATGTTTATCAACTTTAACCCCTTCTATTTTGGATAAATCTATAATATCCCCACTTTCTTCCATAACTTTTGTTAGCAAGGCTGTTTCCTTTAATGTTAAACCTTGAAAACAAATAGCCATTAATAAAGCAGACATTTGATAATCAGGAATATTTCCTTCAACATAACCATCAATAATAAATTGAATTTGTTGATGATTAAATTCACCATTATTTTTTTTATATTCTATTAAATCAACCATTCTCATTGTTGTTTTCCCCTTTATTTCAATCTAGTTCTATTTTACTATATTTTGTTTTAATTTGAAAACACTTTCATTGGTTCGATAAAATCTTTTCAATAATAATTAAAAAAATCTTCTTTTTTTGTTAGAATGTTTATGGAGGTGGATTTATGAAAATCTTAATATGTGCCCCATTACAAGATGCTGAAATCAAAAAAATCCAAGAACATTTTAAAAATGATATATTCATTATTAATAGAAAACCAACCCAAGAAAATATTGATCAAGTGGATGTTATTATAGGAAATCCAAAACTTAATTTAAACTTAAATCAAGAGCATCTACAAGCAATACTCCTAAACAGTGCTGGTAGTGATCAATATATTAAAACAGGTATTTTAAATGAAAATACCAAACTTACCAATGCTTCTGGTAGTTATGGAAATGCTATTAGTGAACAAGTCATAGGAATGATGATTACGCTTTGTAAGAATTTAAAAACTTATGCCTTACAAATGAATGAAGGTAATTGGAATCCTTTAAAAACAGGAAAAGAAATTTATCATAGTCGTGTTTGCATTGTGGGATATGGTGATATCGGTTATGAAATTGCTAGAAGGTTGAAAACTTTTGATTGTCATATTACTGCTATTAAAAGAAGAGTCCAAGATGATCTTCCTTATGTAGATGAAGTATCTTCTTTAGATCAATTAGATAAGCTTCTACCAACCATGGACTTTGTTATTTTATCTTTACCTCAAAGTAAAGAAACTTATCATCTTTTTAATACAGAAAAACTATTAAAAATGAAAAAAGATGCTGTATTAATTAATGTAGGCAGAGGAAGTGCTATTGATACAAATGATTTAATTGAGGTTTTAAATCAAGAACATCTCTATGGTGTTGGCTTAGATGTGGTTGAAGAAGAACCGTTATCTAATACCTCACCATTATGGAAATTTGAAAATGTTTTAATCACACCTCATAGTTCTGGTGGTTTTGTTTGGCAAAGTGTTAGAAATTATTATACAGAACTTGTTATAAGAAATATTGAACATTTAAAAAATAAAGAAACTTTGGAAAACGAAGTTGATTTTCAAACCGGTTATCGAAAAGTTGTCACATACAAAAAATAGCGCATCTCAGCGCTATTTTAATTATTCAAACTTTTGATCAACTTCAAAGATATTATGCCCATTTAAATAATCTTTAACAAGCATACGTTTTTTACCTTCTAATTGAAATTCAGTAATAATAAAGACACCGTCTTGTACCTTTACACCAATAGCATCTTTAAAAATCTTAACAATTGTTCCTGGTGCTTGATGTGCATGATGACTCATAGCATTTGGACAATTATGTACAAGTCCTTGATAAATCTTTACTGTTTTTCCAAGATATGTTGTATAAGCTCCTGGCCAAGGATTTAATCCTCTAACTTTGTTATAAACTTCTTGAGCAGGTTTATCAAAATCGATCTTTTCTTGTTCTCTAGAAATAACTGGAGAATAAGTCACTAAAGTTTCATCTTGAGGTATTGAGGCATTTGTTCCATCAATAATCGAAGGTAACGCTTCAATAATCGCTTCTGCACCTAAAGTAGATAAACGATCATAAAGTTCTCCTACTGTTTCATCATTAGAAATAGGTGTTTCTTTTTGATAAATAATATTTCCTGCATCCATTTTCTTAACCATATACATGATAGTGACCCCTGTTTTTTCATCACCATTTAAAATAGCATAATGAACAGGTGCTCCTCCACGATATTTAGGTAATAATGAAGCATGAACATTAATACATCCAAGGCGTGGACAATCTAAAACTTCTTGAGGAATCATTTGTCCATAAGCCGCCGTAATAATTAAATCAGGTTGCATATCGATAATAGCTTGATAATCTTCTTTAATACGTTGTGGTTGAAAGACTGGTATATCATGTTCTAAAGCCACCACTTTGACCTCTGGCATTTTTAATTCTTTTTTTCTACCAACACGACGATCTGGTTGTGAGACAACTTGTACGATATTGTAATCGTGTTGAATTAAACTTTTTAAAACAGCTTCTGAAAATGTAGCTGTTCCCATAAATACAATTTTTAATTGATTCATTTTTTTCACATCCTTCTATAAGATATTACTAATAAATTGAGAGATAAGCAAGACAATTGTTTGAATTATTTGGATACATATCTCACTTATTTTTTTAACAATTAAAGAAAGTGTATTATCTTTTTGATTATCATAGAGACCTTCATTTGTTTTAATTTCTTTTTGCTTTTTTATATTTTCTTCAAAAGTAATAATATTTTTAGAAACCAATTCATTTTGTACATAATGATTATTAAATAACCCATTTAAACAAAATAACAACAAGCCAACCATTGTAAAATCAATTAAAAGTTCTTTCATTGTAAATACTCCTTTATCACTTGAGAAATGACTTCTATTGTATTTTGAACTTCTTCTTTCGTATTACTTTGCCCACCAAATTCAATTAAAACCGTATGATCACAAATTCCTTGATTATAATGATTCTTTTTAACCATAATACCTCTTGATAACCCTGGTACCTTTTCATTTGCTTTATTAGATAATTCAGTAGATAATTGATTAACCATTTCAAACTTACCACTGCTTTTTCCAACAACAAACATAATTTTAGCATAACTTTTTTGATTATACGTAAGCGTTGAGTATTTTTTATCCAGACTATCACGATGGAAATCAATAACTAAATCATATTGTCCATTTTCTCTTAATGAATTTTCTAAATACATTTTAGAAACAACATAAGATTGATTATATGCAATTCTGTGCAAATTTTTATAATTTTCAAAATCATTTTGTTCTACATCACAAAAATAGCCTTCTTTATTTAAACAATCCTTTAAATAACCCGCTCCATCTCTTACATTATATCCAACATACTCTTCTCCTTGATGGGTATTATAAATGTGTACTTTTTTATTAGATGTAACCGGTACACTCGTTTGCAAGGCTTCGGTAGTAGAAATTGCTTTAAAAACTTTCACATTTTGATGACTATAAGAAGGTAAGTAGATAATCATTAAAACAATGATCATTATTTTGAAAATAATTTGAATAGATACTTTTATTTTCATAGGCGCTCTCCTTGTATTTATTCAAATATATGAGACAAATCAATAATTATACCTCAAGTCATTCAGAGCCTTTGCTAGAAGAGCACTCATCCTTTCAACTGTTTCATCAATTTGTTTATCAGCCATCACAAAATTACGATCAATCGGTGTCAATATTTCTTGTAATAAAGATTCTAATTCCTCTTGATCAAGACTCCCAATATGACCTAATAAATAACGTTGTTGACTTGATGAAAGAGTCCCTTCATATTTTTCCCTTTTCCCAATTTTTAATCTATTTTTTATATCAATAGCATCTCCAAAATAATCTTTCATTAATTGAAAAACATCTTTAACAATTGAACTGGCATAAATAACAGTCGGAACCCCTATCGCAATGACTGGACATCCTAAGGTTTCTTCTTGAATAGCTTGACGGTGATTACCAATTCCACTACCAGGATGAATACCGACATTATTAATTTGGATAACATGCCCTAATTTTTGATAATCTTTTGCACATAAAGCATCAATAACTATCACTAAATCTATTTGAAACTGATCGACCATTGCCTGGATCACTTCAACTGTTTCTACTCCTGTTTGATACATCACACCTGGTGTAAGTGATAAAATATCATAATAATGATTTTCTAATTTAAGACTATCATCTAAATAATGCGTGACGCGAATATCTCTTAAAGTACGTGGTCCAATCGCATCACTGGTTAAATAAGGATTACCAAGTCCTGTAACTAAAATACGAGGATATTCATTTTGATCTATCATTTCTTTTAATATTTTTGTTATTTGTTCACTGATATTAGAAATATGATCTTTAAAAAAAATTTCAATATACTTTCCTTTTTTTAAATACTCCGTATCTTCTAAAAATTCATATGTTTCAATTGAAAAGTCCTCCTTTTTTTCAATCTTTCTTTGATAATGTTTTCCTTCTTTTAATAAATCCAATGATTCTTTCGCTAAATCACTATGTGTATTATACTTATTCATATTCTCACCTGCATAATTATTCCCTTATTTCCAACAAATTACACAAAATTGTTGCAATTCCTTGACTTTTTATATATAATGAAGTGGCAAATTGCAAAGCGAGGTGAAAAATCATGGCAAATATGAAACAACAAATTAAACGTTATAAAAACGATAACAAAAAAAGAGCTAAAAACGCTTCTTATAAATCAGCTTTAAAAACTGCAATCAAAAACGTAAGAGCTGAAGTTGAAGCTGGAAATAAAGAAGCTGCTGAAAAAGCATTAGTAATCGCTTCTAGCAAATTAGATTCTTATGTAAACAAAGGAATCCATCATAAAAATTACGCTATTAGACAAAAATCTAAATTAGCTAAATTAGTTAACTCAATCTAATCATTGAAACCAGACAAATGTCTGGTTTTTTTGTTTATTCTTTCTTTTCTTGATTATAATGTTAATAGACTTTGAAATAAAATAAGAGTAAAATATTTTTACATTACAAGGAGATGTATTTATGGAAAGAAAAGATATAGAAGAAAAATATACTTGGGATCTTTCTAAAATTTATCAAGATCCTCAAGAGTTTTATCATGATATAGAAGTCAGTCAACAATTACTTGATGAATTGACTTCATTTAAAGGAAAAATGACCGAAAGCGTTGATATCCTTTTACGTTTTTTATCAAAGCGTGATGAAATGTCAATGCTTGTAAGTAAAGCTTACTGTTTTGCGCATTTAAACTGTGATGTAGAACCTAAAGAACAAGAATATCAAAAAATGCTTGCTACAGTGATGTCACTGATTCAACAATCAAGTGTTAAACTTGTATTTGTTGATAATGAAATCGTTGAAAACGATGAAACGGTAAGAGAATATTTAAAAGATGAACGTTTAAAATCTTATCGGTATTCTTTAGAAAATGCTTTAGCTTTTAAACCTCATTTATTAGATAAAGAACAAGAAGAATTGGTTGCAAAAGTAGACAATATCTCTGAATTAGCAGAACAAGTTTTTGATTCTTTACGTCTAGAATTTGAGGATGTTGAAGTCAATGGTCAAAAGAAAACATTAAATCAAGCAACACTTAATGAATTTTTAAAGAATAAAAATAGAGACGTTAGAAAACAAGCCTACCATCATTTCTTTAAAGAATATCAGCGTTTTGAAAATACCTTTGCCTCAACTCTTTCAGGGGTTATGAAAAAAGATGCTTTTTATAGTGATATTCGTCATTTTGATTCACCCCTTGCGGCAAGTGTTTTTAATGATGATGTTCCTACCGATTTATTTTTTAAGATTTTAGATAAAGCAAATAATGAATATCGTTATTTATTCCATCGCTATAATCATTTAAAAAAAGAAATTCTTGGGCTAGATGAACTTTATAATTATGATTTATCAGTTCCTCTTGTAAAAAGTGTTTCTAAAAAATTTACAATTGAAGAATGCTTTGACATCATCAATCAAGCTTTAGCTCCTTTTGGTAAAGATTATTTAGCTATTATTAACCGTGCTAAAGATGAAAGATGGATCGATTACTACCCTACTACTGGTAAACGTGGTGGTGCTTATAGTAGTGGAAGCTATTTAACACAACCTTATATCTTAATGAACTTTATTGGTGACTATAATTCATTATCAACAATGATCCATGAATTAGGTCATAGTGTGCATACGTATTTATCAAGCCATAATCAAGACTATATTAATAGTAATTATCGTATTTTTGTAGCGGAAGTCGCTTCAACCGTTAATGAAACCTTACTTATCAACTATATGATGGATCATACTTCATCAAAAGAAGAAAAAGCCTATTATATGTATGAACAATTAGAAAACTGTGTTGGTCTTATTTTTAGACAACCGATGTTTGCGGACTTTGAACATCGTCTTCATGAAATGGCTAAAAACAATGAACCCATGTCTTCTAAAATCATGACTGATCTTTATGCAAAATTGAATCAAGAATACTTTGGTGAAGATGTAAAAATGGATGAACTTGTAGGTTGGTCTTGTTATTATGTTCCTCATTTCTATTATGATTATTATGTTTATAAATACACTTTAGGAATGACTGTTGCTTTAGCTATCGTTAAACGTATATTAAATGGTGACACGCAACAAGTTGAACGTTATTTAAACTTCTTAAAATCAGGTGGAAAAGAATCTCCTGTTGACTTATTAAGTCATGCGGGTGTTGATCCTTTAGATGACGCTATTTATGATGATGCTTTCCATTATTTTGAAGATTTGTTAAATGAATTTGAAAAGCTGGTAAAATAATTTATAATAGTATTAGGTGATAGAAATGAAAAGAGAAGAAACAAGAGCGTTTCAAGTAGGAAATTTAACATTAGGTGGTAATAATCATGTCATTATTCAATCCATGACAAATACCAAAACTAAAAATGTGGAAGCAACCGTTAAACAAATTCAAGAATTGGAAGATGCCGGTTGTGAAATGGTCAGAATGGCTGTTTTTGACAAAGAAGATGCATATGCGATAGCAGATATTAAAAAACAAGTGCATATTCCTTTAGTTGCCGATATTCATTTTGACTATCGTTTAGCTTTGATTGCGATTGAATCAGGAATTGATAAAATTCGTATCAATCCTGGAAATATTGGAAGTATTGAAAAGGTAAAAGCCGTTGTTGAATCTTGTAAAGAACATCATATTCCTATTCGTATTGGTGTCAATAGTGGTTCTTTAGAAAAAGATATCTTAGAAAAATATGGTCGTCCTACTGCTAAAGGAATGATTGAAAGTGCAAAGAAACATATTGATATTTTGGAAAGTCTAGATTTCCATGATTATTGTATTTCTTTAAAATCTTCCGATACAATGCTTACAATTGAGGCCTATACACTTGCTAGTGAAACCTTTGATTGTCCCCTTCATTTAGGGGTTACAGAAGCAGGAACAAAACTTGGAGGAACAATTAAATCTTCTTTAGGTATTGGTACTTTATTATATCAAGGAATTGGAAATACGATTCGTGTTTCTTTAAGTGATTATCCTGTAGAAGAAATTAAAGTAGCAAAAACATTGCTTAAAGAATTGGGGTTAATTAAAAATGTTCCTACCCTTGTATCTTGTCCAACTTGTGGAAGAATTCAATATGATTTGATTCCAGTCGCTAAAGAAATTGAAGATTTCTTAAATAATATCCATCAAGATATTACCGTAGCCATTATGGGTTGTGCAGTTAACGGTCCAGGTGAGGCCAAAAATGCCGATATTGGTATTGCCGGTGGTGTTAAAGAAGGATTATTGATCAAAAAAGGAAAAATTATTAAAAAAGTTAAACAAGAAGATATGGTACAAACGCTCAAAGATGAAATTTTAAAGATGGTTAATTCATAATAACCATCTTTTTTTCATATATATAACTATGGAGGCGTAAAACTATGGAAAATTTATTCATTGAACATTTTTTATCGTATGAAGATTTTAGAAGCAATAAGGAAATACAAGCATTAGAGCTAAATGAAGAAGATTTGAAGGTGATCTATCAAGTGATAGATCAAAACCGTTTTTTACTCTGTAGTGAACATTATTTACCTATTCTATTTCAATCAATTATGAAAAAAACTAGTGTTGCCACTAGTTTAAAATTGAAATCTTTGTTTCAAAATCATACTTCAATATTTCTAAATTCTTGATTTTTCAACATATCTATTTCTTCTTTATAAGGAGCTTTACCATCAATATAAGGTGTTTCTAAAATCTTAGGAACATCTTTTATTCTTTCATTATGAGCAATCCCATTTAAAATATCAAAACCAATCTCACCTAAGCCAAGATTTGCATGACGATCTTTATGAGCTCCTTGAACATTTTTAGAATCATTCAAATGAACAACAAGTAAACGATCTAAATCAATAATACGATCAAATTCATCTAAAATTGCATCAAAATTTGATAAATCGTATCCTGCGTCATGAATATGACACGTATCTAAACAAACCCCTAATTTTTCAGGATAATCACAATGAGAAATCAAATAATTGATTTCTTCAAATGTCTTTCCTAACTCACTGCCTTTTCCTGCCATTGTTTCTAAAGCAATCTTTCCTTGATAAGGTGTATCTTTTAATACTTCATTTAAACCTTTAATGATTTGTTGAAGACCCACTTCTTCTCCAGCTTTTACATGACTTCCAGGATGTAAAACAAGAATCGATGTCCCAATATCTTGACATCTTTGGAGTTCTTGTTTTAAGAAGTTAACAGCTAATTCAAAAGTTTCTTCTTTAACCGTATTAGCAAGATTAATGATATAAGGTGCATGAACAACAACATTTTTTAAATCCATGTTATTTTCCTTCATTAAAGCTTTTGCCTCTTCCACCTTTAATTCACTAATGGCTTTTCTTCTCGTATTTTGTGGTGCACCTGTATAAAACATAAACGTATTAGCACCATAAGATAAAGCTTCTTTTACTGAACCTAAAAGCATGTCTTTTCCAGACATTGAGACATGACTACCAATTATCATTGCCTTCCTCCATACGTTTAGCGATTTGTGCTTGACGGGCACGTTCTTTCTTTTGACGACGGATATCATCACGAATCATCGCACGTTTTTGTTTACGTACAACTTGTTCAACTTGATATTTACGTTTCTTTTTATATCCTGGTTTTACTTTTTTAGGTTTACGGATAATCATTTGAACTTGTTTTTCAAGTTCAGTTTGTTGACGAATACGTTTTTTACGTTTTTCTCTTTGTCCTAAATCCACTAATTGTCCGTTTTTAAGTTGCATATTCTTAAATTCAATTCCTTTTCTTTCAAGAATTGCAATATTTTTTTCATCTGTTGTATCATACATACTATAACAAATACCTGTATAGTTTCCACGCCCCGAACGTCCACTTCGATGAATATAAAAATCAGGTTCTGTTGGAAATTGCATATTAATGACATGAGAAACACCATCAATATCAATTCCACGTGCAGCAATATCTGTCGCAACAATGTATTGATATTCATTGTTATTGATTTGTCGCATCATTTTCTTTCTTTCACGAGGTTCTAAATCTCCGTGGATTTCTCCAACTTTATAACCATCTTCTCTTAATTGTCGCGTAATCTTTGATACTTCTGTTCTTTTATTCGCGAAAATAATACAAATATAAGGATCAATTGTTGCCATGATCTTCTTTAAAACATCATAACGATCTTGATGCTTCGTTGCGAGTAAAATATGTTCAACATTGGCTGTTGTAGCAAGTTTACTATCGATTTCAATAGTAATTGGACTTTGCATATATTTCTTTAAAAATGGTCTTAGATTTTGTGGAATCGTTGCTGAGAAAACCATCATTTGTAGATCATCAGCCATTTTTCCTGCCACAGCATCAATATCTTCTAAATAACCAAATTCTAATGTCATATCTGCTTCATCGACTACAAAAGTTTTTGCTGTTGTAATTTGTAAAGCTTGCGCATCTAAAGATAAATCTTTGATACGTCCTGGTGTTCCAATAACCACGTGTGGTTGTATTGAAAGTTTATTAACAGCTCTTTGACGGTCACTTCCTCCAACAATCAATGAAACACGTAATTCTGGTAAATATTTTGTAAATGTTTTAGCGTTATTAAATAATTGAGAAGCAAGTTCTCTTGTTGGTGCTGTAATAACAGCTTGCACACAATCTTTATTGACATCAATACGAGACATGATTGGTAATAAAAATGCATGTGATTTACCTGTCCCTGTTTGTGAAATCCCGATAATATCTCTATTTTTTAATACAAGGGGAATGACTTTTTCTTGTATTGGGGTTGGCTTTTTAAAACCTAACTCTTTAATTACTTGATTACAATATTCTTGTAATTTAAAATCTTGAAAAGTTGCCATAAAATCCTCCTTTTTTCTTTTTTTAGTCACGTTATTATACCATATTTTTGATACATTTCAACAAATATTATGGATGGATTTTTATAATTATTCTATAATATTCTTGTTGGAGGTGATTAGATGATCTTAAATACTGGTAATCGTACAGATATTCCTGCCTTTTTTAATGACTGGTTTTTTAATCGTATTCAAGAAGGTTTTGTCTGTGTTCGTAATCCCTATTTTCCTCATCAAGTCACAAAATATATTTTAGATCCTCAAGTCATTGATATTATTTGTTTTTGTACTAAAAATCCTAAACCAATGCTTTCACGTCTAGATTTAATTAAAGACTATAAACAATTTTGGTTTGTAACAATCACCCCTTACAATCAAACGATTGAACCCTATGTTCCCAATAAAAATGAAATTATTCGTAGCTTCATTGAACTATCTAAAAAAATAGGAAGTCATTGTATTGGTTGGCGTTATGACCCTATCTTTTTAAATGATTATTATACCATTGAATATCATCTTCGAATCTTTGAAAAAATGTGTCAAAAACTAACTGGATATACTCATCAATGTGTCATTAGTTTTATCGATTTATATCAAAAAACAAAAAAGAATTTTAAAGAAGTTCAAGAAGTAAATCAAAAAGATCAAATCTATCTTTGTCAAAAATTTGTAGAAATTGGAAAAAAATATAACATTGAAATCTATACATGTCACGAAAATGAATCTTTAAAAACAACAGGTGTTCATACAAGTGGATGTATGAATCAACAAATTATTGAAAGAGCTCTAGGTCATTCATTAAAACTACCTAAAATAAATGAAGCTAGACAAGGATGCCGTTGTTTATTAAATAATGATATTGGCGTTTATAATACGTGTTTACATGGTTGCCTTTATTGTTATGCCAATTACGATCGTGTAACTGTTTTAAAAAATGTTAAAATGCATAATAAAAAGTCCCCTTTTTTAATTGGAGACTTTCAAAAAGACGATATTATTAAAGAAGCAAAACAGGTTTCTTATATTGATCGACAACTTTCCCTATTTTAAGGGATGTGCGTGGCGATAAGCAACACCTCTAGTAATACGTAATAAATTATCTTCTCCAGGAAATTTTACAGGTACGACTGGATTTTCTTGATACATTTTCATTACATCTTCAATATCGACAATGATTTCATCAAATTTCATGAGTCCATACATTTTAGGTGGAAGTAAATAAAGTGGTTTATCAATTGTTTGATTTTTTAAAGCTCTATCTAATTCTACCTTCAAATGTGGACATAAAATAACAACATCAAAACGGTCTAATTCTTTTAATCCTAAACCAAATGGTAAAAATTCAATACTGTATTTATCTTCTAAATTTTTTTCTTTAATTTCTTTTTCCATCCTTGTTGCAATAGCACTTGAAGAAAAGCCCCCACCACAACATAATAATATTCTAATCATTTAAACACCTCACTATTTGTTAGTATAACATACCCTCCATTTCAATGTAAGGGCTTTTATTTTTTTTGTAATTTTTATCTTATCTTTTTAAGTTTCACTTTTTTATCTTTTCATCATATTTTATAGTAGGTGATTTTATGTATCCTTATCAAAACCCCAATTATTATTACTATCAACCTCAGATGTATCCTTATTTTCAAAGAATGCCTAAAAAATTTAATTTACAACATACTCTTCATACAACGATACGAGGTATTCAAATCGCAAATCAAGTTATTCCTATTATCTATCAAGTAAAACCATTAATTGATAATACCAAACAAGGTTTGACTTTATTAAAAGCAATGAATCATTTAAATGACATAGATTTTGATGAAATAGAAAAGGAATTAAAACCAATTTCTAAAGAAAACAATGAAATATTTGAAAATATGTTATAATCATCTTTGAGGTGATAAAAGATGTTAGTAAAAGGTATTGTTCCTAGAGGTTATTGTAAAGGCGTTGTTCGTGCAATTGAAATAGCTAAAAAACAAGCACACCAAACAGCACCTGTTTATATTCTAGGAATGATTGTACATAATCAATATATTGTAAATGCTTTAGAAGATTTAGGAATTCAAACAATTGATATCAAAGGAAAAACACGATTAGAACTATTAGATGAAATCAATGAAGGAAAAGTCATTATTACTGCTCATGGAGCAAGTCAAAAAGTATTTGATAAAGCGAAAGAAAAAGGTTTAGAAGTAATTGATGCCTCTTGTTTAGATGTAATTAAAACTCATGATCTTATTCAAGATAAATTAAATGAAGGTTATGAAATTTTGTATATTGGTAAAAAGGGACATCCTGAAGCAGAAGGTGCAATTTCAATTGATGAAAAAAGAATTCATTTAATAACAAATAGAGATGATTTAAAAACAATAGATCCTACTAAAAAATATGTTATGACTAATCAAACAACAATGTCTCTTTATGATGTTTATGATTTATGCGAAAAAGCAAAAGAAATTTTACCTTTTGTAGAAATTGAAAAAGAAACATGCACAGCTACTAAAATACGTCAAGAAGCTATTAAAAACATTGAAGATGATGTTGATATTATCTTTATTGTTGGTGATCCTCATTCAAACAACACAAGAAAACTTGCAAGTATTGCTCATGATTATCATACATGTGATGTTTATATGATTGAAAGTATTGAAGATTTAGAAATTGAATGGTTAAAAAATAAAAGATATGCTGCTGTAAGCTCAGGAGCTTCTACACCAACATATCTTACAAATCAAGTAATTGATTATTTAAAACAATTTGATATCAATGATTCTAAAACATATCAAAAACCTATCATTGATAAAAATAAAATATTAAACCAAAAAGATGCCTAGGCATCTTTTTCTTGTGGTAACCATTGTACTTTGAAAAAATAAATAATAAAAATCAAACTACATACGACCCATGTTGTAGGCCATCCTAAAAAGACATAAACAATATCACTTGTTACTTTTGTAATTAAGAAAAGATAAATTTGTCTTAAGAAAACAAAAGAGAATATCATCACATACATTGGAATAGCTGAACGTCCAGCTCCACGTAAAACTCCATTGATAACTTGATTGATTGGTAAAACAATATAGAATGGTAAGAATGTTAACTGCATCAATCTTCCAGCATCAATCACATCTTTTTCTTGATTAAACAAAGCAATAAAATCACGACCAAAGAAATACATAATTACTACAAAACAAGCAATGGTAAGTGTTGCTAATGCTGTTGTAATATAAGCTCCTTTTTTTACACGATCATACTTTTTAGCCCCTATATTTTGACCAACAAAAGTTGTAATGGACATATTAAAAGCTTGTAAAGGTAAGTTAACAAAACCATCTATTTTAATCGTTACAGAATAACCTGCTATAACAGAGGCTCCATAAACATTAATATAAGATTGAACAATGACATTTGATAAAGAAACAATACTTTGTTGAAAACCTGTAGGTAAACCAATTTTTATAATTTTTAATAAAATTTCTTTGTCAAAACCAATTTCCTTTAAAACAACTTTATAATCATCCTCTGTTTTCATTAAAACATACATGACCATAATTGCTGAAATAGCTTGAGCAATTAAAGTCGCATATCCTGCACCAGCTACACCAAAATGAAAATATTTAACAAATAAAAAGTCTAGGATAATATTAACAACACTTGAAAAAATCAAAAAATAAAGCGGTCTTTTAGAATCTCCCACCGAACGTAAGATACCTGATCCCATATTATAGACCATTACAAAAATAAGACTCCAAAAATAAATAGATAAATACGTTGAAGCTTCAGAAAACACTTCACTAGGAACACCAATTGCTTTTAAAATTGGATCATTAAATAATAAACCAACAATCGTTAAAACAACTCCCATAACAAGAGTTAAAGCGATACTATTATGAATTGCTCTTTTCATTTTACAAGTATTACCAGCCCCAAAGAATTGAGCAATAACAACTCCTGCCCCTGTTGAAATTCCCATAAAAAAACCAATCAACATATTAATGATTGGTGTACTTGCACCAACTGCCGCTAAAGCAACTTTTCCAACATAATTTCCTACAACATAAGAATCGACTGCATTATAAAGTTGTTGAAATAAGTTACCTATTAATAAAGGAATTGAAAACAAAATAATTGCTTTGACAATACTTCCTTTTGTTAAATCCTGTGTATTTCCTTTCATACATTCACCTTCCATTTATAATTTTACTCTTATTTTATTGAAAACAAAAATATTTGCACGAAATGAAAAAAATAATTTCAATACATTCTTTTCGCTATAATAAAATTAAGTGAAAGACCACCTTTCTCATGATTGTTATTCACCAATAATTTTGCTTGTACATTTTCATAAAATTACCATATGTTATTTAATTAGCATAGATTTCAGTTTATGTGAGAAGTGGTCTTTTATTTAAAATTAAGTTGGAGGTTAGTTATGAATAAAAAAATTATCTTTTTTGATGTTGATGGTACTCTCGTTGATGTTAGACCTGCAAGAGAATATGTACCAGAATCAACAATCAAAGCAGTAAGAGAAACAAGAAAAAAAGGAAATTTATGTTTTTTATGTACAGGAAGATCGCTTGCTGAAATCTACCCACATATTTTAGATGTCGGTTTTGATGGCATCATTGGTGCTGGTGGTGGCTTTGTAACCATTGGTGATGAAATGCTTTATCATAAAAAAGTATCTGACAAAGATGTAAATCGTGTCGTTGATTTCTTTGAAGAAAATGATTATGACTACTATCTTGAAAGTAATGGTGGATTATTTGCCAGTGAAAATTTAGTACCTCGCTTAGAAATGATTATTTATGGCGATTTAGAAAATGACGAAAAGGCTAGAAAGAGAAAAGCTGAACAACCAAGTCACTTTATTACATCTTTAATAGAGGGAAAAAGTATGTATCGTAGTGATGTCAATAAAATTTGTTTTTTAGAAAATAAAGATATTCCTTTTCAAACAATTATAGATAACTTTTCTGATGCATTCAATGTTATTCATTGTACCGTTCCTTCTTTTGGAGATGACTCAGGAGAATTATCCGTTGTTGGTGTTAACAAAGCAAGTGCCATTGAAGCACTTATCAATCATTTAAATATTCCTCAAGAAAATACATTTGCCTTTGGCGATGGCATGAATGACGCTGATATGTTAGAGTATTGCCATATCGGTATCGCTGTTGGTAACGCTAAAGAAGGTTTAAAAGCAATTGCTGATGAAGTATGTGATGATATTGCTGAAGATGGTATTTATAAAACCATGAAAAAATATCAACTTATATAAAAAAACATTGGCTTTTTTTCCAATGTTTTTTTATTAGAGTAAATGTGACATTAAAATGGTTGCAAGTCCTAAAAACGCAAAGAAGCCAAACATATCTGTACATGTTGTTACAAAAACCCCACTGGCAAGGGCTGGATCAACATGAAATCTATCTAAAATAACTGGTACAAAATAACCTGCAAGTGTGGCAACAATCATGTTACAAATCATGGCGAGTCCAGCTACAACACCAAACCATGGATTACCAGCAAAGAACCAAGCCCCTACTGAAACTAATGCCCCAATGATAACACCATTTAAAATACCAAGTCCAATTTCTTTTAATAAAACTTTGCGAGCATTTTCTTTATCTAATTCTCCTAGTGATAAACCACGAACAACAATAGTTAAAGTTTGTGTTCCGGCATTACCACCCATTCCTGTAATAATCGGGCTAATCGTTGCAAGAGCAACAACTTTCGCAATTGTTCCTTCAAAAACACTAACAACACTTGAAGCCATAATTGCTGTAAAAAGATTGACAATCAACCAAGGAATACGATTTTTAAAAGATTCTACAAGTGTTGAATCTAAACGTTCTTCAGAACCAACCCCTCCTAATAAGTTCATGTCTTCTGTTGTTTCTTCTTCGATGACATCCATAACATCATCGATATCAATAACACCTAATAAATGATGTTGTTCATCTATAACAGGCATCAAAATATATCCATATTTACTAAAAGTCTTCGCAACTTCTTCTTGGTCTTCATAATAATAAACAGCTTTAACATTTTGATTTGTAATCTCAAGCATTGGTGTATCAAAGTTACTTGTAACGATATCACCTAAAGAAACAACCCCTTTTAATACATTTTCTTTATCTACAACATAAAGATAATGTCTAGGTTCTTCTTCCGTTGTTTGCAAAAATAACAATGTTTCTTTGACTGTATTATTTGCATGAATATCTAAATATTCAGTTGTCATAATTCCCCCAGCAGTTTCTGGGTTATATTGTAATAACTGTTTGACATCTTCTTTATCGTCATCTTCCAATAACTCTAAAAAAGCATTTTTTTCATCTTCATCTTCGATTGATCCGATAACATCTGTAATAACGTCATGACTTACTTCATCTAAGATTTGTTTTTGTTTGTATTTTGAAAATAAATTCAACCATTCTAAGATAAGTTCTTCATCATCTTCTTCATCTAAAATATCACCAATAACTTCATTTGGTAAATGTTCTAAGATTTCTTTTGATGAATCTTCATCTTCATGCAAAATATCAAGGATATCTGCCGGGTGAATATTTTCTAAAACTTCTTTAATTATTTCTTTATTCCCATGAAGAATTAAATTTTTTAATTCTTCAGAAGTCATTTGTTTTATCATTTATTTTCCCCCTCTTATTTAAAGAGGAACTTTACCGACGGTGGTAAATGATCCTCACTATTACCATTATGTCCACCGGATAACGGGTCTACTATCATTATTACCACCTCCACCTTGTTCATTTTATCATAATGTTCAAACTTTTAAAGAAAAAAATCATTTTTTACATAATAAAAAGATTGATTTTATAAAAAAAGAAGATAACATTTGGTATCTTCTTATTTAGAACACATATTTCTTTGATTTTCTTGATCATAATCAAACAAACCATCATTCTTTTCTTCAAGTGCTTTAATCATATGATAAGTATATTCATTATAAGGTGTAGGAATATGAAGCTCCTTTCCCATTTTAATCAACGCTCCAGAAAACATATCAATTTCACTATGACGTTTAGCATCTAAATCTTGCAATGTTGAATAACGAGCACTTGCTGGTACAGCACTTCCTCGCGATGAAGAAGAATCAGCTTTACTTAAATCAATTCCTTTAGCGTGTGCAATAGTTTCAAGTTCATGACGTAAACCATCTTGAATAAATTTCATATGTTCACTATCTCGATAACAACCTACTCCTGCGCCTAAAATAGCTTGAGGTAAATTATTACAAATATTTAAACGAAATTTACTCCAAATTTCTTCTTGAATATATTCACTTGCACGAAAGTGGATTCCTGTATTTTCAAATAATGATTCTATTGCTTGTACACGTTTGCTTTGATAAGGTGCTTGGAGTTCTCCAAAAACAATTCCAATAGTTGTTTCAGGATCAAAACGATAACCATTTTCTTTACGTGAAGCAATCTTAATTAAAGATGGCATAAGATGTTCTTTTCCAATGGCTTCTCCAATGATTTCTTCACTATCTACGCCATTCATTAAAGACATGACAATTGTATGATCATCAACGATCGTTTGAATAGATTTTAAGGCATCTTTTAAAGCACAATATTTTAAAGAAACAATCAGTAAATCCACTCCATGTGCTTCTATCGGTGACCATACTTCAGGATAATACATTTGATCATTAATCAAACATCCCTTTTGTAAACGTTTAGCACGTTCCCCTTCGCCAATAACACCTAATTTTACTTTTTTATCTAGTCCCCAAATAATATATGAACCTACTGCTCCAGCACCTAAAACAGCAACTGTTTTTATTTCCATTTTTTCATCCCCCATTTATTTTTCTATATTGTAGCACAAAATTTATAAGTTAAAAATGTGTACTGCAATGTTGAAATAAACAAGAATAGAACATGTATCTACAATTGTTGTAATAAGTGGTGAAGCCATAATTGCTGGATCTAAACCAATTTGATTGGCAACTAAAGGAAGAATACAACCAATTAATTTAGATAAAATAACTGTTACAATTAAAGATAAAGCAATCACAAAAGCAATATTAATGTCTTGATACATCACATAAATTCTAAGTCCATTCGCAATTGCTAAAATCACTCCTACTACTAATGCAATTCTAAATTCTTTAAACATCACTTTAAAGATTTCTTTAAAACGAATTTCATTTAAAGCAATCCCTCTAATAATTAAAGTAGAACTTTGAGAGCCACAATTTCCTCCCGTATCCATTAACATAGGAATAAATGAGACTAATAAAGGTACTGCTTGAAAAGCATTTTCATATCTTGTAATAATACTTCCTGTAAGCGTTGCAGAAAACATCAATACAAGTAACCAAATAATACGATGTTTAGCATGTTCAAAAACAGATGTTTCAAAATAACTTTTATCATGTGGTTCTACAGCAGCCATTTTAGAAATATCTTCACTTGTTTCATCGACCATAACATCCATGACATCATCAACTGTCACAATTCCTACAAGCATTTTTTCATCATCTAAAACAGGTAAAACAACTAAATCATATTTTCTAAAAATATTAACAACTTCTTCTTGATCTGTATGAGTATAAACATATTGAAAATCTTCTTTCATAATTTCCTCAATACTTTTATTTTCATCATTTAATAAAATATCTTTCGTCGAAACAATTCCTATTAATTTTTTATCTTGACAAACATAACTTGTATAAATGCTTTTACAATGATTTCCATTTTGTTTAATATATTTTAAAGCATCTTCAAGTTGAGTTTCTTTCTTTAAAGAAAGAAATTCAGTAGTCATAATTGTTCCAGCACTATCTTTAGGATAACTCAAAAGTTGATTGATGACTTGTCTTTGATTTTCATCAACATGTTTTAAAAGTCTTGTTACTAAATTTGCAGGTAATTCTTCGATTAAATCTACAAGATCATCCATATATTGATTTTCAATCAATGATTCTAACTCTTTTTCACTAAACAATTCTACAAGTTGACTTTGCGTTTTAATATCCATATTTGAAAATACTTGTGCTGCTTTCTTTTTAGAAAGTAAACGAAAAGCAATAGCACAATCACCAATTTCTATTTGTTGTAAAAGATAAGCTATATCGACAGCATTGTTTTCCATTAATAAAGTATGTAATTGTTTGTATTGTTTTGTATTTAATAATTCTAGCATTAATTCTTTTTTCATTTTTATATTTCCTCCTTCTTTGAATTTGCCTTTGACAACCCTCGTCCATATAACTCACCTCCTCACAAAAAAACATCGCTGCTTGAGCGATGTTCTATTCTTCATTTCATCCGTTCAAGCTTTAGTATCACAGGGCATATCAATTACATTAAACAAAGCCTTTGCGACTTCATCTGCTAACCAGCGCATTGTGTCTCCACAATTTTGCGGCAGTAATCTTAGGATATCCAAATCCCTGCGGTAACCTCACCTACCGTTGTTTATTCAATTCATGTTCATTATATTTATTAAAATACACTTGTCAATAAAAATTTATCTTTCTCTTTTGATTTTAATGCTTGCAGCAACAATAAGTCCTATTCCCGTCATTAGTCCTAATGCTAGATCAATAAAATCCATTTGACTTTGTAAACCTATCCATTTACCTAGCCATATTGTTACTAATAAAAAACCTAATATTAGTACCAAATACCAACCCTTTTTATTCACAAGTATCTCCTTAAATTAGAATAACGATCTAATAATTATTGATTATTTAATTCTTCTAAGCATAAATTTTGATTATGCATCTTTTGTGCATTTTCTTTGCCAACATATCTAAAAATATTACAACTTTCTTTTTGTGTAATTGTTACTTTATCACTTGGATACCTTAAAACATATCCATATTCATAACTATGTTCTAAAAGCCATTGATAAACATCTGTTGAAACAAATTCAACATCTTTTATCCCATTTACTTTTAAAGAAACAGATGTTCCTAATTGAAATTCACTATATCCAGCTTGTGACGTATTTTCTTCTAAATTTAAAACATCATAGCTTTTATAAGCACTTGTCACTAAAAATCTTTTTTTAGTATTTTTATATAAATCATCATACATTTGTTTTAAAGCATTATAAGCTTCTTCATTTAAATACATGGAATAAGATAATCTTGAAATATTTTCAATCATTGTCATATGTTTAGATTCATAACCACCAATAAAAGTTGTATCATCAATTACTTGAGACATTGTATCTATTTTATATAGTCGAGAAGCATTCGCTTTTAATTCTGTATTCATCAAAATATAAAGACCTTGTGCATCATACGTACTTACCATTTCTCTAAAGAGCTTATATGTATCATCTTTTTCATTTTCCAAAGTATTTACATAATTATTTGTAAGTATAATATAACTATAATCATCATCACTATAAAGTGTCCTTAACAATTGATAATAACGCACATTATCAAAATCAAAATACGTACTTTTTTGATAAGCATAAAATAAATCATTTTTAATTAGTGTTTTAAAATATGTATCTGTTTGCGTTCCAAATTCTACTGTAAGACGATCAACAACACTATTGACATCATTAATTAAATTTTCTAATGAATCATATTTTTTAGCTTCTTTTAACTCATTATAATATTGATAATATTGTAAATGAAATTGATCATATGTAATATAATCAATAAACTCATCTACTGATATTCCATGATCAATTAAATAATCCTGTTCTTCTTTATCTAAATACTTTTCTATTAAAGATCGATTATCATTATCTATACCATTTACTCGATAAAAACGATCATATTTCATATTTAATGATGTAAAAGCAAATAGAAAACATAAGGTTGCTAGAACATAAAGATGCCAGCTTTTTAATTTCATCTTCATCACCATCCCTATTATATAGAATTATAGAAAAAAAATAAAGGAATTAGCTAAAGCTGTAATTCCTTTAACCTAATCAATTCAAATACTGCTTGTATACGCGATTTTACACCTAATTTTTGAATTACATTTGATATATGATTTCTCACCGTTTTTTCACTAATATTTAACTTTCTAGCAATATCTTTTGTAGAATAATTCTTGACTAATAAATGAAATATTTCTTTTTCTCTTGGGGTTAATATAATATTCATAGTCCACTTCCTTAATAGTAGTATATGAAAATTATATTATTTGGTGTTTTGTAAAACAGTAAATAAATTTTTTGCCACTTCTTTAGGTAAGACTTCTTCTAATTGTTCAAGCGTCGCTTCTTTTAATTTTTTAACAGAACCAAAATGTTTTAATAATTCTTTTTTACGTTTTGGTCCAATACCTTCAACATCATCTAAAATAGACTGAAATAAAGATTTAGAACGAACATTTTTATGAAATGAAATCGCATAGCGATGGACTTCATCTTGCATACGTGTTAGTAAAAAGAAGAGTTCACTTTTTTTATCAATACTAATTTCATTAAAGTCACTATCAATTAAAACAGCAGTTGAATGATGATCATCTTTGGCTAGCCCACATACTTTAATACCAATATTTAAGCTATCAATGACTTCTTTTGCAACTTTAATCTGTCCTTTACCACCATCAACAATAATCAAGTCTGGTTTTTTTAATCCTTCTACAAGTACTCGATAATATCGACGATAAATAACTTCTTTCATACTACCGTAATCATCCGGTCCTTCAACTGTTTTGATTTTAAATTTACGATAATCTTTTTTAGAAGCTACCCCATCAACAAAGCAAACCATTCCTGCAACCGCATAAGCTCCTTGGATATTAGAGTTATCAAACAATTCAATTCTTCTAGGAGTAATCATATTTAATTTTTCTCCCAATTGTTTAATAGCACCTACCGTTGCCTTTTGATTCTTTTCAATCAATAAAAATTTCTTTTCTAAAGCTTCTTTTGCATTATTTGTTGCCATTTCTACAAGTTTTGCTTTTTGACCTTTTTGAGGTTTAATGATCTTGCATTCAACTATTTCTTCTAACAAAGTTGTATCAATATCCTCTGGTAATAGAATCTCTTTAGGATATGTATTTTCTTGATAAAAACCAACAATAAATTGTGTAATTTGTTCATGGACATCTTGTAAAGGTACTAGATTTAAATCTCTTGCGAGTAATTTTCCATTTCTCATAAAGAAAAGTTGTAAAGAAAGATACCCTTTATCTTGATAATAGCCAAAAATATCTCGATCAATTTGATCTGCAAATTGAACATGTTGTTTACTTGTAACATGATTGATATGCTGGATCAAATCACGGTATTCTTTCGCAAGTTCAAAATTTAAGCTTTCTGAAGCTTGCATCATTTTATTTTGTAAATCATCGATGATTTCTTTGGTATCTCCTTGAATAAACTGTGTAATTTGTTTGGTTATTTTTTTATATTCTTCTTCATTTACTTCATTGACACATGGCCCTAAACATTGATTTAATTGATAGTAAAGGCATGTTTTTTTAGGAATGTGATTACATTTTCTTAGAGGATACAGACGATTTAATAATTTAAATGTTTCTCTAGCTGCTGTACCATCTGGAAAAGGACCAAAGTGTTTATGTTTTTTATCCTTAGCGTTTCGAACGATTTTTAAACGTGGGTGTCTTTCTTTTGTTAATTGGATATATGGATAATATTTATTATCCATAAAACTAATATTGTATTTAGGTGCATAATCTTTAATTAGATTGATTTCTAATAAAAGGGCTTCCTTTTCACTATCTGTCACAATATATTCAAAATCAACAATTTCTTGAACAAGCTTTGTTGTTTTATAATTATGACTTCCTGCAAAATAAGAAGAAACCCTATTTTTTAATTTTTTTGCTTTCCCAACATAAATCACCGTACCATCTTTATCTTTCATTAAATAACAGCCTGGTTGCATTGGTAAAAGTGATAACTTATCTTTAATATATTGAAGATCCATTATTCAAAATATACCACTGTTGCACCTAATCCACCTTCATTTGGTCCACCATCTTGATAAGATTTTACATATTTATTTTTATCCAATAACTTTCGAACACCTTTTCTTAAAACACCTGTTCCCATTCCATGGATAATTCGTACTGTTGAATAATTTGATACGAGTGCTCCATCAATAAATTTATCTACTGCATTCATTGCTTCTTCATAACGCATACCAATAATATTAAGTTCATAACTTTGTTTATTAGCTCTTCGTAATGAACGGATATTAGATGTTTCTTTCTTTTCTGGTACTTTTTCATGCATGAATTGAACTTCTGTTTTTTTAGCATTCAATTTTAAACCACCCATTGAGATCGTCAACATTCCTTTTTTATTGATGTCAACAACTTCTCCTTGTCGATTGACAGATAATACTTTAACAATATCTCCTATTTTATAATCATGATTTTCATGATTTTCTACTTGTTTCTTTTGATGTTTTAAATCACCTAATTGTTTTTTAGCTTGAATAACTTGATGCGGCTTAATTTGTCCTTGTAATTCTTTTAAAATTGCATCTGCTTTATTTTGTGCTTCTTCAAGAATCTCATTCGCATCACTTTGAGCCTCTTCAATCATTTTTTCTTTTTTAGATTGATAATTATCAATCAATTGTTGATAATACTTTTCTTTATCTGCTGTTTCTTTTTGCAATTTTTCAAGAGCTTCTTTTTCTTGTAAAACAGCTGATAATTCTGATTGTAATTTTTCTAATAACTTTTGTGATGTTGTCATACTTTCATCTTTGATGATGAAAGCATGTTGAATAATGTCTTGATTTAAACCTAAATGTTTTGAAATTTCAATAGCATAAGAATTTCCTACACTACCATCTAATAAACGATAAGTAGGTTGCATTTTTTCTTGATCAAATTCAACCGAAGCAATCTTAATATAATCTGATTCTTTCGCAAATTCTTTTAATGCACTGTAGTGAGTAGAAGCTAAAATATAAGCACCTTTTTTATGTAAATAAGTTAAAATAGCTTCTGCTAAACTTTCACCTTCTTTAGGATCAGTTCCTGAACAAATTTCATCAATTATAACTAAACTATTTTTTGTCGCATGTTGCGTAATAAAAACCAATCTTTTCATATGCGATGAAAAAGTAGAAAGCGATTGTTCAATAGATTGTTCATCCCCCACATCTACAAAAACATCATCAAATAATGGAAGTTTTGCTTGTGTGACTGGAATTGGAAGTCCACAAATAGCCATTAAAGAAAGTAATCCCGCTGTTTTTAAAGCAACTGTCTTACCTCCTGTGTTACTTCCACTAATGAGTAAAATATCTTGTGGTTTCTTTAATACAATATCATTAGCAACAACTTCTTTTTGATCAATCAAAGGATGTCTTGCTTTAAGTAACTCAATTTCCTGACAATTTTCATCAACAACTGGCATCACCATATCTAACTTTTTGCCATATTCACTAATAGCAAAAACAGCATCCATTTCTATCATGATTTCTAAATCTTCATTTAAAACACGATCATAACTTCTTACCTTTTTTGTTAGTTCTAATAAAATACGATGAATTTCTAATTGTTCATCTTGTTTAATTTGTGAAAGTTGATTGTTGTAAGAAACAATTTCTTCTGGTTCTACATATGTTGTTCTTCCTGAAGAAGAATGTCCATGATGAATTCCCTTGATTTGATTTTTATAAGAAACATTGACGGGTAAAACAAAATGATCATTTCTTGTTGAAATGACATCATGAGATAAATAATCTTTATTTTGTGCTCTTAATGCTTCAATTTTCTTTCTCATATTGGCTTCAATCGCTGAAATTTGTCTTCTTAAACGATAAAGCTCATGACTTGCATGATCATAAATATTTCCACTTGGATCGACGCATTTTAAAATTTCATTATATAAATCTTTAGGTAAATAAAGTAATGAAAGTATTTCAAGTAAATGACTTTGTTCAATTTCTTGATCCAAATAAGCTTGTACCTCTTGTACATTTTTTAATATTTGTACGATTTTTAATAAATCTTGAGGATAACAAACACCACCTTTTTGTGCTTTTTGAAGTATTTCTTTAATATCTTCATAAGGGGCTAAAGGAATACGTCCATAAGCATAGATGATTTTCATAGCACTTGAAATATCATCTTGATAGAGTTTTAAATCATCTATATCTTGAAATGGTTTGATTTGATCAATTCGCTTTTTAGCCATTTCACTAAAACAATAGTTTTTAATATAATCTTGAATAAATGAAAACTCCAATGTTCGATAACTCTTTTTCATTTCTAATGTCCTTTCGTTAAAAGATTGATATCAATATCATAATTTTGACATAAAGAAGATATTCTTTGATAATCTTCTTGATCTACTGTTTGTAAATCTATTTCACTATAATAGTTATAAATAAAATCTTTTATTGTTTCATCATCTAACCATTTATTTTGACTTGCTTCTTCTATAAAATTTGTCACCATAGATACTTGTTTTTCATCAGATAAAGAAACATCTAGATGTGTTAATTGATTTAAATCTTTAAAATCAGCAATAGATAAAAAATAATGAGGCATGGTATCAATTATAAAAGAGCCTATATACGTTTGTTCAATTGTTTCTTTTCCTTGATTGATAAAAGGAATAAAAATCATTGAAATAACAAAATATACAATAATGATTCCTTCAATAATTGATAAAATCAAACCTAATAAACGATCTAATAATTTTGTCATTTTTAATAAAGAAACAATTTTCTTTAAAAACGGTTTTAATAAAACACCAATTCCTTTTAAAAGGAAATAGATAACAATAAATAAAATAACAGCAACTAACAATTGATTTACCTTTATACCAATTGGTTCTAATAAACCTTCTAATTGATAAAGTGTAATCAATTTAGATAAAGGAAAAGAAAAATTAATTGTTAGAAAATAAGCTATAAAAAGACTAAAAAAGTCATAAAGTCGAATAATGAATCCTTTTAGATAACCAATAAATGTATATATAATAAGGAATAGACCTATAATTATATCGATTATGTAGGGATTATTTAATAAAGCCATAAATACCTCCTTGCAATTATTGTATCAAAACAAAAATATAGTGTCAAAATTTGAAAAATATGCTATAATTAATATATATGGTAGGAGGAAAGAAATGACATGAATGTAGCAAATAATAACAAACCAATGAATATTATAGATATGCATGTTGAAAACTACGCCCCTTTAAGTGATGGTGGTCCATCAAACCAAGAAAAACAATATTATCCTTATTCTCACATTGGTTGTGATGAAACAGGATCAGGTGATTTTTTTGGACCATTATGTGTTGTTGCATGCTATATCGATGAACGCGATTATGATTGGTTAGCGAGCTTAAATGTTCGTGATCCTAAACTCATGACACCTCAAGAAGTTATTGAAATTGCTAGAGAGATCAAAGATCGACTTGTTTATAGTTTGTTGATTCTTGATAATTCTCACTACAATCAAATGGCAGTTGCTGGTAATAATCTAGCAAACATTAAAGCAAAACTTTATAATCAGGCCGTTACAAATGTAATGCAAAAAGTTGCAATAAAAGTTGATAAAAAAGTCGTAAATCAATTTGTTTCACCTAAAACGTATTATAATTATTTAAAGAGTGAAGTAATCGTTGTTAAGGATTTATCTTTTGAACAAAAAGGAGAAGAACAATACTTTGCAATTATGTGTTCGTCTATTCTTTCAAAATATGCCTTTTACCAATATTTTAATAACATGTCTAGAAGCTTGAAAGTAAAATTACCTCGTGGTAATACAAGCTCAGTTGTCGATCATGTTGCTGTAAGTATTGCTAAAAAGTATGGTAAAAAAATGTTACTTAAAGTAACAAAAACTAATATGACTAATTATAAGCGTATTAAAGATGTAATTTAAGGTCTTCCAAAGAAGACCTTTTTATTTTATAAAATATTTAATTCAAATGCTGGAATTTTTGTGTATTTGACACCTGCGGCATCTAACATACGTTTTGCAGCACGATCACTGTCTGTTCCATTATATTTATCATCTTCATAAATAATTTCTTTAATACCACTTTGAATAATGGCTTTCACACATTCATGACATGGAAATAAAGAAACATAGATCGTACATCCTTGTAAATGAGAAATACTATTTAAGATGGCATTCAATTCTGCATGAACAACGTAAGGATATTTTGTATCATACAAATCTCCTTCTCTTGCCGCCCATGGAAACTGATCATCTTCGCATCCCCATGGAAGTCCATTATATCCTACTCCTACGATCTTATTTTCTGGAGAAACAATACACGCTCCTACTTGTGTATTAGGATCTTTTGAACGATAGGCTGAAAGCTTAGCAACTCCCATAAAATATTGTTGCCAACTAATAATCTTTTTAGACATTTTATTCTCCTTTCAATTCATCAAGTTTTGCTTGAAAATAATCAGGTAAAGGACATTCAAACTCTAAATATTCACCTGTTGTAGGATGAATAAATCCTAATTTTTTAGCATGCAAGAATTGTCCATGACTTTGATCATCTTTTTTCTTTCCATACTTAGGATCTCCATAAACTGGATAACCAATATAAGACATATGCACCCTAATTTGATGCGTTCTTCCTGTTTCAAGTCGACATTCAATTAAAGACATATCATCATATCTTTCTAATACTGTAAAATTAGTAATTGCTTCTTTACTGTTGTTTTTTGTGACAGCCATTTTTTGACGATCATTGACATCTCTACCAATTGGTGCATTGACTTTACCATGAACATGTGGAATAACACCATGAACTAAAGCCACATAACGACGTGTAACACTATGTTCTTTTAACTGTTCACTCAATGATTTATGAGCTTTATCATTTTTTGCTACCATTAATAAACCACTTGTTTCTTTATCTATACGATGAACAATACCAGGACGATTCACACCATTGATTCCTGATAAATCTTTACAATGATAAAGTAAAGCATTTACTAAAGTACCACTATAAATTCCCGCACTTGGATGAACGATCATCCCTGAAGGTTTATTGACAACGATGACATCTTGATCTTCATAAACGATATCTAAAGGAATATCTTCTGGTAAAACATCCATCTCCTTATTATCAGGAATCGTGATTTCAATAGCATCATTCATTTTAATTTTATAACTTGCTTTTTCAATTTTTCCATTTACAAGAACATGCCCTTCTTTAATATATTCCTGAATAAGTGTTCTTGATAAATCAGAAATTGAATTCATAATAAACTTATCTAAACGTACATTTTCTTCATTAATCTCTAATTTTCTTTTTTCCATTAATATAATCCTCAAATATAATCTCTAAAATAATCAATCCTACTCCTATTACTACTGCCATATCAGCAATATTAAAAATAGGAAAATCATAACCAAAAATAATAAAATCAATAAAATCTCTCACATATCCAAAATAAAGACGATCTGTTAGATTTCCAACAAGACCTGCAAAAGTTAAAACAATTCCATAACGTGTTAATCTTTGAGCTTTGGTTGTCTTACTAAAGTAATAAAACATAAAAATTGCTGCAGCAAGCGAAACAACTACAAACAAACTAATATGTCCTGATAACATTCCCCAAGCTGCTCCTTGATTATGCGAATATGTATAATAAAAGAAATTATCAATAATCGCTTGCGATTGCCCTAGCATCATCGAAGAAGACACTAATATTTTTGTAAGTTGATCTCCAATAACAACCACCAAAAAAGTAACAATATATAAAACCCAATTTTTCTTACTTATATTTTTCATCTAATCACCAAGGACATTATACAATAAAGCTTTTTAAAATCCTAGTATGACTTTTTAAATACGTAGTATTTAAAACCATTTCAAATAGTTTATATTGCAAAAAAATATGATAATCTATAAAATAAATATGAGGTGAAAATATGAATCAAGAAATATTAAATAACATTATAGAAAAAGAGGTTCAAAAAAGTTCTATTACATCTAAAGATATCCCTGATTTAGATTTATATATGGATCAAATTATGACTTTATTTGATAGTCATTTAGCTAATAATAAGAAAAATGAAGATGATAAATTATTAACTAAAACAATGATTAACAATTATTCTAAATCAAAAGTTATTACTCAAGTTAAAGGAAAAAAATATACTAAAGAACAAATTATTCAAATGTTAATGATTTATCAATTAAAAAACAATCTATCCATTCAAGAAATTAAAGATTTACTTATTCCTATTTATGAAAGTAATACTGATTTATCAAAGTTATATGATCATTTTATTGAAATCAAACATTCTATAAATCAACAACTGCAAAAAATGATTCAACAAATAATTAAAGATTATCAATTAGATATAAATCAATATCATGATTTATTTTTACTTATTGCTTCTCTTTCAACACTAAGTTATTCTTTAAACAACATTGCTGAATCAATAATAGAAGAAAAATAGTTATAGATTTAAGCTATAACAAACTACAATTATTTAATCATTTACTATTTATTCTTTTTTCAATATAATAATCAATAAAAGTGAGGTAGCTGTATGAAAATTAATGAATTATTAAATAAAAGACCTACATTGTCTTTTGAAATATTCCCACCAAAAAACAATGAAAATGATATCACGTCTATTTATGCAACCATTGATGAACTAGCAAAATTAAATCCAGATTTTATTTCTGTTACATATGGAGCAAATGGTTCTACATCTAAAAATACATGTAAGATTGCGTCAACCATTAAAAATAAATATGGTATTGAATCTGTAGCTCATTTAACATGTATGAATAATACAAAAGATGAAATCAAAGAAATTCTAGAAGAACTTAAAGAAAATGGTATCGAAAATGTCCTTTCTTTACGTGGCGACTATCCTAAAGATAGTGATGGTATTAATCATGGTGATTTTAAATATGCCAGTGAATTAAATGAATTTATTGAAAAACAATTTCCAAATGATTTTTGTTTATCTGGTGGATGTTATCCAGAAACACATTATGAAGCTAAAAACTTTGATGAAGATCTTTTAAATTTAAAGAAAAAAGTCGATGCTGGTGCAAAATACCTCGTTACACAAATTTTTTATGACAATCAATATTATTATCGTCTAGTCAGAGAAGCAAGAAAAATTGGAATCCATGTCCCTATTCTTGCAGGAATTATGCCTGCTCATAATCCAAAACAGTTAAAAAATATCGCAAAAATGTCAAATTGTTCTGTTCCGTTTGATTTAGCAGCGATGATTGATCGTTTTGCTGGAAATCCTAAAGCGGGAAGGGAAGTTGGTTTACACTATGCAACTTATCAAATCATCGATTTAATGACTCATGGTGTAGATGGAATACATATTTATACAATGAATAAACCAGAGATTGCAAAAGAAATTTTAAAAAGAACAGAATATATTCGTGATGAATTTTTCAAAGATTAAAGAAAATGCTTTAAAGTATTTAGGATATCATCATCAAATACTTGATGAAAAAATGAATGTTTTGATTGATGAATGCATAGAGGAAATTGAAAAAATGAGTTCTTTTAGAGTAACTTATCGTAAATTTCCTCTTTCTTTTCATCCTTTAAGAATTGATGAAATTTCTTTAAATCTCGATTATCCAGACTTGAATGATTTATTTCAAAATTGTCATGATGTTGTTATTATTGGCTGTACTTTAGGATTACAGGTAGAAAAAAGATCTCATTATTACAGTCATATTGACATGACCAAAGCGACGATTTTTGATGCTGTCGCAAGTAGTTTTTTAGAAGTGAAATGTGATGAATATGAAAATGAACTACTGATTGGTAAAAGAACGTTTCGTTTTTGTCCTGGTTATGGTCGTGTCCCTATTGAACTCAATAAAGAGCTTGCTTTCATTATCGAAAGTTCTAAAAAAATTGGTTTAACTGTCCAAGAAAGTAATATTTTATTACCACAAAAATCAATGATTGGTTTGATTGGTTTAGGTGATAACAGAAAAGAAAAAACATGTCAGAATTGTTTACATATAAAAGATTGTAATTTTAGAAAGAGAGGTCAAACATGTTACGCGAAAGATTAAATAAAGATCTTCTTATTTTTGATGGTGGTTTTGGTTCACAACTTCAAGAACTAGGAATGAAGGCTGGAGAAATTCCAGAATATTATAATATTGAACATCCTAAAATAATTATTGATATCCATCATCGTTATTTAAAAGCAGGAGCTGATTTTATTACAACCAATACATTTGGCGCAAATCCCCTTAAATTGGAACAACATAAATATAGTTATCAAGAAGTGATTTTAGCGGCTATTCAAAATGCAAAAGAAGCTAAAAAAATCAAACCTGATGCTTATATTGCTTTAGATATTGGACCTATTGGTAAACTTATGGAACCGATGGGAACTTTAACTTTTGACGAAGTTTATCAAAGCGTTAAGCAAATGGTAGAACTTGTAAAAGAGGATATTGATGTTGTTTTATTTGAAACAATGACAGATATTTATGAATTAAAAGCGAGTATTTTAGCTGTCAAAGAATGTAGTGATCTTCCTGTTTTTGCAACTATGACTTTTGAAACAAATGGACGTAGTTTATCAGGGTGTGATCCTTTAACTATGGTCAATGTCTTAGAAGGATTAAAAGTGGACGCTTTAGGAATTAACTGTTCTTTAGGACCAAATGAAATGGCTCCTATTATTGAAAATATTTTAGAAAGTACCTCTTTCCCTGTGATGATTCAACCAAATGCGGGTCTCCCTCTTTTAGAAGACGGACAAACCGTTTATCCAATGAAAGCAGATGAATTTATTGAGGCAATCGTTCCTCTTGTCAAAAAAGGAATCGCTATCGTTGGTGGATGTTGTGGAACAACCCCTGAATTTATTCAAAAATTAAAAGAAAACTGCCCAACAACAGTGACTCCAAGAGAAGTTTCTTCGTTGACACGTGTCTCTTCAGGAACAACAACTGTTGAATTTGGAAAACATGTTGTTGTTTGTGGAGAAAGATTAAATCCAACAGGAAAGAAAAAATTAAAAACGGCTTTAAAAGAAGAACGTTATGATGAACTTGTTGTAGAAGCCATCAAACAAGAACAAGCAGGAGCTCATGTTTTAGATGTCAATGTCGGTTTACCTGGTATTGATGAACCAAAAGTTATGAAGCATGTTATTAAATTATTACAAGAAGTTATTCAACTTCCTTTACAAATTGATAGTTCTAATTTCCAAGCAATTGAAGAAGCTTGTCGTTATTATAATGGAAAACCACTTATTAACTCTGTCAACGGGAAAGATGAAACCATGGAAGCCGTCTTCCCTGTTGTAAAAAAATATGGTGGTGTTGTCATTGGCTTAGCCTTAGATGAAAATGGAATCCCTCCAAAAGCTGAACAAAGATTTGAAATTGCAAAAAAAATTATTAATAAAGCAAAAGAATATGGTATTGATAAAAAGGATATTATTATTGACTGTCTTGTTTTAACAGCCTCTGCTCAACAAAAAGAAGTCATGGAAACGGTTAAAGCTGTGGCTATGGTAAAAACACTTGGTGTACATACTGTTTTAGGGGTCAGTAATGTTTCTTTTGGTTTACCAAATCGTCCTTTACTTAATAAAACATTCTTAGCAATGGCTATGTCTGCTGGACTTGATTTACCAATTATCAACCCATTAGATCAAGAATTAATGAATACAATTGATGCATTTAATGTACTTTATAATTATGATCAAGATGCAACAAATTACATTCAAAAACAAGCTCAAAGTCAAGTTGTATTACCAAAACAAACTGCTTCATTTTCATTAAATGATGTTGTTTTACATGGATTAAAAGATGAAGTCAAAAAAGCAACGGAACTTGCTTTAGAAAAACAAGATGGTTTAGCAATCGTCAATGAAATACTTATTCCTGCTTTAGATCAAATAGGAAAAGATTATGAAACAGGTAAAATCTTTTTACCTCAGCTTATTCAATCTGCAGAAGCAAGTAAAATTGCTTTTGATGTTATCAAACAAACTTTTAAAACAACTGAATCTTCTAAAGGCCCTGTTTTAATTGCAACTGTTCATGGAGATATCCATGATATTGGAAAAAATATAGTAAAAGTTGTTTTAGAAAGTTATGGTTATCAAGTGATTGATTTAGGAAAAGATGTTCCTTCTAAAACAATCTTAGAAGCTTATCATAAACATCAACCTAAAGCCATTGGATTATCTGCTTTAATGACAACAACTGTTGTTTCTATGGAAGAAACTATTCATCTTTTAAAACAAGAAGAAAAGATGTGTCCTATCTTTGTTGGTGGTGCTGTCTTAACAGAAGATATCGCTCAAGATATCCAAGCTGACTACTATACAAAAGATGCCATGGCTGCTGTTAATTTATTAAATGATATTATATAAGGGAAGCTTAATTGCTTCCCTTTAGTATATAGTTTAATATTTGACCACACACATAAGCGTCATCATAAGCACGATGTGCATTTTCATTTTTTATATGCAAATAATGAGCTATTGTTCCTTGCTTATAATTATATGGTCCATGGATATATTTTCTTGAAAGTTGTAAAGTATCTACATAACAAATTTTTCCATCTAAGTCTAATCTATAAAAAGTTTCTCTTAAAAACGACATATCAAATTTCGCATTATGCGCACAAACAATCACTTTGCCTTCAAGAGCCTCTTTCATAAACTCTTGGAACATCTCGTATGCTTTTTCTTCTCGTGGTTGATTTTCTAACATCTCATTGGTAATATGTGTCAAATTAGAAATAAACTCAGAGACTTCTACTTCAGCATTGACAAGTGTATTAAATTTTTGAACAGCTTGTCCATTTTCAAAAAGAACAGCTCCTAATTCAATAATTCTTTCCTCTTTTGGATTCAAACCTGTTGTTTCTACGTCAAAAGCAATAAATCTTTTTTCTAATTGTTTTTTGATATCTTGATCATATTTTACTTTAATAAGTTCTAACATCTTATAATCTCTCTAAAAAATGAATTAATCTTTGATAACATTTATAAAATGAATTCATATTTAATCTTTCATCAGGTGTATGAATATCAAACATATCAGGTCCTAAAGTAATAATATCGAGATTACCAAGTGCTCCTTTAAAAATACCTGTTTCTAATCCACTGTGAGTTCCTTCTTCTTTTAAAGTAACTCCTTCTGTTTCTTTTACAAAATCAACATATTGTTTTCTAAGTTTTGAACCTTCATCGTAATTCCATCCTGGATAGTTATTATCTAAAACATATTTTGCCTGAAACATTGATGCAATTAAACTCAATTTGTTTGATAATTCATCTTTAGCCGATTCCATTGGAGAACGAATTGAAAAATAAATATTGAATTTTTCATTCATTTCCACTACACCCATATTTAAAGAAATATTGGTAAGATCCATTTTTAAAGATTTATGCATAAAGCCATTAGGCATTAAATACATCATTGAAATAATATCTTGGCTTTCTTTAACTGAAATCACTTCATTTAAAGAATCTACTTTTTCTAAACGAACAAATACATGTTCATCACTTTCTTTTAATTCTTCTTTTAAATCATTTTCTACTTTTAAAACAACTTCTTTGATTTTTTTAAAATCATCATTTGAAGCAAAGATACTGACACATTCTCTAGGAATCGCATTATCTTTTAAACCACCTTTAAAACTTCCTAATAAAAATTCAATGTTATTTAAAGAAAGATGATAATAGACACGTGTCATAATCACATTAGCGTTTCCTCTTTCTAAATGAATAACGCCTCCTGAATGTCCACCCTGTAAGCCACCCACATAAAGTTGATAACAAGGTGATTCGTTTTTTAGATAAGAAAGTTCTTTTTCAACAACAGCTCTTCTTCCTCCAGAACAGCTTACAGTAATAATTTTTTCTTTCCCCCTATCAAGTCCAACCATCTTTTTCGCTTTTAAAATACTTTTATCAAGACCCATTGCTCCATTAAGTCCTACTTCTTCTTGAACGGTAAAAACACATTCTAAAGCTGGATGTTTTAAGCTTTCATCATCTAGTAAAGCAAGCATATAACAAACACCAACACCATCATCCGCTCCTAATGTTGTTTTATTGGCATGTAAAAAACCATCTTCTTCAATAAGTTCAATGGAATCTTTTGAAAAATCATGATCACTATCATTATTTTTTTCACAGACCATATCCATATGTCCTTCTAACATGACTGTTTCATGATCTTCATAGCCTTTTGTTGCTTCTTTAAAAAGCACGATATTATGCATTTTGTCCCTTACATATTTTATATTTCTTTCTTTAGCAAAGTTTTCCACATAATCACAAATTGCTTTTTCATTGTAAGATCCTCTTGGAATCTTTGAAATTTCTCTAAAATAATATTCTACTTTTTCCATATATATTCCCCCTATACTAATGTTCTATTCATCCATTTATTGGATTTATATCTAATCATAAAACAAATAGCTCTAAAAATCCAGTCAACAATCATGGCCCACCAGACACCAATGACACCCATGTGTAAATACAAAGCAAAAACATAGCTTAAAGCAAAACGGAATGTCCACATTGAAAATGTAGAAACAATCATTGTATAAGTGGCATCATTGGCTGCACGTAAAGTATTTGGGAAAGAAAATGCCATCGGCCAAATAAAGAAATCAAATACACAATGGAGTGAAACCATTGAAACTGCAAGATTGGCTGTTGCTTGTGGTAAGGCATAAAGTTTTAATATGTATCTTACACCCACTAATAAAATACCAGCTGCTACGATTGTTGATAAATAAGCAATAATCATCAGTTTCTTTGTATAATATTTAGCTTGTTGATAATCATTAGCTCCTATACATTGTCCAACCACTGTTAAAATAGCAAGTCCTAAAGCCATTCCTGGAACAACTGCAATAGATGTTAAACTAAACGCTACCGCATGAGCAGCAATCGCTGCTGTTCCAAAAGTAGAAACGAGTCTTTGAACAAGAATTTTCCCCATTTGAAACATTCCATTTTCTAAACCATTAGGAATCCCTATTTGTAAAATCTTTTTCACTGTTGCAAAATCAAAATGATATTTAAAATATGTATCAATATAAATTGTATGTTCCTTATTTAATAACATATATAAAATAATAAACGAACAGAACATTCTTGAAAGTAAGGTTGCAATAGCTGCCCCTTTAACAGACATATTTAAAATAAAAATAAAGATATAGTTTAAAACAATATTTCCAATATTCATATAAAATGAATTTGTCATTGCTACTTTACTATTTCCCATCGATCTAAATAAAGCAGCTCCTCCATTAAACAAACCAATAAAAGGATAAGACAAAGCAGAAAAGAAAAAATACGTTTTAGCATAAGCCATAACATCATGACCAATATGTCCAAAAATCAAATTTAAAATCTTTCCATTCAATAAAATACATAATCCCATAATAACAAGTGATAAACCTAATATCGTAAATAAAAGTTGTTTAGCACTATGACTTGCCATCTTTTTATCCTTTTTACCAATATACTGCGCACAAACAACAGCTCCACCTGTTGCTAAGGCTGAAAAGATGTTAATGATCAATACATTCAAGCCATCAACAATACTGACACCTGATACTGCACTTTGACCACATTGAGAGACCATCATGGTGTCAAACATCCCAATTGTTAATGCTAGAACTTGTTCAATCACTAACGGAATAATTAATTTTTTTAAATCTCGATTACTAAATAACATAACTTCACTTCCTCAAAGCTATTATATACCTCTAAAATTTTCATACTTTCCACTTTCAAAAAATGAAAAAAGATCTAATGCATGTTGCGATCACGCCAACAATCATTAGATCTAGAACTTCCATCATTATAAATAATATAGGGAACATCCCTTCTTTTTTCATAACCTTCTTCATTTTTTAATAAATCTTGAATAATAGAAAGACGTTTATGTCCATCTTTACAATAATATTGACCATCAATAATATTCACTTTAATAGGAAAAGAAAGTCCTATTCTTTTTATGGAATCATACATTGATTGAGGATAAGGACAATACTCAAAATTTATTTCTTGAAAATTTATTTTTCTAATTCTCATTTGATTTTAAATTCCTTTTCAAAAAAATCAGCAATACCATCTTCATCTACTGTTAAAGTCACTGTAGAAGCATGTTTTTTAACTTCATCATCCGCATTACCCATCGCAATAGAAGTTCCTACAAGATGCAACATTTCAGTATCATTTTCTCCATCGCCAAAAGCATACGTATTTTCTTTAGGAATATTTAATTTTTGATATAAATATTCACACGCTGTCCCCTTTGTGTAACCTTGAGGATGGACATCCATACGAATATGTCCTGTATCATAAGCATTGATAGACCATTCTTTTGGTAACATATCTAAGGCTTCATGTAAGTCTTTTGCACTATAAAAAAGTGCTGTAACCGTATTGGCTTTGATATTTTGAAAGCGCCAATTATCATCATAATCATCAGGAAGTTTGTCTGTTCCTGTATAAAGCCTTAAATGTTTTTTGATAAGTTCACCATTCATATCACTGAAATAACTTTGATTTCTTTCACTGATAATATATTGTCCATTTGTTGCTTCATAGACACTATTTTGTAGATTTAACTCTTTAACAGTAAAGATATTATTGAGTAAAACTTCTTGATGAAATTCAATATATCCACCATCACAACCAATAAAACCATCAAAAGGAATTTTCTTTAAACAATCTGGCATTGCTCCTCTAGCACTTGCTACGACAATATAATTTCCTTGTTTTTGAAAATCTTTTAAGGCTTCTATTGTTCTTTTTGTTGGTTTTAATAATTGATGAGGTACATTAATCAATGTGCCATCGACATCAAAAAAAGCAATTTTAGTCATCTTGATGCTCCTTAATATATTTTTCTACTTCTTCTTGGTCAGAAAAATGAATCTTTTCTGTTCCAATAATTTGATAATCTTCATGTCCTTTTCCTAAAATCATTAAAATGTCATTTTCTTTCAATAAACTCATTCCCTTAACAATGGCAAGATGACGATCATTAATAACTTCATAATTCCCACTAACACCTACTAAAATATCATTAATGATTTTTTGAGGATCTTCTGTTCGCGGATTATCATCTGTAATAATCACGTGGTCACTATGTTTGCAGGCAATTTCCCCCATGATTGGTCGTTTGGTCGTATCACGATCCCCACCACAACCAATAATCGTAATAATTCTTCCTTTTTTAAATTCTTGAGCACTTTCTAAAACATTTAAAGTGGCATCAGGGGTATGGGCATAATCTACAAAGATACCATTTGTTCCATAAACAATAAGTTCCATTCTTCCTTTAGGGGCTTTTAATTTTGTATTTAAGGCTAAAATAGCATCAATTTCATATCCTAATTCATGAATTAAAAGCATCGCTGTAAGATAGTTATAAACATTGTATCTTCCTACCATTTGAATATGTGTTTGATATTCTTTTTCTTGATATTTAAAAGTAAAAGTTGTCCCTAAATGAGAAAATTCAATATTTTGAATGAGAACATCACCTTTTTGATCAGAAATCAAAAGATTTTGATTACCTTCTAATTCAAAATGTGAAGCATGTGGATCATCACCATTTATGACAGCAATTTTCTTTCCTCTGGTCTTTTTAAATAAGAGTTGTTTGGCATTCGCATAATTTTCTAATGTTTTATGAAAATCTAAATGGTCTTGTGTTAAATTTGTAAAAGCAACTTCATCAAATTCTAAGCCATGAATACGATCTTTCGCAAGCGCATGTGAAGAAACTTCCATCACTAATACTTTACACCCGGCATCTTTTGCTTTAATAAAATAATCATAAAGTACATCAACATCTGGTGTGGTATTCACCATTTTAATAAAGTTCCCACAATAATAAAAACCTATAGTCCCCATATATGCACAAGGAATATCAAGCATCGTCATCATTTGATACATCATATAACCAATCGTTGTTTTACCATTTGTTCCAGTAACTCCAATTAATTTCATATCTTTGAAATAAGGGTAATAATGTTCATACAAATAATCTTTTAAATATGCTCTTGTATCTTCAACAACAACAGTTTCAACATCATAATTTCCTTCTTCAACAATTACTTTTGTTGCCCCGTTTTTAATAGCTTGAGGAATATAATCATGTCCATCACGATTAACATTTCTAATCGCAATAAAAGTATCTCCTGGTTTAACCTTACGTGAATCTGTTTTTAAATCTATTTCCATAGTAATCTCCTTAATAAACTAATTGAATTTTTTTATGTAAACATTTTAAGTGATATGTTCCTGGTTCATATTTTTCACCATCAATATTAACATATTGATTGGTTTTGACCCAAACATCATCTTCTTTAAAATGTTGAAATTTTTTTGTTTTATGTAATGTATTGGTGATCAGTCCTTTTAAATAATATAGTAATTCTTTTTTAGATATTTCTGGTACCACCGACATATCAATCATACCATCCTCTAAAGATGAATAATAACCAGCTTGATAGCCACCACCAAAATAATGACCATTACAAAAGGTACAAATCAAAACATTACCTTGATAAATATCTTTATTATATGTATAAATATCAGTTGGATAAAATTTTAAATGAAAGATCTTATCTAAAATAGTTAAACTATACTGCATAATTCTTGGGAATAAGGTTGTCTTACGATTTGTATTCACTAAATTCCCAACATCAGCATCTAAACCACAACAAAAGACATTGATACAATAAAGATCATCTCGACATTGAATCACATCAATTGCTTTGGCTTGCTTATTTAATGACTCTTTAAAAATCTTTATCGCATCTAAATTTTTGTAGATACTTCTAGCAAAATCATTACCTGTTCCTTGCGGAATGACAACAAGTTCATGAAAAGACCCTACCATGCCATTGACCACCTTATGAACAAAGCCATCTCCACCTATCGCATATAAACGACAAACTTCCTTTTCATCTTGATAAGACAAGGCTATCTTTCTTGCATCATCTAAATCTTTGGTATAGCGTAATTCATAACGTTTTCCTTGCATCATTGTTACTATACAATTAATCAAACTTTTAGAAGTATCTGGTTTTAATATAAAGATATGTTTCATGTTTATCACCTTATTCATTATAACATAAAAGAGAATGTCTTTGACACTCTCCCAACTATCTTCTTTTCTTATTCTTTCTATAAAAATAACAAATAATAAAAACAATAATTAAAATAGCCAAAATAACAACTTTATTAGATACTTCTACTGGTTTATAAAAAACACCAACACTTCCTGATAAAAAAATCATTCCTAGTAAACATAAGATAATAGCGATAATAATTCCTTTTTTCATAATGACCTCCATAAAAAACGATTGACCTATGATTATTTTATCATAATTCAATCGTTCTTTCATTAAAAATCATATAGCTTTATTGCTTGTTTTTTTAAGTACTCACTGATTAAACGCAAGCTTTTTCGTTCATTTTCATAACCTTCTAACTTATGGTATTCTTCAATACAATTAAGTTCAATACCGTTGTAAAGTTTACTTCTAATGATCAAATATAGATAGTCTTTCATATTGCTTCGCGTGTCACCTCGCCATTGCCAACCTATACATTTTTCACATATTTCCATATATGAATCATTTGATATTTGAGCACATAAATCATCTTGACCATATCGCAAACAATTTTTTATTATTAAATCTTCAATTTCTTTTTCTTCTTTTACGTATACATATGGCTGTATCTTATCATTACAAAATTCATTCCATAAATCTTCCCTAATATTAGGTTTTAATTCAGGATGATCCAAATAATATTGAATAATTTCATCTTGTGTGATTTCTTTTTCTATAACTATTTGTTCTGCTTTAAAATGTTTTGAACTTCCAATCACACAACTATCAAGTGTATCGATTAAGAATAATCTTTCATCAACTCCCACAGGACTTCTTCCCTTTAGGGGAGCAAGAATATTCATACAATCAGCAACTTCTTCTATCGTGCCACAAAAACTATACCCATTTTCACTAAAAGCAATGTCTTCTTTGGTCTCTACTTTTTGTTTAGGAATACCAACTTCAAAAATATCCCTTCCATTTTTTAAAAGAATTTTAGAGCGTAAAATACCATTTTCATATTGAAGTGCCTTATATCCCTTCATAATATATCCTTCTATCCTTATTCTCTTATTTTATTTAAATAACCATATATGATCATCAATTTTTACTTATATGAATTAAAAAAGAAAACCACTTATTAAATTTACTATAATACCTAAAATTATAGTTAAAATAATTGTAACAAATATAAAGTTTCTTATTTTTTCATTTTTTTCTTCAATACGTATATTTTGTCCTATGCGAAACTCTGTGCATGGAAATAAATTTCTTTTAATATTTCTAATACTTGATAATGATATAGTAATCCATATTCCACAAGCCCATATACTCATTATTGAAATTTGTACTAACTCAGGAAATATAATATTTTTTACATTAGTATATACAACAATAAATAACATGCCAAAACCTAATAGAAAAGTCATAATTGGCAAACGAGATAATATCCGATAATTTAATTTAAAATTGCTTAAGCATAATTCTATTTTATTTTTTAATAATAAATAATCATCCCCATTATCAAATTGAAATTTAATTTCAGTATTTGGATGTGTTCCATTGTCAAAAATCAATGTTACTTGATTATCTTTAAATTTACCAGTTATTGACATTTTTACAATTCGATAAGTCTTTTTTTCAAAATATTCAAAACATTCATCAATATCCTCAAAAAAACATGCCGTATCATTAGTACATTCTGTTTTAATTTCAAAAAACATATGCTCATCATATTGTAAAAATATATCTTTTATACTGACCAATAATTGCTTATCTACTTTATGTCCTAACGGATATTTATGTATCTTAAATACTTCTTCTCTCATTTTAATCCCTTTCTATATTATCTTTTTAGAATTATTTGCTGATATTTATTATTTAAATATAGCTTCTAATCCTATTGAGCTTTCATTTCTTACTATTTTATCATATTTTAGCTTTTATCATAGTATTTAATTTATATTATCCATAATTACTTAAACACTCGAGAAATTCTTCTTCCATCATTAGTAAACCCTAATTTATTGAAAAAATGTTCTTTACGATCAGCATGTTGATCATCTATAGGAGAGGTTCTTCCATAGATTTTCTTAATTAAATTTGTTTGTCTTATATAATTGAAAAGAAGATTAAAAGCATTTTTACCTATACCTTCATTAATATAAAGAGGTGCAACATCAACAATATATAACTTATCATCTTCAACTAATTCAAAATATACTACTGATTTCCAACCATTATCATCTACATATAATACATCATAATTAGAATCTCTTTCTAATAAAAGTAAACAGTACTTATCTTCTTTATGTTTTAATCGATAATACTTTTCATCTAAGACCTTTATTCCTTGTCGTACAGTACAATCATAAATCGCTTCTCCAACATAATATTTCAAGCGATCCGTAAATTTATACTGTTCATATTCTTTTTCTTTTCTTTCATAACACCTTGTATTACATCTTGTAGTAATTGGTGGTATTTCAGCATCTATAAATATGATAGGAATAGTTTTTTGAATCATTTTCTTTTCATCTTCAAAGAGATAAACATGGTGATAACTTATAAGTACATGTATTCCATCTTTGGAAACTACAGTTTGAATATCATCAATAGCTTCTATAATATATTCAAACTGATAATTTTCATCTAGTTTTAGATTCAAACACAGCGTCTTGTTTCTATAATCTAATTTATAATCAATGATTTCATATTGATATTTCTTAGTGTCATAATTTGTAATAATCATTTGTACACATCTATATTCTTGTTCCAACAATGCATTTAATAAATCAAAATCTTGTAAGAGTATATATTTATCTTCTTTTTTAGTTGTTTGTTGTTCTTCATTTTCTTTTGATATGTGTTTTTTAAAAAAATCAATCATACTTGGTTAATCCTACATATATTTTAAGATGATATACAAAATGGAGATTTCCAATAGTACCTTCATACTACTGATATATCCCCATTTTATGGGCATAAGTTTTTTTAATATAAATGTAAATCTACTTCTATCAATTTATAAATAAGTGGATCTCTTAAATCGCCTTCTACTTCATATGCTAAATTACGAAGTTCCTTAAGTATTTGTAATAACTTCTCATTAGACAAATTTACATTATGAATATAGTTTTGAGTAGCCGTTCTTGCAACTTCACTTTTAGTCGTTTTTAATTGTTTTGCTTTTCTATCTAATAGATTAAATTTTGATTCCGCCATGTAGACTATTAAAACATTATTTTTTGTTATAATATTCTTTCCTCCGTGTAATTTTTTAAAAAACATGCATAAATGTACTTCTTTCAAAAAATACCTTTTTAGATATTACTGTTTTATTTATTAATGACCCATTCTAATATATTTCTAGCACCAGTATTGATTATAAATTCATATTCAATGTTATCATAAATGGCTATTTCTTCATAAACTACTTGTCCATCATCATATTCTAACTGCAAAAAAGATATTTTCTTTTAAATTGTTAATAGTTGATGCATTATATGATTGGTCATATGATTTATGATAGCCTGTTATTGCTATAAGCAGCACAAATAAAACAATGAATGATCTAATCACTTTATCCATAAAAGTATCCTCCGCTTTATCTATTTAAAAACTGTTATTTCTTTTCTATAACAACTTTTTATGCTTTTTCTTTCCTTGATACATAAGCTTGTCTGCATACGCGAGAGCTTCATCGATGTTGTTTATGTTATACATACCACCAATAGAAACAGAGAGCTGAACATCATCATCAACAAAGATGTTTTGTACATGATCAGAAATTCTATTAAGTAACATTTTAAAATCACCATATTCGATATCTTGGAAAACAAGTATAAATTCGTCTCCACCATAACGGATAAGATAATCATCTTTTCTAATGCAATCTTTAATGGCCTTAGAAAGTTTTTTTAAAGCCTCATCACCTGCTGCATGTCCAAAATGATCATTGATTTCTTTAAAGCCATTGGCATCGATTATCGCTAAAGTGATAATGTTATTCATATTTCTAACGTATTCTTCGTAATATCTTCGATCATAGGTTTTAGTCAAAACATCTTGATAATATTGTTTATTGTAATTGCTTATTTTATCTATGAACTGTGATTTTCCATAAGATGATAGAAGAATATTTTCTTCTGTATGACAAACGATTTCTAAAACATAAGGTTGACGGTTGATCTCGATGTATTCTGCAATGATTCCATAAACATTACGATCTACAAATTTTAATTTAACAACTTGTCCTTTTTTCTCGTAAGCTTTTCGCGCAATACAGTTTATACATGATTCTCTTCTTTCCCAAAACCTGAAACATTTTTCTTTGGTCTTTTCTAATCCATGTTTTGTAGCATAAATAACTGAATAATTTCTTACATCGGTCAATCGTGCACTGTCAAAGATCTCACTGAGGTATTTAATGGCATCATCGATTTGTTGATCATCATATTGAAGCAGGGCATTTTTTTGAGTAAATTTAGGAATACGACTTGCCTTTTCTATTTGTCCAATCGCTCCAACATATTGACCTTCTTGCCATAAAGAACTGGCATGCGCCCTGTACCATTTCTTTTCATCATTTTCTTCTATAGAAAATTCAACAAAAATATGAAGTATCTTAATAAAACTATTCTTCAGGATTATTTGGATTTATTTCATTACGAGGATTATCAGTCCACAATGAACTAATATTATGCTCACGACAATAGTCTGCCACCTTTTTACCAAAATAAAATTCCGTTTTGTCAAAATTACGTGCTCTTCGATGATCTCTTGTATGATCATTCCAACCACAGAAATATATTCTCTCCGCTTCATCTACATTGCGATATGGAAGATATGCACGTAAATCAGTATATTCAACGCCTTGTCTATTAGAATGTTTAGGTGCTTTTTCAGAGAGCATTTTAAGAAACTTTGAAGAATTAAAACCATCTTCAGCATAGTTTAATTTCAGTATTCTACAAAGTTCAAAATATTTATTATCTGGCATATCAACAATAAAATCATCATCCATTTTTAAAACACATCCCCAATTATGTGTATGAATTGCGACAAGGATTTCATAACCGCCTGTAACAATAGATAAAATAGTATCAAATTGAAAACCATTATACACAAAGGAATAATGTTCTTTATCAATCTCATTTTTTTTCATATCTTTAATTAAACTCTCAAATGCAGGACATCTCATAACCATTTCCTCCTTTATAATTTTATTAAAAAATTCTTTAGTAAAAGTACTTATTTGATAATACAGTGTATATTATATACTTAGACCTCGTGTCTCGTTGTTCATATTTCAAAATAAGTGTTATATAAAACAAAAAAGTGAACTTTAATTTGTTTTATAAAATACAAATACTAAACTTATAAATAATAATACATTAAAAAAAGAAAAAACTGCAACAAATAATTAGAATTATTTGTCACAGTCATTTTTATATAACACTCCTATCACTTTTATATAAATGACATTCTATCTATTAATAGATGAAGCAATCTTATGATATGTATGTCTTTTACCACGAATCGCAATTGATAATGTCATAATGTTTTCAGGTAAAGCAATACCACAGAATCCTGCATCCCCAATATGTTGAATATCAATTCCACATCTTTTATTTAATAAAGCAATTTCACGAATTGTTCCTTCATCTGCACCTTCTTGGCTTGTTCCAATCGCACTTAATGATAAAGCCCCATGAGCTTTAATATAACGACAAGCTTCAGTCACTTCTTGTTCAGATAAACCTGGAACTGTATTAACTGCTGGCATTAAAATAACATCTGCCCCTGCTTCAATGAACTCTTTGATACTATTCATATCAACGATCGGTTCATCGATTCCAGCTGCATGCATTTTCCCTGCAATAATTAATCCTTTAAAATATTTTTTAGCTTCTTTGATTGCTTCGCAAATTGAATGATTTGAAACTCCAACTCCTGGATTTCCTGTTAAACAAATAAAGTTGAAACCTAATTCTTGAGCTTTAATATAAGTTTCTTTTCTTGCTTGTCTACCTGTAGAAATTACACGTCTTTCTTCCATTAATTCAGCCTCTAAATCAACTGGTTCTAGATTACATCCAATTGGACGACCAACGATTTCTTTTAATTTTTCTACAGGATTATCACATTCTGGTAACCCTTTGATTTCTGGATTATTACAATCAAAACAATTTAATAAAACCATGTCACTTCCAAATGAAACAGCAAGTTCAGCATTTGTAAGATCTCCTAATAAAGGTTCAATCGCAACAACTGTTTCTGTCATCACAGTTCTTCCTTCACTAGCAAGAATTGCTTGTTTTAATTCTTGACCATCCATTTTCAACATTTCACTACTTGTACAACTTAATAATCTTTTCATTCCTCAAACCTTCCTTTTCATATTTCTATTATCCTACATGTATATACAAAGGTCAATTATTGATTTTCAATTTGTTCTTGTAATTCTAACAAATAAAGATAACGTTCATTCTTTTCATCAATTTGATTTTGAATTTCATCTCTTTGTTTAGAAAGCTCATCAATTTCTTTAAAATCAGTTACACCATTCATCTTTTCTTCAACTTCATTTAATTTTGTTTCTAAATCCATAATGACATCTTCAATTCCTTCAAATTCTTTCTTTTCCATATATGTCATTTTGATTTTATTTTGCTTACTTTGTTTATAAGCCAAAGCCCCTTGTCCTTTTTCTTTTTCTTCTTTAGTAGAAGTATCTAGATTTTGACTATAACCCCCATTAACATATCTTAAATGTTGATTTTGTAAAATAAATAAACCATCACAAATACGATCTAAGAAGTAACGATCATGACTAACTGTAATAATAATTCCTTCAAAATGATCTAAATAATCTTCTAATATATTAAGTGTATCAATATCTAAATCATTCGTTGGTTCATCTAAAACAAGAACATTTGGCATCATCATTAATACACGTAATAAATAAAGTCTTCTTCTTTCTCCACCAGATAAACGAGAAATTGGTGTATGTTGTAATCTAGCATCAAACAAAAATCTTTCTAACATATCTTTAGCTGATAATCCTTGTCCATCCACCTTAAAATCATTAGAAATTTCTTGAATATAATCAATGACTTTTTTATTCATTGGTAAATCATCATATCCTTGTTTAAAATAACCAAAACGTACAGTTTCTCCAATTTCAACATACCCTGTATCACTTTTTAAACTTCCTGTAAGAATATTTAATAATGTTGATTTACCTGTTCCATTATCTCCTAATATTCCAATACGATCATGTTGTTTAAACATATAAGAAAATTCATCAAAGAGTTTCTTTTGTTCAAAACTTTTAGAAATTTCATGAAGTTCGATCGTCTTTTTACCAAGACGAGAGAACGTATGAATCATTTCAATTTTCCCATTCACTTCTATATCTTTTACTTTTGATAATTCTTCAAATCTTTGCAGACGGTCTTTACTTTTAGTTGTACGTGCTTGTACACCAGCGCGTACCCATTCAAGTTCTTTCTTTAAAAAGAGTTTTCTTTTTCTTTGACTAGAAAGTTGTGTTTCTAATCTTAATTGTTTCAGTTCTAAATATTTTGAATAATTGGCTTCATAGTTATAAACTTGTCCATGATCTATTTCAACAATACGATTTACTACTCTTTCTAAAAAATAACGATCATGAGTTACCATTAATAATCCTTTTGACCATTTTATTAAAAACTTTTCTAAATATTCAATCATACTATTATCTAAATGATTGGTTGGTTCATCTAAAATTAATAAATCACAAGGCTTCATTAAAGCAATCGCTAAAGCTACTCTTTTAAGTTGTCCTCCTGAAAGTTCTTTGATTTTTTGATTTTCATCATAAATTCCAAACTTACCTAATTGAGCCTTTATTTCAAAATCATGAATATCTTTTGAATCAATTTGTTTATAAACTGTTTCCATAATTGTATCCATTTCATTATACAAAGGTGTTTGTGGTAAATAATTAATACGTAAATCCTTTTGATAAGTCATTTTTCCTTGATAATCTTCAATACCTGAAATAATCTTCAAAAGCGTTGATTTGCCAGTCCCATTAACTCCTAAGATTCCTATTTTATCTTTATCTTCAATATGTAATTCTATTTGATCTAAAATACATCTTTCTCCATTATACTTTGTTATATCTGTCATCGACACTAACATTTTCATCACCCACGCTATCATACCACAAACAAAAACAAAACGCGACTAATCGCGTTTTTTCATCACATATTTAATAAAGAATAAAAGCATAACAGTTAATGAAAGACCTATAAGTGTATACCAATAATCCATTGGTGTTGTATCTCCTGTTTTAACAGCTTGTACCTTGACTGATTCTGTAGGTGTTATTTCTGTTTTAATGTCTTCTTTAATGATTCCATGTGCGGCTTTAGCTTCTAGGGCATGATATGTTTGATTCTTTTCTATATTTACAAGATATAATCGATCTAAATGATCTCCATCCCATCTGTGTTGTAACGTATCTTGATACCAACCATCTATTTTATGATTACAATCATCTAAAATCCAATTATTACCTACCGTACTCAAATAAACTGAGCCTGTTTCTTCTCCATAAAGATCATCACCAGCTAAACGTGCATGATTGTTATATAAAACTGTACTAGATAATGTTAACTTTCCAGCATTATAAATTCCTCCACCTTTACCTACACGACATGTATCAAGTGGATTACCTTTTTGATAACCTCCATTTGAAGTAATAATAGTTTGATTACCAAGATAAAGATTTCCATAATTAGAAATACCTCTTACATAATTATGAGAAATATTTACTTTGGCACCATCTTCAAAAATAACATCATCTGAATTAGGATAAAAATATATTTTTTGTGCTCTTTCATACCATCCATAAACTCCAAAATTTAAAGCAGATGTTTGAGCATAATATTTAGATTCATCATCACTTGCTTGATACTGACTTCCATTATATTGAGCTTCTAGCTTTCCTCCTTTTTTAACAATCATTGTACGTTTTTGTTTACCTTGACTTAAAAGGGCACAATTTTTATTTTCATTCATTTTTAATGAAGATGTTTCATCTACATAAAGTTGATTACCACTATACATATTATAACCAACTTCATTATTTAAAAGTGATACACTTCCTTGATTTGTAATATTTAAATTTCCTTTAACAATAGCTTGATTTGTACAATTTTGAATAACAAGACTAGAATGATCTACATTTATATGAAAACCTGTTATTCCATTTGGTTCAATCGCATCCTCTATGTTATACTTAGCATTATTATTAAGATTTAAAATACCATATGATTCACCCATCATTGAAGTATACTTCATTTGTTTTAATGAAACTACTGAATGATCTACATTAATAATCGCACCATTACTCGCATAGATACCATAATTTACAAAAGAAACATGCGATTGATTGATTAAATCTAAAACACCAGTTGAAGACATAACAACCGACCATGTATTATTTCCAGATGAATACATATTATTAAATTGTACATCACATTGATTAAATGTTAAATGTGCCTGTATATTTAAACGTCCTTGACTTTCACTATCATTTGTTTGACTTTGACAGGGAACTGATATTTGATGATGATTTCCTATAATTTCAATATCTTTATTAATAGTTCCTATATCTAAAATAACATCATCTAATAAATAAATCGGTCCTTTTTGTTTTTCATCTAAAATATCCTTGATAGCTTCTTGAAATGATTCATAATAATGATCTTGTATTTGTGCTTGATAATTCATAGCTTTAACTGTATGCATATTTAAAATTAAAATCATCAAACAAATACTTATTTGTATTAATTTTTTCATAATCTTCCTCCTTCTTTGTTTAAATAATAAAAAGGAGATATTATAAAGTTTGTCGGATTTTTTCTTATTAAAAATAAATACATTTTCATTTATAAAATCGATGGAAAAACTTAAAAACAACTGTCAATAAAGATATAAAATCAAAGAAAAAAGAAGATTATTCTTCTAATCTTCTTTTAAGCACAGATACAATTGAAATTGTTAGTAGAGAAAGTACTATATAAGGATAAATCATTTGTTCATCCCCTGTCTTTACACTTTTTTTAGCTGTTTGTATCTTTGTTTCTTGTTTAGGATTCTCTTGAATTTTTGTATTTTGAACACTATAGCTTACTGTTGGATTTAAAAAATCTTCAATTTCTAAAGCATTTCCATTACTATCTACAGGATGTAAAGTAGCTCGAATATTCGTCTTTAAATTATCTTTATTTAAATGACCATCTTCATCATAGTAACCATATTCTCCTGCTTGTTCTTGAGGATTTGTTAGTATAACAGTATAAATAAGTTGAACTGGATCAAATTGTGTAACAGGAACATTCATTTTCCAAATAAAATGTTCCTCTACTCCAGAATAATAGTAAAGTTCATAATCATAACCATCATTTTGCTTATTAAATCCATAATGATAACATGTATCATCTTCTATCATTTCTGGTGTATATTTCTTTTGACCAACCATCATATAAAATTGATTAACTTCATTAACAAAATCAAAATTATATTCATTTCCAAATTGATCTTTTCCTTGACCAATATAATCTTCAACATAACTTCCTTTATCTAATAAATAATAAATATCATTTTGAATAGCATCAAAAGAAACTTCTTCATTATTTGATAAGTATTCCATAAAAGAAGTTGCCCAAGGATAATGACTTTGACCATTAGCCTTCATCACATAACAATGATACCCTTCTTCTTTCATATTTTGATACGTATCATTCGTATAATAAAGTGCTTTATCAACTGAATTTAAATACTGATTCGATTCTAATACAGGTGTTGAAACTGTTGGTGTTTGCCCATAAATATAATCATATTTATTACCTTGACTTTCTAATTGATTCTTTACATTTTTAAAATATGTGTTCCATTCAGGAATGGAATCACTATATTTAGATTTAAAATTATCAGGACCTGCCCAATTTAAAACACTTCCATCATTTTCAAAAGACCAAGCGGTAACTGTTGGTTCTTGATTATACATATAAGTAATACCATCACTTACAAAAACCATATATTTCCTTTGAGCTTCTACTTCCTTGTCATTATCCAACAATTCCTTACCAGCTAATAATCCTGCATGACTATTTGTTCCAGAAGTAATTTCTTGTTGAATTGCTTCTTTGATTTGAGACATTTGACTTGTAAGATTAAACCATGAAGATACATGTGCTGTTTTATTAAAAATAACAATTCCTACTTTTACCTTTGCATCTGTTTTTTCAATCTGTGCTTTAAGTTGTTCTAACATTTCTAATGCTTGATTTTCAATTTGTGCACTAGTTGATTTATCTAAAACAAAAACAACATCAGAAACTAAGTTTTCGCTTTTCGAAGGTAGTGAAAGCGCCACTTGACTTTGATAATTTGAATCTAGTTGAGTAGCTGTTTTTGATTTAGAAATTTCCCATTTTAAACCAGTTGCTTCAACAGGTTTCATCATAAAAAACAAGCTTAGAAATGTTGTTAAAAGACATATTAATTTTTTCATTTCTTTCTCCTTTCCACTACTACCATAGAAAGAAAAAGTTATAAAATATGTCAGTTAATGTCTTTTTAAAATTTCTAATCTATTTTCATTTAAAATATTTATTTTTTATCATCATATTCTGTCATAGAAAATCAAAATATAATGTTTTTTAGAGTTCATGTTTAATACACAATTCAATAATATAATCTCCTCATCAAAGTGAAGGAGATGTTTTTATGAAAGAAAAGTTAATCCGCTTTATGCAAGGAAGATATGGTATAGATACATTAAACAATCACGCATTATTTCTAGTGATTGCTTTATTTATCGTCAATATATTTTTCAACAATAGAATTATAATGTGGTTAGGTTATTTAATTTGGTTATTAGTAATCTATCGTATGTTTTCTAGACAAACATACAAACGTTATCAAGAAAATGAAAAGTATCTAAAAAGCATTAAACCTATTCAACAATGGTTTAATTTACAAAAGAAAAGATTGTCAGATAGAAGTCATAAATATTATCGCTGCCCGTCTTGTAAACAAATGGTAAGACTTCCTAAAGGAAAAGGAAAAATTATTGTGACTTGTCCAAGCTGCCATCAAAAATTTGAAAAGAGAACTTAAAAATGTTTGGTTATGTTGTTATTAATAAACCCGAATTAAAAATAAAAGATTTTGATCAATATCAAGAATATTATTGTGGTTTATGTCAATCTTTAAAAAAGAATCATGGAAGATTAAGTCAATTTACTCTTAATTATGATTTAAACTTTGTAGGTATTTTACTTTCAAGTCTTTATGAACCTCATGAAAATCATTATTTTATCCATTGTCCTATACATCCTTTTCATAAAAAAAGAGTTTGTACAAATGAATGTATGGATTATGTAAGTGATATGACCATTATATTAACTTATTATAAATTAGAAGATGATATTCTAGATGAAAATTCTTTAAAAAGTAAATCCCTTATTCAATTTATAAAAAAGAAATTTAAAATTGTTAAAAATAAATATCCTCAAAAAGTAGAAACTATTAAAGAACACTTAGATCAAATCCATTATTTAGAACAAACGAATTGTATGGACTTAGATAAAATAGCTGGTCATTTTGGCCATATTATGGCTGAAATATGTGTTTATCAAGAGGATATTTTCAAGGATGATTTATATCAAATGGGATTTTATTTAGGTAAGTTTATTTATTTAATAGATGCTTTTGAAGATGTTGAAGAAGATTTAAAAAAACAAACATACAATCCTTTTAAAGATCAATTTAAAGAAGATAATTTTCAGGATTATTGTTTTAAAATATTAGAAATGATGATTTCTAGAAGTAGTTATTATTTTGAAAAACTTCCTTTAATTAAAAATATTGAACTTTTAAGAAATATTATTTATAGTGGTATTTGGACAAAATTTGAACTAATCAAAAAGAAAAGAATGGAGGAACAATCATGAATCCCTATCAAATATTAGGTATATCCCCTAGTGCTAGTGATGATGAAGTAAAAAAAGCGTATCGTACGCTTTCTAAAAAATATCATCCTGACGCTAATATCGGAAATCCTCATCAAGCAGAATATACAGAAAAATTTAAAGAAGTCCAAACTGCTTATAAAACAATTATGGATGAAAGAAAAAAAGGCTTTAGACAACAAAACTACGGTGGTCAAACAACTGGTGGTTATCAATATACAGGTAATGATCAAGACGCTTATCAAGAAGCTCAAGGATTTATTCAAGGCGGACGTTATCAAGAAGCACTTAATGTTTTAAATCAAATACGTAATAAATCAAGTATGTGGTTTTATTTATCTGCCATTGCTGAAAATGGTTTAGGAAATAATATACGTGCTCAAGAATATGCTCAAACAGCCTTACAAATGGAACCTATGAATATGCAATATATTCTTTTAGTGAACCAATTACAAGGAAATACGAATCAATATCGTCAAACAAGCCAACAATATGGAAATCCTGCAAGTATGATGAATTGTTGCTATTCAATTATGTTATTAAATTGTATGATGTCTTGTTGTTGTGGTAGCGGATATCATTATCCTATTTTATGTTGTTAGAAGGAGAAAATTATGGCAAAGGTTATTGGAATTGATTTAGGTACAACAAATAGTTGTATGGCTTTTTATGAAAACGGAAAAGCTAAAATTATTGAAAATAAAGAAAATCAAAAAACAACACCAAGTATTGTTGCTTTTGATAAAGATGGAAAGAAACTTGTAGGAGAACTGGCTAAACGTCAACAATCGATGAATCCAAAACGTACAATTTCTTCTATTAAAAGAGAAATGGGAAATAACTATCATGTGGAAATCGATGGTAAACAACTATCTCCTCAACTCATTTCTTCTATGATTCTACAAAAATTAAAAACGGATGCAGAAGCTTACTTACAAGAAGAAGTAACACAAGCCGTTATCACAGTTCCTGCTTATTTTAACGATGCACAAAGGCAAGCAACTAAAGATGCTGGAAGAATTGCTGGTTTAGAAGTATTAAGAATTATTAATGAACCAACAGCTGCTGCTCTTGCCTATGGTTTAGAAAATGCTTATGGTCAAAAGGTAATGGTTTTTGACTTAGGTGGTGGAACTTTTGATGTTTCGATTATTGAAATTGGTAGTGGTGTTATTGAAGTTTTATCAACAGCTGGGGATAATCATTTAGGTGGAGATGATTTTAATAAAGCTATTAGTAACTATGTCCTTGATACTTTTTCAAGACAAGAAGGAATTGATTTAAGAAAAGACCAAATTGCTTTATCTCGTATTTTAGAAGCTAGTGAACAAGCTAAAATAGAACTTTCAAGTCAATCAAGTACCATCATTAATTTACCTTTTATTTATCAAGATGTAAATGGTCCAAAAAATTTAGAAATCACCTTAACAAGACAAAAAATGAATGAACTGACAAAATCTTTAATTGATCGTCTTGTTTTACCAATGCAAACAGCCTTAAATGATGCAAGATTAACACCACAAGACTTAAATAAAGTCATTTTAGTGGGAGGTTCATCACGTATTTTAGCAGTTCAAGAAAAAGTAAAAGAAATTACTCAAATGGAACCAAGTAAATCTTTAAATCCTGATGAATGTGTAGCTTTAGGAGCTGCTATCCAAGCAGGAAAACTAAGCGGTGAAATGGTTTTATATGGTGAAGATAATGATGTTTTATTATTAGATGTCACACCTTTAACACTTTCTATTGAAACTGTTGGTGGTGTTGCTACACCATTAATTTCAAGAAACATAACGATTCCAACAAGTCATAGCCAAGTCTTTACAACCTCAGCAAACTTTCAAACACAAGTTGAAATCAATGTTTTACAAGGAGAAAGACCACTTGCTAAAGATAATCAATCTTTAGGTAAATTTAAGCTTAAGAAAATCAAACGTGCGATGCGTGGAGTCCCACAAATTGAAGTTACTTTTGATATTGATAGTAATGGTATTGTTCACGTTTCTGCTAAAGACTTAGCTTCTGGAAATAGTCAAAGTATGATAATTGAAGGTTCTTCTAAAATGTCTGATACAGATATTGAAGAAGCTATTAAACAAGCGAAAATGTATGAAAGCCAAGACCAAGTTACTAAAGAAAATATGCTTTTAAAAAATGAAGTTGAAACATTGATAATCAATGTTCAAAATGGTCTTGCAACGCATAAAAAAGAAATGGATAAAGCTTTAAGAAAACAAATTAAAGGTGAACTTGCTTCTTTAATGAAAATAACTAGAAAATTCAATTATGAAACAGCTTCGCCAGATGAAATTCAAAAAATAAAAGATTCTAAAAATCATTTAGAATCTCTAGCTCAAAATATCATCGAGAGATAATTTATCTCTCGTTTCTTTTTTCTAATATTTCATCATGTTTAATAAAACCATAAGTTACTACAATTAAAGAGCCTCCTAAATCAAGAGCTAAATCTTTCATCGTATCCTTTAAAGCTTCATGCCCTTTTAAAGGAATATCTTTTTTAGAAACAAGTGTTCCTTTTGTAGAAGCCATATATTGTTGAGCGTTGGTATGAAAGATCCCATCACAACTATATTCTAATAATTCCCAAAAAGCCCCTATTCCTAGCGAAAACACAACTAAAAATAAACATGTAAAATATTTATTCATATAAATATATTTGCTTTTTTCAGCCATCATCACATGAATAAACCATAAGGCTACAAAAGATAAAATTATACCCGAATGGAAATGTAAAAAAGAATCCCACCATGGATATCTTCCATAAAAATCAAGTCCATCTCCTAAAACTAAAGCATTAAAGGCAAAAAATGCAATAACTATATAAAGTGTTAAAGGTACTTGCATCTTAAACCATTTTTGTAAAATTCTAGGTGCTGATAATACAAGTAACATCGCACTAAATTGAAGAATACGAAATGCCATTGTTGTTACATATTTTATGTAAGTATCACCAATATGATGGCGGAAAGCAATAATAAAAATTGTCCAGCCTACATGATAAATCAATAATAAAATCGTTAATATAAATAGTATTTTTTTAATAAGCAAAAGTCTTTTTTCTGTTAATTTCTTATTTTTCATAAAAAAGCCAATCCCATCCTTTCTTCATTCTTAGTTCACTTTCAAAAAAATGATTTCCATTATTTTTTTGAAAGAAACAATCATTTTCTTTTTGGTAGATTTTATAAGATTCTAAGGTGTTTTTCAATACATTTTTCATCAATGCATTTCTTGTTTTATGTTCCTTACTTCCTAAACTTAAATAGATTCTTTTGTTTTTTATAGGATGATTCTTTAAATACTCTAACCACCCTTCTTGCCATAAAGACCCAGATACACTGATAGCCCCATCTAAATCAAGTTCATGAAGTGAATAAAGACTAAATAAACCTGCTAAAGAATAACCGCTAATATAACATTTTAAATATTTGTTTTTTAATTGTATTTGCTTAATTTTTTCTAAAAGAATTTTCCCTTTTTGATTTGTTAAAGAAAGTTCATTTTGCCAGTCATCAATTTCAATCACTTTTAAGACATAAGAACTTTTTTGAAAATAGGCTTTAACTTCTTCTAGCCATTCATTTTGTCCTTTCATGCACAAATAAATCATGATTCCTTCTTTATCCATCTTGAACCTCCACAAAGATTGCTTGATGATTAATGGTTGGTAAAATTTTATCAAAGACATCTTTCATTTTAATTTTTAGACTACTTGTATTAATGCATGGATGACAACCTAGGTATTCATCTTCTAATAAATCTTGATCCATTAATAATTGAACATTGTTTTTAACGTCGTTCATTAGTCCTAAAACACTAACAGAACCAGGTGTAATATCTAAATATTCATGCATTTTTTCATCACTTCCAAAAGAAAGACGGGAACTGTTGATTTGTTTCGATATATTTTTTGTTTTGAATTTTTTATGTCCTTTTAACATTAATAAATAATATTGGCTTTTATTGGAATTTACTAAAAATAAATTTTTGCATATCGTTGCTTGTAAAGATTTTTCTATTTCTAAACATATTTCCATCGTATCTGCTTTTTCATGGTCTATGCGTTGATAATCAATATGTAGTTTTTCTAACAAATCATAAACTCTTTCTTCTTTAGATATTCTTTTTTCTTGTGGTCTGCCTTGTTTTAATTCCATTTGTTATTCCTCATTTAAATCTATTTGATCTTTGATTTTATTAAATTCAATAATTGGTAATTGATTTTCTAAATGTTCCCCTATAAATTTTTCCATCCATACCATATCATACCAACGATTAAATTTATAACCACATTGATGAAACTTACCTACCATTTGATATCCCAAATGATGATGATAATCAATACTATTAGTATCCAAATATTCATCATTTTCAATAGGTGAAGAAATACACGCATTTAAATTTGTAATATGTTGTGCTTTTAATGCTTTTTCTAAGGCTAAATAAAGTTTTTTACCAATCCCACATCTTTTTAAATCATAATTAACATAAATTGATGTCTCAACACACCAATCATAAGCGGCCCTATTTTTAAAACAACTTGCATAAGCATAACCGACAATTTGATCATTCTCTTTAGCAATCAAATAGGGATATTTTTCCATAACATGAATCATTCTTTGTTTAAATTCTTCAACAGATGGTACCTCATATTCAAAAGTAATCGCTGTTTTTTCAACATAATAGCGATAAATCTCTACTAATTCTTGTGCGTCTTCTAAAGATGCAATTTCAATTTTCATAACTCATTCCCCCGTTTTCCTTATTATCTATCAAAATAAAAAAGATGTCTACCTAAATGAACATCTAAGATTAAGCTTCTCGCATTTCTTTTGTATATGTAAAACCATTTCCACTAACTTCTTCTACATGAGAAACAATAATAAATGCTTTATCATCAATCTCTTTAATCTTATCTTTTAAATCAGGAAGTTTACGATATGGTAAAATTGTTAAAACAACTTCTGTATTTTCTTTTAAAAACCCTGTTTTACCATCTAATAAAGTCACTCCCGCATCCATATCATTTAAAATCATTATTTTCATCTTTTCAATTTCTTTTGTCATGACAAGAACTTGAACACAACCTTTACCTGATGATAATAAATAATTCATCATATAAGCTGTAATCAAAATTGTCATAATCCCATAAACAATTTCAGGAACACTATGGAAAGAAATTTGTAAAATAAGAATTGTCGCATCAATACCATTAACAAGTAAAGTTACGGGAACTTTAAAATGTTTTTCAACAATAAGCGCTAAAATATCAAATCCCCCCGTTGATCCTCCAGCTTTTAAAACAAGACCAATCCCAAGTCCTAATAAAAAACCACCTAAAATACAAACAAGAAGTTGATCATCTAATAAACCATGTAAATAAGTTTGTTGATTAAAAAACTCTAATAAAACAGGAAATAAAAATGTTGAAATCAATGTTTTCATTGCAAATGTCTTTCCTAAAAAACAAAGACCTATTAAAAATAAAGCAATATTAATAATTGCGACACATAAAGAAACAGAAATTCCTGTATAAAAATGAAAAACTGTACTAATACCAGAAACCCCTCCTGCCACAATAGAATGATCTAAAATTAATGCGCTAACCGTAAACGCCATTAAAACATTTCCAATAATAATTTGAATCACTTTTTTCATATCTCTCACCTCGCAAGAAATAATAACAGTTTTTCTTTTATCAGAATGTAACCTATGTTACAATTTAACAAAGAAGGTGAAAAAATGAAAATTAATGTAGAACTCTTTGACTACTTTAAACAAGCTGGTACGATTAAACACTATCAAAAAAATGAGGTCATTTATATGCAAGATGATTGTGCTGATGAATTATGTCTTGTTTTAAAAGGCAGAGTACGAGTTTACCATATTACAAAAAACGGGGATGAAATCAATTACGATGTTCTTGATAAAGGACGTATTTTTGGGGAGTCTTCCCTTTATGAAAATGCTTATCGTCCTACTACAGTTTCCGCCATCAATGATGTTGAAATTATTACTTGTCATTTACAAGATCTGTACCCCTATTTATCTTCTTCTTTAGATTTAACGATTTCTTTATTAAAGATGTTTAATGATAACTGTAATCATTTAACTCAATTATTAAAATGGGCTCAAACCTATAATCGTTACGAAAAAGTAGCCGCTTTTCTTTATGATTTATCAAAAGATAATAATAAAGAAAAAAATTTACTTTTTGGTCGTATTCCTTATACGCATCAAGAAATTGCTGAGTCTTTAGCTATATCTCGAGTGACCGTTACTAAAGTACTTAATCAGTTTAAAGAAGAAGGACTCATTGATATTCAATACGGTCATATTCAAGTACTTGAACGTCAAAAACTCTATAATCATTATCTAGCAAAACTCGATTAGTGAATAATTAAAAAAAGATATGTTATAATAAATTATGGGAGGGATAATATGGAAAATCACGTTGGATGTTATGAAACAGGATCACTCGATTTTTTTGGACCATTATGCGTTGTGGCTTGTTATGTTGATCAAAAAGATGAATTTTGGTTAAATAAGCTAAATTTAGAAGTTACAAGCAATGAAGAAATAATACAGCTTGGAAAAGTGTTAAAAGAAAAACTTACTTATAGTTTACTTTTATTAGATAATAGCCATTATAATCAATATGTTAGTGAAGGACAAAAACTTTCTTGTATGAAAGCAAATCTCTATAATCAAGCAATGATCAATGTCATTCAAAGAATCAGTCATCCTATTTCAATAAAAACAATCGATGCTTTTTTAGCACCTAAAAAATACTATCGTTATTTGAAACACAAAACCATTGTAGTACGTCACCTTGAATTTAAAAAAGAAGATATGTCACCAGCCATGATGTGCGCAAAAATCTTATCACAATATGCTTATCTTCAATATTATCAAAACATGTGTGATTCCTTAGAAATCACTTTACCAAGAGGCTTTAATATTCTTGCAAATGATGCTGGTTGTCTTTTAGTAAAAAAATATGGACAAGATATTTTAGAAAAAGTATCAAAGACTAATTTTCCAAATTATAAACAAATTTTAGAAAGAGTTTAGACTCTTTTTCTTTTTAAGAAAAAAACATTTCTTATCATCTATTTTTTTTATAATAGAACTATGGAGGAAATGAATATGATTAAAATGATTGTCAGTGATGTTGATGGAACCTTATTATCTCATGGTTACATCCATCCTAAATGTATTGAAAGTATAAAAAAAGCACAAGAAAAAGGAATTGAATTTGTTGTGGCTTCAGGAAGAGATTATTATGGCGTGACAAGTGTTTTAGACCCTTTAGGTATAAAATGTTCGGCCATTTTAGGAAATGGTGCTCAATATTGTAATAAAGAAGGAAAAGCCATCATGGATTGTTATTTAGATAAAGAAATGCTTAAAGAAATTCTTCCTGTCTTTATTGAAAATAATACACCGTATATGATTTTTACCACAAATGGTTTTTATAGTACTTTAAAACCCGATTACGTAAGAGATCGTTTTGCTTATCGCGGTAGTGTCCGTTTTGGAAATAAAATGGAAGATTTTTTACCAGGAGGTCCAATGAGTGATTCTCCTGCCTGTCAAATTCAACAGTTTGATTCGATTGATGAATTCATAAAAAAAGATTTAGACATCATCAAAGTAGAAGCTTTTTCACATGATGAATCTGAAATACAAAAGGTCCTTCCTTATTTTAAAGATATGAAAAAGATTGCGTATTTATCTTCATATCCTGATAATGTTGAAATTACAAATGAAAATGCTCAAAAAGGATTGATTTTAGAAAAAGTAATTGACCTATTAAACATCAAAAAAGAAGAAGTTATTGTTTTAGGAGATGGTATGAATGATATTACTCTCTTTGAACGTTTCCCTTATTCTTTTGCGCCAAACAACGCTGAAAAAGTTATTCAAGAAAAAGCTTATAAAGTTGTTTCAAGTTGTAAAGATGGAGCTGTTAGTGAAGCTATTGAATATGCTTTAGAAAACTTATAAAAGATTCATTTATTTTGAATCTTTTTTATTTGTTTGGAAATTTCTAAAATACCACGATAACTTTTAACATTATCACCATTATAATTTATCCCATAAAAAGTTAAATTAAAATGTTTTGCTAGTAAATAATCAACTTGACTATCCCCTATATAGATAGAGTTATTCATATCAATTAAAAAATCTTTTTTAGCTTGTTCTATCATCCCAGGTTTTGGCTTTTTACAGTGACAATGATCTTTTTCATTATGCGGACAAAAGTAGATTTTTAGAATATCTATATTTTCTTCTTTTAATTTTTTTAGAAATTTTCCTGTAAACTGTTGATAATCATTCAATGAAATAATTCCATCATTAATAAGATATTGATTTGTTATAATGATAAAATCATATCCCATCTCTTTTAATCTCTTGAGTCCTTCTATTGAACCTTCTAAAAATTCAGGTTCTTTAATTTCTCTCCATTTTTCATCTGGATAATCCTTAATAATAGTTCCATCTCTATCCAAAAAAGCAATTTTTAAATAAGATGGCTTCATTTTAACCTTTTGATTCATACTTTACCTCCAAAGCTTCTATTTCTAAAATTTTATCATTTATTTTTACTAAAAAGAAGAAAACTCCTCAAAAAAAGACAATATATATAGGAAGGAATCTATATGAACAAAAATAGAGAAAATTTTATAAAATATTCAAATGATTTATATTTTCATCATTTGCTTGTAGAAAATGAAAGAATTAGAACCCTTATTTGTCAAGAACTCGTTTCAGACAGGAAAATTATTTCTATTAAATTAAAGAAAGCAATTGAAGAATATATTAAATATTACAATGAGAAAAGAATCAATGTAAAAAGAAAAGGATTGAGTCCATTAGCTTATAGACAACAATCCCTATCTTAAATTTTATAGTCCAACTATTTCAGTGCACTACACAACTATTGACGCTTTTTATTTTATTTATCTTTCCAAAAATCAACAGGTTCATATTCTTGTAACTGTGCAAGAAATCCAGCTTTTTGAAGTTCTTCTTGAATTTCATCGAGAATTTCTTCATTGTCTGCATGAACTGTATGATAATGATATCCTGATGTGACATTTTTTAGTAAGCTTGAATGTCCTGTTTGTAGATTTGTCATATAATTTTTAATATCTCTTCTTGAGGCAATATTTAATGTTGCTTTTACAATATTATAAACTTTATGATAAACAAAGACATCTTCAACATAACCACCTAAGTCAACAATTAAAGAAAGTTCTTTTTCTACTTCATTATCATCATGATGTACCTTAAAAATACGTTTACAAACTTTTTGTGTATTTAAAACATATCCTTTATGTGTTGAATAAATATCATAATCACCAGCACGAAGTAAAGCAATGTCTTGAACAATGACTTGTCGACTTACTTGGAGGGTTTTCGCTAAATATGTTCCTGATACAGGTTGTAAACTGTTTTTTAAAATATCAATAATGGCTTGTCTTCTTTTATTTCCATCCATACCTCGCCCTCCTTAATTGATATTATAGCACATGTAAATTCTTCAATGAAAGGTCTAATATTGGTGCAGAATGTGTTAGAGCACCACTGGAAACATAATCTACTCCTAAATTTGTAAGTCTTGCAATGTTTTCTTTTGTGACATTTCCTGAAACTTCAATTTCAGCACGATGATCAATATAAGCAATAGCTTCTTTTAACATATCATCATCCATATTATCTAGCATGATAATGTCTGCACCTGCTTCTACTGCTTCTTTGACCATTTCCATATTTTCTACTTCAATTTCAATTTTTCTAACAAATGGTGCATATTCTTTAGCAAGCATAATGGCTTCTTTGACTCCACCAGCAGCACCAATATGATTATCTTTTAATAATACACCGTCACTTAAATTATATCGATGATTATGTCCACCACCAACTCTTACTGCATATTTTTCAAAAATACGATTATTTGGTGTTGTCTTACGAGTATCTAATAAACGAATAGAAGAATCTTTTAAATATTCTTGAACATTCGCTGTATAAGTGGCAATTCCACTCATTCTTTGTAAATAATTTAAAGCAACACGTTCCCCACTTAGTAAAACACGGACATCGCCTTTAACACGTCCTAAAAGTTGTCCTTTTTCTACGTGATCTCCATCACTTGCAAAGAATTCAACATCACAAGCTTCATCTAACAATTCAAAAGTACGTTCAAAAATTTGTAAGCCACAAATGATACCATCTTCTTTACAAATCAAATCAACAACTCCTGTTTTAGAAAAAGGCATCACACTATTAGTAGAAACATCTTCACTAGTAATATCTTCTTTTAAAGCACTGATAATAAGTGGATCTACATTAAGTTTTAATGTTGTTTGATCAAACATATAATGATTTCTCTCCTTTAAACTTTTTTCAATACGTTTAGCCGCTCTTTTAGCAAAAACAAGACTTTCTAATAATGAATTACTTGCAAGTCTATTTTTACCATGAACGCCATTACAAGCTGTTTCCCCAATAGCATATAAATGTTTCATACTGGTATGACTATCATAGTCTACTTTAATACCACCCATGAAATAATGTTGTGCAGGTACAACAGGAATAGGTTCTTTAAAAACGTCATATCCTTTTTCTTTACAATGTTCTACGATATGAGGAAAATGACTTTCAATTTCTTCTTTACCAATTGGCCTTAAATCTTCATAAACATAATCTGTTTGATCCTTTTCCATCTGTTTAAAAATAGCTTCTGCCACAACATCTCTTGGAAGAAGTTCATTAACAAAACGATTTCCATTTTTATCTAAAAGAATAGCCCCTTCCCCACGTACAGATTCAGAAATCAAAAAGCTTCTTTCATGATCTGTTGTATATAAAGTTGTTGGATGAATTTGTACATAATCTAAATTCTTAAGTTCAATTTGATATTTTTTAGAAAGTTCAATGGCATCTCCTGTTAAATGAGGATAATTTGTAGAATGTTTATAAAGTCCGCCAATACCACCTGTCGCTAAAACGACTTTTTTAGCGTATACTTTTTCTTCTTGATTATTTCTTTTAATGATACCACCAAGCGCAACATTTCCTCTAACAATCAAATCAACAAGGGGTGTATTTTCTAAAAGTGTAACGTTCTTTTTTTGTCTTACTTTTTCTAATAAATGACGTGTAATTTCTTTTCCTGTAATATCTTCATGATACAAAATACGTTTATGACTATGAGCTCCTTCTCGCGTAAATGCAAGACTTCCATCTTCATTTCTTTCAAAATCAACACCATAACTTATTAAATCTTGAATAACATCAGGTGAAGATTTAATCATCAATTCTACAGAATACACATCATTTTCATAATGACCTGCTTTCATGGTATCTTCAAAATAACTATCATAATCTTCTTCATTTCTAAGCATACAAATACCACCTTGTGCTAGAAAGGAATCACTTAATTCAGCTTCTTTTTTTGTTACCATTAAAATATTTAAATTTTCTGGTAGATGTAAAGCCATATAAAGAGCTGAACATCCACTACCTACTATTAATACATCTGTTTTCATTTTTTCTACCTACTTTGCAAGTTCTAACATTTTTTCTAAAGGACTTAATGCCTTTTGCATAAATTCATCATTTAAAATAACTTCATTTGTTTCATTTTCTAAAACGTCTAGAATTTTTTCTAATGTTACTTTTTTCATATTTGGACATACTTGAACATCCATAATTGTATGTAACTCTTTATTTGGTACTAATTCTTTGATTTTTGCGAAAACACCATCTACTGTCCCAATGATAAAATCTTTTGCATCACTTTGGACAACATAATCAATAATGGCAGAAGTGCTTCCTACAAAATCAGCAGCTTCAACGATTTCTCTTTTACATTCAGGATGAACAGCCACTTTTGCTTCTGGATATTTTTCTTTTGCTTCATTTAATTTTTCTAAAGTAATATTTGTATGACGAGGACAATGTCCATAATTTGTTATCACATTTTTTTCAGGAACTTGTCTTCTTACAAAATCTCCTAAGTTTTGATCTGGTATAAAGAAAATATTTTTTTGTGGTAATGCTTTAACAATCTTAACTGCATTTGATGAGGTTACACAAACATCTGCATATTGTTTAATTTCAGCTGTTGAATTGATATAACATACCACCGCTAAATCTTCATATTTTTCTTTCATTTCTTTAATTTCTTTAATTGTAATCATATGAGCCATTGGACAATCTGCAAAAGCATCTGGCATAAATACCTTTTTTTCAGGATTTAATATTTTTGCACTTTCCCCCATAAACTCAACTCCTGCAAAAACAATACGATCAGCATCTGTTTGGCTGGCTACTTTGGCTAGATAAAATGAATCCCCAATATAATCAGCAATCTTTTGCACTTCTTCATCTACATAATAATGTGCTAAAATAATCGCATTTTTTTCTTCTTTTAACTTTTTAATTTTTTCTATATTATCCATATAACTTCTCCCTTTTCTCGAGGAGAGTATACTCCTTTTGTTTACACCTGACAAGACAGTTGTCAAAAATAAATATAAAAAAGATATCTTTTTTCAAAGATACCTCTTACATTTCTTTTAACCCTAATAAAATACATCCAATCAACATATATTCCTTTAAGCTTTCAATCTTAATCAAATCAGGGATATAACTCTTTGGCATATATTTTTCCATTTCCTTTTTGACATCATCACTTTTAGAAATCAACCGATTATAAATAATGATTGCATCCGGTGCCACCATCGAAGTAATCCCTAAACAATACTTCATTGTCCATTCAAGAGCTCCTTCTGGAGTTTTTTTGATTTCTTGATAATTCTCACTAAAAGAAATCGGTAAATACTGAATTTCACCCGCAACATTATGCCTTCCTTTAATTAAATGTCCTCGATGAATATGTCCTACTCCTCCCGTTCCACCAATACGTGCTTGATAAAGGAATGAAACAGATTCATAGTCATCTTGTGAAGCAAAATATCCCATCACAATTGTATTAACATCATTATTAATGACAATCTTTTGACTATATTTTTCTTCAAGAAAAGCTTGTAAATGACATTCATTCAAGCCATATTTTTTTAAAGTTACTACCCCATTATAAACAACCCCAGGTAGTGAAAGACTAATGAGTTCTATATCAGGATATCCATATAAAATCGTATTAATTAAATCAACAATATCATCGACTGAAATAGTGTTTTTATAGACTTCAAAATCTTCTAAAATCATATTATTTTCATCATAAAGACGACTTACAAGTCTTACTTTTTGATCTAATTGAATAAAAGCAAGTGCTAAAACTTGTTGATGAGCTTTCAACATTTGTTTAATAGGTAAAGGATTTTCTTGTTGACTTTGAACTTCTTTTTCTTTATAAAGTTCATCTTCTAAAAAAGTAATCGTATTTCCCACATCATATTTTCCAAATAATGCAGGTGATAAAGCATAAACACGCTTATTTTTTAAGACTCCTTCTACTTCAGATAAACGAAATGATACCTGTGGTGCTAGTAGAATAACATCATAATCTTTCGCCATGTCATAAAGATTTCCATAAGAAACAGCATTAAATTCAAAATCTTTATTTAGAAGCTGTACACCCTCATTTAATTTTTCCGCAAAGAAACCTGTAGTAAGTCCACTTGTACACGAAAGAAGTACTTTTGTTTTTTTAGAAGTTGTCAACCTTTGTAAACAAAGACGCATGTCATAAAGTAAACCTAAAGCGTGATGAAAATTATTCATTTGAAAATGAATAAAGAAGACTTTTTCTTTAGTCACCTTATTTTCAACATCGAGTTCAATAATACAATCAGGATAAAAATTAATGAATCCTAAACCATATTTTGTTTCAATCACAATATTATCATTTACTTCTTTGACATCCCAATCATCTTCATTTTGATTCAACAGCCATCTCTTTAAAAGTTCTGTATCAATCTCTTTTAAAAAAGAATCCATCGTCCTCACCTCTTTTTTCATTATACATTTTTTCATCCAAAAATTAAAATTCTTGATAATAATCAAGAATTATTGTTCAGGTACAACTGCGAAATAAACAAGGTCTTCTTCATGATCATTGACCATTGTATGTTTATGACCTTTAGGACAATAATGAACACTTCCTTTATGAAGTTCTTCTCTTTGTCCATCATAAATAACATAACCATTACCAGAGATGACATAAATCACCTCACTGTTTGTTTCATGAACATGTTCTCCAACACTTCCACCAGTTGGAATATGTCCAATCATAAAACGATTCAAACCATCAAAATACATTTTTGCCTCAATGTATTTTTCGCCACCTTTAAAGTTTTCAAATTTGTCTAAATTATTTTCATCATATTCAAAAATCATTTTTATATCCCCCAATCGCTTTTCATTATAACATATCTTACAGAAATGTAAGATGACGAATTGCATGATTTTCTATATAATATTAAAAGAAGGTGATCTTATGTATAAATTATTAATTGTTGAAGATGATTTTATTATCGCAAAAGGCTTACAAAAACATTTTGAAAAATATCATTATGATGTTCAATATATAGAAGATTTTGAACATGTTTTAGATGAATTTTTAGAGTTTCAACCTGATCTTGTTTTATTAGATATCCATCTTCCTTTTTTTGATGGTTATTATTGGTGTCAAGAAATTCGGAAAATCTCACAAGTCCCTATTGTTTTTATTTCTTCCGCTAATGAAAATATGAATATTGTTTTAGCAATGAATATGGGTGGTGATGATTTTATTAATAAACCTTTTGATTTGCAGGTTGTACAAGCTAAATTACAAGCGATTCTTAGAAGAACTTATAGTTTTTCTAAAGATTTTCATTTGTTAACTTATCAAGATGTTCATTTAGATATCTTAGCTGGAAAAATCACTTATCAACAAAAGGAACTTATTCTAACTAAAAATGAATTAAAAATCTTAGAATATTTATTTGAACATGCGGAAGTGATTGTTTCTCGTATTGATTTAATGAATCATTTATGGGATGATCACCAATTTATTGATGATAATACTTTAAGTGTTAATATGAATCGTTTAAGAAAGAAATTAGAGGATATTGGTTTACATGATTTTATTCATACTAAGAAAGGCTTAGGTTATTTATTATGTTTAAAGACTATTTAAAGAAAACATATCCCGTCTATCTTCTTTATTTGTTGTTTGTCTTATGTACTTTTGTTGTTTTAATGATATGTCAAATGATTTCAGATTTAATTATTTATATGTTAAGTCTCTATTTTTCTATCATCCTTCTTTATTTTTTACTTGATTATAGAAAATACAAACAACATCATCAATATTTGATTTATTTAAAAGACAATCCTGAATTGTTTGATAATTTACCTCAAGAAAGCTATCTTGAAGAAAAAATGTATCAAGAAATGCTTCAAATATTGCAAAAAAAGATATTTCAACTTAAACAAGAAAATCAACAAAAATACAATAACACGATAGATTATTATACAAAATGGGTCCATCAAATCAAAACTCCTATTGCTGGATTAAAACTCATCATTCAAAATGATTACCCAGATAAAAAAATGCTTGTAGAACTTTTAAAAATAGAACAATATGTCAATATGGCTTTACAATATGTACGTTTAGATTCTATTCACCACGATCTTTCTTTTCAAAAAGTTTCTTTAGATCATCTTGTTAGTCAAGAAATCAAAAAACAATCACTCTTTTTCTTTCAAAAAAATTTAAAAGTAGATTATCAAATTAAAGACTTACAAATCTTAACAGATGAAAAATGGAGTGGTTTTGTCATTGAACAAGTTCTTTCTAATGCTTTAAAATATACGAAAGAAGGAAGTATTACTTTTTATAATGAAGGTGAAAAGCTTTATATTCAAGACAGTGGTATTGGTATTAAAGAAAGTGATCTGCCACGTGTTTTTGAAAAAGGATTTACAGGTTTTCAAGGAAGAAATGATAAAAAAGCCAGTGGTTTAGGTCTTTATTTATGTAAAAATATTTTTAATCAATTGGGTCATTGGATTTCTATTGAATCAAAAGTAAATCAAGGAACAACTGTTTGTCTTGATTTTAGTAAAAAAGAAATATTTATTGAATAATCTTACAAAAATGTAAGATTATTTTACTTACTTGTAAGATAAATCGATAGGTCATATTTTAGAAGTAGAATACAATAAGTGTGTAAAAAGGAGGACACAAAAATGTCATTATTAAACGTTAAACATTTACAAAAAATTTATTCAACGCGTTTTTCAAGCCAAAAGGTAGAAGCTTTAAAAGATGTTTCTTTTGATGTTGAAGAAGGAGAATATATCGCCATTATGGGTGAATCTGGAAGTGGAAAAACAACACTCTTAAATATTCTTGCTTCATTAGATAAACCAACAAGTGGAGAGGTTTTATTAGATGGAAAAGATCTTACAAAAATCTCTGATAAACATATTTCAGCTTTTAGACGAGATAATCTTGGCTTTGTTTTTCAAGATTTTAACTTATTAGATACTTTTAATGTCGCTGACAATATCTATTTACCTCTTGTTTTATCAAAAGAACCCTATGCTTTAATGAAACCAAAACTAGAAAAACTTGCAAGACCATTAGGAATCAATCATTTATTAGAAAAATATCCTTACGAAATATCTGGTGGTCAAAAACAAAGAGTTGCGGTTGCAAGAGCCTTAATTACCCATCCTAAAATTATTTTAGCCGATGAACCCACAGGTGCTCTTGATTCAAAATCAACCGATCAACTTTTATCTATTTTTGATCAAATTCATCAAAGTGGACAAACAATTTTAATGGTTACTCATAGTAGTAAAGCAGCTAGTTATGCCAGTCGTGTCTTATTTATTAAAGACGGACAAATCTTCCATCAACTTTATAAAGGAGATATGTCTAATCAAGAAATGTATCAAGCTATTAGCGATACTCTAACAATGCTTCTTTCGGGAGGTCAATAAAATGAAATTTTATTTAAAATTGGCTTTAGGAAACATTAAAAAGAATAAGAAGCTTTATACATCATATTTTGTTTCAACAATCTTTTCTATTGCCTTATATTTTATTGTTAGAAATATTGGACAAAGTCCTACTTTAAAAAATCATCAAGAAATGACGATGTTTTTAGGATTAGGCAGTGGTGTAATAAGTATTTTCTCTTTTATATTTTTACTTTATACCAATAGTTTTGTTATAAAAAATAGAAAAAAAGAAATTAGTCTTTATCATATCTTAGGGATGGAAAAAAGAAATATACGTTCGATGATGTTTCTAGAAACACTCATTATTGCCCTCATTTCTCTTTCATCAGGTATTTTAATAGGTGTTCTTCTTTCGCAAATAACATCGGTTATTATCTTAAGATTGATTCATAAAAGTGTTCAATTTTCTTTAAACTTTTCATTGAACGCTTTTATACAAACCATTATTATTTTTAGTATCATTTTCTTAATTTCTTTAATATACAATATTACTATTGTTGTAAGAAGTAATCCTATTGAACTTTTAAAAGGACAAAACATTGGTGAAAAAGAACCTAAAACAAAAATAATCTTAACGCTTTTTGGAATGATTACTTTAGGGGCTGGTTACTACCTTGCCTTATCTATCACTGATCCAATGAAAGCAATGACTTTGTTCTTTGTTGCAGTTATTTTAGTCATGCTAGGAACTTATAGTTTATTTACAGCAGGAAGTATTGCTTTATTAAAATTCTTAAAATCAAGAAGAAACTTTTACTATCAACCAACACACTTTACTTCTATTTCTGGTCTTTTATACCGTATGAAACAAAATGCGGTCGGACTAGCAAATATTTGTATTTTATGTACTTGTGTTTTGGTTACTCTTTCTTCAACAATCTGTTTATATAATGGAATTCAAGATAGTATAGACCGTCAATGTTATATGGCTGGTAATATTAAGTTGAATGGCTTTAAAAATCCAAGTTATGTTTTTGATAAAACAAAAGAATTATTGAAGAATGAAAAATATGATTCTCTTTATGCTTTACCTGTTTATGAGTATTCTGGAAGTTTAAAAAAGAATCATGCTAAACTTGATGATTATGATTATAAATATCTTTCTTGCATAAACCTTGTTTCTTTAGAAGATTATAATCATTATTTTGATAAAAACCTTTCTTTAGATAAAAATGAAATCTATCTCTATAGTTATGGAAAATATAATTACCGTTCTCTTTCTTTAAATGGCAATTCTTATGTCATTAAAGATCAAATCAAAAATCGTCAAGTTCAAACTGGTAATAGTTATGCTTTTAATGCTATAACTATTATTATGAATCAAAATAATCTTGATCAATATCAATTAAAACCACAAATATTCTTTATTGGTTTCAATGCATCAAAAGAAGTTGTTAAGAATGTTACAAATCAACTTTTAAAAATAGATTATAGTCAACTTGGTGAAAAGAATTATTATTTTACTACTCAAAATGGGATTGAAGATCAAGAACTTATCTATGAAATGTATGGAAGTATTCTCTTTATCGGTATTTTCTTATCAATTATGTTTTTAGTAGCTGCCATTATCATTATCTACAATAAACAAATATCAGAAGGATTTGAAGATCAAAATAAATTTGAAATCTTACAAAATGTTGGCATGTCACAAAAAGAAGTTAAACAAACAATCCAGTTTCAAGTACTTATTTTCTTCTTTGTCCCATTAATTGTTGCAATTATTCATTTATTATTTGCTTATCCGCTTATTTTAAAGGTATTAAACGGTTTATTGTTATGTAATGAAAATGTCTATTTTATTTCTACAATCAGTTGTATTATAAGTTTAATTATTATTTATACGATTGTTTATTTAATCACTTCTAAAGCTTATTATCGTATTGTGAAAAAATAACATATTTTAATGGACTGAAAAGCTAAATTATAGCTTCAACAGTCCTCTTTTATTATATAAAAAAACAGAGAAATCTCTCTGCTTATCCAACTATGGCTCTGGTTCTCCGATTTAATCCAACTAAAGCATGGATTCTCTAAAGAAAATATATCATATTTTCATTTTAAAAAAAATATTTTAGAGATCACTTACAATATTATGTACCCATATACCCTTTCTTACAAGAACAAGACCAAGTGTTGCCTTAGGAATATCAACACATTGAACAAGTATATAAATTATAAGAATTGGTAGACTTGTTAGCCTTGTGAGTAATAAAGCAGCCATAAAAGTAAAGACAAATGTATAACCACTATCAAATAAGAATGTTAAAAACGTTTTTCCACCTGCTCGCATAGTAAAATAACTACTATAATAAACAGAAATAACAGGTAGCATACATGCTGCTACTTTAAGTAAAGATGTTGCAAGATTTTTTACTTCTACAGATGTGTTATAAATTTGTGGAATATAAATAGAAACATTAAATAAAACAACAGCCAACGTAAAACACATGATAAAGTTCATAAACACCATTTTCAAATCATAATCTTTCGCTCTTTCAATTTCACCTGCACCAAGTTGTTGTCCAACAACAATTGAAATAGAATTTCCCATAGCATAACAAACAATCATAAAGAAATTAGTAACGGTTGTGGTAATATTAATCGCTGCAACAGCAACAAGTCCTCTTGTGGAATAGCTTTGAGAAATCAAAGCTATAGAAATAGACCATAAGATTTCATTACATAAAAGAGGTAACCCTCTTTTCAACATTTCTTTAGTTGTATCAAAAGGAACCTTCTTCATCTTAATAGCATTTTTTAAGTAAAGATTTCGAGAACCCCCTATAATATTAATACTCATTTCAATCACACGAGAAACAACCGTTCCAATCGCCGCTCCTGAAACCCCTAATTGTGGAAATCCAAAATGTCCAAAGATCAAAATATAATTAATACAGAAATTGACAATCACGGCGACCACACTGGCAATCATTGGTAAAACCGTATTTCCTGTTTCTCTAAGTGACGATGAATAAACTTGTGTAATTACAAAAGGAATCAGTCCAATGAGCATAATTTTTAAATAATCCATTCCATAATTTAAAGTTTTTAAACTATCTTGCGGATTATCGTTTAAATATAAAGAAATCAATTGTTGTCCAAATGTATAGAATAAAAAAATAGCTAGCAGTGCAATTATAATTCCTATAATCAATTTAATCCTAAAACAATTCTCCACTCCTTCTTTATTTCTCTTTCCATAAAACTGTGCCATAAAGATTCCTGGTCCTGACATAGCGCCAAAAATCGTGACATTAAATACTTGTAATAATTGATTGGTAATAGAAACTCCTGACATAGAAAGTGTTCCTAATTGTCCAATCATAATATTATCTAATAAACTTGCAAGATTTGTAAAACCATTTTGAATAACAATGGGTACACAAATCGCAAGAACCATTTTATAAAATCCTTTACTTCCAATTAGTTTTTTCATATTCCCTCCTATGTGTAAAAGATATTATAATCTATTTATTTAAAGGTGTCTATTTGTCAAAAATTATTTATTAAAAAATAGGAGATATTTTCTCCTACTTTATTCTTCAAAATATTGATTAATCCCAGCAATGATACCCTCAACCATTTGTGTTTGAAAATTTACATCAGCTAATTTTAAATCTTCTATTTTATTACTCATATATCCTAATTCAAGTATAGTAACAGGAACCTGACACCAATTAATACCACTCATAGTATCCGTTTCCCATACTCTTTCTTTTTTTATTCCTGTTTTTTCAGTATACTTATCAAGTATACAATTAGACAACTTTTTACTTTGCTCATATAAATTAGAATTATATGGATTTGATGAAGTTTGACATATCGTCATTGCTCCATTTACATTTGTATTTTCAGATCCATTAGCATGTATTCTAATAAATGCATCACATTTACTATCATTAGCTATTTTTGCACGTTCACTATTACTTATATTAACGTTATTTGTTTCTCTTACCATAATTACTTGATAATTTTCTTTTAGTAACGCCTCTTTTAATTTTAAAGATATTTGAAGTGTAAGTTCATACTCATTTAACCCGCTCCATTTTCCTGCTGTTCCACTAGCAACTTTTGGTTTTGTAGTCGTTGATCCAGGTCCTATCGGTTCTTTCTCATTATTTCCTCTTGCTTGATGACCGGCATCTATAACAATGAGATGCTTTGGTTGTTCTTCTTGCTTTTGATTTTCTTCACTTGTATTACTTTTCTTTTTATTTTTAGTTTTACTTACTATTTTATTATTCGTTGGTTTAGCTTCTTTTTTATTAAAATAAGAACATCCAGTTATCAAAGAAATTATCATTATAAAAGTTATAATTTTTTTCATCATCTATATCCCATTTCTTCTTCATAAGAAACAATTAAATTCCTATTTGCTTTTTCATATTCATTCAAACAATCGTCAGACCATGTATCTTTATTAATGGAACTATCTTCTTCATACCAAGATTTATTTAAAAAATATCTTCTAAGTTCTTCATCTTCAAATGAATATCCATATCGCGCATATATTTCATTTCTAGCTAATCTAAGCTGCCATTGACCCAGCGATGATAATTCACTTTTATCAATATATCGTTCATCACTATTTAAAAGAATATAATCTGTTGATGAATAATCATCTTCATCATTATAAGAATAGTCATCACTATCTTCATCATAATCATCATGATACATTTCATATAAATCTTTACCTTCTTCAAGAGTAAAATAACTCCATTTATTTTCAGGAATTTTTTTATAATCATAAGAATCACCATCTTTAATATATCTTATTAAAATATCATCATATGTATAATACATTTCATATTCATGTTCATCATTGTATGCTCGCGCATATATTAAACCGATATAATCATCATAATAGTATTCTCTATCACATTCTTGACTTTTTTTATCTTTATTAACTTTTATTTCTTTTATATCTCCATCTTTAGATACATATATTTCCAAATTTTCATGACTATTATCCAAATGATAACGTTTGTTACTTATATCATTTTTAATTTTCTTACAATCCTTTTTAATATCTTTAACACTTTGATCAACATCTAAATCTTGAGCAGTAACTTCATTATAATTATCTTTAAAGAATTTTTTATATTCTGATTCTTCATAATATAAATTATCATAATTATCTAAGCTATCTGTTTCTTTGTACATTAGTTTACAAACAATTCCTATAGCAATAATTGCAATAAAAATTATACTTATAATTCTTTTTTTCTTTTTATCAAGATTTGTTAAAGATTTCAAAATATCATTAGGTTGTATTTTGTTATTGTGTTGAGATTTATTATTTACTCTACTTTCTAAATGATTTTCTTTCTTTGAAAGATTGTATCCACAACTTCCACAAAACAAATCATCTTTTCCAATTTCATTTCCACAACAAGAACATCTATATTTTATAATTTCTATTTTTTTACCACAATTGGCACAAAATAGACTTCCGCTATCATTGTCATAACCACAATTACTACATTTCATTTTACATTTTAGTATATGTCTATATTAAAATATACTTTTCCCTTTCCAAAATTTTATTTATTTTTTAAACTAATTTGTAACATTCCCTGTACTTTGATCATACCAATATTTATCCGTTACTTCTAAACCATCAGAAGAAACAAAAACATGAGTAACAGTTGAATAATGACCATCTACTTTATCTTTTAGAATAAAGACATAATACTGCTTATTATTAAAATTTACTAATCCCTGAGAAAAATAACCATCTGCAGTATATTGACTTTTTGCAAGCTCAAGAGCTTTATTTTCGTCAATAATTATATTGGATGTATTGTTGCTTTGTTCTTGTACAACTGTATTTTGTTTAGGCGTTTCTTTTGGTTTAATACTTTCTAAATAAGCGTTTAGTTTTTCTTGGCTAAATTCTGTCGAATTTTTCAATTCTTTTTTTATATTTAATTTAGTCATTGTTTCATTAATATCTTTCAATACAAAGTTCATTCCCTTTGTACTTAACTCATCGTTTGAATAATATTCATATTGATTAAGATATAATTTATAATATTCTTTGTAACTATTTTTTTCAGATTCATATACTGCCGTATTTGTTACTTCTTTATCTTTTATATAATTACTACCATCATATTCAAAAACACTACTTATTCCAAATTTTTCTTTTGATATAAAGCCATGAAAAATATTTATTTCAAAATCATCTGTACTACCTGTTTTAATATAGTAATCATTATCTTTTTGATAGATTTCTAAACATTTCATTCCTCCATCATAGCCATATAACTCATCAGCATGTTCTGAATTTACTACTTTGTCTTTAATACTTTTAAAACCATTTTTTGAAGATTCTAATTGTTTGATTTTATTATCACTATAACCATAAATATCATAATGATATCCCTTATCACCTTGATCATAATAAACCAATAATAATTCTTCTACTCCATCATTATTAAAATCTAACATTTTAGAATAGCATAATCCTTCTAAATACATATTGTAATCGTCATTATTAATATATTTTTCACTAACGGACCCGTATTTTTTTAAATATGATTTAAACTTTTTAGCATACATGCTGTTAGCTTTTGTTTGATTATCAACACTCGATAATTTCTTTTCCAGTTTTTTTCTATCATCTTTATCAACATTTTTAATTCCTTTTTCTAAAATATTAATAAATTTATCTATTTTATTTTGTTTTACATATATATCTGCCAATTTTAAATACGCTTTGCTTTGTTTAGAATCAATTTTAATAGCTTCTAAATAGGTAGCCTCTGCCTTTTCATAATCCATTTCTTCTACATATTTTTGTGCTTCTTCTAATTTATTATCGTATTCTTTAGTATTTGTATGATTAAATACAAACACTAAAGAAATAATAATTGAAATCACCACAATAATGATACAAGGAACTATATATTTTACTGATTTTTGCTTTTTGTTCATATTGTAAAACCTCTTCTATCTTGTAAATCATTAAATATAAATTAATGATTATTCGCTTAAATGATATTTAGCATTAAGAAAATCAATACCAATAGCAAATAATAAAACAATTGATCCTAACATCATTAAATGAAATCCACTACCTTTTGCAATACTATCAGATGCACTAATTATTTGATTAACCAAATATGTTTCATATAATCCAAACAAACCAGTACATACACCTAAAATAAGTTCTAATTTTTCATTTTTCATTAAAATACCTACTATTGTTCCAATTGCTAAAAGCACTAAGCATATGCCACTCAAAAAGACTCCTGAAGATGCTGCTTCATTTGATACATCAAAATAATCCACATATTTAGCAATATCCATCAAAGAAACATTCAATGAAACACTAAAACTACTTACAGAAACACTTGATATACATGGTAAAAATGCTGATATCATTAATACTACACTTGAGCCAAGTGCAACAAGCGCACTTTTATCAAATTTTTGATTGATTGATATATTTATTGGTCTTTCTTGAATTTGCTTATTTGCTTGTTGTTTTAAATTATTTAAAGATTCTTTTGCTTGATCTATAACTTGTTGATGATTAATTAGTTGATTTTCTTTTTTTTCATTTATAGTTATATTCTTTTCTTGATTTACGTTATTTTCATTTGTTACAACAACTTTCTTTACTACTTTATTTCCACAATTTGGACAAAATGAATCACTTTCATTTAATTTTTGTCCACACTTAACACAAAATGCCATAATTATTTTCTCCCCTCATTATTTATCGCTAAAAATCGTGATAAATTATTTCTTGTATTTTTTCTATTTTATTTGTTTTCAAATCTTTCTTATAAAAAGAATATTTTTGTACATAATTGCCAGTTTCGTCTAGTTGAATAGCAATAAAATATAGCTCATCACCTGTATAATCTAATTCAGTTATATCATCACAACCAATACTTTTATATTCATCTCTAGATATTAATTCTTTTTTATTTGAATTTTCATTAGTATAAATACTTACAGTTGTTGAAGATGAACTGTATTCATATTCACAAAATGGTTTATTTATAGGTCCTCTTCCCTTAATTTCAACATCATCGCTATTTTTATATACCGTAAAGCCTGTAAAACCATCTTCATCTACATCTTCAATATTTGTAAAACCTGTTCCATCTTTTTTTACTTTTGCAATTTTTCCACCTTGATAAATAAATGAACTTCCATCATATCCACCATATTGGAAATAAATATTATCATCTATAATTTGTACACAATCCACTTGAATTGGTATTCTCATTTCATAGTCTAATCCTTCTCCTGCCCAATCTTGCACACTTAAATTTACTAATGTTAAATCATTCTCACCATTTATATCAATGCTTCCAAAATTTCTTTCAGTAGAATCTAGACAAACAAATTCTTGATAATAAATTTTATTATCTTCAAAATAACAATATTTTACATCTTCTTTTATAACTTCAATTTCTTTGGCTTCTTTTTTCAATAAACCTATCTTATAATTACTCGTACTAACAATTAAACCATTATCACATACAGCATTAATTTCATATATATCATCATATGATTTTTCATCCGTACCATCTAATTTAATAGAAAATAATTTGGTATCTGCCTTTTTTGAATAAATTCTTTGATTATATATCCAAAGTTTTCCATATCCAATTCCTTCATAAATAGTTTCTTCTTTACCATTTTTATCAAGGCATATTAATTCATTTTCTATATCATTTTCAAATCTAATATAGTTACCAAAATACATTGCATGCATTGGCGCTGAATACAAACCATCACTTGAATATTTCCAATAATAAGTTTTTCCATTATATGTAACATGATTTCCACCATTGTTGATTACATCTTGATTCTGAGTTTGTTTTTCTATTTTTTTCTTCTTTTCAGTTATTTCTTTTTGATCATCTTTATCAACATTTTTTAACCCTTTATTCAATATTTTTATTGCTTTATCAGCTTGTCCATCAGCCACATAAACATCAGCAAGTTTTAAATAGGCCTTAGGTTGTTTAGAATCAATTTTAATAGCTTCTAAGTAAGCTGTTTCTGCTCTTTTATAATCCAATTCTTCTACATATTTCTGTGCCTGTTCAAGTTTATCATCATATGCTTTTGTATCTTTACGGTTAAAAACAAAAACTAAAGATATCAATATAGCTATAATAACAATAACTATTGAAATAGTTATTCTGTATTTTCTAACCATTTGTAATCCCCTTTAATTCGATACAATTCTTCGAGACTTCCTGTTTTAATATTCTTTTTATAAAAAATAAATAAAGTTTTATCGTCTGATTCAAATCCGTTCGTAAAATAAAAATTATTTCCATCATATTCATATATAATGATATATCCACCATTAAAATAGTCTCCATCAACTGTACTATATTCAGTATTATTCAATAATTCTATTTTATTTCCTTTATCATCATATAAATAAAAATTATATTTTACATCTCTCATTCCCTCATTTATTTCTACTTTTTCATAATCTATTTTTCCCTTTATAATACCTTCTTTTAAAATAATTTCTTTTTCATCACTAACTACTACAAAAGTTGGTTCTTGACCTTGTTTGATTTTTTTAAACTCTTTTCCATCTTTTCTCATTTTTGCATATTGATACATATCATTATTTAATTTTCCATAAGAAAAATAAAAGTAATTATTTATTGCTTTAAATGATCCTATCCAATAATTCTTTTCAAATTTTAATATAGAGATATTGCTTTTATTTTTCGTATTAATACGACTAATGGCTTTAGATTTATTTTCACTGTAATATATATAATTACCATCTAAATAAAGACATGTTGCATTATTTTTTATTGTTTCTACGGTATTTGTGGAAATATTTACTTTTTTTATTTTAGTTTTTGAAAAATTGCTTAATATAATATTTCCATCATTATCAATTCCAAATATACGAAAACCATTCATTTTAATATGATTCTTTACATTAGATCCATCCATTTTCATTGAAAATATTTCCATATTCCCTGTCTCAGGCCCATATTTTCTATTTAAATAGATTCTTCCATTACCAATCCAAATCTTTCCAAGCCCATTACCTGTATATAAAACTTCTTGCTTACCTGTAGAATCTTCACAAATCAATTTCTCGTTTTTACTTTTTTCATTATAAATACCTTCATCAATATCAATTCCTAATCCACCAACGTTTTTTATACTATAATCGCTATATTTCCAATAATAGGTTTTACCATTATAAGTTACATGTTCACCACCATTATTAATGATTAGATTACTTGCTTGGTCTTTTCTATTTGTAATCTCTTTTTTATAATTACTTGATACAGTTTTTTTTGCTTTATTTAATACCTCTGCTACTTTTTCATTTTGATTATTTAATTCATATATGTCAGCTAATTCTATATATGCTTTTGCTTGTTTAGAATCAATTTCTATTGCTTCTAAATAAGCTATCTCAGCTTTTTTATAATCCATTTCATCTACATATTTTTGTGCTTCTTCTAATTTACTTTCATAATCTATAGTGTTTGTATTATTAAAAACAAATACTATAGATACTAATATAGAGATAATAACAACAATAATAATAGGAAAAATTATTATTGTTTGTTTTTTATTTTTATTCATTTATCGTAACTTATTTCCACAAGAAGCACAGAAATTCATTTCATCAGTAATTGGTTCATGACAATAAGGACAAATATATTTCATATTGTTTTCTATTTCTTTTTTTGTAGATGTTATTTCATCAAAAATAGGTAATAATTGTGGTAATGGATCTTCAAAAGCTCCTTCATAGTATGCTTTTCCTAATTCTTTATAAAGTTCATCAAGTCTTAATTCTAAACTAGGTTGTGCTATTGCTGTTTTTTCATCATACATAATTTAATTCTCCTTCTATCTAACATAATTTAAATTTATTCGTTTGATCTTTAATATATATTTCAGTTCCTCTTGGTAAATAATAGAACCTATTTTTGCCAAGGGGTTGTCCACTAGCTAAGAATATTGTCATTTTTTGTAATGGTTGAATACAATATTCTTCATATTGTGAAACATAATAAATATTTCCTAACACTAAACCTTGTTGGTTTCTGCAAATATTTATTTCATTGTCGTTTGTGATATAAACTTCTTTTCTGTCTTTTAAAATAAGAACTTTTTGATTTTTATTTAAAATCATGCCTTCAAATACATCACTTTGATAATTATCTTCCATATATTGTTGACCTTCTTCTATTTCTGAGTATTGTTTATATTCCTCTTGGATTTCTAATTCAAGAGGATCATCTTCTTCCATAATATCTTGATTTTCAAAAGAATGAATATCTTCTTGAAATAATTCTGGTAGCTCCTCTTCAAGTTCAACATTTTCACCCTTTCCCATCTTAATACCCATTATTGAAATTAAAATAATCAATAATGTTACCATTTCCCAAATAAACACAGTAATTAAATAGAGTGAAATATCGGGATTTGTTTGAAAAAAATCTGTTGAAAAATCTAGGGTTTCTATACTTTTATAACATGCAAACATCACACAACTTGAATAAAAATTAACTATTAATGCATAAATAATAGATCTTTTATATACATGTTCATCCTTTTGTATAATACATAAAACTGTAGCCACTAATATAAGTGCTACTGCAATAGCAAACAAAATCAAATATTTAAACATGTATTGATACATTACTTTTTGTAATTCTTTTAAAAACTCTATGCTTTGACTACCATTAAGTGTCATTTTAAGAATATCGAATACTGATAAACGATAAATACTGACTTCAATAATCGGTAAAAAAGCAACTCCTAGCATACCTGCAAAACAAATTGCTAGAATATATTTTAAATACTTACTCATTCTATTCTCCTATTCCATTTCTATTTTTCTTAATATCTCTTTTTCTTTTTTCTTAAAATACAAATGAAAGCAAACTAACAATACTATTGCAACAATGATACCTATTGCAGCAAAAATAATCATTATCATTCCTTTAGACATTATCTAACCATCCTCCCTCTTCAACTTGACGGTAAACATCATCTAATAATTGCATCTCTGAATCATTTTTTTCTTCTTTTTCATAAAGTTTTTTTGCTTCTTTGTAATATTTATAAAATGATTCATAATCTCTTTCTTCGTTACTTTTTTCTTTTTGTAAATCAATTTCTAAGAATGCATAACGTTTATTAATGTTATAATCATCTCCATACGTTTTTTTCATATAAGATAAATATTTACTTACTTGCGTATAATTTCCTAATTTTTCATTAAGAATGACTAAATTATCATACGTTTTATAAGTATACCAATGATTAGCAACTACTTTATCTAATAAATCTATTGC
>ERZ773248.34-NODE-34-length-168997-cov-24.730286_pt1 | contig 168997 bp, 136 predicted proteins | sample MGYA00580518_ERZ773248 | MGnify/ENA primary metagenome ERZ773248 (study PRJEB29015, sample SAMEA2737762) | human gut metagenome | biome: human gut; feature: human-associated habitat; material: faeces | place: China | collected 2012 ...
CAACCAGAAAAAATCGAAATTGATGCAAACGAAAGGGCAGTTAATGAAAAGTCTCCATACTGCTTTTTCGTTTGCACCACCTTCGATTCTTTCCTTAACGATTTATCTCTTACATTTTATCATATTCTATCCCAAAACTCTATTCTTAGATTGCCAAAGAGCAGCCTTCCGACTGCCCTTTCTGCTCACATATACACGCTCTCTTTCAACACAATTTTCTCCGCACATGCCTTTATATTATTTATCAATCCAACCCATTTCATCAGATCCTGCATTTTCAGTTGTTCCGTCACACCTTGTTTTTCCTCAATCTGCTTTACCAAGGTTTCCACCTGCTCTCTGGCCTCCTGATCGACTCGGTTCAGATGTGCCGTCAGCTCCCCAGTCATCAATAAATACTGGTATCGTGCCGGTCTATGCTCTTTCAGGAACTGTTTCCGCAACATTCCGTATTTACCATATGTCGGTTCTCCCTCATTCACTGCCAGATCTGGCAGGTAATAGTCTCCATGCAGTGTGTAACTTAATCCATTGCTTTCATCATAAATGTGCTTTTTCATTATCTTATCTCTCCATTCCTCTGTTTTTTATTTTATTTTTCTTACGCTGCTGATTCTCCATCTCGCTCTTTCTGGCTCCCCAGGCAAGTCTTTCGTGAATACTTCCTGTTGGCATTTGCTCCATTTGTCGCTTTTCTTCTAATGCCTTCTGCTCCTGTATATCCTGTTGTACCGCATCATCTACAGCATTTTCTCCAAGAACACGCACTACCCGGTCATATCTATCAGAAACATCCTGCAATTGTTGTTTTTCATCAAATAACTGCTCTTTTTCTTCACGCACTGTATCTAGCTCTCTTTGTATTTGGTTATATGCTTGCTTTGTTTTCTGATATTTGTGTTTCCATTTTTCTACTTCTTCGGCAAGTTCTTTAACCTGTGCAGCCATCGCTGCAATTTTATTTTTCACCTGAGTAAACAGTGGTTTATTTTCTTATCCCGGTAAGTTGTTGCACGTTCCAATGCACCAGCTTCTGGAAGTAGAGTTTTCACTGTTCCATATTCCTTTATTTCTTTGCTGACATTATCCATTACCGGCTGTAACCGTTCTCTGCGTTCTTCCAGGCTATGCAGATCTTTCTCGGCTTTTTCCGCACGCTTCTCAGCTTCCTCTTTATCTTTAACTGCCTGCTCCTTGTCATCTTTTAAAAGCTGGATATCAGCTCTTGCTTCCGCAATCTGTGCAGTCAGTCCTTCATTCTCAGCAGTAAGATATTCTTTCTCCTGTTCCAGTGCCTGCACTTCCTTTTTACGCTCTTTTTTCTTAAAATTATAAACGTCCAGATGTTCCTCATGAGTACCTTTCTGTTCCCATTCAATTCCATATTGCTTTGCAATCTCTGCCAGAACTTCTTTTTCATGATTTATCCACTGATTCAGTTCTGTATCATGCTTATTTCCACCTTGAAATCCAAGACAGGACTTTTTCAGGAAATGGTGTCAATTTAAAAATGTCTATAAAAAGGAAAAAGCTGAAATATTAGCTATTGAAGATAAAGATAAAAGACAGGAAGAACTGGATAAGCTCAACGCTACCCAGAAAGAATGGAAACTACGTGCCATGGGAACTACGATAGGTTGTCATACCATCGTTAAGAAGGGCACTGAAGGTAATGACATTAAGACGTATGATCTGACTTAATCCACAATCACATCTCTGATTTGTGGATAAATCCACTTTATCTGTTATCATATTTGCGAAAATTATATATTTTGTTATCATTCTGTTATCACAAACGGTTGTCAGGATACTCTCCCGGCAACCGTTTTTCTATACTGTTCGTTATTCTTTTCCACTCTTTTTAATATTTCCAGGCAACAGAAAAACCCGTAGAACCGAAGTTCTACGGGTATCTTACGTTTGGACACAACGTTATCTTGCGATAACAAATCTATTGTATATGCGCCAATCTCACGACTTCGTCGTTCGTTCGCGGGCATTCGTAAAATGCCCACTTCCAAAGCGATAAAAAAAGAGACTTGCAAGCAAGCTTGCAGTCTCTTTTTTTATCGCCTTGATTGGCGCTTTATTCATTGCTTTCGCGTATATTACTCGATGATTGTAGCAACACGTCCTGATCCTACAGTACGTCCACCTTCACGGATAGCGAAACGAAGTCCCTGTTCCATAGCTACTGGATGGATCAGTTCGATTGTCATTTCTACGTTATCACCAGGCATGCACATTTCTGTTCCTTCTGGAAGTTCGCAAACACCTGTTACGTCTGTTGTACGGAAGTAGAACTGTGGTCTGTAGTTGTTGAAGAATGGAGTATGACGTCCACCTTCATCTTTTGTAAGAACGTATACCTGTGCAGTAAACTTGTGGTGGCAAGTTACTGAACCTGGTTTACAAAGAACCTGTCCTCTTTCGATTTCGTCTCTCTGAACACCACGAAGAAGAGCACCGATGTTGTCACCAGCCTGAGCTTCATCAAGAAGTTTACGGAACATTTCAACACCTGTTACAACTACTTTACGTGTTTCTTCTTTAATACCAACGATTTCTACTTCATCAGATACGTGAAGTACACCACGTTCTACTCTACCAGTAGCAACTGTACCACGTCCTGTGATAGAGAATACGTCTTCTACAGGCATAAGGAATGGTTTGTCTGTATCACGTTCTGGATCCGGAATGTATGAATCAACTGCATCCATAAGTTCCATGATCTTGTCTCCCCATGGTCCGTTCGGATCTTCAAGAGCTTTAAGAGCTGATCCCTGGATGATTGGAGTATCATCTCCTGGGAATTCATACTCGTCAAGGAGTTCACGGATTTCCATTTCTACTAATTCAAGAAGTTCGTCATCGTCAACCATATCACATTTGTTCATGAATACAACGATGTACGGTACACCTACCTGACGAGAAAGCAGGATGTGCTCTCTTGTCTGAGCCATAACACCATCAGTAGCAGCTACAACAAGGATAGCACCATCCATCTGAGCAGCACCTGTAATCATGTTCTTTACGTAGTCAGCATGTCCTGGGCAGTCAACGTGTGCATAGTGACGTTTCTCTGTCTGGTACTCAACGTGAGCTGTAGAAATTGTGATACCACGTTCTCTCTCTTCTGGAGCTTTATCGATATCTTCAAAGTTCTCTGCTGTGTTTCCTGGTACTCTTGCTGCAAGTGTCTTTGTGATAGCAGCTGTAAGAGTTGTTTTACCGTGGTCAACGTGACCTATAGTACCGATATTACAATGCGGTTTTGTTCTTTCAAATTTAGCTTTAGCCATTTTGAATATCCTCCTTAAATATACCACCCAATAGGGCATTTTAGTTTACGATGTTTTAACTCGGCTAATACTGATTATATTTCATAAAGTACAGTTTTTCAAGCCTTTTTCGTATTTTTTATGCGTTTTTGTTAGATAAAATCTTTTCCTGAACAGACTTCGGAACTGGCTCATATTTTTCGAAGAACATTGAGTAGTTTCCACGTCCCTGAGTTCTGGAACGAAGGTCTGTAGAGTATCCGAACATTTCTGAAAGCGGAACATATCCTCTAACGATCTTTCCACCGCCGAGGTCATCCATACCTTCGATACGTCCACGACGAGAGTTGATATCACCGATAACATCTCCCATGTACTCTTCCGGCATAGTAACTTCAACTTTCATGATAGGCTCAAGGAGTACCGGGTCAGATTTCTTCATAGCATCTTTGAATGCAAGAGAACCTGCAATGTGGAATGCCATTTCTGAAGAATCGACTTCATGGTAAGAACCATCATATACGGTTGCATGAATACCTACTACAGGGAATCCACCAAGAATACCAGCTTTCATGGCTTCTTCAATACCTTCGCCTACAGCCGGAATGTATTCCTTCGGAATTGCACCACCGACAACAGTAGAATCGAATTTATATGTTTCTTCACCATTGACATCCATTGGTTCAAATTTAACTTTACAGTGTCCGTACTGTCCACGTCCACCTGACTGTTTAGCATACTTGCTGTCAACATCAACTGCTTTTGTGAAGGACTCTTTGTATGCAACCTGCGGAGCACCTACGTTAGCTTCTACCTTGAATTCACGAAGAAGTCTGTCTACGATGATTTCAAGATGAAGTTCTCCCATTCCGGCGATGATTGTCTGACCTGTTTCCTGATCAGTATGAGCACGGAATGTTGGGTCTTCTTCTGCAAGTTTTGCAAGAGATTCACCAAGTTTACCCTGAGAAGCTTTTGTCTTAGGCTCGATAGCGAGCTCGATAACTGGTTCTGGGAATTCCATAGATTCAAGGATTACCGGATGCTGTTCATCACAGATTGTATCACCTGTAGTTGTAAACTTGAATCCGATCGCTGCTGCGATATCTCCTGAATATACTTTATCCAATTCCATTCTCTTGTTAGCATGCATCTGAAGGATACGTCCAACACGTTCTTTTTTATTCTTTGTAGCGTTCAATACATAAGAACCTGAATTCATAGTTCCTGAATATACACGGAAGTATGCAAGCTTACCTACGAACGGGTCTGTCATGATCTTGAATGCAAGTGCTGAGAAAGGTTCTTCATCTGAAGAATGTCTTACTACTTCATTACCATCTTCGTCAACACCCTGGATTGGCGGGATGTCTGTCGGAGCCGGCATATATTCAACGATTGCATCCAGAAGCTTCTGAACACCTTTGTTTCTGTAAGCAGATCCACAGCAAACCGGTACTGCTGTACATTCACAAGTAGCTTTTCTAAGAACTGCTTTGAGCTGATCTACTGTCGGGATTTCGTCCTCAAGATACATCATCATAAGTTCGTCATCCAATTCACAGATCTTTTCAACCAGTTCTGTATGGTAAAGCTCAGCATCTTCTTTCATGTCATCCGGGATTTCACATACTGTGATGTCATCACCCTTGTCATCATTGTAGATGTAAGCTTCCATTTCCATAAGGTCGATGATTCCCTTGAAATCATCTTCTTTACCGATTGGTAACTGAAGAACGATAGCGTTCTTACCCAATCTTGTCTTAATCTGTTCTACAGCGTTGTAGAAGTTTGCACCTAAGATGTCCATCTTGTTGATGAAGGCCATTCTTGGTACGTTGTATGTGTCTGCCTGACGCCATACGTTTTCTGACTGAGGCTCAACACCACCCTTAGCACAGAATACACCTACAGCACCATCCAGTACACGAAGTGAACGTTCAACCTCTACAGTGAAGTCAACGTGTCCCGGAGTATCAATGATATTGATACGATGCTCAAGAGCACCTTTTTTCGGTTTTGTATGATCTTCAAGTGTCCAATGACATGTTGTAGCTGCTGAAGTGATCGTGATACCTCTTTCCTGCTCCTGTTCCATCCAGTCCATGGTAGCAGTTCCTTCATGAGTATCACCAATCTTATAGTTAACACCGGTATAGTATAAGATACGCTCTGTAAGAGTGGTCTTACCAGCATCAATATGCGCCATAATACCGATATTTCTGGTTCTCTCTAATGGATATTCTCTTCCAGCCAAGATTTTTTCCTCCTATAATTAGAAACGATAGTGAGCAAATGCTTTGTTTGCTTCTGCCATCTTGTGCATGTCTTCTTTCTTCTTTACAGATGCGCCAGTGTTGTTAGCCGCATCAAGAATTTCATTTGCAAGTCTTTCTTCCATTGTCTTCTCGCCTCTGTTACGAGAGTACAGTGTAAGCCAGCGAAGTGCAAGAGCCTGTCTTCTGTCTGCTCTTACCTCGATCGGTACCTGATAAGTAGCTCCACCGATACGTCTTGCCTTTACTTCAAGTACAGGCATGATGTTGTTCATTGCTTCTTCAAATACTTCGATAGCTGGTTTTTCAGCTTTCTCTGCGACTTTGTCAAATGCTCCGTATACAATTTTCTGAGCTACACCTTTCTTACCGTCAAGCATGATGTTGTTGATAAGCTTTGTAACTACCTTGTTGTTGTATAACGGATCCGCTAATACGTCTCTTTTCTGAGTATGTCCTTTACGTGCCACGGTTCTTCCCTCCTTATACATATTGGCAAAGCTTTGCTTTGCGTGAATAATTCATCGGTACTCACATGTGTCTTTCTATGTGTATCGTTGGCGGGACAATCTCCGATGCCTGCCACGTGGCAGGCGATATCTGAATTAAACCCGCAACCAACTATTCTCATAGTTCTGTTTGTGATACGATTTAGTTTCGTTTTACACTAAAATCAAGTGCTTATTTCTTTGCGTCTTTTGGTCTCTTTGCTCCGTATTTAGAACGAGCCTGACGTCTCTTTGCAACACCTGCTGTATCAAGTGTTCCACGAACGATATGGTATCTTGTACCCGGAAGGTCCTTTACTCTTCCTCCACGGATAAGAACAACGCTATGTTCCTGAAGGTTGTGACCTTCTCCTGGGATGTAGCTTGTTACTTCGATTCCGTTTGAAAGACGTACTCTGGCGATCTTTCTGAGAGCTGAGTTCGGTTTCTTCGGTGTAGCTGTCTTAACTGCTGTACACACACCTCTCTTCTGCGGTGCAGATGTGTCTGTAGCTCTTTTCTTCAAAGAATTGTATCCTTTCTGGAGAGCCGGTGCAGTAGATTTCTTTACAGCTGTCTGACGACCTTTTCTTACTAACTGGTTAAATGTTGGCATCTCTTTCACCTCCTATGAAGTAATAATTGGTTACGATTTTAAACAAGTTCTGTTTAAAATGCGCAGAAAAACAGTGCATCGTTTTTCGCACGCTTGTTTATTGTAGTATATCGCAAAAAAAAAGTCAAGGCATTCTGAAAAATATTTTCCAAATCATACCTTGACTTTTTCTTCATTTTTATTCTGTACTTACGGATCCTTCGATTGTTTCTCCGTCTTTTACTTTTTTGATCAGTTCACTGATCTCAGCCACTGAATTTTCATCCGGATACGTTACATAAAGCTCTTCATCTCCTGAAGAATAGCAGATATCTGTTCCCCCGGTTCCATCCGCTGCCACGGAATAAATATTCCATTTTGCATTGGTTCTAAGCTGAGTCTTGATCAGCGACTGGATCTGGCTGGAAGTAAAGTTCGTATCCACACCATCGCTGACACTTTCAATAATATCGCTTGCCCCACGGAGCATTGCCGGTGACATCATCTTTTTAATGATTGCAGTGATAACTGCCTGCTGATGGACTCCTCTTCCGTTGTCCCCGTCTGGCAGTGCCTGACGTTCACGACAAAAAGCAAGTGCACTAATACCATCAAAATGATTCATTCCTTCATTTACATGAATCTCTGCACCCGACTCCCATCCTGTATCAAATTCGAGATCTGATTCAACATCCAGTCCGCCAAGTGCATCAACCACACTGGTCATAGATGTAAAATTAACTCTTCCGAAAAATTCGATATCTGTATCATAAAGTTCTTCCAGCGTCTGCATAGACACATCCACACCATAGATTCCTGCATGTGTCAGTTTGTCGTCCTGTCCTCCGGATACTCCCGGGATTGGTACATAATAATCTCTAGGGGTTGTAATCAGTAATACCTGATGGCTCGTCGGATTAACAACCGCTACGATATTGACATCGCTTCGTCCCTGTTCTGTGATATCACCATTTGTATCAATACCACTCAAATAAACCGCAAATGGCTTTGTAACGCTTTCATCAGATGTATCGCTTTCAATTTCAACAACAATATTGTGCTTATAAATAACCTTTGTATCCTTTGTAAAGGTTGAATACTGTTCCTTGATAATATTACTGTAAGCTGAGTTGTAGATAATCGCATCTACTTCTCCGTCATATAATGCCTGTGCTTCTTCTCCCAGATTACTGTATTCCTGAAGAGTAATGTTCTGTCCCAGTTCCTTTTCAATCTGTTTAACTGCCGACTTTGTCTGGTCTCCACCAGTCGCATACTGAACACCAAATGTATATCCGGCTGCTGCTGATAAAGTATCTGCATTATCATCCGCCTTTACCGCAACTACCATGGAACTTGTTTTCTTATTGCTTCCGGTAATCTTCTGGAATGCATTATTTACTTTTCCTATATAGAAAGAACCCACTCCCAGAATGATGCAGATCAGTATACAGAATATCTTTCCGCCAATTCCTTTTCCTTTTGCCGCTATCTGTGTCAGCAAGGTAATTCCAAGCAGGATCAGCAGCACTCCGATCAGTACCAGGAAATAAGTAGAAGTAAGTACATTGAACAGCATCACATTCACTGCAAGTACTACAGACAGGATAAACTGGATAATTGCAAGTATAATTCCAATCGTTCTGCTTACCCGATTTTTCTTTCTTCCTCTGCGCCGTTTATTTTTACGATTCTTATTATTCTCCGGGTCAGACATCTTTCTTATATTCTGATAGTCTTCTTCCGGTCTTCTTTTCTTCTTATCATTCGAAGATGATTTCTTTTTCGGTCGTTCTCTGTAGTAATCTTCCTCATCATCATAATATCGGGCAGATCTTCGGTCTTCTTCATAAGCATACCGGTTCTTCCCCTTAGCCCGTCTGCTTACTTCTCTGCTGTTATTGATACTTCGCATATTTCTATTAGAAGTTCCATCAGACGATCTTCTCCTTGCTGATTTTCTCTGTTCCATATACACTCACTTTCATTTGTTACATAACTATTACACGATATGACACTTTAATTACAATTACATCTCTATATAATATCGTTTTTACCTTATATTGTCAATATTTTCGTGTCAATCCGTATTTTGTGATTCTGCACAATTTTTCTGGAAATTTTTTAATCTGCCAAGGCATATAGTGTTTTTTCACAGAAAGTTCCATCGGAATTTCTCATAAAACAAAAAGAAAACGAAGAACTCTTCTTAAGTCCTTCGTCTTCTTTATTATATTACTACTTTTTATTTATCTTCTACAAGATGGCATGCCACCTTATGTCCAGGAGCAATCTCTTTCATCTGCGGCATTTCCTTAAAGCAGCGTTCTGTCGCATGCTGACATCTCTCAGCGAAACGACAGCAGTTCTTCGGATTGATCGGGCTTGGGATCTCACCCTTGATCGGAATACGCTGGTTCGCTTTTGCTTTATTCGGATCTGCTTCCGGGATTGCAGAAAGCAGTGCCTGTGTATATGGATGCATCGGATGAGCATAAAGTTCATCTGTCTCAGCAGTTTCGACCATTGTTCCGAGGTACATAACAACTACACGGTCAGAAATATATTTTACGACACTAAGGTCATGCGCGATAAACAGGTAAGTCAGTCCTCTTTCTTCCTGCAGTTCTTTCAGCATATTGATAACCTGTGCCTGGATAGACACATCAAGAGCTGAAATCGGCTCATCACAGATGATGAATTCCGGATCAACAGAAAGAGCACGTGCGATACCGATACGCTGTCTCTGTCCACCTGAGAATTCGTGTGGGAAACGTGACATATGATCTTTATTAAGACCAACTGTAGCAAGCAGTTGCTCTACTTTTGCATCTGCATCCTTTGTTGACATTCCATGCTGTTTCAGACCTTCTCCAACGATATCCTTAACAGTCATACGTGGATTCAGTGATGAATACGGGTTCTGAAAAATCATCTGTACCTTCTTACAGAATTCTTTCTGCTCTGCATGATTGTATTTGAAAATATCTTTTCCATCATAATATACATTTCCCGAAGTCGGATTGTATAACTTGATCATGGTACGTCCTGTTGTAGATTTACCACAGCCGGACTCACCTACCAGGCTGACTGTCTCACCTTTATAAATATCAAATGTAAGATCATCAACCGCTTTTAAGGTTTCTTTACGGCTGATTTCAAAATATTTACATAAGTTTTTCACCTGTACGAGAGGCTGTTTTTTTTCTGTATTTTCCATTTTACACCTCTCCTTTCTCAGTTACTTTTCTTCTCATGTCTGTATCCGGTGCATATTCATGCTGCAGCCAGCAACAGGTTTCATGTTCTTTTGAAAGCTCATAAGTCTGTGGCGGCATATCTTTACAGATTTCCATGCAGTATTCACATCTTGCTGCGAACGGACATCCTTTCGGAGGTGCAAACAGATCCGGAGGTGTTCCTTCGATTGGCTGCAATTTGTGGCCTTTTGCTGTATCCAGTTTGGCAATTGAATGCATAAGTCCTTTTGTGTAAGGATGTGCTGTATCATAGAAAATCTCATCTACAGATCCACGTTCTACGATCTTTCCTCCATACATAACCAGTACACGGTCGCAAAGCTTTGCGATAACACCAAGGTCATGTGTGATCAGGATAATAGATGTCCCAAGTGTTTTCTGAAGATTTTTCAGTACATCAAGAATCTGCGCTTCAATTGTAACATCCAAAGAAGTAGTCGGCTCATCGGCAATAACGATGCTCGGGCTTCCCACCAGAGCGATTGCGATCATAACACGCTGTTTCATACCACCTGAAAGTTCATGTGGATACTGTTTGTAACGGCGTTCTCCATCAGAGATACCTACCATTTTAAGGATTTCAAGTGCTTTTGCTTTTTTTTCAGCTGCACTCATACCTTTTCTTCCGACGAATACTTCTTCAATCTGTTTTCCGATACGCATTGTCGGGTTCAATGAGGTCATAGGATCCTGAAAAATATAACTGATCTCTTTTCCACGGAACTGACGAAGTTCTTTTTTGTTCATTTTCAGAACATCTTTTCCTTTATAAAGAATCTCTCCGCCTTCAAAGAATCCAGGCGGTTCCGGATTCAGTCTCATCAGGCACTGAGAGGTAACACTCTTTCCACATCCGGATTCTCCAACTATACCAAGAATTTCTCCCGGACGGACTTCAAAGCTGACATCACGAACAGCTTTTACAACTCCACCGTATGTACGGAAAGAGAATTGCAGATTTTTTACTTCCAATAAATTTTCCATCTTCTATACTCCTTCCTACTCGGTTCCTCTAAGTTTCGGGTCAAATGCATCACGAAGCCCATCACCAAGAAGATTCAGCGCAAGCATTGTTGTACAAATCAGGAATGCCGGTACAAATACCTGGTACGGATGAATTCTCAGCTGTGCGATTCCGTCTTTTGCAAGTACACCCCAGCTGCAGTTCGGTGGTTTGATACCCAGACCGATATAGCTCAGGAATGCCTCCTGGAAAATAGCTCCCGGAATAGCCATTGTCAGGTTTGTAATGATAAGTCCCATGATATTCGGTAAAATATGTTTTACAATAATTACGATATCCGGCACACCAAGGATCTTGGCTGCAGATACGAAATCAGATTCTCTCAGTTTTAATACTTCACCACGAACGAAACGACATCCACCGATCCATCCGACGCAACACATAGCAAGAATCAAACAGTGTACACCGTTACCAACAACTACCATAAGAAGAATGGTAACGATCAAACTTGGGATTCCGTATAATACGTCAACAACACGCTGGATAACCATATCGATCTTGCCACCGTAGAATCCTGAGATACCACCCATGATAGATCCAACGATTGCATTGATGATGCTGGCTGCAAAACCAATTGTCAGAGATACTCTCGCACCAGACCATGCACGAACCCAGAGATCACGTCCAAGAGAGTCTGTTCCAAACCAATGTGCTTTTGAAAAGCTCTGGTTCATCTCTGCCACACTCTGTGTTGCAATGTCATATTTGCTGAACATTGGAACAAAGATCGCCATAAGTACATAAAGTCCAATCAGGCACAATGAGAAGAATGCAATCTTATTCTTGCGGATTCGTCTCCATGCATCCTGCCAGTAACCAATATTCGGACGGGAAATAGACTCCATTGTCTTTGTATTTTTTCCTACAACTTTAAACTGTTCTTTTGTAATTTCTGCCATTTCTCGTCACCTACCTTTTTTTACCACTCAGACGGATTCTCGGATCTACAATACCGTATAAGATATCTACAATCAGGATTGACACGATCAGGAATGCTCCGTAGAAGATCGTCATACCAAGAACCAGTGTATAATCTGCCATGTTAATACTGTCTACATAATGTTTTCCCATTCCAGGGATTGCGAAAAGGGCTTCGATTACGAATGTTCCTGTTAATACAGATGCAACTGTCGGTCCCATAATGGTAATGATCGGTGTGATCGCATTACGGATCTGATGTTTAAATGTAATTCGGAAATCCGATAAACCTTTCGCACGTGCTGTCTTTGTATAATCTGAAGATACAACTTCCAGCATACTGGAACGCATCAGACGGGAAATGGATGCCAGTGTATAGAATCCAACCGCGATTGACGGTAAAATTGTGTGCTTAAAGCTTGTGTACTGCGCAACCGGAAGAATCTGCCATTTGATTCCGAAGAAATACTGAAGTACAGATCCCATGATGAAGTCAGGAATCGATGTACCAATGATCGCAATCAAAATACAGACGAAGTCCAGTTTCTTTCCTCGATTCAGTGCTGCTACAATTCCAAGGATCAGTCCGAAGAACAGTGCAAAGCACAGTGAACGGATTCCCAGGTCTGCTGAGTATGGGAATGAGTCAGCAATAATACGGTTAACTGTCTGACTTTCATACTTCATAGAATACCCCAGATCACCATGAAGCACATTCTTCATATAAGTTATATACTGCTCTGCAAGCGGTTTATCCAAACCATAGTAAGCTTCCAGATTCGCTTTGATCTCCGGTGTCATCTTGTCACTTGAGAACGGATCTCCCGGCATCAGACGAACCAGGACGAATACAACACTTGTAAGTACCAAAAGTGTTACGATGGCTAATGCAACTCGTTTAGCTATATATTTTGCCATTCTTTTGTCTCCCTTCATTTTTCTTTATTTGATAGCTTTGATTATTTCACATACTTCCTATTGGCTGATACATACCAAATCTACCCCTCAAAATAATCAAAACCCTCAAATAAGCAGCCGGTGCGGACCAGTAAGTCCGCGCCGACCGCAAGGTATGTTACCATCCAACTGTATTATTCGCTGATGTCTGCATATACCAGATCGAAGTCATATCCGACAAAGTATACATTGAAGTTAGAAATCTTCGGATTGATCAGATACTGGTCTCTACGTAACTGAAGCGGTACAAGAGCGGAATCTTCTTCAAGGAAGATCTTTTCTGCCTGGAACAGCATATCCTGTCTTGTCTTAGCATCTGTCTCTGTCTGAGAATCTTTAAGAAGCTTGTCGTATTCAGCGTTCGCATATCCAGAGTGGTTATACTGACCATCGCTGATCCACAGTTCCAGATAAGAATATGCGTCAGAGTAGTCCGGAACCCATCCTGTTACTACCATATCGTAATCTTTTTCAGTTTCCATCTGAAGTCTCTGTTTGTAAGTTACCTGGTTGATTTCTACTGTAATACCAAGGTTCTTCTGATACTGTTCCTGAAGAACTTCAGCCTGCTTCTTAGCACCATCTGTATCAGTTGTAAGAAGAGTAATCTTGATGTCTGCCGGATTAGAAACGCCCATTTCTTTCATTGCTGCATCCAGATATTCTTTTGCTTTATCATTATCATTTTCTGCCGGGAATGGTGTATATGGATAAGCTTCTCCGTATGTCTGGTCATCTGCCGCCTGCACGTTTGGAAGTACAAGTCTCTGTGCAACGTCATATACGTCATTGTTAACCAGCTTGTTGTATTCTGTTCTGTTGATTGCATAGTTCAAAGCAAATCTCAGGTTCTTGTTAGCAAGCGGTCTGTCTTCTGACATGTTGAGCATGATGTAATCATCTGCACCTGTATAGTAGAATTCAGTATTTTCTGTATACTGATCTGTCATTTCAGTAGGTACAACTGTGATATCAACTTCGCCCTGTTCCCACATAGCAACCGCTGTCTTAGCATCTGCAACTGTCTTTACGCAGATTTCATCAAGCTTGATGCTGTCTGCATCCCAGTAATTTTCATTCTTAGAAAGGATCATTTCATCGCCATGTTTCCACTCTGTCATCTTGAACGGTCCGTTATAAACAGATTTTTCCGGATCAGCTGCATATTCTTTTCCGTATTTTTCTACATAATCTTTTCTTGTAGGACCGAATGTTGCCATAGCAGCCATACTAAGGAAGTATGTAGCCGGATGTGCAAGTTCGATAACAACTGTCTTGTCATCTGGTGCAGATACGCCAAGTTCATCGACAGGCACAGAACCGCTATTTACTTCTGCACCGTTTTTGAGGATATATCCGATGAATGCGTAATCGCTTGCCATTTCTGGATCCATAAGTCTCTGGATACCATAAACATAATCGCCTGCTTTTACATCTTCTCCGTCAGACCATTTCAGTCCATCACGAAGGTGGAATGTGTAAGTAAGTCCGTCATCTGAAATATCCCAGCTTTCAGCTGCATCTGGTTTGATTTCGCCTTCCACGTTACGTGTCAGCATCGCATAGGTGCAGATTTCTGCTGTTGCACATGAGATAGAGTTACTGTTCTGTGGATCCATAGAAGGAAGGTCTTCACGAAGTGTGTAAGTAATTCTCTTCTTTCCTGATGAAGCACTGCTGTCATCTTTCTTGGAATCTTTGGATCCCGGTGTACCACAGCCAGCAAACATTGTTACTGTCATTGCTGTAGCAAGTAAAGCTGCTAATAATTTCTTTTTCATAAATGTTGTCCTCCTTTTTCATTTATAATTCTATTAGCTCATGTGTAGCACTGATCAGGTTCTCATATCCGTCTTTTGTGATGATGCCCTGATCCTCAAGTCTGACACCACCCCAACCCGGAATATAAAGTCCTGGTTCTACTGTCATTATGCTGTTCTCCTGTAAGATATTCTCACAGTTCAGTCCGATATTCGGAAGTTCATGGACGAACAGCCCTACTCCATGACCGATTCCTGTATAATTATACGGAAGGTATTCTGTATCTTTGATTGCTTCAAGCGAAGCTTCATAGCAGGAAGTTCCTGTCACACCAGCTCTTACAGATGCTTCTGTATCTTCTGTCATACGACGGCAGAGATCATAAACTTCTCTCTGTTTGGCATCTGCCTTACCGACAACTACTGTTCTTGTCATATCTGAAAGATAACCTTTGTACTGGCATCCATAATCCATCAATACGAAATCTCCGTATTCGATTGGCTTACTGTCCGGAATCCCGTGAAGCAGAGAGCTCTTTGCTCCTGAAATAACGATTCCACCGTACGGTTTAGTATCTGCACCTTCCATTACCATGTAATGTGCAAGTCTGGATGCGATTTCTTTTTCTGTCACACCCGGACGGATGTCTTTTATAATTTTTTCAAATGCTCTGGATGCGATATCGCAGGCAACGGTAAGGTTCTTGATCTCTTCCGGCGTCTTGATCGCGCGGAAGCCTTCGATTACGTTCAGCGTCGGAACCATCTCAGCACCGAGTTCAGCCTGCATAGAGTTCCATTTTTCAAATGTCAGATGATCCTGTTCAAATCCGATTGTTTTAACTCCATCTTTGTCTGCGCAATATGCAACAGCTTTCCCCATGCTGTAGCCAAAATTGATTCGCCAGTTTACAAGTTCGTAATCCGGACATTCATAAGATGCCTGCTCTGTGTATCTTGCATCAGTGATAAAATACTGATTCGCCTTTGTGATAAAAAGGAATGAGTCTTCCCCCGTAAATCCGCTGATACAACGTACATTCGCCGGCTTTGCAATATAAAACGCATCCAGTCTTTCTTTTTCCATGTACTCTCGCAATTGAGTTAATCTGTCCATTTTTGTTCTCCTCTCATGTACTTTTGTTCTTCTGAGACGGTATATTTACCAGATATGTCCGCCCCTCTGCGACAATGTAATACTTTACTAGACCGCAGTCTAGTGGTGTAAACAAAAGAACGCCATGATTTGCATCATGACGTCCTTGTCTTCTTTCAAAGGTCATAGTTTCACGCTATGACGTCTATGTTTAATTATTAGATTGTCCGTATTGTATGTATAAAAATCTAATCTTTATACACTTTAGTAAATAACACTGTCTTCAGAGCTGCGTGAATTTCGAAGAAACCCTGTTTTAACAGTTCAATTTTGTAAATTCACTTAAATGAATATTTATTCATATGTGTAACTTTTTTTCTTATTATAGAACCATACTCTAAGATTGTCAAGAGGAATGCTATTTATTTCATTTATTTCACAATTTAATTTTCACCTTTTATTTTCATTTCTTCCAAACAGTCTTGGTACATCCCGGTGATATACCCATATACTCACACAAGGTTCTTTTCCAGGATTGGAAATACTATGACGCTCTCTGCTCTTTATATATATACTGTCTCCCGGATGTAAACTGCAAATTTTTCCTTCCATCTCTACATTCAGAGTTCCTTTTATCACCATACACATTTCCGAAAAGACATGACGATATTCTTCTTTTTTCGCAGATTCTCCCGGTTCAATCGTAATATATTCAAAAATCGATTCTCCCTGACCAAAGTCTGCGACCTCAACTGTCATATTTTCTTCCGGATAAAGATGCTTACTCATTTCTTCTCTGCGTATAACCGTCTTTCCCGGCATTTCGCCTTCCAGTGCATACTGGATATCAATATCCAGTGCTTCACAAATTCGCGCAAGACTGTCCACATTCGGAGATGTCTTATTCTGTTCCAGCATACTCAGATAGCCCGCTGAAAGCCCTGTATATTCTCCCAAAACCCGGATTGTCATCATTTTCTTTTTTCTGCATTCTCTGATCCGTTCACCAATATGATCTAAATCCAGCATATCACACCCCCTGATTTTCGACTGATTATTTATATGCTACTGTATTTTTTCATATTTTGCAACCCTTTATTTTTGTAAAGTATTAAAGAATTGGAAATAATTTTTAAATATTTTTGTTTTTCATGTCTTTAAAGCAAGAAAAGCAGACACGCCATTCAACGTATCTGCCTCTCTTAGCATATAAAGCCTATTCTTCAACTGTAACTGTTTCTTCAGCATTTTCTTCGCTTTCAACAGTTTCTGCTGTCTCTGCCGGTGCTTCAGACTCAGTATCATCATCCATATCAAAATCATCAAAACTGATTTCGTCGTCCATATCCATACCAAGGCCTGTATCAAGCTTAACATCACGGTATTTTCTCATACCTGTTCCTGCCGGAATCAGTTTACCGATAATGACGTTCTCTTTCAGACCGATCAGGTGGTCAACCTTGCCTTTGATAGCAGCCTCAGTCAGAACCTTGGTTGTCTCCTGGAAGGATGCAGCTGACAGGAAGGAATCTGTTGCCAGGGATGCCTTAGTAATACCAAGCATGATCTGTTCTCCTGTTGCAGGCTCTTTACCTTCTGCTACCATCTGTTCATTTACATCGTTGAACTCAAGGACATCTACCATTGTTCCCGGAAGGAATTCAGTATCTCCTCTTTCTTCGATGCGAATCTTCTTCAGCATCTGACGAACGATAACTTCGATATGCTTATCGTTGATTTCTACACCCTGCAGACGGTATACTCTCTGTACTTCCTGAAGCATGTAGTCCTGTGCAGCACGAAGACCTTTGATCTTAAGAAGGTCATGTGGGTTCACGCTACCTTCTGTAAGCTCGTCACCGGCTTCCAGAACAGCTCCATCCTGTACTTTAATACGTGATCCATAAGGAATCAGATAAGTCTTTGTCTCACCTGTCTGCTGATTGGTAACGATGATTTCACGCTTCTTCTTTGTATCGTTCAGGTTTGCAACACCTGCGATTTCTGTGATGATAGCAAGACCTTTCGGCTTTCTTGCTTCAAAAAGTTCTTCGACACGAGGAAGACCCTGTGTGATATCTCCACCGGCTACACCACCACTATGGAAAGTACGCATGGTCAGCTGTGTACCAGGTTCACCGATTGACTGAGCTGCGATAATACCGACAGCTTCACCAACCTGTACAGGTTCACCTGTTGCCATATTGGCACCATAACATTTCGCACAGATACCAATGTGTGATTTACAGGTCAGGATTGTACGGACTTTCACTTTCTTAAGCGGTGAATTTCCATTTTCATCCACACCGTATTTCATAATCTTTTCTGCACGTTTTGGTGTGATCATGTGGTTTGCTTTTACAAGCACATTGCCATCTTTGTCACAAATTGTATAGCATGAATATCTTCCTGTAATACGTTCCTGAAGACTTTCGATTTCTTCATTTCCATCCATGAATGCATGCAGATACATTCCCGGAATTTCAGCATCTTTGCTTACACAGTCAACCTCACGGATGATCAGATCCTGTGATACGTCAACAAGACGTCTTGTCAGGTATCCTGAATCGGCTGTACGAAGGGCAGTATCTGACATACCTTTTCGAGCTCCATGCGCAGACATGAAGTATTCCAGTACGTCCAGACCTTCACGGAAGTTTGACTTGATTGGCAGTTCGATCGTATGACCGGTTGTATCCGCCATAAGTCCACGCATACCTGCAAGCTGTTTGATCTGTTTGTCAGATCCACGGGCTCCGGAATCTGCCATCATGAAGATATTGTTGTATTTATCAAGTCCTGTAAGAAGGGCTTCTGTAAGCTCATCATCTGTTTCTTTCCAGGTTTCTACAACCTCTTTGTAACGCTCTTCTTCTGTAATAAGACCACGTTTGAAGTTACGTGTGATCTTATCAACCGTTGCCTGTGCTCTTGCGATCAGTTCCGGTTTCTGTGGCGGTACAGTCATATCTGAAATAGATACAGTCATAGCTGCTCTTGTAGAGAGCTTGTATCCCATTGATTTTACATGGTCAAGTACTTCAGCTGTAGCTGACGCACCATGTGTGTTAATAACTTTTTCAAGAATCTGTTTCAGCTGTTTCTTTCCTACATGGAAATCCACTTCAAGAACCAGTTCATTTCCTTCTTTTTCACGATCAACAAAACCAAGATCCTGCGGAATGATTTCGTTGAAAATGAACCGTCCAAGTGTAGACTCTACTGTACCGGTCTTCTTTGTTCCATCCGGCATCGTCTTTGTCACACGTACTTTGATTCTTGAGTGAAGAGTTACAACTCCGTTTTCATAAGCAAGAATTGCTTCATTCACACTCTTGAATACTTTTCCTTCTCCCTTGGCTCCCGGTCTTTCCTGTGTCAGATAGTAGATACCAAGAACCATATCCTGTGAAGGAACAGCTACCGGACCACCATCAGACGGTTTCAGAAGGTTGTTTGGTGAAAGCAGAAGGAAACGGCACTCAGCCTGAGCTTCTACAGAAAGCGGAAGATGAACCGCCATCTGGTCACCATCGAAATCGGCATTGAATGCGGTACATACCAGTGGATGAAGCTTAATTGCTTTACCTTCTACCAGAATCGGTTCAAATGCCTGGATACCAAGACGGTGAAGTGTAGGAGCACGGTTCAGCATAACCGGATGCTCTTTGATTACATCTTCAAGCACATCCCATACTTCCGGCTGAAGACGCTCTACCATTTTCTTAGCATTCTTAATATTGTGAGCAGCTCCGCTCTCAACAAGTTCTTTCATAACAAACGGCTTGAACAGCTCGATTGCCATTTCTTTCGGAAGACCGCACTGATAGATTTTCAGTTCCGGTCCTACAACGATAACGGAACGTCCTGAGTAGTCAACACGTTTTCCGAGCAGGTTCTGACGGAAACGTCCTGATTTACCTTTCAGCATATCAGAAAGGGATTTCAGTGCTCTGTTTCCAGGACCTGTTACCGGACGTCCACGACGTCCATTGTCGATCAGAGCATCTACAGCTTCCTGCAGCATTCTCTTTTCGTTTCTAACGATAATGTCCGGAGCTCCCAGTTCAAGGAGTCTTCTCAGACGGTTATTTCTGTTGATAATTCTTCTGTACAGATCATTCAGGTCAGATGTTGCAAAACGTCCACCATCCAGCTGTACCATCGGACGCAGATCCGGCGGAATTACCGGGATTGCAGTCATGATCATCCATTCCGGTTTATTTCCTGATTCGCGGAAAGCTTCTACTACTTCAAGTCTCTTAACGATTCTTGCTCTCTTCTGTCCGGTAGCACCCTCAAGTCCTGCCTGCAGTTCAGCATAATCTTTTTCAAGATCAATCGCTTCAAGAAGTTCTTTGATCGCTTCTGCTCCCATTCCTACGCGGAAGCCATTGCCCCAGTTTTCTCTTGCTTCCTGGTATTCAGCTTCTGAAAGAACCTGCTTGTAAGAGAGATCTGTCTCTCCCTTATCAAGTACGATATAAGAAGCGAAATACAGTACTTTTTCCAGAGTTCTCGGTGAAAGATCCAGGATCAGTCCCATACGGCTCGGAATACCTTTGAAATACCAGATATGAGAAACCGGTGCCGCAAGTGCGATGTGACCCATACGTTCACGTCGCACAGTTGCCTTTGTTACTTCTACACCACAGCGATCGCATACAACACCTTTATAACGGATCTTTTTGTATTTACCACAGTGGCATTCCCAGTCTTTGCTAGGTCCAAAGATTTTCTCACAGAACAGACCGTCTCTTTCCGGCTTCAGTGTTCTGTAGTTGATTGTCTCCGGTTTTGTAACTTCACCTCTTGACCATTCCAGAATCTTTTCCGGAGATGCCAGACCTATTTTAATCGCATCAAATGAAATCGGTTGATACGTTGGTTCTTTTTTTGTTTCTGTCATTCTCGGCATCCTCCTATTCTAAATCCATGTCGTCATCAAAATCATCGTTCATATCGCCATCAAAATCGTCGAAGCTGTCATCTTCCTCCGGCTCATCATTTACATCAACCAGTTCTCCTTCTGAGAATTCCTGCTTGCTGTATCCGTGTTTACCATAATCTTCATCGTTATTGTAGCGTCTGTCTCCTTCAATAATGTGATTCAGGTTTGTATCACCGTAATCTACACTTTCCATGATCTGAACTTCTTCATTGTTCTCATCCAGGACACGTACATCCAGACCGAGTGACTGAAGTTCTTTAAGAAGTACCTTGAAGGATTCCGGAATTCCCGGTTCAGGAATATTTTCACCTTTGATGATTGCTTCGTATGTCTTCACACGGCCAACCACATCATCGGATTTAACTGTCAGGATTTCCTGCAGAGTATAAGATGCACCGTAAGCTTCCAGTGCCCAAACCTCCATCTCTCCGAAACGCTGTCCACCGAACTGTGCTTTACCACCAAGTGGCTGCTGTGTTACCAGTGAGTAAGGACCGGTTGAACGTGCATGGATCTTATCATCAACCAGGTGATGCAGTTTCAGATAATGCATGTGTCCGATTGTTACCGGGCTGTCGAAATATTCTCCGGTACGACCGTCTCTCAGTCTTACTTTACCGTCTCTTGAAAGCGGAACGCCTTTCCACAGTGCTCTGTGGTCTCTGTTCTCATACAGATAATCCATAACTTCCGGAAGAAGTTCTTCTTTATGTCTTGCTTCAAATTCTTCCCAGGACAGGTTAACATAATCGTTCGCCAGATCCAGGGTATCCATAATATCAACCTCGTTTGCACCATCGAATACTGGTGTTGCAATGTTGAATCCAAGTGCTTTGGCAGCCAGAGAAAGGTGGATCTCCAGTACCTGTCCGATATTCATACGTGACGGTACACCCAGTGGGTTCAGCACGATGTCAAGCGGACGTCCGTTCGGAAGGAACGGCATATCTTCTACAGGAAGTACACGGGAAACAACACCCTTGTTACCATGACGTCCGGCCATCTTATCACCTACAGAGATCTTTCTCTTCTGTGCGATGTAGATACGGACTGCCTGATTAACTCCCGGTGAAAGTTCATCCCCATTTTCTCTTGTAAATACTTTTGCATCTACAACGATACCGTATTCACCATGAGGTACTTTCAGAGAAGTATCTCTTACTTCACGAGCTTTTTCTCCAAAAATTGCACGAAGAAGTCTTTCCTCTGCTGTCAGTTCTGTCTCTCCCTTCGGAGTAACTTTGCCGACAAGAATATCTCCTGCACGAACCTCAGCACCGATACGGATAATACCTCTCTCATCCAGATCTTTCAGTGCATCATCTCCTACGCCAGGAATATCGCGTGTGATTTCTTCTGGTCCGAGCTTTGTATCACGGGCTTCCGCTTCATATTCTTCGATATGAACAGATGTATAAACATCATTCTGTACAAGACGTTCACTAAGAAGTACAGCATCCTCGTAGTTGTAACCTTCCCAGGTCATAAATCCGATCAACGGGTTCTTACCAAGAGCCATCTCACCATTGGAGGTAGAAGGTCCGTCTGCGATTACCTGTCCCTTTTCAACTCTTTCACCTTTAACAACGATCGGTCTCTGGTTATAGCAGTTGCTCTGGTTGCTTCGCAGGAATTTGGTCAGCTTATAAGTCTTTTTTGTCTTGTCATCCTGTTTAATTGTGATTTCGGTAGATGTTGATCTTTCAACAATACCACCTTCTTCTGCAACGACACATACACCTGAGTCGACAGCAGATTTTACTTCCATACCTGTTCCGACTACCGGAGCTTCTGTAGTAAGAAGCGGTACGGCCTGACGCTGCATGTTGGACCCCATCAGCGCACGGTTCGCATCATCGTTCTGCAGGAACGGAATCAGTGCTGTAGCAACAGAGAATACCATCTTCGGAGATACGTCCATGTAATCAAACATTCTTTTCTCGTATTCCTGAGTCTCATCACGGAAACGACCAGATACATTCTTATGAATGAAATGTCCTTCCTCATCCAGAGGCTCATTCGCCTGTGCTACATGATAATTATCTTCTTCATCCGCAGTCATATATACTACCTCTTCGGTTACGACCGGATTCTGCGGATCTGTTTTGTCAATCTTACGGTACGGTGCTTCTATAAATCCGTACTCATTGATTCTTGCATAACATGCGAGAGAGTTGATCAGACCGATGTTCGGTCCTTCAGGTGTCTCGATCGGACACATTCTTCCGTAATGTGAGTAGTGAACGTCACGAACCTCGAATCCGGCACGGTCACGGGAAAGTCCACCAGGACCAAGTGCGGAAAGACGTCTCTTGTGAGTCAGCTCACCAAGCGGGTTATTCTGATCCATGAACTGTGACAGCTGTGATGATCCGAAGAACTCTTTAACAGCAGCAGTTACAGGCTTGATATTGATCAGTGACTGTGGAGAAATGCCCTCCAGATCCTGTGTTGTCATTCTTTCACGAACAACTCTTTCCAGTCTTGAAAGACCGATTCTGTACTGATTCTGGAGAAGTTCTCCAACCGCACGGATACGTCTGTTACCCAAGTGGTCAATATCATCATCTTTACCGATTCCATATTCAAGATGCATATTGTAATTGATAGACGCCATAATGTCTTCTTTTGTAATATGCTTCGGAATCAGTTCATGAATATTCTTATGAATTGCTTCTTTCAGCTCATCGATATCTCCGGCCGTCTCTTCCAGGAGTTCAGCAAGTACCGGATAGTATACCAGTTCAGTTACGCCAACTTCTTCCGGATCGATTCCACATACAGCTTTGAGATCTACCATCATATTAGAAAGTACTTTGATATTACGGTCACTTTCTTCTCTTGCGATCCACACATATGGAACAGCTGCATTCTGGATGGCATCTGCAAGTTCTCTGTCAACGACAGCTCCTGCTTCTGCAATTACTTCACCTGTCATCGGGCTTACTACGTCTTCAGCCAGCGTATGTCCTGTGATACGGTTCTTGAGCATAAGCTTCTTATTAAATTTATAACGTCCAACCTTTGCAAGGTCATAACGTCTCGGGTCAAAGAACATGCTGGTGATCAGACTTTCTGCACTGTCTACAGCAAGCGGTTCACCCGGACGGATCTTCTTATATAATTCGAGAAGACCTTCCTGATAGTTCTCTGAAGTATCCTTTGTGAAACTTGCGAGAATCTTTGGCTCTTCACCAAAAAGATCGATAATCTCAGCATTCGTTCCAATACCAAGTGCACGGATCAGGACTGTGATCGGCACCTTACGGGTTCTGTCCACACGGACATAGAAAACGTCATTGGAGTCCGTCTCATATTCAAGCCATGCACCCCTGTTCGGGATAACGGTGCAAGAGTATAATTCTTTACCAAGTTTATCATGCGCAATTCCATAATAAATACCAGGTGAACGCACCAGCTGGCTAACAATAACACGTTCCGCACCATTGATTACAAAGGTACCGGTTCTTGTCATAATCGGTAAATCACCCATAAATATCTCATGTTCATTGATCTCATCTGTCTCTTTGTTGTGAAGTCTTACCTTCACTTTAAGCGGTGCAGCATAAGTAGCATCGCGTTCTTTACATTCCTCGATTGTGTACTTGGTTTCATCTGTGCACAATGTAAAGTCGACAAATTCCAGGCTCAGATGTCCGCTGTAATCGGTAATCGGAGAAATATCATCAAATACTTCTTTTAATCCTTCATCCAGGAACCATTTGTAAGAGTCGGTCTGAACTTCGATCAAATTAGGCATTTGGAGTACTTCTTTTTGCCGGGAATAGCTCATGCGCATACTTTTTCCGTTTGTGATGGGACGAATTCTGTTTTTCTCCATTTGACGTTTCACTCCTTATATGATAAATTTTCGGGTTATTTCCGCCTTATTCAGGGCGCACTTATGGCATACGTTTCCACAATAGCGCATTTTTTACTTTACCACAGGTTTTTCCCGATTGTCAAGTCTAACTTTTCAAAGAATTGTATTTTTATTGTATTTTATAATGTAAGTGGAAAAATTTACTTTCGATCCCTTTGATACCAGATTGCTACGTGCTTTGCACTCTCGCAATCCTCATCATCATTGTATGCATACCGCAGAAAAGTATAAAAAATCAAAAGAGCGTATCACTGCAGGAAATCCTGCGCGATACGCTCTTGTCATTCACAGTGTGATAACCAAAATTACTTAAGGTTAACTTCTGCTCCTTCAGCTTCAAGTTTTGTTTTGATTTCTTCAGCTTCAGCTTTAGAAACGCCTTCTTTAACTACCTTCGGTGCTCCGTCAACTAATTCTTTAGCTTCTTTAAGTCCAAGTCCTGTGATTTCACGAACAACTTTGATAACTTTAACTTTAGATGCTCCAGCAGAAACAAGTTCTACGTCGAACTCATCTTTTTCTTCTGCTGCTGCTCCACCTTCTGCAGCTGCTGCTACTACAACACCTGCTGCTGCGGATACACCAAATTCTTCTTCACATGCTTTAACTAAGTCATTTAATTCAAGTACAGATAATTCTTTGATAGCTTCAATAAATTCTGCTGTTGTTAATTTTGCCATTTTATTTTCCTCCATTTGATTTTAATGATTGGCTCTTTCGCCTCTTACTGTTCCCACACTCGGATGGGATTCCGGTACAGCTTACTCTGCTGCCGGTGCTTCTGCTTCAGCTTCTGCCGGAGCATCACCCTGTTCTGCGATCTGATTAAGAACACGAGCAAGGTTTGTAATAGGTGACTGTAAGCTTCCAAGTAATTTGGACAGCAGTACTTCTCTTGACGGAATCTTAGAAAGTTCCTGAATACCAGCTGCGTCATATACTGAGCCTTCAACTACACCTGCTTTTACTTCAAGAGCTTCTGCTTTCTTAGCGAAATTGCAGATGATTCTTGCCGGTGCTGTTGCATCTTCTTTAGAAATTGCAATAGCGTTCGGTCCTTCCAGATATTCGTCAAGCTGTGCGAAATCTGTTCCTTCAAAAGCTCTCTTCATCATTGTGTTCTTGCAAACTTTGTAGATAACACCTGCTTCTCTCAGCTGTTTACGAAGTTCAGTATCCTGAGCTACTGTAAGTCCACAGTAGTTAACGATAACTGCTGACTGAGCATCTGTGAGATCTTCAACGATTGCCTGTACGATAGGTTGTTTTAATTCAACTTTTGCCACGAATGGTGCACCTCCTTGTAGTATTTTCAACTGCCAGAAAGTCTCGGTCCCAGCGGGGACTTTCATATCACGCAATCATGCGCTAAAAAACCTCCGCGCCAAAGCACAGAGGTTTACAAATTCAAATCTAATGAATCTTGTCTTCCTCGGTAGGCGTTTTGACCCTTATGCCTTACGGCACCTACTGTCTTCGGCAGTTACTTCGTAAATATAGCATACGTTTACCAGAAAGTCAAGTGTATTTTTTCAATTTTTTCAATTTCATCCAGTTTCTTCTATTATAAGTCCAAACCATCCAGAACTTCCTTCAATTCTTTTGCAGATGAAAGCAATTTTTCTTTTTCTTCATCGCTCAGTGGAATCTCAAGAACTTTTTCTGCACCTTTCTGCGAAACTATGGTCGGAACACTGATACAGAGTCCTTCCAGTCCGTATTCTCCCTCCATCAGACTCGTGACAGGAAGAACCGCATTTTCATTCATAACAATGCTTTCTGCAATTCTCGCAACCGCCATTGCCACACCATAATAGGTTGCACCCTTTTTCTGGATAATATCATAAGCACTGTCCCGCACGGTCTTATAAATTCTTTCCATAGATTCCTGATGCTGATAATGTCCGCGAAGTTCACAGAAATCATTGATTGGAATTCCCGCTACATTTGCCCCGCTCCATACAGCAAGCTCACTGTCTCCATGCTCTCCGATGATATTGGCATGTACGCTCCGGCTCGCAACCTGAAGATGTTCACTTAACAGATAGCGGAATCTTGCAGTATCCAGAACGGTTCCGCTTCCGAATACTCTTTCCTTCGGATATCCGGAAATCTTAAGTGCCGCATAAGTCAGAATATCCACTGGATTTGCTACAACAAGCAGGATTCCTTCAAATCCGCGTTTTGTGATTTCCGGAATAATCGATTTGAAAATTGCTACATTTTTGTGTACCAGATCCAGTCTTGTCTCTCCCGGTTTTTGATTTGCCCCAGCTGTAATGATGATTAGTGAACAATCACTGATATCATCATAAGATCCCGCATATATTTTCATCGGGTGCGCATATGGTCTACCGTGGCTTATGTCCATTGCCTCCCCTTCTGCTTTTTCTTTATTCGCATCGATCAGTACCAGTTCGGAAAAGATCCCTTTCTGAAGTAAGCTGAACGCAGAGGACGCTCCTACAAACCCACATCCGATAATTGCTGCCTTTTGAATATTAACCATGACAAAGTGCCTCCTTTTAATTGCTTGATATTTTTTTCACAGGCATAGGTTATCATTATTTTCCCCGATTTTCAATGTTTTCATGCATTGTTCGTCAAAAAATGCACAATGTATACAGAATACTGTTTGTTAGATTTCATGTTGCACAAAAAGACACCGTAACGGATCACTCCGCATACGGTGTCTCTATTATTTACATTTATTCAATACTGATTAAGCAAGCTTCATTGGGTTGATTTTTACACCAGGTCCCATTGTAGAAGTAAGTGTCACACTCTTAAGATACTGACCCTTTACTGCTGCCGGTTTAGCTTTGTTAATCGCATCGATAAGCGTCTGGAAGTTGTCAGCAAGCTGTTCTTCAGTGAAAGAAGCTTTTCCTACCGGTACATGGATGATATTTGTCTTGTCCAATCTGTACTCAATCTTACCAGCTTTGATTTCGTTGATAGCTTTTGTAACGTCCATTGTTACTGTACCAGCCTTCGGGTTTGGCATTAAACCTTTTGGTCCAAGTACACGTCCGAGACGTCCAACAACACCCATCATATCCGGTGTAGCTACAACTACATCGAATTCGAACCAGTTTTCATTCTGGATCTTCGGAATGAGTTCATCTCCACCTACGTAATCTGCTCCGGCAGCTTTAGCTTCTTCAGCTTTAGCGTCCTTAGCAAATACAAGGATACGAACCTTTTTACCAGTTCCGTGTGGAAGAACTACAGCGCCACGGATCTGCTGATCTGCATGACGTCCGTCACATCCTGTTCTGATATGAGCTTCGATTGTTTCGTCAAATTTAGCTGTCGCGCTCTTCTTAACAAGTGCGATTGCTTCATCTCTATCATAGAGAGTTGCTCTGTCGATTAACTTTGCAGCTTCTACGTATTTCTTTCCTCTTTTCATTCTAAATACCTCCTAGTGGTGATTACGGGAATTCCCTCCCACGTATTTTTTCAGTTTCCTTACATTCTGCTTATGCAGTCTGAATTAGTCCTCTACTACAGTTACACCCATGCTGCGGCATGTTCCTTCGATCATGCTCATAGCTGATTCTACGGATGCAGCGTTCAGGTCTGGCATCTTGAGTTCTGCGATTTCCTTTACCTGAGCTTTTGTAATCTTAGCAACTTTTGTCTTGTTCGGAACACCTGAACCAGATTTAAGGTTGCAGGCTTTCTTAATAAGAACTGCTGCCGGAGGAGTCTTTGTAACGAAGCTGAAACTTCTGTCACTGTAAACTGTAATTACTACAGGAATGATCAGATCTCCCTGATCAGCTGTCTTTGCGTTGAACTGTTTTGTAAATTCAACGATATTTACACCGTGCTGTCCAAGAGCAGGACCAACCGGTGGAGCCGGAGTAGCCTTTCCAGCTGGAATCTGTAATTTGATATAACCTGAAACTTTTTTTGCCATTTTAAAGTACCTCCTTGTGGTATTTGCGGGGATTTCCCTCCCACGTGTTCATTATGCACTGCGCATAAAGTTACATTTTTTTGACTTCTGCGAAACTGATTTCTACCGGCGTTTCGCGGCCGAATAAATCAACATTGATCGTCAGGCTCTGTTTAGCCATATTGATAGTCTGAATCATGCCGACTGTTCCTTCCCAGGCTCCGCCTGTTACTGTCACAGTATCTCCTTCTTCAAAATCTACCACGATGTCTTCTTTCTGGATACCAAGTGGTGCCATCTCTTCATCTGTAAGCGGAACCGGTTTGGATCCAGGACCTACAAATCCTGTAACACCTCTTGTGTTTCGTACCACATACCAGGTATCATCGTTCATGATCATGTGGATCAGAACATATCCCGGAAACATCTTTTTCTGAGACGCTTTCTGTACGCCGTTCTTCAATTCGACAACTTCCTGCATCGGAACACGGACCTCAAGGATCTCATCTTCCAGATGACGGTTCTCGATCGTTTTGTCAATGTTGGCTTTTACCTTGTTCTCATACCCTGAATAGGTATGCACAACATACCATTTTGCTTCTGCCATAAACTCACCTTTCCTGCATTACCATTTATCAGTATCTTATCTAACTAATAAATCTACCCCGAATTTTACCAGGATATCACAGATCGTGATAATCGCTCCTAAGATAACGGAAACAACTACGACCGCAGCTGTCTGTTTGGTAAGTGTGGTTTTGTCTGGCCAGATAATCTTATTAAACTCAGCTTTCAGACCTTTGAAGAAAGGAGTTTTCTTCTCTTTTGTCTTCGCTTTGTCTTTAGATTCGCCCATAACATTCACTTCCCTTCAACGACTATTTCGTCTCTTTGTGTAATGTGTGTGATTTGCAGAATCTACAGTATTTCTTTGTTTCCATGCGTTCCGGATGAGACTTCTTATCCTTTGTCATGTTGTAGTTACGATGCTTGCATTCTGTACATTCCAGTGTAATTCTTGTACGCACAACTTCCACCTCGCTTTTTATGTTCTAATTTTTAGTTGCATGACAGCTTGCGAGGCTGTCGTGAAAGCTTCACGCCTGAAACTTTCTTTGTTAAAAATAGGCATAAAAAAAAGACCTATACTTCCATTCGCTAGGTTAGTGTACCATACCGAAAGTATAAAGTCAAGAAATTAAATAATTTTTTACGAAAGCCTTCGGACTGTCCAGGTGCATCCGGAATCTGCTCTCATCCAGGCATATTCCCGGCACACAGGCTAAAATTTCAGCCGCAGAATGAAATCCGCGGCTGAAACTTTTTATTTATCTGTCACTTTTTCCAATGTGATATTCTACCTTCATACCACGCATGATAGTTCTTGATGCAATATCTACAAAGTTAAATCCAAATGCAATTGCAACGCAGGTTGCAAAAAGTGTGATCGTTTGTTCCAGGAGCATATGCATATTCCCGCTTACGCATGCGTACATTACATAGTACAGATTCGGTCCAGGAATCAGAGGGAATACAGACGCTGTCAGGAAAATTGTTGATGGTGCTTTATTTATCCGCGACATAATAAATGCATAGAATGCAACGAATGTCGCCGCAATTGTAGTTGCAAGGAAGTTACTTGGACGCGCCTCATAAACAAGTGCATAAATCAGCCATGTAAAAAATGCTCCGATTCCACAGTAAACCACCTGCATGCCCCGGATCTTAAACCACAGTGCAAATCCCACGCAGGCTGCGGTACAGGAAATCAGCTGTACGATCAGATTCGGGGTAAGGATAAATCCTTCCGCCTCTACACCGCCAAAAAGAATCATCGGTATCGCCGTACCAAATGCGATTCCGGAAGCACCAAGCATGGAATTCATGATATTGATCGTTCCGGAGATAAAGTCTTTCTGAAGCAGATCACGGATTCCGTTCGTCGTACTCAGTCCACTGATCAGGAGCATGACAATTCCGATCATGATCCGCTCCCCATGATCCGCAAATCCAAATTTAACAGATAACAGAATGATCATCTCTGCAATAAACGATAAGATCAGGTTATATGCCAGCAGGTTCTTCTCACGTTCGGCCAGCCAGTTCCCTGCTGCAACGATCACAATTGATACGATCACCGCAATGATCGCATCCCTTATATCACATCCAAAGAATACCGCGAATCCGGTACCACCTAAAATACCGGCCGCATAATGGGTGTACCACTTCTGTTCCGGTCTTCCCATCACCTCTTCAAACTGTCTTCTCATTTCTTTTGCATCCGGCTTTTCTTTACAGACTTTACGGCACAGATTATTCAGATAATCCAGTTTGTCAAAGTCACATTCCCCTATTTCTACCAGTCGGATCTGTGTAATAATCTGCCCTTCCGGTGTCTCTGCCGTAATCTGGATATTGCTTGGTATAACAAAAATATCATACTTTACAAATCCATAACTTCTGCAAATACGGTACAGACTGTCCTGCAGACGAAAGTTCTCCGCTCCACATCTAATCATAGCTTCCCCAATGTCCAGGATCCCCTGTACAATTCTCTCGTAATCGTATTTCACATTCATTTTCCTTTTCCCAAAACCTCTCTCTTTTGTTCTTCTTACAAAGCCAGTTGTTCCGCCCTCCCGAACACTTCAGCCATACGAAGTAATGATATCATGATGTATCAAAAAGTCAACTAAATTCGGAGAATTTCTTCTAATATGTTATTTTTCTCCAGCCTTTTTCAGTCCTTCTTCTTCCCGGAATGCTCCTGGTGTCATCCCATACATTTTCTTAAATATTCTTACAAAATAACTTGTATTATCTATTCCCACATCTGCGGCAACCCGAATAACCGTATCATTCGTCTTACACAATAATTCTTTTGCCCTCTCCAGCCTGTAATCGATCAAATATTTCACCGGAGTCGTCCCTATTCCACGCTTAAAGCATCGAAGGGCTTCACTTTTACTAATGTTCGCTTCCGCTGCCAGCCTTTCCAAAGAAATTCGTTCTTTATAATGGTTTTCTATAAACTGCATCATCTCTCTGAGCCGCGACTGTAAAAGGAGATTCTTATTCCGGGACTCTCTCTGTACAATATTCGGAACTTCTTCAAACAATTCATCCCATAATCTGCTGATCTTGTTCTGTATAATCAGTTCTTTTCTAAGCATTTCCTTTCCGGCATCTTTGTATATCTCATCCAGCAGACTTAATATACCACTATTTTTTTCTTTTTCCAAAATCACATATTCTTTACCATATGTAATTACAGGACTAACATATTTTTGATAAATTGCACTTTCCCGCGCAGCAAGCAGCTCTGGAGCGTGCAGGATATTTGGCATAAGCGCACCACCCGGTGTTTCAAAGCGGTGGATCACTCTGCTGTTTATAAAAATCCCCTCCCCCGCTTCAAGGATAATCTTTTCATTTCCAATCCTGCAGATTACTTTTCCAGATTCAACCCATGCCCATTCAATCTCATTATGCCAGTGCCATTCAACATAACCCTGACCAATTTCATCGATATCATCCAGATAATATTCAAAAGGAAACTCCGGCGTTCCGTGTTCACGTATTTCCCTCAGTGTTTCATCTGTTATTATCTCTGTTATTTGCATTTTCATTATACCTTTTGTGTTTTGAAGATATTGTACTATATTTATGCGATATTCGTCAAGACATCCACCCCTCCAATATGATATAGTGCTATTTTGAAAGGAGCTTTTAAGAAATGAAAAAAAACACAAATTGTATGCAGACCATCTACGCTTGTTTTATTGGTTACATCGTTCAGGCTATCGTAAATAATTTTGTTCCTCTTCTTTTTGTCACTTTCCAAAATAATTACTATATTTCACTAGAACGAATTACCTTTTTGATCACACTCAACTTTATCATTCAGCTGTTTGTCGATCTTCTATCCGCATTCTTCATCGACAGGATCGGATACCGCATTTCGATTTTAATTGCGCATATTCTTTCTGCGGCAGGACTGATATTACTCACCGTTCTTCCGGAAGTTTTTTCCTCCCCTTATACCGGACTTGTAATCGCAGTTATCATTTATGCGATCGGCGGTGGACTTCTCGAAGTACTGGTAAGCCCGATCATTGAAGCCTGCCCTACTGATAACAAAGAAAAAGCAATGAGTCTCCTGCATTCCTTTTACTGTTGGGGGCATGTGGGCGTTGTTCTGTTATCAACCGCATTTTTCTGGTTTTTCGGAATATCGCACTGGAAAATCCTCGCACTTATGTGGGCTGTCATCCCAATATTTAACACTTTCCTCTTCAGAAGTGCACCAATCTACTCCCTTCACGAAGAAGGTGAACAGGGACTTTCTCTCAGAGAATTGTGCACATCTAAAATCTTCTGGATGTTAATGCTTATGATGACCTGTGCCGGTGCCAGCGAACAGGCAGTCAGCCAATGGGCATCCACTTTTGCTGAGACAAGCCTGCACATTTCCAAAACACTCGGCGATCTTGCCGGTCCTCTTACCTTTGCAGCCTGTATGGGGGGGTCCCGGCTGCTTTACGGGAAATACGGAGACAGGATCCGGCTGGATCTGTTCATGAGAGGAAGCTGCATTCTTTGCATCCTTTCCTATTTATGTATTTCCATCCTTCCATTTCCTGCGCTGAACCTTTTGGGATGTGCGCTTTGCGGATTCTCCGTTGGAATTATGTGGCCGGGACTTTTCAGCACCGCATCCGTCTCTATTCCACGTGGCGGCACAACAATGTTTGCCCTCCTTGCACTTGCCGGAGATCTGGGATGTTCCGGTGGTCCGACGCTTGCAGGTCTAGTATCTTCCTACGCCGGCGGCAGTCTGAAAAGCGGGATTTTCGCAGCCATTACTTTTCCGGCCGTCCTGCTCCTTGGTCTAATAAAATCAAAAAAATCTGAATAAAAAATAACGGGTTCCTCTTTTCATTGAGTTACCCGTTATTTTTCTTTTTAGTTTATTGTTTTTTCAAATCGGTCCTCTTCCGGAGCCGTATCCTGTCCAAACCATTTCTTACTCAGTTTCGTAAGTGTTCCGTCTTCTTTCAATTCTTTTTACACATTCTTTACAGGCAGAATAAAAAGATGAGCACCTTTTACAGCACTCATCTTCCCCACTACTTCAACAATTTTTCTTCCCATTCTTTTTCTTTAAACCCGGTCAGTACAAATCCGTCCCCAACTACAAACGGTCTTTTCACCAACATACCATCTGTCGCCAGCAGCTTTATCTGCTCATCTTCCGTCATCGTCGGGAGCTTGTCTTTCAGCTGCATCTGCTTATAAAGCATCCCACTTGTATTAAAAAACTTTTTCAGCGGGACCCCACTCATCGCATGCCATTCCTTCAGCTCTTCATAGGTTGGATTTTCCTCCACGATTGCCCGTTCCTCAAATGCAATCTCATATGCCTTCAGCCATTTCAGCGCCTTCTGACAGGTACTGCATTTTCTGTATACCAATACTTTCATCTATCTGATCCACTCCTTTTTTATTCTCCAAAGTCCTGCTTGTACATCCCTTACAAGCTCTGTATTTCCATGTAACAATTCTTCATGATACCGTGTCAGACGTTGCCAGCTTTTCAGAATCTGCTGCTTCTGTAATGGATAAAAATTACTCAACACCGCATCCATCTCTTTGATCCCATACATCTCCAGCTGCTCCTGGAACTGCTTCTCATTTTTTTCATCTTCCCCAATATATTTGAGACAGAGAATCTTATTCCAGTCATACATATCAAAAAGCAGAACTTCATCCAATGGTACTTCCAGTGTCAGGAAGTTGCCGCCCATCGACTGATCCACATTATAGGCTTCACGGAATGCCCAGTACGGATACTCCGCACCATCCGGCTTCTTCACATATTTCTCCATCTCACGCACAAACCAGGAATAGGCTGTTGTGAAAATCTTTGCACTCTCCTGATATTTTTTCCGCACATACGCCTCTTTGGAAAAACACACGCCATTCCGCTCAATTGCTTCGATTACCGGGTCTGCCTGTGATGCATATAAGGTTATTGTATTACATTTTTCACCCATTCTCTTCGCACCTCCCAGATGTTTCCATAACATCCATCACTTCCGATCTGGATGTCATCATCAAAAAGCCTCTTCCAGCTCTCCCGGATCTCCCGTTTGATCTCCGGATAGAACTGCGACATATACGCCTGCGTGTCGCTGACTCCATAGGCTTCCAGAAGCTCTTTGTGCCGCTTTTCATCCGCCTTGTCTGCCGGAATATAGGAATAGTTGAGGATCATTCCCCATTTTGTGAAATTCACTCTGGTAATCAGGGATTCTTCGATCTCCAGTTCCAAGATCACTCTTCCTTTTTCCGGAAGCATCGTTGCATCCTGCCTGAAGGATACCCATACCGGAAATTCCACATCCGCCGGTTTATTCCCGTAGTCCGGTCCGTTCTTGACCAGCCATTCATAAGTATCCAGAACCAGCTCCGAATGTTCTTTGAGATCCTTTATGATATACTCTCGCTTTACCGTATATCGTCCGGTCTCCTGAAGAACTTTCCAGACATTTTCATGCTGCTTTGACCACACTGTAATCTTTGCCATTCCATCACCTCACTAATGGTAAAATATAAGTACTCCAAAGATAACTAACCGGCATCACCATACTTACATTTACTATAACACCGATTGGCATCTTTTGTCCTCTTTTCCCTTTATTCTCTCATTACTTCGTATCAAATCTGGTCACTGCCATGTGGATCAGATATGGAATAAGGATTACCGGAATCGCCAGATACGCCAGCACGCTATACGCCTTCTGGATCAGTGTCAGAAGTCCAAACTGTGCGATTCCAAAATCTACAACACAGCAGATAAATGCTGCCACAATTTCCTTTGTACCGATTTTTCTTTTCTCATCCGTTCCTGTCTCTTTTTTCATCTTATTAAGACCACTACAGATTCTCTTGACCATTGCAGCCACCATATTAACCGCCGTAGATACCGCTCCAAGAATGATCAAAATAGAAATCAGCGGCATCATAAATCCTTTTCCAACACCGCACTGCACCATAAAAAGTGTCGGGACGCTCGTCTCGCTCATCTCCGGCTTGGTACAAACAGTCATAATCCCAAGCACAACCATGATCATCATAAGTGCATTGATGATCCATCCGATTCCCATACTTTGCACCGCATCATCCGGCTTTTCAAAGCTCTTGGCATGCTGCACAAAAACAGCCACATTTGCCAGCTGGAATGTTCCGTAAATAAATGCTGAATAGAGTGCTTTCCCAAAGGATCCGCCATTTGCAGTCATCCGTGAAGCTGTATCTGCAATCTGCCCTGCACCTGCGATGATATTTGGAATATACACAATCAGAAGACCTGCGATAATGCAGACAGACAGGACAGAAGCCACCTTACGCACCAGGTCTGTTCCAAATACTGCCACAACGAAGATAAATATGCCGATAATCAACGTACACAGCAGATACGGAAGTCCGGTCAGGGTACTTAAGGTCGCTCCGCCTGTCGCAAATGCAACTGCGGGAGCCACGCACATCACACAAATATACAGTACTTCAAACAAATTGGAAAATACCGGCGCAAACTTCCCATAAAACGCATTGTTATAAGACCGGTAATCATATACCTCATGCTTTCTCGCAAACCGGAGGCAGTACGCGAAAAATACCGCATTATATCCCATGGCCAGAACCGGCATCAGAAGACACCAGATTCCATAACGCACATAATAACTGTAGATCTGCGCACCCGAGGCAAATCCACCTCCGAAATGTGTTGTAAACCAGACAAACGCTACCCCAAGAATCATAGAGGAAGTTGCGGATTTCTTATTCTTCATGGCTCTGATCCTTTCTGACTCTTTCTTTCAGTTTCTGCATTGCATCTTCCAGCATTTCCCGGGTTACCTTATATGGGTAATGTGCTACATCCGACATTTTCGGAATATGTCCCATACTTTCTTTCCATTCATCCTCTGTAATCTCAATTTCTTTCAAAGACACCGGAAGCCCTATCTCGCGATTCAGCTGATATATTTTCTCAAATTCTTCTTCCTGTCCATCTACAAGAAGTGCCAGAAGCACACCAAATCCAACTACTTCCCCGTGCAGATGCCGCTGCTCGATCACCGGATACTTCGTCAGAGCATAAAAAATTGCATGTGCAAGTCCACTGTTATAATCCGGTGTGAAATCTTTTGTAAGGAAAATGGATGCAATTCCGGTTGTCACAACGATCGCCAGAACCACCTGCTCTACATCATATGTACACAGTCCCTTTTTATGGTCTGCAAATGCCTTCGGTCCATATTCCAGAAGCGGATTCCTGCACATCAGACTGACTGCTACACCAAGTGAAGTGAAATGTTCCAGTCTTTCATCCCTTGATGAGATTGTTGCTTCATAGTATTTTGCATAGGTATCACCAATTCCTGCCCACATATACTGACTCGGTGCTTTTGCTATGATTTCTGTATCGATAAATGCATGCATGACCGGACGCACGAAGAAATTCGGTTTCAGAAATGTACCATCCTCGTTATACATGATCGACACCGATGTACATGCCGAACAGTTGGATGCGATTGTCGGGAAGCTGAACACCGGCTTATCATCTGTAATACACAGACATTTTACCGTATCCAGTGCTTTGCCCCCTCCTACTCCAAATACCATATCTGCTTTCTGATAAACCGACATCCGGCGAAGCTTTTCTACCGTCTGATAGGTACAGTCTTTCCCATAAAGTTCTTTTCCAATAATCTCCAGATTCGTCTGGTCGACCGCCGCTTTGATCTTATCAAAAGCCGCATCAAGTGCCCTTTTTCCGCCGATCACAAGTACCGTTTTTCCATAAGATTCACAGACCGGTCCGATTTTATCGTAAATTGCATCTCCGATGGAATAATTCGGGAGATGCACCTCGTAATTTTCTAATTTCATAGTCTTTCTCTTTTCCTGGTTTTATGTCTTTTTCCTAAAAAACAATCATTCAGCCGGAAATCCTGACAGAATATCCTGGTAGCTTCTCTTGCATATTTTCGTATCCAAAAAGCCGGTCCGAATCCTAAAATTCGCACCGACTCTGGTCTCTTTCATTAATTCTGATTAGATATCTAAAAGATCACTGTATACTTTCAGTGCTCCGTCTGTCTCATGGGCAAGTACACGTTTGGCAAGTACTTTTCCAAGCTGAACACCTTCCTGGTCGAAGCTGTTCACATTCCATACAAATCCCTGGAACATAACCTTATTCTCAAAATGTGCAAGAAGTGCACCGAGTGTCTCTGGTGTCAGTTCTTTACCGATGATAATACTTGACGGACGTCCACCTTCAAAATTCTTGTTGCGGTTCTCGTCTGATTTACCGCATGCAAATGCTACGATCTGTGCAGCTACGTTTGCGCAGAGCTTCTGCTGGCTTGTGCTGTCCTGGATCACAACATCGGTTCCGATCTGGCTGTTCTTGAAGCCGATGAACTGGAGCGGTATGATGTTGGTTCCCTGGTGGAGAAGCTGATAGAAGGAATGCTGTCCGTTTGTTCCTGGTTCTCCGAAGATCACCGGACCTGTCGGGTAATCTACCGGCTCGCCAAAGCGGTTAACTGATTTACCATTGGATTCCATATCCAGCTGCTGCAGATGTGCCGGGAAACGGCTCAGTGCCTGTGAATATGGGAGAACAGCTGTTGCCGGATATCCGAGTACATTACGCTCGTATACACCGATCATCGCATCCAGCATTGCCGGATTCTTCAATAAATCTTCATTCTTGGAAACTTCATCTACCTTTGCTGCTCCTGCAAGGAACTGTGCAAATACTTCCGGTCCGAATGCCAGCGAAAGTACGGCACCACCGACTGCTGAAGTAGATGAGTAACGTCCTCCGATATAATCATCCATGAAGAATGCTGCAAGATAATCATCGCTCTTTGCAAGTGGTGATGTCTCGCTTGTAACAGCGATCATATGCTTAGAAGCATCCAGACCTGCATTCTTCAGGGCATCTTTTACAAATGACTCATTGGTAAGAGTCTCAAGAGTTGTTCCTGACTTTGATACCAGAACAAAAATAGAATGTGCTACATCAATTGAATTCAGTACTGCTGCTGCATCATCCGGGTCAACATTGCTGATGAATTTGGCTTCCATCTTGAATGTGCCGTTCTTCTTAGCCCAGTTCTCAAGTGCAAGATACATTGCGCGAGGACCAAGGTCACTTCCACCGATACCGATCTGTACGACTGTTGTGAATTTCTCACCTGCTGCATTTGTAATCTCGCCGGCATGTACTTTATTGGCAAAATCTGCGATCCTCTGCTGCTGCTTAACATAGAATTCTCGCTTGTCTACTCCGTCAGCTTCTACTTTATCTCCAAGCTGTCCACGGGTGAGCTGATGAAGAACCAGTCTCTTTTCTCCTGTGTTGATCACTTCTCCATTGTAGAGTGCTGCGTACTTTTCTGTCAGCTGCGCTTCTTTTGCAAGCTTTGCAAGTGCTGCAAGTACTTTATCATCTACTGCTTTTGCAGCGTAATTGTAAGTAAGATCCTCTGTCATCGGAACGCTGTAATCCTTAACACGTTCTGCTCCGTTCTCACCGGACATCACTTCTGCAAGATTGACACGTTCTACTTCCGAAAGTTCTTTAAATGATGTAAGTGTATCCAAATTGTTCCAATTAATCATAGTGGATTCCTCCTTATTCCTTTTATGATAGCAAGATTGTATCAGCCCTTTTGATACGCACGGATCTTTTTCTCCGTTCCTTGTATCATATAATAATCCAAGAGAATTATACTATGATGTGGTTATGATTTCAAGCCTGACGGTCGGAAACCTTTGCTCGTCTTTACAATAATCTTGTCAAATACCATGAATAAGGACGGAAGGATCAGCACAACAACCACCATACTGATCAGTGCACCTCTCGCCATCAGAATACACAGCGAACTGATCATATCGATATTGGAATAAAGTCCGACACCGATCGTTGCAGCAAAGAAGCTGAGCGCACTGACGATGATCGACTGCGCAGAGAACTTATGTGCTGTTGTGATCGCGTCAAATTTGCCTGCGCCGCGGCTTCTCTCTCTCTGATATCTGGTGGTCATCAGGATCGCATAATCCACAGTCGCGCCAAGCTGGATCGTACCGATTACGATTGATGCCACAAACGGCAACTTTGTTCCAGTGTAAAACGGAATACCCATATTCACAAAGATCGCAAATTCGATCACACCGACCAGGATCACCGGAATAGTAACTGATTTGAACAGAAGCAGAATAATCACAAATACGATTCCAATAGACACTGCGCTTACGCGCTTAAAGTCCGTGTCTGTAATGTTAATCAGGTCTTTTGTAAGAGGTCCTTCTCCTACCAGCATTGCACCCTTATCATATTTATCCATGATCTTATCAATCTGCTCAATCTGTTTGTTTACTTTATCCGTTGCTACTTTGTAAGTAGAATTTACCATCAGCAGCTGGTACTTGTCATTTTTCAGCATACCGGTGACAGATTCCGGGAGCATATCTGCCGGAACACCGGAGCCGATCAGGTTATCCAGTCCAAGTACCCATTTAACACCATCTACTTTTTCAATCTCCTGTGACATCTTCTTGACATCAGAACCTGCAACCGAGCTGTCCACCAGGATCATATGTGTGGTATTCATATTGTAATCTTCTTTTAATTTCGTGTTCGCAATGACACTCGGAAGATCCTTTGGCAGCGATTCATCCAGATTGTAGTAAACACCTGTGTGATTGTTTCCGTAAATCGCCGGAAACAGAAGGATCACAAATGCTACTACATAAATCACGTAACGCTTTGTCACCTTATCCGAAATCCTTCCAATATCCGGAAGCAGCGGTTTGTGTTTTGTCTTCTCGATCAGCTTGTCACAGCACAGGATCATGGACGGAAGAACAGTTACACAGACCAGAACTCCGAAGATAACACCTTTTGCCATAACGATACCGATATCTTTTCCAAGAGTAAAGCTCATAAAGCAAAGTGCGATAAATCCGGCAACTGTCGTAACTGAACTTCCGATTACGGATGAAAAGGTCTGGGAAATCGCGTGTGCCATCGCCCGCTCTTTATCTCCGTTATAGCGCACCTGCTGCTCCTGATAACTGTGCATCAGGAAAATAGAATAGTCCATAGTGACACCGAGCTGAAGTACCGCTGCCAGTGCCTTCGTGATATAAGAAATCTCTCCAAAAAACACATTCGTTCCAAGATTATATACGATTGCGATTCCGATACTCAAAAGGAACAATACCGGAACAAAAATCGATTCCATCGTAATTGCCAGAACCAGTGCAGAAAGTGCGACTGCGATCAGTACATAAAGTGGTGTTTCCTTTTCGGCAAGCTCTTTGGTGTCCTCTACAATCGCAGACATTCCACTTAAAAAGCACTGCTCTCCGGTGATCTTACGGATCTCGGTAATTGCCTTCATGGTTTCATCGGATGAAGTTCCGTCTTTGAAAAATACCGCCATCATTGTTCCGTCTTCTGTGTTGTACTCATCATACAGCTTTGACGGAAGCACGCTCTGTGGAACCGAAATATCAGCCAGTGAATCATACCAGAGTACATTCTCTACTCCGTCTACCTTCTCTACCTTTTCTTTCAGCTTCACAATCTCTTTATCTTCCATGCCGTCTACCATCAGCATCGAAAATGCCCCGATCCCAAAATCATTCGTCATGATCTCTTGTCCCTGCATTGTCTCAATGTCTTCCGGAAGATAAGTCAGCACATCATAGTTGATCCTGGTGTTCACATACCCCCACACAGCCGGAATCAAAAGGATAATACTGAGTATCAGTATCGGTACTCTGAATTTAACAATCTTTTTGCCAACCTTTACCATACTTTATTCCTCTTTTCTTTTTATTCTTTCTCTCTTAATGACTGCCGGTCATTTATTTTACAAAACCAATATACAACAAAACTGACCATAAGTCAATTTGTTTATTGACTTATGGTCAGTTTTTTTAATAATATTGTTTAGACTGATAACCTTATGCGTAATCCTGCTCCATAATATAACAACGGGCAGACTCTGTCCCCCGAATCTGCCCGTTCATTTACGCTATTCATTTATGCATTTTCTGCCGCTTCTTCACGATTTTTGCAAACCACCTGTCCAGCCACATAGCAGACCGCTGCAACTGCCATACCATTGATCGAAGCAATTCCCCATGACACAAGATTTGCTACCACTGCACCTGCAATCACACCGATCACGGCAAACCAGTTCACAGTTTTGATTTCTACTTTATCACTGTCGTACTCCTTCTTATTTATGAAGTACGAGAGTACCAGGATAATCCCTACCGGCGGAAGGGTACAGTTCAGTACATTCAGCCAGTTACAGAAATTGTAATACAGCCATACAGAAAGAAGTGTTCCGATAATTCCTGAAATCAGAACCATCGGTTTCTTCTTCTGCCGGAAAATATTTGCCAGTCCAAGACCTGCTGAATACAGCGCATTGTCGTTGGTTGTCCAGATATTGAGTCCCAGAACCAGAATCGCCATATAGAACAGATTCAGACGGATCATAACCTCAAAGATATCATTTCCGCCAACGAAAATATAGGCAATCGCCCCAAAAAAGAACATCAGTGAATTCCCGATAAAGAATGCTACAACCGTTGCAATTGTACCTGATTTGGCATCCTTTGCAAATCTTGCAAAGTTCGGAGTTGCCGTTCCGCCTGATACGAAGGAACCGACTACCATACCCGCTCCACCGATCACGGTCACAGATCCACTGGATACTGCAAACTGGTCAACGATCGTTCCATTTCCCTGCCGAACTGCCATCACCATTGCTACCGTTCCAAGAATCGCAACGAGCGGAACTGCAATATAGCTTACCACCGTAAGGGAATCAATTCCGAAATATGCAGAAGCGGTCATACAGCCTCCTGCAACCAATACCAGAGCCCACATCGCAGCCTTACTTCCACCGAGAAGCTCTCCTGATACCGGGATTGCAAACATCGCAACACCTACACCGAACCATCCGATCTGAGTGAAGCTGATCATTGCAGAAGAAAGATAAGATCCTTTTTCTCCAAACGCTCTTTTTGCCAGAAGATCCATGCTAAGTCCGGTCTTTGCACCTACATATCCCAGAAGTCCTGTGTACACACCAAGGATCGCTCCTCCAAGGAGAAGGGACTTGATAAATCCCCAGAAATCAAGTCCTGCTGCCATCTGCTGCCCAACCCACATACTTGCCGAGAAAAATGTAAATCCCAGCATAATCATAAACATGGTCAGGAAACCTTTTCTGCCCTCTTTCGGGACTGCCTGGTCCGCATAGTCAATATCAACAGTTGTATCTTTCGTGTTTTTGCTCATTTTTTACCTCATTCCATTCTCTGTGATCAACAAGTTCATTCTTTTTATAGCATATATTTCTTCAAAGAATCGGTAAATTCGGTAATTCTCTGATCTGCCAGTTCTTTTAATGTAATATTTTTCATACTCTCGATATATCCCTGTTCCTGACGGTACAGCCACTTGGTGTCTGCCGGACGGATCTTCTCATAGTGGTTCTTCTCGATCCAGTCCTCATAACTGATCGGTGTCGGGTATCCAATCTTTTCATCAAGCAGTTTTTTAAAATCGATCTTATCTGCTCTCTCTTTGATTCCTTCCCAGAATTCCAGAACTTCCTCTACATGCTCATGAATCTCATAGCGTCTTGCCCCGCCATCGTAGATGATACATTTTTCAAAAAGCGGACTGCACATGGAAAGTGTCTCTCTTCTGAACTCCGGCGCGATGATTCCGTCCTTCCAGTAGAAGTCCACATCCGGAAGGTTGATTCCTGACACACCTTTATCCTGATAAGTACTGAAAATTCCTTCATAATACACGGTAATGAACCCTTCAAATTCCGGCCAGAACTCACGGATCTCTCTGGTAAGATTCTCAAGAATCTCAATTCCCTTTGTTCCACCAATTGTGAAAATGATAATATTGCGAAGCTTTGCTCCGTTCTTCCTGTAAAAATCTGTCACATAGCGCAGGCAGTGGATCAGAGTCTCCCCACTTGCAATGATATCTCCGATCATCAGTGTGCTGTCCGGAACCATGGTAAGCTTACTATATTTGATTTCAAGCCCTGCAATCTCTTCATCCGCAAATACACGCTCACTGGATAAGAAACTGATATCGTGTACACGGATGTGCTCTCTGTAGCAGCTTTCCTCCAACGGATAGTTCAACGCTCCTCTCAAGATAGAAAGAATATTTGCAGTTGTCACTTTCTTCTGTTCCTTAAAATAGTAAAGCATCTGAGATGTAGAAGGAATCAGGCAGTCATATACCTCATATCCGACGATCTCCGGTGTATTCAGAAGCTTTCTTGTCTCTGCTTCCGATACAACATAATATTCATTTACATAGTTTCCACCGGCCAGTTTATAACAAGCTACACCCTGTTCATTAAATTCCGGCACCAGCTTAACCTGATTCCAATTTTTCATCTGTGATTTTCCCCTTTTCTGTAAGTCCATTTTTCATTGACAATAAACATTCTACAAAATGGTATGATGAAAGTGGGGGAATGTCAAGTGGAAAATGAGTAGTGAAAAATAAGCAGATGTAAAAAATACCCTTTTTGCATCAAAGAGCACTCTCTTTTTATAACAATCCCGACAAATCCACTTCATATTTATATTCTTTTGGTTCTTTATTCACCTGGTAAAACATTGCCAGATACCACGGAAGATATTCCATTCCTTCTTCTTCCTCTACATTTCCGGAACAGAATATGATTTTTCTTCCAAACTCCCAGTTTTCTACTGCCGACACTTTTGATAATGCAAAATGTTTTTTGTAATCTTTTCCGGATTTTATTTCCAGCAAATCTACTTCCATTCCGTTTTGAATCACAAAATCTAATTCTCCATATTTTTTCGATTCAAAATAATTCAAACTAAAACCGTTGCTTTTAATAATCTGTGCAAATACATTTTCCAAAATGCTTCCCATGTTCACTTCCATATTACCATTCAACAGCGCAAATTGAATATTTTCCATACATGCTGCACACAGAAGCCCTGTATCTCCCATAAATAGTTTAAACAGATTTCTTTTTTCATTCAGACGCAATGGCGGCTGAGGTTCTTCAATATTGTAAGAAGGAAGTGCAACTCCTGCATCACTCAGCCATAAAAATGCATTTTCATAACGGTTCATCCTTCCTTTATCATCTATTTTATTTAAAATAAATCTCCGATTTTTGCTGTTAAGCTGTGCCGGAATACTGTCAAAAATTGCCCTGATTTTAATTTTGTCTGACCCTTCTGCATATTTTCCAATATCCAGACGATACAATTCTAAAATCTCTCTCTGAAGTGCAACGACTTTTCCTATATCATGCGTATTCACATAAATCTGGACAACTGCAGGCATTCCTCCGACAACAATATACGTGTAAAATAATTTCAACATAGTCTGATGAACCACTTCCGGGACCTCACTGTGTTCAGAATAACATGTTTTCAATAATTCAATTGTAGAGTCCTGAACTCCATTTGCTCTTATATATTCCTCAAAATCCATCGGATACATATAGCAGATTTCTTCATAGCCAACTGCATAAGATGGTACTTCTTTGTATCGTACTCCTAAAAGCGATCCTGATTCAATATAATCAAATCTTCCATCCTCAACCAGAAACTTAATTGCACATCTGGCATTTGGACATTCCTGAATCTCATCTAAAAAAATCAAAGTTTTTCCAGGTACAAATTCCTGCATTTTAAACGCAGTCAGATTCGTAATGATTGTATCTGCATCCAAATTACCATCAAATATTTTCCCCGCCTCTTTATCTAAGATAAAATTAACTTCAACATAATGCTCATAATTTTTCTTTGCAAATTCTCTTATAATGGTAGTTTTCCCTATCTGTCTGGCTCCAATAATGCACAGTGCTTTTTTATCTGATGTCCGCTTCCACTCATCTAATTTTCTGTATATCTTTCTTTCCAGCATGCTTTTGCACCTCCATTATTAGTATTGTAACATTTTTCCATCTATATTCACACCTGTTTGCCACTTTTTTCTTTGTTTTTTGTATTAGATTTGTAACATTTTTCCAAAAATTGAAAAGTCGCCAACATTTCTGCTGACGACTTTTCGAAGAGCTCGATGTGCTCAATTTTACTATTTCCCTGATTTTTTATCTCACCTGATCAATATAAAATTTAAATTTATCTGTTCGATAATAGCATTTAAAATTCTCGATCGGAATTTCTCTTCCATTCACAATACCATATGTAATACAACGGAACAGAATAATAGGTGTCCCTTCCTCGATATCCAGATACTCAGCAATTTCGTCCTGCGCACCAATCGCTTCAATCGTTCTTCTGGCCTTCGTTATCTTAACACCATAAACTTCTGTTATAATCCGATAAAGAGATTCCTCTTTCAAATCATACTTTGATAATCCCGGAAAAATCTTCTCTGGCACAAAAGTCAGTGTATAGTTTAAAGGTTCCTTATCTGCATATAAGATTCTTCCTATCATATAAACATTATCACTGCTTGTAATCTCAAGTGCTTTTGCTCTCTTTACATTTGCATTGACCAACTCTGAAACAACAACTTTTTTACTTGGTATCATCCCCAGTTTTAATACATCCTCTGTACAACTCGTAATTGAAAAAAGATTGTTACTTCCTTCATCCGTCTTTACATAGGTTCCTTTTCCCTGGACTTTGTACAAATATCCTTCTGTGACCAATTCATCAATCGCTTTCCGGATCGTAATTCTGCTGACCTGATAAGTCTCCATCAATTCTCTTTCGCTCGGAATCGGCTCCTTTGAATCGTAAACTTCATTATCAATATTCTCTACGATTGCCTTCTTCACAAGATAATATTTAGGTAACTTTTCGTCGAACATCTCCTTCACCCCATCTCACCTTTTTTGATCACAGAATATTCCAAGTGTTAACACATAGCTTTAAATTCCCTGATCTTTTCTTTCATTGCAGGAATATTTTCATGAAGTTTTAGAATTGTACTGCCAACGAACGCTGCATCCCCGCCTGCCTCTCTTACTAGTCTTACATCTTCTGGTGCATGAACGCCTACCCCACAATAAATAGGTCTTTCAATTCCACAGCTTCTTAAATACTCTACACAATCTTTTAATGTAGGATATTCCTCATTTTTTTGCTGTGTATCATACGGCTTCGCCTGTAAATATACAAATCCATTTGATTGTTTTGCCATTTCCACTTCTTCTTTCGGTAAATGGAACTGTACATAACAAGATACCTGAAGCCCCGCTGCAATTATCTTATTTTTAATAATATCATCTTTTAAGCCAACAAGCAAAATATCTTTTAAATTATTTGTCAGGCAGAACTCAATAAATCTGTCTACACCAATCTCTTCAACTGTATTTTCATATGCCAGAACCAGAATCTTCACATCTGGAAGTCTCTTCTGAATGGCAACAATTGAATCCATATATTTTTCATAATCATCGCAAGCCTCCAGTGCTTTTTTCATTCTTCCTGCAATATAATCACTCTCCAGGTATGGATTTCTGGATGGAAAATCCACTTCCATCATTCTGCATCCTGCATCTGCATATTCTACTGCCATATTATAACTTGCTTCAATTGTAGGATATCCATTTGATAAATAACAAATAATCTCCATTTTTATTCTCCTCTGTACACCTTGATAAATAATTCTTTAAATTCGTCAATTTCCGGAATAACCGGATTTGTTTTTGTGCATCCATCAGCTTTTGCAAGCGGAGCCATCTCATCCAGTTTTGCCATATATTTTTCTTCATCCGGAATGATCTCTTTAAAGCATTTTGGAATATTTAACTTTTCATTTAACGCTTCTACTGCTTCATGAAGATTTTCTGCTCCGATTCTCTTTGCAAATTTTGCATAAACTTCTTTCGCAGTTTCATTCTGCTCATTATATCTGATGATGTACGGCAAAATAATGGCGTCTGCCAGACCATGTGATACATGGAAAATACCACCGATTGTATGCGCCATAGAATGTACAATTCCAAGCGATACATTGGTAAATGCAATTCCAGCTACCATAGATGCCTGTACCATAGTCTCTCTTGCTTTTATATCATTGCCATTCTCATATGCAGTCGGTAAAGTTTCCATAATATCCTGGGCTGCCTGGCTTGCAAGAATATCTGACAGATAATTTGCACGGTTTGAAGCAAGTGCTTCCAGTGCATGGGTAAGCGCATCCATTCCTGTCTCTGCGGTAATCTTAGCCGGCATAGACATTGTTACTTCCGGATCACAGATTGCGATATCCGGCATCATTTCCATATTTCCAACACCATGCTTTAATCCTTTTTCATTATCTGAAATTACGATAGAACGTGAAACTTCACTTGCTGTTCCACTTGTTGAAGGAATACAACACATTCTTGCTTTACCACGTAATTTTGGAAATTCATTCGGCGGAAGAATATCTTCCATCTGAGTCAGTTCCGGATGTTCATAAAAGATCCACATTGCTTTTGCAGCATCCATTGCTGATCCACCGCCAAGTCCGACAATCAGATCTGGTTCAAATTCCAGCATTTCATTTCTTCCTCTGAGTACAGTTTCAAAAGACGGATCTGGTTCTACGCCTCTGATAACCATTGTTTCAGCACCGGTTTCTTTAAAATATCCTTCTACCTTTGCCAGCATTCCACTCTTTTCCATGCTATGTCCGCCAATAACAATACTGACTTTTTTTGCTTTAATTGTCTTAATATATGCAAGACTTCCTTCTCCAAACATCAATTCTGATCCTGCAAGTTTCATTGGTCGCATCATTTTTATCTTCCTGCCTTTCTCTATTTCAATCCGTCTAATACTTTCTTAACCAGTTCATAAGAGATTGGATTTGTTAAAATTCCTCCCTCTTTCAAGCTGGAACCGATAATCGCACCATCTGCTGTCTGAAGCTGATCATGAATATTTTCTGCATTTACACCACTTCCTGCAAACACCGGAAGATTTACAACATTTTTCACTCTCTTAATCAGATCCAGTGGTGTCTCTTCTCCAACCTGTGTACCTGTAACAATAATTCCGTCTGCTCCGTTTGATGCAGCATCTTTTGCTGACTGCTCAATCGTAATATGTTCTCTTAACATATGCGCATGTTTTACCTGCACATCGGCAAGAATTTTAACATTTTCCTGTCCCATCATCTTGCGATATTCCATACATTTCTTTGCACATGGCTGAATAATTCCATCTGTAAACAATACTGTATCCACAAATACTGGAACTCTGATAAAGGATGCTCCTACCATTGCAGCAATCGCAATATCTGCTTCACAGTCATTAAACGCTGCGTCAAGTCCTACTGGAATCTGAACTGCCTGTTTCACAGCATATGCTGCAGCTGTAAGCGCCGCTACCTGTGCTTTATTTAAAAAAGCGGAAAAAGGTGTATCCCCCATATTTTCTACAATAACAGCATCTACCCCTGCTTTTTCAAGCGTAACTGCATCCTGAACTGCACGATCAATAATTCGCTGATAATCTCCATCAAATCCTGCTGTCGTCGGAAGAGGAAGACAATGTACCATTCCGATTACTGTCTGTGAATTTAAGGTAAGTATTTCTTTACTCATTTTTACCATCCTCTCTTTTTATATGATAATTATAAATTCCTTCCAATGCTGTTCTGCAAAGCAGATCCTCTGCATCCACCCGATCCTGTCCTTTTAAAGTTTTCTTCAAATTTTCAAGCACTGTAACAACTGTTAAAATACAGGTCTTAACTCCCATCAAACGTCCCAGCGTCAAAATACAGGAGGATTCCATGTCAATTCCTGTTACTCCAAGTTTCTTAACCTCTTCAAATGTCTTTGACATATCCCGTCCACATTCCAGAGAAAACTTGGAATCATGCATGCAACTGTAGAAACCATCCATCGTACAGTTCAATCCATTCAGATAACGTTTTCCCATCTGCTGAACTGTTTCATTCATCACATTAACAAGCTCAACATCTGCGACTGCAGGATAACTCAAATCTACATAACTCTGACTGGTTCCTTCTCGCCTCATTGCGGCAATCGGAATCATAAAATGTCCCAGCATATCATCCTGCATAGACATTACTGTCCCCATTCTTACAGCGACCTGCATTCCAGACTCATACATCTCTTCCATCGCAATCGCTGCGGACGGTGCCCCGATTCCCGTCGACGTTACTGTAATCTCTACTCCTTTATAGGTTCCTGTATATGTATTGAACTCTCTCATGAATGCAACTTTTTTGGGGTTATCCAAATACTTTTTTACAACTTCTACTCTCCATGGATCTCCCGAAAAAAGTACATATTTCGCAACCGTTTCTTCGCTTGCTCCCATATATAATGTACTCATCTGCATTTCCCCTTTCAGCGTAATGTTTCAAATTTCTGTAATAATTCCTGTTCTGTTGGCGCATTTGTACAGCACCCTTCTGCCTGTAAAACAAAGTAAGATAATACACTTCCAAGCCTACAGCAGTCTGCCGGAGAATATCCATGTAAATATCCATAAACAAATCCTGCCATGTAAGCATCTCCCGATCCAGTTGCATCTATTACCTGTTCCACTTGACAAATTCCAATCTCTTCTTTCCGTATTTTTCCGTCTTCCCGCACATAACAAATGCTTCCGTCTTTTCCCAGAGTTGTCACAATAATATCTGCTTTTCCAATTTTAAACAGCTCTGTAATCGTATTTAGTCCGAAAAGCTTTTCAATAATTTCACATTCTACTTCATTTGTGAAAATGATTTTGCTTTCTGTTAACAACTGTTTCAAAAATGGTTCTGGAAATGCATCAAAATCATCTTTCATTCCAAAAACTACCGGTACATGATGCTTTTTACATTTTGCAAAAAACTCTTCATTGTCTGGTCTTGATGCAACGGTTATCACTCCCAGCTTTGCCGTTTCAAACAAGCTGTCTTTCATTTTCTGTGCATATCTTCCATCCATTGCTCCAGGATAAAATATGGTAATATGATCGTTATTATTATCCTGTAACAAATAACATACACTAGTTGCTTCCTCTGCTATTTGTGTAATCCCATCCTGTGGTACATTTCCTTCTTCCAGAAACTTTTTAAAACCATTACTTTCATAATCTCCGCCTACTCTTAAAACTGGCATTGCCTTCATTCCAAGCCGGCAAAGTGCATAGGCAATATTTACAGAACAGCCTCCGTAAAAAATTTTTGAATTGGATTTATTTGTAACCAGTGATGTAAATCCCACTTTGGCAGGTGTTGCTATTTTTATAATGTGATCCATACTTACATAGCCGCTTGTCAAAACATCTACTTTCATTATCCGTGCCTCCTACAACTGTCCCTCTTCCAGCATCTTGCTGAATGTATTCATATCGATGACTTTTCCCAGATACTTATCAATATCTGTCAGATGAACTTCATTAACTGTTTCTGAATTCGTTGCCACACATTCCCGGATAACATATGGGTTGTAATTCAGATAAAATGCATCTGTCACCGTTGCCCGAATGCAGCAGTTTGTTTTCGTTCCAACAACGACTACATTTTCCACTTCATTTTCCCGCAATACCAGATCCAGGTCTGTGCCGAAGAATCCACTGTACCTTCTCTTTCGGATGACATAATCTTTCTTTTCATCAACTTCCAACATTGGATCAATTTCAATTCCAAAAGTCCCTTCTATACAATTTGGTCTCATGGACTGTGCTTTTTTATCTACTTTATCTTTTCTGTTACAGTGCTGTAAAAAAACAATCAGCAGTTCATGTTTCCGGCTTTCATCCAGAACCTTTTTAATCCGTGGAAGAATCTTTTGATTCTCAGGATAAAATACCAGACCTTCCGGATCCGTAAAATCGCGAACCATGTCCACAATAATCAATGCTGTCTTTGCCATTTTCCTCCCCCTTAGTCGAACTTGTATCCTCTTACCTTAACATCCTTAAATTTCATAAATGAAACAACTGCAAGCACCGCTACCATGATGATATATGGAATTGTATCAAACATTCCTGCTGCCGGTCCTGCATATACACTTAAATTGACTGCAAGTGATCTTGCAACACCGAATAAGATTGCATAGAGTGAAGACTGTACCGGTTTCCCCTGTCCACAATAAATTGCTGCAATTGCGATAAAGCCTCGTCCTGCTGTCATATCACTTGTAAACATTGCCATTCTCTCCATTGATAAATTGATTCCGGCTAATGCACAGCAAAATGCTCCAATCAGAACAGCAATATATTTGTATTTCTGTGTTTTCAGTCCAAGACTGATCGCTGAATCTTCATTTTCACCAACAACTCTGACATAGATTCCAAATTTTGTTTTGTACATCAGAATAGCTGCTGCCGCAATTCCAATAAATGCCAGATATGTAATGACCGGATGACCACTTACGATTCCACCAATCAGCGGAATACTCTTGATGCCCGGTATATTGATCTTAAAATCTGCAACTCCTACATCTTGAAGACTGATATTAGCAAGCTCCATAACTTTCAGTACAAATTTTGCAATCGCTGGAACAATCAAGTTAATTCCAAGACCGATAACAATAACATTACCATTACAAGTAATTCCTAAGAATGAAAATACAAGTCCCCACAATAAAGTCGTTACGATTGCGGCAATCACTGCCAGAGCCACACTTCCTGTCAGATACTCGACTAACACTGAAATAAATGCTCCATTCAGCATCATTCCTTCCAGTGCGATATTCAATACATTTGCTTTATATGCAAATATTCCACCGATCACGCATAGAATAATAGGAGCACTATGGTATACTGTGTCATACAAAATACTATTTAATAATTCCATTATGCATCCTCCTTTTTCGCCTTTTTAAAACGACCAAATACGCTTGTTTTATCACCAATAAACTTAACTGCCAGGAACAGAATGATCATTCCCTGAATAATTGCAACGATTTCTTTCGGAACTGCAGTATACATATTGATGCTGTCACTACCGGTTTTTAATGCAGCATAAAAGATTGCCGCGATCAAAATTCCAATTGGCGAATGTCCACCGAGCAGAGCAATCAACATACCATCCCATCCAAGGCCAGGATTTGCAGAAAATGTCAGCGTATATTTAAACTGATCACTTAACATCCATCCTGCTCCTGCTATACCGGAAAGTGCGCCACTGATCAGCATCATGATAATGATTTTCTTGCCGACATTCATACCTGTTGCTTCTGCGAATTCCGGATTTTTTCCGATTGCTGTAATTTCATATCCCAGTTTTGATTTTTTCATAACAAAATACATAATCACCAGAATAATCATTGCAATTACAAAAAACATAGTCATTCTTGATGCTCCGAATCTTTTGAACATTACATCCTCTTTAATCGTTGGTGTAGCCACATACCCTGCACTCTTATCTTTGAATACACCGGTGGTTAAAAATTCCAAAGTCTTTGAAACTGCATAGTTTAACATCAAAGTTACAACCATCTCATTTACATTACATTTTGCTTTCAAAATTGCCGGAATCAATGCAAATAACATTCCACAAATAATTGCAACTAAAAAGCAAATCAGTTTACTTATAAATGGATTGGAAATGTTAAGATATGCTCCAGTGATTCCTGCAAAGAATCCTCCCAAAAGCATTTGTCCTTCTACACCCATGTTGTACAGATTAGCTTTGAATGTAATTGCAATCGCAAGTCCTGTCAAAATAAGCGGCGATGCATAATGCAGCGTATTCATAAAGCCTTTTTCTGTCAAAAGTGATTTCCTGATCAATACCCCGTAAGTTTCCAGTGGACTTTCTCCGATCGCTGCAATAACAATTGCTCCAAATGCAAATGCAAGAATTACCGGAAGTACAGAATTGACGATTCCTTTTATAATACTATCTTTCTTTTTCATGATCCTGTTCCTCCTTTCCAATTCCAGCCATCAAAAGTCCCATGGCAGCCATAGACACTTCTTTCGGTGATACTTCACCTGAAATCTTACCTTTATACATAACAATTACCCGATCAGATAAACTCATAATTTCTGACAGCTCACTTGAAATAAGGATAACAGTATTTCCTGCATCCCTGAATTTCAGAATCTGTTTATGTATGAATTCAATAGATCCGATATCAACGCCTCGCGTTGGCTGGCAGGCAATCAGAAGTTTGGGATTTGCAGAAAGCTCTCTTGCAATGATAACTTTCTGTGCATTTCCTCCTGACAAATTGCCTATATTGCCATTCACATCACCAAGACGGATATCAAATTCTTTAATATATTTATCTCTTTTGGCATTGATTATTTTCTTATTAAAAAGTCCGTGTTTACAAACATCTTTTTCTCCGTGATATCCTGCTATACAGTTATCGGAAACCGTCATTTCCCGGCACAATCCCTGTGCATATCTGTCCTCAGGAATAATTCCAATTCCTGCTTTTCTTAATTTTTCCGGCCACCAGTTTGTAATATCTTTACCGTCAAAAAATACTGTTCCTCTCGTCGATTCCATCAAACCAGTCATAAGCTTTACAAGCTCTGACTGTCCGTTTCCTTCAACACCGGCTATTCCAAGGATCTCACCTTTATGCACTTCAAATGACATATCTGATACAACTTCTTTTCCATAGTCATTCACAGTCGTAAGATTTTCTGCTTTGTACATAATCTCTGATTCAACTTGTTGTTTTCGTTCATTATTTACAGTAAGAACAACATCTCTTCCGACCATCATCTGTGCCAGTTCTCGTTCACTTGTGTCCTTCTTTAATACATTTCCAACAACTTTTCCCTGTTTTATTACAGTAATACTGTCTGCCAGTTCCATTACTTCCCTTAATTTGTGTGTAATAACAATGATTGTTTTTCCTTGCTCTTTTAGATTTTTGAGCGTTGCAATCAATTCATCAACTTCCTGTGGTGTAAGTACGGCTGTCGGCTCATCCAGAATCAATATGTCTACATTTCTGTATAACATCTTCAGAATTTCTACTCTCTGACGTCCACCGACAGATATATCTTCAATCTTATCTGTTGCATTTAATTCCAGATGATTTTCCTGAATCAGTTTCTCAACTCTTTTAATTTCCTCTTTCTGATCGATAAACGGAGTTTTCATTCCGCCTTTTTTCTGTGTAATTTCCGCACCCAACAGTATATTTTCATATACGGTAAGAGACGGCACCAGCTTAAAATGCTGGTGCACCATCCCTATCCCGTTTGCAATCGCATCAACCGGGCTGTTCAGTGTAACTTCTTTCCCCCGGATCAGGATTTTTCCGCTTGTTGGCTGCAGCAATCCGTAGAGCATATTCATCATTGTAGATTTTCCTGCACCGTTTTCACCTACAATACATTTAATCTCCTGTTCTTTTACATCCAGATTAATATGATCATTTGCGACAAAATCGTTAAACTTTTTGGTCAGATCAACCGTCTGTATCATGCTGTTCATATTGCTGCTTCCTTTCTGTCAAAACAACTATTTTACTGTAACATTCGGGCATTTAGAAGCATCGAATTCTTCTCCACTCTGCGCATCCGTTACTACAATTGTTCCATCTGAAATCTTGTCTTCTATATCTTTGATTTCAGTTTTGATTTCTTCCCATTTGTCTTTTCCGCTATCCTGTATATGTTTGCTGATTTCTGAAAGATCTGTAATAGAAGCTGCGCCTGATGCTAATGAATATGTCTGTGCACGATCCATCTTATCAATCTTTCCATTTACTGCTTCTTTTACAATGTCATATACAGGTACTTCTGTATTTTTAATAACACTTGTCAGAACATATCCTGGCTGCTGATCATCTTTGTTAGCATCTACCTGAATTGCAAGCTTTCCTTCTTCTTTTGCCTTTGATGCAACACCATCACCTACAGAACCAGCTACTGAGAATACAATATTTGCTCCCTGATTATAATATGTTCCTGCTACTGTACTTCCTGTTGCAGAATCAGCAAATCCTGCATCATATTTTGCATAGTAATCATAATTTACACCCAGCTTTTCAGCTTCATAGTTGATACCTTCGATATATCCATAAGAGAATACCGTGATACCATTTGAATTAGTTCCTCCGATAAATCCTACGGATCGTCCGCCATTATCTGCAGGTGTGAAATTATAACCATCTGTACCAAATAAAGTTTCTGCATTTTCATTTACCAATGTAGTAAGTGCACCTGCTACGAAAGATGCCTGATGTACATCAAACAATACACTGATTACGTTATCATGGATTGTCTTTCCATCTTTATCCTGGTTTGGATTATCATTTACACATACAAATGTTGTATCTGGATACATCTCTGCAATTGGCTGTGCTCCACCTGTTCCCTGAATCAACGCTTCAAAATCATATTCCAGATTGAAAATTACATTGTATCCATCATCAGCCAGTGATTCCAGCGCCTGTGGTACACCTGTTGTAGGCTCGACAACCTTATATTCAATTCCAAATTCATCGGCAGCTTTTTTTGCTCCTTCCACAGCAGACTGATTATATCCATTATCATTCTGTCCGGCAGCCGAACAAATAATTGCAACCTTTACATCGCTTCCTTCCTTTTTTTCCGCTTTTTTCTCAGATTTTCCTCCACATGCTGTCAGGCTTCCTGCTACCATTGTCATTGCAAGTAAGCATCCCAATGCCTGTACTACTCTTTTTTTCATTTTTCTTCCTCCTTTGTTATGATGTCATGTCGTCATGACCAGTTCCTTTTTCTATAATATACAACCTTGCCTATGAAATGTAAATACTATTATTTATTTTTGTTGTATTTAGCAATTTTCCCTTTATTTTTTTGTGCATTTATCACAAAGTCTCTTGTATTATATTCAGCAAAAGGTTTTCTACATTTTCTACTAATAACTATTTCCTGACACAAAAAAAGAACGCCCCTGTTTCCAAGAACATTCTTTTCTCTTCTCTATTTACATCACCATCTGGAACACCAGTACCATCAACGGCATCGTCACAATCGCTCCAAGTGTAGTCAGCACACTGATCGCACTGGCATATCTGGAATCATTGTCATATACCTGACACATTTGTGTAACAGTTGAAGCAACCGGCGAAATTACCGCCATAAATACGATCAAAAGGATTTCTTCTCCTTCTTTATTCCATCCCACAAGACCACTTACCTTCAGGATAAGCAACGCAATAAGCGGAATCACGATCAGTCGCATAAACGAAATAAAATATGCTTTCTTATTCGTCAATACTTTCTTTAAATCCATTCCACCGATCAGCATCCCAATTACAAACATACTTGCCGGTCCAATCATTGCTCCGACTGAACTAAGCGTTCCTGTAATGATTTCCGGCAGACGTATTTTTGCAAAAAACAAAGTAATCGCAATGATAATCGTAATGATATTGATATTAAAGAATATTTTCTTCAGATTAAATCCTTTTTCATGACTAAGTACTTTTTTACAGTGTGTCCAGAAAAAGATAGTCTGAAGTCCCATAAATACACACGCATAAAATACCCATTTATCTCCAAGCATAAATGCCACAAGTGGTACGATCAGATTCCCTGAATTGGAATAATAAATGGACATCGTTTCTACTTCATTCAGTTTGAGAACTTTCCCGATCAGATTCACAACCGGAAGTAAAATAAAAAGGAGCAATAACGATGCGATACAGGCAAGCTCAAGTCCACTCACTTTTTCCGGTGTGTAATCCACCTGAAACGCATTCAAAATCACACACGGTACGATCAGATACAGTACCAGTGTTGACAGTACCTTACTGTCTTCATCTTTCAGCAATCCCATTTTGACTACCACATATCCCATAAAAATCATAATAAACAGTTTTGCAATCTGTTCCATCAAAAGTATACTTAGTTCCATTTTTATCCTCTTTTCCTTTTAACACAAGAGAAGCGGATTGTCCGACACAACCCGCTTCTTATTATTTCATTTCTTTTTCTGTCGGTTCATTTTTGTCTGTCAGATATTTCCATCTTTTAAACAATACCAAATCCCCTGTTTTCTGTCAAGAAATCCCTTAAGCCATAAACCTCTTTATCCTTCTATACTATACCTGTTCCAAAAGCCTTCTGCACTTCTGATTCATCGCCCCCAGTTCCAGTACAACCGGAAACAGATCCTCTTTACTCATTCCATAGCTGATCATGCAGAGTGCCTTGTAGAAAAATTCGTTCACTTCTGCATCCATTTTCCCCATAACGACCGCCGGGTAAATAATGGCTGCCATCTCGCGGATTCCGAAAAGGATCGCGGTCTCCACGCCACGCACGTCTGCTTCATGCTTCCAGATATTGCTCACATCATATTCGGAGGTATTGCCACACGGTGCTGCACAGACTGCGCAATCCGGTGCGACGGTATTTTTCTCTTCTCTTACTTTTTCAATCATCGCTTTTAAAGCTGCTACACCAATGTTACTGTTCGTGATTGTATGCACAAGACCTTCAATGATGATCTCATCTGTATTTTCTGTCTTCGTATTATTACCACAGGATCTGACAAGACCGATCAGGGCACCGGTCAGTTCATCCTGGAGTGCTAAAATCTCCTGTCCCTGCAAAATCGTCGCTGTATTACTCATATTTTCATTCCTCATACCTTCTTTTTTTGTATGGATAAGTATACGGTTTCTGGATTTTCATTTCTGTTGTAATAACAACATTATTCCGATTTATCTGTTCCAATCAGGACTTTCTTTCCATAAAACGCGAAACCATAATGCCAGACCTTTGATTTTGGGATACCATCAAATAATAATCCCATTCAGATGATCGCACTCATGCTGAATAATCTGCGCCGTCCATCCGCTGTATTTCTGTCTCTGCCGTTTAAAATTGATATCTTCATATTCTACTTCGATTTCTTGATAGCGCACACATTTTCTTACACCATCCAGAGACAGGCATCCTTCTTCTGTCTCATACTTTCCGTTTCTTTTTACAATCTTCGGATTGAACATCGCAACATTCATAAATCCCATATTGACTGCAATGATTGCTTTATTTACCCCGATCATATTTGCAGCCATTCCCACACAGCCATCCTCATGTGCTTTTAGGGTATCCAATAAATCTATCGCAGTCTGCCGGTCTGCTTCCGTTGCTTTTTCTGCCCTCTGACGCAGAAAAAAGAGATCTCTCATAATTGGTTTTACCATTTTATTCTTCCCCTTTCCATAGTACTTTCCAGTATACACGATTTACCCTGTCCTGGATACTTTCTTTCTATATTTTGATATGATAAAATAATCCCATACAATTCGCGGGAAAACTTTTCCCTATCACCAATTTTCAAGCCAAACAGGAGTGTACTATCTATGGATAAAATCAAAATCATAAAAAAGAACGATGAATATTCTTCCGAATATCAGATTGGAGATACTTTTGAAATTGAAGGCACCTGGTACGGTGGTGTCCATATTATCGGAAAGACCGGCGCACCGGTTTCTCTTGATAAAGATGAATATATTTATCTGGATGCCAATCCGGAAAATAAAGCAGCTTCTGCGTCTGTAATTCCCCACCCGGAATCGTCTGCCTCAACACAAACCAATACGGTTATCCCAGAAGCACAGTCTGCTCTTACGCTTTCTGCCGACACCAGAAAAAATGACACAGAACCTCTCCGTGAAATCCATATCGGAGATATTGTGCGCCATTTCAAAAGAGAATGGGTATCAGAAGAGAGCACCAAATACCTCTACAAGGTACTGGCTTTTGCTGAACATACCGAAACAGGCGAAAAGCTGGTTGTATACCAGGCCATGTATGCACCATTCAAAATCTGTGCAAGACCATATGATATGTTTATGAGCGAAGTCGATCACCAGAAATATCCAGGTGTCAGACAGCACTGGCGTTTTGAAGTAAATGAATAAATCATGATTAAATAAAAATGGAGAATCTCTCCCAGTCCCCGGCTGATACCGAAGCGGATGATTCTCCATTTCAGAATGTCTGCTTTGTTTGTTTCTTCTTATTTCAGGTTCTGATACTCCTCAATCACCTTATCCATCAAGCTTTCTGCTTTTTTATACACTTCTTCATCCATCTGATTGTATGGGAAAATTGCGCGATCCGAAACTTCTACTCCTCTATGTTGCATTAGTTTTTTGAACAAGAGCGAGAAATTTGAATCCATGTCATAGAGTGGCATCAGTTCATGTGTCAGTGCTGATAACTTCATAACTCTGTCAAAATCTTTTTCCTTTGTTGATTTTACAAGATCACTCCAGATTTCAGGCACAATATTAGAAAGAGCTCCTATGCATCCTACTCCTCCGGATGTAAGATTATAAAGGAACTGATCGTCAAATCCCGAGAACATCTCAAACTCATGTCCTTCTACAGCCAACATCAGTTCATTCGTATGATTTGGTTCTGACACAGAGTCCTTTAAACCTTTAATATTAGTATTATTTTCTACCAGTTTTTTCAAGGTTTCCGGAGCGATGGAATGTCCACTTCTTGCCGGGAAATTATAGATATAAAGATTTCCTTTTATTGACTTTGCAAGCGTATCATAATATACAAAAATCTTTTCCTGATCCAGTGCATAATAACATGGTCCGATAACCATTGCTCCTTCATAGCCCATTTCATTCACTTCATTTGACAACGCCACAGTATCTTCAAAATTAAGGCTTCCGGTTCCAGCATAAAGCTTTGTGCGCCCTGCAGTATAATCTGCATAGAATTTGAAGAAATCATGTTTCTCCTGTTTCGTAAGTCCTGTAAATTCACCGGACGATCCCAACACAAGAATTCCATCAACGCCTCCTTCAATCAGGAAATCAATTACCTTTTTATTCCCTTCATAATCCGGTTTTTCTTTTTCATCAAAAACTGTAACAACTGGTGTAACGATTTTACACATATTTTCTACCTCTCTTCCTATCTTTATCCTAATTCACTTTCTTGTAAAAATCAGACAATATAATTCGTCAGCTGACCAATCCTGTCTATCTCACATGTAACTTTATCGCCTTTCTTTAGGAACCTTGGTGGCGTAAATCCCATTCCAACACCTGCTGGTGTACCGGTTGCAATAATGTCACCAGCCTCCAGAGTAATTCCTTTGGACAATTCTGCAATCAGCCCCGGAACTTTTTTAATCAGATATTTGGTATTTGAATTCTGCCTGAGTTCACCATTCACATAACTCTTAATATCCAGTTCTAACGGCATCGGAAGCTCTGTACGGTCTACGATCACAGGTCCCATGATCGTATAATTATCCAGACTTTTTCCCATCAGCCACTGTCCATGTCTGGTCTGAAGATCTCTTGAAGAAAGATCATTAAATACGGAATATCCAAATACATATTCTTCTGCTTTTTCTTCCGTGATTCCTTTTCCTTCTTTTCCTATAATGACCGCTAATTCTGTTTCATAATCCACTTTTTCATCGATATCAAACCGTCCCTGGATCTCTTCATTTGCCCCAAGAATACGGTTTGTTCTTTTTGCAAAATACACGGTACCGGATACTTCATCCGACACAGCTCCTGCCAGATGTTCCTTTGTCTCTTCCAGATGATCTGTGTAATTGACTCCGACACAGAGGATATCGTGAACCGTATGTTCAATCGGTGTCAACATCTCCTGCTCTTCCATTCTATGTACCGATCCATCTGCAGCACAGATCATCTGTGCTGCTTTTTGCGGATCACCGTTTACCATATGAACAAAATCTATCAACGGTTTCCCTTTTAATTCCGGGAATAATTCATCCAGAAAAAACACGGTTTCTTCCTTTTCGAAAGCTGCTAGATGAATTTCTCCATTTTTATCTTTTACTCTGGTATAGCGCAATTTTTTCACCTCATTTTTTACATATAGTTACAAACTCTCGCAATTGCCATTTCTGTATATCCAAGAGCTTCTGCTTTTGTCAGCTTGCCATCCGCAACTTCCTTGATTTCTTTCATCAGCTCATCACCAAGTTCTGTCATCGTCTTGGTTCCGTAAATATACGGGCTTGCATCAATATCAATATTATCAGACATATTTGCAAAAGTAACTTTATTACCGGTGATCTTAATTACCGGTGCAAGCGGATTTCCTGTCGGTGTACCACGTCCGGTAGAAAATACGACAATCTGACATCCACCGGCTACCATTGCCGCTACTGATGATGGGTCATTTCCCGGAGTATCCATAATAACAAGTCCCTGTTTTGGTTCTACCTGTTTTGCATAATCATATACTGCTGTTACTTCTGAATGACCACCTTTATGGATACATCCCAATGATTTTTCTTCCAATGTTGTAAGTCCTCCTTCTTTGTTTCCAGGAGAAGGATTTCCTTCACGGATATCATGTCCTACCAACTTAATCGCATGCTCATAGTCATGAACGATCTGGTAAATTCTGTCACTGATTTCTTTTGTCTTTCCACGTCGTGCCAGAATATGTTCTGCGCCAATAAATTCTGTTGTCTCAGAAAGAATCGAAGTACCTCCAAGTTCTACCATACGGTCACTCATCTCTCCGATTAGGACATTTGCTGCAAGTCCTGAAGTCGGATCCGAACCTCCACATTCTGTTCCGATGATCAGCTCAGAAAAATCAAATTCTTCTTTCTGCAGAAGAGAAGCTTCCTGTGCCATCTCTTTTGCTGCACGGACAGCTTTTTCTACTGTAGAAATCGTTCCTCCGTTTTCCTGTATAATGAAATGACGGATTGGTTTATTCGTTCTCTCTTTAATTGCATCTAACACAAGATCCATCTGACAGTTTTCACATCCAAGTGATACAACGACCGTTCCATATACGTTCGGGTTTGCTGCATATCCTGCCATTACATCCATCGTGAACTGCTGATCTGACGGAACCTGGGAACATCCATTCTGGTTATTGAATGTAACTGCAGATTCTACCTGGGACGCGATAATTCTTGTTGTATCTGATGCACAGACACTTGCCGGTAAAATTAAAATTTTATTTCTGATTCCAACTCTTCCATCTGGTCTTCTATATCCCCAAAAAGTCATTTTTTCCATTTTAAACTTCCTCCTGTCTTCTTATATTCCGTATTTTAAAGATTTTCTCTGTGATTCTGAACATTATGTACATGTACATGCTCTCCGACATGGATATCACAGGCAGCAAGACCAATATGTTCCCCATATTTTACTACTTCTGTTCCTTTTGGCATTTCTTTGATCGCTACTTTATGGTACATTGGTACATCTGTTATAGCTTTAATCTTCTGTACATCTCCATTTCTATCTCTCCAGATCACTTCATCTCCTGCATTGATCTTTTCAATTGCTACAACGACGGTATCTTTTTCATCAATAATTGCTGCATTAACTGTTACTGCCATTTTGCTCATCTCCTGTTTTCATTTTTTAATATGTGATATTTACAAATACTACTTTGTTGCTGCTTTCTTATCCTCAAGTGGGAACTTCGGACATCCGTATTTATGTGCCCACCAGTTTGTAACAATTGGGACAATAATCGCTGTGATAACTACGGATGCTGCTACCTGAGCAGTTGCCTGTGGTACATATGCTTCCAGACTCTTATCTGCCAGTCCTACAACTGCCGGTACAGCTACTGCATTTCCTGCTGTTGTCGCTACTGCCCATCCGGCATAACCCGGTCGTTTTGAAATCTTCCGATCACATAATACAATAAATGCTCCACCAATAAAAGTAGTCATAAATCCAAGCAGAACTCCTGACGGTCCTCCCTTTATAACTGCGGAAAGATCAATTCCTGCTCCAAGTGTAAGTCCTACAAAAGGAATTAAAATCGGTCCTGCCGGTGCAAGGAAATCAGAAAATGATTTATCAAGATTTCCAAGGATCATACCAACAATGATCGGTGTAATTGCTGCAAGGATTGAAAGAATCGGAATATTTGCAAGTCCTGAAGCTCCCATTGCGACCAGTGTAAAAAATGGACCATCATTCAATGAGAGTAATGCCATTGCGCCACTATCCACTTCATCACCATAAGACTGCATCAGGGAAAGATATACGGAACCATTACTGTTTGTTACCGCACAGATAATTGCTAATGCAGATAATCCAAGAAATCCATCTGTACCGAACACTTTACCAACAACAATACCAATTACTGCTCCAGCCACAAATTTGGAAATCAAAAGGACTCCGCCCCTTTTTAACACACTTCCGAGTTCATTAAATCTTAACGTTGTTCCAAGACATACCAGCTGAATTCCCATCGCTGTTGCCGCACCTGCATTTGAAAAAGTTGCTGTTGTAAGTGAACCTACCTGAAGTATCGACGAACAGAACGTATTTAAAATTGCTCCAATCAAAAGCGGAACAATCATCATCCCAGCCGGTACTTTCTTCAAAAAGTTCATAATCATAGTTTTTTGCCTCCTCTTTACCTTTTTTCCTTTCGTTTCATTTGTGCGTATATACGTACTCCGTATGCATTTACATACTTCATGCTTTTAAAATAGCACTTATGTATTATATTGTCAATATATCATTAAATGAATTCATTATTTTTATCATTTTGCACAATTATTCTATATAAATTTCTACATATACGTCAAACAGCTCTGGAATTCCATACAAATATCTGATATAATTTTTATATACTTGATTGAACTTTAGATTATTTCAATGTTAATAAAGGAGATTTAAACCAATGGCAACAACTGAACACCGCCCTACTGAACGGGTGCTCGATATACTGGAGCTTCTTTCCAACTCTGAGGAAGGAATGACTCTTACCGAACTTGCCAAAGCACTGAATGCCCCAAAAAGCAGCATTATGCCGCTTGTTCATACGATGACTGCCCGTAATTTTATTTATATGCAAAAGGATACGCTTCGCTATCGTATCGGAGTTGCTACATATTCTGTTGGTGTAGCCTATAATAACCGCAAGACTTCTTTACAATTCATTCAACAGGAGATGAATAACATTACTGCATTAAGTAACGAAACATGCCAACTTGGTATCCAATCTCGAAACATGGTATTTTATATCGCAAAAAAGGATTCACCTCAGCCAATCCGCCTGATGTCTTCCGTAGGAAAGCAGCTTCCTTTGTACTGTACTGGTTTGGGGCGAGCACTTCTTGCTTATAAATCCGAAGAAGAAATTCGTAGCCTGTTTCCAGAAGTTCTCACTGCATATACACCACACACAATCGCTACCATAAATGATCTACTTAAAGAGCTAGAACTTACCCGTCAACGGGGATATGCCGTGGAACATGAAGAAACGAATTTAATGGTAAATTGTATCGCCGTTTCGCTTGATTACAATAATGCACCAATCGCTGCTTTAAGTATATCCATCCCAACCTTCCGTATTTCCGAGTCTAAAGAAAAAGAAGCTGTCCAGATTCTTTGGGAAGCCAAACAGCGTATTGAGACACATTTTAAAATGTATGGCGTTGATTTTGGAAATTAAAAAATACCTGACAGAAAGCCTTCTATCCTTCTGTCAGGTATTTCTTTATACGCCTTTTCCTTCCCCTGCAAAATATTCTTTTACAAGTTTTACCACAACTCCTGATAACAGGAAGACTGCAATTAAGTTCGGGATTGCCATCAGTCCGTTAAATGTCTCTGCAATATTCCACATCAGTCCAAGATCCATCGTTGCTCCGACGATCGCAACCAGTGAATACAGCACCATAAACGGTTTGTTGATCTTCGTTCCAAATAAAAATTCAATACATCTGGTTCCATAAAGTCCCCATCCGATAATCGTTGAAAATGCAAAGCAGCACATTGCAACCGCGGTAAAGATCGATACCCAGCTCCCATATGTAGAAGTAAATCCAAGAATCGTAAGCTCCGCACCTGCTGCCTCCCCGTAACCAATCGGAACTCCGCTGCACAGGATTACCAGTGCGGTCAGTGTACAGATTACGATCGTATCTATAAATACCTCAAAGATTCCGAAGAATCCCTGTTTCACCGGTTTTTTTGTATCTGCACATGCATGTGCAATCGATCCGGTACCAAGACCTGCCTCATTAGAGAAAATTCCTCTGGACACACCTTTTTTCATACTGATAAAGAAGCTTCCGACTGCCCCTCCGGTAACAGATGTCGGTGTAAATGCACCTTCAAAAATTGAAACAAATACATGTGGTATATTTTTTAAATTCAACAGAACCACTCCGGCAGCTAACAGAACATAGATAACCGCCATGAACGGTACAAGCTTTTCCGTTACCTGTCCGATTCTCTTGATTCCACCGAGAAGGATCAGTGCAATCAACACCGCAAGCACAATTCCGATCACAAGATTGACCGTCTTTGCTGCATCCACTCCAATCACCCCGTAATTGAATAATGCGGAATCAATTGCTGTCGTAATCGTATTGACCTGTGTCGCATTTCCAGTTCCAAATACTGTCAGCACACCGAATGCAGCAAACAAATATGCAAGCCAGTGCCAGTTTTTATTCAGACCATTCTTAATATAATACATTGGCCCACCGACCAGATCCCCTTCTGCATTCTTTTCACGAAAATGTACGGCAAGTGTTACTTCTGAAAATTTAGTACACATTCCAAGAAGTGCGGAGATCCACATCCAGAAGACTGCTCCCGGTCCGCCGATTGCGATCGCTCCTGCAACTCCTGCAATATTCCCGGTTCCAACCGTCGCCGCAAGCGCGGTACAGACCGCCTGAAATGGTGTCATTGCACCATCTGTGGCATCTTTTTTCCGAAGCATGCGCCCAATCGTCACCTTCATAGCGTATGGAAATTTTCTGATCTGGATAAATCCGGTTCTGACACTGAGCAGAAGTCCTACTCCGATGATACAGATCATTGCCGGCACACCCCAGATAAAATTATTGACTACATTATTGACCGACTCAATTGTAGATAACATCCCTTATTCCCCTCCAGGATTGAAAGATTTTCCTCTTCATCTTTCATTTTCTTATTTTTGGTATATAAAATGAATATTTTATTTATTATACACAATTCGTCAGGGAAATACAACTGCTTTTTCATGGCGGACGTTTCTTCTTTTTTATGCCTCGTAACGTATTTCTTCTTTTATTTTATCCTGGATTTCCACAAGAACTTCCATTAAAAGCGGATTGAACGCTCCGCACTCTCCGTTCAGGATCATCTTCATCGCCTGCTCATGTGAATACGCATCTTTATATACACGCTTACTCACCAGTGCATCATAAACATCTGCCACAGATACAACCTGTGCCGCAATTGGAATCTGTTCTCCGATCAGACCATCCGGATACCCTTTACCATCATAACGTTCATGATGCCATCTGCAGATCTGGTACGCGATCTTGATCATCTTCTCATCCTTATAATGCTCCAGCTTATCCAGCATAGAAGCACCAATCAGCGTATGCTCTTTCATAGTCTCAAATTCTTCTTTAGTCAGCTTTCCAGGCTTATTCAGAATCGACTCATCAATTCCAACCTTACCGATATCATGAAACGCGGATGCTGTTGAAATCAGATAGCAGTCATCCGGCGTCAAATTATATGCATCCGTATTCTCAACAAGTCTTTCCAGAAAAAGTCTCGTCAATGTATTGATGTGGACAACATGAAGGCCGCTCTCTCCATTACGAAATTCCATAATCTGGCTTAGAACTTCTACCATCATCTGATTGTTCTTTTCCTTTTCATGCATCTGATCGGATACCATGGAAATCAGCCTTCTCTGTTTTGCATACAGCTTGATCGTATTAAATACACGCTGGTATACAACCTTGCTGTCAAAAGGTCTGCTGATGTAATCGGATACTCCAAACTTGAACGCTTTCCGGATATAGTTCTCAGATTCCTCGCTGGATATCATAATTACCGGCACATCTTCAATCCAGTGATTCCGGTTCATATACATCAGAATTTCAAAACCGTCCATAATCGGCATCACGATATCAAGCAGTACCAGTGATATCTCTTTCCCGTATTGTTCTATTAGCGAAACGCATTCCTGTCCGTTCGTTGCTTCAATGATCTCAAAATCATCTTTCAGCATCTCACAGAGAATCGCACGGTTCATCTCTGAATCATCGACAACCAGGATCCGCTGTTTAATCTGGTTATGCTTCTCGTACTGCTCTCTTTCATCTTTCTGTGTAACCACTTTATTCTTCGTAGCCTTCGCCTGATACATCAGCTTGTCCGCTCTGTTCACGGCTTCCTCAATACTGTCTCCTTCCGTCAGCACGCCACCGGCACTGATAGAAAGCCGCAAATTCAGGTATCCCGGAACATTTGCATTATAGATACGCTCCTGTATCAATTGCAGTTTCTGGCTAAAAACTTCTTCCGTAACTTCCGACATCACAAGAAGGAATTCATCCCCGCCAAAACGGATCAGCTTATCCGTCTTACGGATATTTTTCCGGATAATATCTACAACCGTATAGAGTGCCATATCCCCTGCCTGATGTCCGTAGGTATCATTATGCAGTTTAAAATCATCTAGATCGATCAGTGCAACCCCGGCATTTTTCTTCTTGTTCTTCATCTCATCCTCATAATACCGCCGGTTGTATGCATCTGTCACTGCATCTCTGTATAACCTGTCATTGTAATGTACAAACATATCTATCAAACGCTCATGATTGATCTCTCCAATCGACCAGTCACCATCCAGGCAACGGATCAGCTCGAGTACATATGGCTTCTCATCTACTTCTATATAACGTGCGATCACCTGATAAATCTTGCCATTTACAATCTCCAGCTTTCCTTTTTCTTCTTTCGTGGTCGCTGCACGCATCGCTACACAGTTATCACAGGGTGTTTCCCGTTTCCAATAATGATAGCATCTCTGCCGCTCATTGATTTTTCTCCATTCTTCATCGATATCTGATATATTTCCAATCGGGAAAAGACGGATCTCCTGAAAGATCTTCCGAAAATGTCGGATTTCTTCTTCTAATTGTTCTTTTGTCATTCGTTCTTCCGCGTTCATGTCTTTTCCTCCAGACTTCTACTACGCAGTTTCCTGTTATTTTCATTTCTAATTATTTTACAATATTTACCAAAAAATAAAAAGAATTATCCCGATATATCTTAAAATTTTTTTCTGAAGCATAGGATACATCTGCATTACTGTAAAAAAGGACCACCAAAGCCTGTTTCCAGGAATGGTGATCCTTCATGAAATACTTATATAACTATTCTTTTATGTAATTTATTTTCTCGTCATCACACGATTTTCTACCGCTGCAGTCATCGGAACTTCCGCTGTTACTGATGCATTCTCGATTTCCACAGAATAGGTCTTGTGGATCAGACAGTTGATCGGATCTTCTGTCGTGATGACCAGTGCCAGACTATGTCCAGGCTCTACCGTATATCTTGTCGCATTCAGATAAATATGGTAATCATGGTATTCACCCTTTTTCAGTTCGATACTGTTCTGTGCTGTCTCCGGTTCATATCCTGCTTCCGGATTGCACAGATCTGCAAATGCCCGTGTGATCACACGGTATTTCTTATGTACAGTAGCAAACTCCGCTTCATTCCATGCCGGAACCTCTCCTCCGCTGATAATTCCGCCTTCTTTTACCACATTGACCGGAATTGTATTTCTCTGCGGATCTACAGACTGAATGCTGTCAAATTCTTCATCGCACACGTCACAAAGAAGAAGAGTAAGCTTCACATCATCCATACGTCCTGACATTTCATGCATTCCAAGCTTCATCGTCAGAGTATCTGCATCATTACTGTTTACCGGATTGAAATCTGCTTCTGCATCTCCATCTTTTAACGCTGCTCTTAATCTTACGCAAGTTGTTCCCTGTAATGTCACTGCCTCTTTAAACGGATCCGTCACATAACGCTGTGCCATATTGCTTGATCTCACACCCATCACATCATCGAAGTTCTCTGCACTGACACCCGCTGCTTCCCAGTCTGTATCGATTACAGTTGTTCCCTGTTCTTCGCATGTAAGAGTCATCTTATATGCTGTCTCCCAGGAATCTGCTGTCTCCCATTTTCTCTGGTCATAGTTCATCTGCACCAGGATTGCCGGTCTGTTCTCTGCACCATTTTCAACTCCGTATAAATAATGAGAAATCCATTCATTGATAATATCATCATAGAATTTACCATCCACAAGGATTCCATATCGTTTCGGCATAGTTGGTGTGATATGTGCACCCTGATGAAGGATTGCTTTTACATTCTTTCCTGCCTTCTGGAAAGATTTGTACATCATCTCATACTGCTTGGTAGACACGTTCTCGTCATTCAATCCCTGTACGATGAGCGCACTGCATTTGATCCGGTCTGCATGAAGGCGATAATTTCCCATACCCCAGAATTCCGGATTATAGTCAAATCCACCCTTGATCTGCTGAAGGCTCATCTCATGATGGAACGCTCCCATGTCATCCCGCTGCTTCTCGGTTAATGTCTCATCATTGTAACGGCTGGAACAAAAATAAGCAAGGAAGCTGTTCAGCATTTCTTTCGGCCAGTACCGCTGTGCGCCCTGCATGTTCTGCTGGCTGTACCAGTCCGCGATTCCTGCGATCGGTACGATTGTCTCCAGTCCTTCTACTCCTGTTGTTGCCACTGCAAACGGCATGGTTCCGGCGTAAGATCTTCCTGTCATGGCAACCTTTCCATTGGACCAGTCTGCCTTTGTCTCAACCGTTCCTTCGCGGTCTGCATATCCGATACGGTCTCCATGCAGCCATTCTACAATTGCTTTGAAAGCGTCTCTTTCATAGTCTGAACCAACATAGTTGAATCCGTCAGATCCTTTTGAACCAAATCCTGCACTTAAAACAACTGCAAATCCACGTACAAGATAATAATCAAAGGTGTCGATATTTTCAAAAACCATAACGTTATTATTTCCTTTATCCGGATAATACCAGTCTGCCGGATCTGCTTTTAAAGAAAGATCCATTGCACTGATACATCCCTGCGGAACATGCGCATCCACTTTTTTGTCAAGATCTGCAAAATTAACCGGATGATATTCTTTTTCTGCCACTTCTTTCATATGCGGATATCCATCTTCCTGGACTCCCGCCGCATATGGACGTGCCTCATATAAAGTTGCAGCCTTATAATTCCCCTCTACTGCACTTCTTGGTACCTGGACAACAGCTTTCACAAGATCTCTTTTTCCATCTCCGTCCACATCGTAATCCGTTTCCACATAAACACAATATCTTACGATACTGGATGTTGCCGGATCATACTTTTCTCCTGTCTTTCCATCTGTAAGTGGAAATACCGGCTGTGCAAGTCCATTCTCAAATACTGGTACTTTGCTGTAATTCTTTTCGTTCATGGTAAACCTCCCAAACATTAAATAAATACTCGGATCTAATCACATATTATTTCCCCAATATTATTGTGATTTCATTTCTCCATTTCCTATTATAACGAGATGCAAGAAGAACTTCAATGAGATTTTTCGCATTATTTTATAGTTTACTATACCTGTTTTCTTTTCTCAATTCTATAGAAATAATCTTTTAGACATGCTATAGTAAACTTATATTTTACATAGATTTATCTGAAATTTAACAAACAAAAAGGGGATATTATGAAAAAGAACATAAAAAAGATATTAAAAGTTCTCGGAATCTTCCTGCTTATCATTCTGGTTGCGCTGATTGCATATCTGATCTATCTCTTTGCAAGCTATCACCGCATTCCGGATAATCAGGCTTTGAAGATCGAGAAAACTTCCGATGGAACAGCCGCAGCTGACACACTGACAACCGAGAAAGAATATTCCGCTCTAACCTACAATGTTGGTTTCGGAGCCTACACGCCGGACTTCAGCTTCTTTATGGACGGCGGAAAATCTTCCTGGGCAAAAAGTAAGGAGAGTGTCGAATCTGATATTCAGGGTGCCGGAGAACTGGTTGCTTCCAAAGATCCGGATTTCGCACTGATCCAGGAAGTTGATCTGAACTCTACACGAAGCTACCATGTAGATGAATATTCAATTTTAAAGGATACGATTCCAAGTTACAATACGGTATTTGCACAGAATTACGATTCCGCATTCCTTTTTTATCCATTCACACAGCCGCATGGTCGCAGCCGTTCCGGACTTGCTCTTTTCTCCAAATATCCGGTTACGGATTCTCTGAGAAGAAGCTTTCCGATATCGACAAGCTTCAGCAAGTTCTTTGACCTTGACCGCTGTTACAGCATTTCCAAAGTTCCCGTAGATAACGGGAAGGAACTGGTTATCTTCCTGCTTCACATGTCTGCTTACGGCAACAGTGATGCGATTCGCGAAGCACAGATCCGTATGCTGAGTGCAGATATGGAAAAGGAATACGAAGCCGGTAATTATGTACTTTGCGGTGGTGATTTCAACCATGACCTTAAGGCATCCGAAAAAGATGCAGAAAATTGTGAGTCCTGGGCTTATCCATTCCCACGCGAAGAGCTTCCGGAACACTTTTCATTCTGCCTGGACAATCTTTCTGACAGTGAAAAGGATGCTCTCTGGGACAGTGCACGGAATGCAGATATGGAATATGTACCTGGTGTGACCTACACGGTGACGCTGGACGGATTTATTACTTCCGATAATATTGAATGCACAGAATATGAAAATGTAAATACCGGATATAGCTACTCGGATCATGATCCGGTGTATATGAAATTCAAATTATTAGATGAATAATATGTAAAAAGGCAGTTGATCTTTTCAGACCAGCTGCCTATGTTTTCGTCTATTTTCTTTCGTCCTACTCCAGATCAATCTTCTCCTGCAATACCACACAGCCTGCCATATCACCAATAACATTTACACAGGTTGCTCCCATATCGCAAAGCGTATTGATACTGATATAAACGCCCATAACACCTGCCGGAAGTCCTGCCATCGTAGCAAGTGCCGCAAAGGATGCGATCGCACCTCCCGGGATTCCCGGTGTACCGACTGACAGAAGCACATTTGCCAGAAGGATAATTATCATCATCGATACACTGACATTGACACCACATGCATTTGCAAAGAACATGATCATGAATGACATAACGATTGAAACGGCATCCATATTGACCGTTGCTCCAAGCGGAATTGCAATACTGGAAATCTGGTTGGAAACACCAAGTTCATTCTCCACACAACTCTTACTGATCGGAATGGTTGCCGAGCTTGAACAGGTTCCGAATGCATTCAGTGCTGCCGGCATGATCGCGCGGAAAAACTTGAACGGACTTGTCTTTCCAAGAAATTTTACTGCACCGCCGTACACAATAAATGCAAATCCATAAAATGCAACATACAGAATGATCAGCTGTGTTGCCAGTGATACGATCGTACTCGTTCCATTTGCTTCTACAACCGGAACAATGGTACAAAATACACCGATCGGTGTAAAATACATAACAGTACTGATTACCTTCAGACACACCTCGTTACAGGAATCAATCACCTTTAATAATGGCTCTCCCTTTTCTCCGATCGCAATCAGAGTAAATCCGACAATCAGTGCAAACATCAGAACCTGAAGCATATTCCCCTCTGCAAATGCAGCAACCGGGTTGGACGGGATCAGTTCTTTTACCGTATCCAGAATACTGTTCATCTTTGTTGCCTGAATATCAGATGTCGCCATCTCAAAGCTGACACCTTTTCCAAGGTGGATCATTCTCGGAATCACCAGTCCTACAAAGCTTGCAATTACAGTTGTTGCAAGAAAGAACAGCATAGCCGCACCGGTAATCTTTCCTGTTGTTTTTGCACTTCCGATGCCTGTAATTCCCATAACGATCGAACAGAACACCATCGGGAAGATCATCATATTCAGCGCATTCATATAAATGCTTCCCAGCACACTTGTTGTTGTGAGAATAATTTCAAATCTTCCTGCCAGGAAAAGTCCTGTCAGGATTCCAAGTATCAATCCTGTAAATATCGCACCGGTGATATGTTTCCGGTACCATTGATAAAAATTCTTCATCTGTACTCTCCTTACCTTTTCTTGCACAAATCTCTCAAATCCGTACATTTTCAACCAGATAAGTGTATAATAAATTTTTTCTCACGTCAACAATTGATAATTTTAAAACTTTACTACTGTAAATCCGGATTTCGTCACCTGCTTTTCACTCTTTCTATATTTTCCGCACTGAATTTCCATCTCTAATCTTTACAGGAAACCGGTACGAATAATTTTTCTGCTGCCATTCTGGATCCTCCATCATCCGCAGAAGATGTTTTGCTGTGATACGTCCGAGCTGATACTTTGGATGCACCGCTGTCACCAGCTGGATACTGGTACTCGAATCCTGAAGCTCTGCATCATCAAAAGATACCAGCGAAATGTCCTCCGGCACATGCAGCCCTCTCTCTTCCAGGAACTCCATGTAATAATCCGCCACCTCATCATTGTAGACCATCATCGCCGTACAATCCTTCGTCCGTCTGTACATCCTAAGCAGTCCCTTTTTGCTCAGTTTCTCCTCCATATCCTTCGTCGAATACCAACGAATACAGTCATCATCAAATTTCACACCGTAATCTGACAGGCACTGAACAAATCCTTTGTACCGCTCAATCCCCTGCCTGTCATCATACTTGAAGATTCCGCCAATCCTTCGGTGCCCGTTCTCGATCAGAATCCTGGTCAACTCGTAAGCTGATCTGGAATCCGACATTTCTACACTGTCAAATGGCATATTTTCATAATGATTGTGGATAAACAGTGTCGGAATATTTCTTCTTTTGATTTCTTTATAAAGACGAATGTTGGGATTTGGAAATGCCGATCTCGATCCTTCAATGATCAGACCACTGACATTTCCTTTGAGCAGACCTTCCAGATAAATCGCCTCATCATTCAGGCGGTTCTTCGTTACCGCAACCTCAATTCCATATCCTTTTTCTGTCAGCGAAGCTTCAATCCCATCGTATACCCGCGGAAACAGATAATCAGAATAATAGCTCAAAAGAAGACCTATTTGTGGTCTTTCTCCATTTACTCCACTGCTGTCATAAGAAACATAGGTTCCGCTTCCCCTCACACGGGTAATCAGACCTTCTTCCTCCAATTGCCGCAATGCAGTCCTTACCGTCTGCCTGGAATATCCAAACTTCTTCTGAAGGCTTGTCTCTGACGGAAATTTATCCATATTTTTAATCACACCACTGGTGATCAGTGTGTGTGCCCAATTATATAATTTTTGGTATTTAAGTCCTTCCTGTTCTGTCTTATGCATAAACTCTCCATTTCTGCCACATAGACCAAAAATCAGGATCCGCAATCTTATTTGGACTGCAAATCCTGACTTTCGATCTGTATACATCCGGAAAATTCTTCTCGTAAACGAGAGCTGTCAGTTCCCCAATATGTAAATTATTATTTGATTACCTGGATAGATTCTCTGTCTGCGAATACTGCCACGAAGATCAGGAATACAATACCCTGAATGAGCTGCATCATCTGTGTTGTGAATCCCATCATTGTCAGTCCACTGTTCAGTACGATGTACAGTAAAGATCCAACAACAATATTTTCAAAACGAACCTTTGCGCCACCGGAAATCGGCATACCACCTAATACCAGCGCGATCAGAATCTGTGTTTCCAGCTGGTTACCACCTGAAGATGTAACCGATCCGACTTTGATTACATTGATAAATGCCGCAAATCCTGTAATTGCACCTGCAAGTACATAGATGAGGAATTTCATCTTATCTGTACGGATACCAGAGAACATTGCTGCTTTTTCACCGGCTCCGATTGCTTTCAGATAAGTTCCGAACTTTGTATAACGGAATGCAATGAATCCAATAATCAAAATAACTACCGTACATGCAACCTTAAGTCCTGTACTGTCATAGTTGATCAGTTTTGCAGAACCTGCAACAGGTGCATTTGTTGTAAGGTATTTGATAAATCCACGGAATAAGAACATGGTACAAATTGTAACAATGAAGGATTTAATCTTACGGAATACATAGAAGTAACCATTCAGAGCTCCAATTGCCGCACCAGATACAATGCCACCGATAATTGCGAGTGGAATGCTTTTCTGTGAAAGAATACATACAACGATGGATGAAATACCGAGGATAGATCCCTGAGAGAAATCCAGACCTCCCATTGTCATAATGAAGAAAACACCCATAGCTGCAATCATAGTTACATATACCTGTGAAAGTACCAGTGACATATTTCCCATCATACGGAAATCTGTCAGGACATTGAATAACAGGAAAATAACAACCAATCCTACGATTGGCAGGAGCGAACGAATTAAGGCCATTTTAGATGCCTTTTTCAGCTGCTGCTCTTTATCATTTGTTTTTGCACTTACTTGACTTCCCATAGCTGCCTCCTTATACCATCATAGAAATAAGACCGTTTTCATCAAGGTTCTTATCTCTATCCAGCTGACCACTGATTTTTCCATCTTTCATAATTACGATACGGTCGCACATACCAATCAGCTCCATCAGCTCTTCCGAAATCATGATAATGGATTTTCCATTCTTTCTCATCTGATTCATTAACTGGTAAATATCCTGTTTAACTTTGATATCAATACCACGTGTCGGGCTGTCCAGTACAACAATGTCAGAATCTTTTCCGATCCATCTTGCAAGAACGACTTTCTGTTTGTTACCACCTGAAAGATTTGATACAAACTGGTTTACATCTACCATCTTTACAGACATCTGTTTTGCATATTTGTCTGCAAATTCTTTACGCTTCTTATCACTTAAAAGATGTGACTTTCCTGCCAGTTCATCCAGTGATGGGAGGCAGATATTGTCTCCGATACTCTGATTCAGAACAACAGATTCATTATCACGGTCTTTTGATGTGTACGCAATGCTGTGTTTGATCGCAGTCGGAATATCATTAATCTGTGTTCCATCTGCCAGTGTTACGCTACCTGTACGGTCATAAGATGCACCGAAAATAGCTTTTCCGATTTCATGCATACCAGATTCTGAAAGTCCACCGAATCCAAGGATTTCACCTTTATGAAGATCAAATGTTACATCTTCGATCAATCCAGGAACAGTAACATTCTTTACTGATAATACAACTTCGTCAGATACTTTTTCACCATAATCTGCACGATAATAATCACCTGTTACTTCACGTCCTACCATCAGCTTCTTCAGATCATCTTCTGTTACATCTTTACTCTTAACGGTATCGATGTAAACACCATCTCGAAGAATTGTAATTGTATCAGACTTGTCAAGAATTTCCGGAAGGTCATGAGAAATGAAAATAACTGTATTTCCACTCTTTTTGATTCTTTCCATATGTTTGTAAAGCTCTTCACGTCCTTCCTGTGAAAGAGCAGTTGTTGTCTCATCAATAACAACAATCTTCGGATCAAAGTATGTAGCCTTTACAATCTCAACCAGCTTACGGTCTTCAAAATTGTAATGATCGATCATATCAGCTGCTTTGATTCTGTCAAAACCATATTTCTTTAAAAGCTCTGTTGCTTTCTTGTTCATAGCATTTGTATTTTTAATTCCAAAATGTACGAACTGATCCTCATGTCCAAGGAAAATATTCTCTGCAACTGTAAGCCCTGACAGAGTTCCAAGTTCCTGTACGATGATAGATACACCTTCATTATTTGCTTCTACCTGATTCTTCGGATGGATTTCTTTTCCGTCCAGAATGAACTGTCCGCTTCCAATGCTGTAGATACCGGTCAGCATGTTGGTCAGAGTTGATTTACCAGAACCATTTTCTCCGATCAGTGCATGAACCTCTCCTTTATTTACATTGAAGGATACATTCTGAACTGCTTTTGTAATACCGAAGTTTTTACAAAGATTTTTTACCTGTAATCTTACTTCACTCATTGCTGTCTTCCTCCCTTCATTACTTGACGATTTCGCCCTTAGTAGCCTTTGTTGTCACAGTAATGATAATAAGCAGTGCAAGTCCTGTGATAACATCCTGAATTGCAGTCGGTGCTCCGAGAGCAATGAAACCGAAGAAAATGATGTTGATTACGAACTCACCGATGATGATTGCCGGAAGCGGCATTCCGTATTTCTTAAATGCAAGACCGAAGAAACATCCCATGGTCGGAACGAAGTTTCGGCTCATAGATGCCATTCCGGTAACAGCTACCATAGATGAACCATAGCTGATTGTCAGGATTGCCATAACCCCAAGGAACGCACCACTTAAGATAAATGCAAGTACTTTATATTTATTTACGTTAATACCCATATTCTTTGCAACGAATTCATCACTTCCGATTGCATAGGTATAAGTTCCGATTTTAGTATAGTTTAAGAATATGTAAGCTACTGCACAAGCCGCTAATGCAAGGATGATATCCCATGGCATCTGACCAAATGCACGAATATTTGCCGGAAGCGTCTGCTCAACACCGCCTGCAATATAGTTTGCGATTGACTCATAAATAAGAGCCAGACCGGTTGTTACGATCATTGATGGAATACGAAGCTTTACATAGAAGATACCGTTCAGTATTCCAACGATTGCGCCTGTAAGAACGCATCCAATAATAAGTCCCAAATAGCCCATGTTGAATCTGGTTGCAAATACACATCCAACGATTGCGGAAAGCATGATGTTTGCACCAATTGAGAAATCGAACATTCCCATTACCATTACAAAATAAAAACCAACTGCACCTACGGTAGCAATCAGGCTCGCCTGAAAGTAATTGAGCATATTGGAAAAGGAACCGAAGTTATGTGGTGTCAAGATTTTAAAGATCAGCCAGGAAAGTACGACCAGACCGATTAAGATCAGATATCCCATCACTTTCCCTGAAAGTTTTTTACTAGTGCCCATATTATCTACCTCTTCATAATTGTCATTTCTGATTTAGAAAAGGTGGCATCGCCTTTGCGACGTCACCCTTTCTGAGTTAATAGTCGTTACTATTTGTCTATCCTAGTTACCTGCACGTGATGCTGCATCTTCAATAGATAACTTAGCAGCTGTTGCCTTTAAGTCTTCCATGCTGAGTTTAGACATATCAACCAGTTCTTCATCTGTGTATGGAAGCTGGTCTACGAAATATTTCTCATATGCTTTGTAGTCATCTGGTGATGATACATACAGATATGGGAATGGAACATCTTCGAATTTGCCACCGAAGTCTTTGTAGTTTCCTTTGATTGCATTGTAAACCATCATGAAGGAAATCAGCGGGTCACAGTAATGTCCGCCAGATTCACCAGCCATAGATCCATTTTCAAGTCTTTCTCCAAGGTCTGGGAGGAAGTCTGTAGAAACGATATCAATATCACTTGTCTTGCCTGCACGTTCAACTGCTGCGATTGCTCCCTGAAGTGGATCTCCACCACCACCAGCTGGGATCAGTGCATCAAGATCTGGATCTGCTGCCATTAAAGCTTCTGCTGCTTTTGATCCACCTTCTGAAGTTGTACCTGCATACTGTGGTTCAGAAAGAGTTGCCTTATCGTTCGGGTTTTCTTTATTCCATTTTTCAACGCCTGCTTTGTAACCTTCCCATCTTCCAAGCCATGTAGCATCTCCCTGCTCCCAGCCAATAAGACCGATGTTACGATCTCCTTTTTCAAGAAGGATGTTTACAAGTTCTTCACCGTTTGCCGGTTCATCTTCATGTACAGCTCCGATGTAGTAATCAGAATCTTTAGCTGCCTGATAAATATCTGCGCTATTCTCTTCACTGATCACACGGAAGAACTGTGCAAGATAAACTTTGTTGTCATTACATGTCTTGATAGCAGATGTCATTTCTGTATCAGATGAGTTACAGATGATGATTCCCTGGCATCCTGCTGCTGCAAGCTGTTCTACAGATGCTGTAACTTTTTCAGAAACATGTCCCTGGTCAACATACTGTACTTCGACATCAAGAGCTTTTGCTGCTTCATCAAGGATCTTCTTACACTGTGATCCAAGTACGTCTGTTGAAGACCAAATAGAAACACCAATTTTGATCTTGCCTGATTTTGAAGCACTCTTGTCAGAAGATCCACTTCCACTACCACCACATGCTGCAAGTCCGACTACCATTGTAGCTGCCATTGTAGCTGCTGTTACTTTTTTGAAAACTTTTTTCATATCTTCTCCTCCATCTCCGTTTTCTTGATGATTTGATTATATTATTTGAGTCTGTGCTTTTCAAGAAAATACAAGAAAGTTTTTGTTCAAAGTTGTATTTTAAACGTGTATTTTATCCACCAAAAATGTAATGTTTTTATTCATTTTGTGCATTATGTCCTTATAGGGATCGTTTTTTTTCAGTGAAAACTAGATTTTTGTGCGTTATGTGTAAAATTTTCATGAACTAACAATACAACTTTCATTTTCTCTATACTTGTATTGTAAATGTATACAAATCACATGATTACATACCTTTTTTTCTTTTTTGATATTATACATACACAGCCTTAATCCTTCCTTAAAAATTTATAGATTTTATGCATTATGCACAGCTTATTTCTTTTTATTATCCACTTGACGTAAGTCCGAATTCAGACTACAATATACCGAGTACGATTTCAGACTTACTATCATCTGATTTCGAAATCTACATAATTATTTAAATGAGGTGAACCATGAACACGGATTCTACTGTACTTATCAGCAAATATTTAAAAGAATACAATCACATATATAAAGAAGCAAATGAAATTTACCACGAAGCTGCCCGCAGACTGCATCTGTCAGACAGCGCTTTTGAGATTTTCTATACAATTTTTGAAATGGGCGATAACTGCCTGCAGCGTGATATCTGCAAAGCTTCCTGCATGCCAAAGCAGACGGTTAATTCATCTATACGAAAACTGCAGACCGACGGTTATCTTACCCTCTCACCCGGAAAAGGACGAAGTATGCATATCCATCTTACAGCTTCCGGCAAGAAGCTTATTCAGGAAAAGCTGCTTCCTCTCATCCAGATTGAAAATGATACTTTAGCTTCTTTCAGTCCCGAAGAATGTGAACAGCTTCTGCGCCTGAATGCCAAATATAATCAGACCTTACGTTCTAGGCTTTCTAACCTTGAGGAGGATCTATAAACTATGAAAATTCAATTATCCGAACATTTTACTTATAAAAAACTTCTGCAATTTGTGTTTCCTTCTATTATAATGATGATCTTCACATCCATTTACAGTGTGGTTGACGGACTTTTTGTCTCCAACTTTGTTGGAAAAAGCGCTTTTGCAGCGGTTAATCTGATCATGCCTTTCCTGATGGGCATCAGCGCTCTTGGCTTCATGATCGGAACCGGCGGTAGTGCCATTGTTGCAAAGACGCTTGGTGAAGGAAAGATCGAAAATGCCAATGAGTATTTTTCCATGCTCGTCTATATCACTGCTATCGGAGGAATCATTATCGCAATCCTGAGTATGTTCCTTGTAAAACCGGTTGCCATTTTATTCGGTGCAAGCGGTACTCTTCTTGACAACTGCATTTTATATGGACGCATTCTTTGCATTTCGCTGCCTGCTTTTATGCTGCAGAATGTATTTCAGAGCTTTTTTGTAACTGCCGAAAAGCCACATCTGGGACTTCGCGTGATCGTGATCGCCGGTGTGACCAATATGGTTCTCGACTTTTTATTTGTAGCTGTACTCCACCTCGGACTTCCAGGTGCCGGGTTTGCGACTGTATGCGGAGAGTTTATCGGAGGGCTTTTCCCGTTATTCTACTTTGGGCGGAAAAATTCCAGCTTATTAAAGCTTGGAAAAACACATTTTCATGGCAGAATCTTATTAAAGACCTGTACCAATGGCTCGTCCGAGCTTATGACCAATCTTTCCAGCTCTGTTGTAAATGCTCTTTATAATATGCAGCTCATGAAATTTGCCGGTGAAGACGGCGTTGCAGCTTACGGAACGATCATGTATGTCAATTTTATCTTTGTTTCGATCTTCTTTGGTTATGCGATTGGAAGTGCCCCGATCGTCAGCTATCACTACGGTGCCAACAATCAGGATGAACTAAAGAATCTTTTCCACAAGAGTATCCGGCTGATTGGAACCTGGGCTGTTTCCTTATTTATCATCGCGCAGCTCATCGCAACACCACTCGCCACATTGTTTGTCGGTTATGACCAGGGGCTTTTTGAACTGACACGCAGTGGGTTCCGTCTGTACAGCTTTGCGTTCCTGATCAACGGGTTCAATATTTATGGCTCTGCATTTTTTACCGCATTGAACAACGGTCTGCTCTCTGCGCTGATCTCGTTTCTCAGAACACTGGTCTTCCAGATGGCAGTGGTTCTGCTACTTCCACTGCTTCTCGGGATCAACGGAGTCTGGTGCTCGGTTGCAATTGCTGAACTTTTAACTTTATGCGTTACCGGAACTTTTATCGTCCTGAAACGTAATACTTATCATTATTTGTGAACTACTCGGCAACTAAGTTACCAGAGCATCTGAATTTTGGCGGGATACCGCCTTTTTTCAGGGTGCCGTTGCTAGAATCAAACTTTTTGAACCAAAAATAATATTTGTTATTGAACCAAATCATTCGAAGTGCTATAATCAATTTAAGTTTTGAACTTCACTGTTTTATTTTTAAATTGAACTTTTTAGTTTGAAAGGAGATTTTCAAATGACAACTTTCTCAGATAGACTTAAAGAGGCGATGTATGCACAGAACCTGAAACAGATTGATCTGGTTCATATCGCCGCAGAAAATAATGTAAAATTAGGTAAAAGCCATGTAAGCCAGTACGTGAGCGGAAAAACTGTTCCGAGAAATGATATCCTCCATTTTCTGGCAGATACACTTCACGTAGATGCCGATTGGCTGCTCGGTGACAGTCAGGAAAACTTTACTGCTCGGGAAAACAACTCCGTTGCCCCAAAAGCTCCGTCTACCACTAAGACTTCTGGTTCTGTCGGAACTTCAAACTCTTCAAAAAGGGGAACTACACCGATGAAAAAGGCAATAACCGACAAAAATGATAACGATAATGCAGGAAGTTCTGCCATGCATATATTCAAAAAATCATCAAAACTCGATAATGTATTATACGATGTCCGTGGACCGGTTGTTGAAGAAGCTGCCCGTATGGAAGAACGCGGTACCCACGTACTGAAGCTCAATATCGGTAATCCGGCTCCATTTGGTTTCCGCACACCGGACGAAGTCATCTATGATATGAGTCAGCAGCTTTCCGACTGTGAAGGATACTCTCCTTCTCAGGGACTTTTCTCTGCACGGAAGGCAATCATGCAGTACTCCCAGATCAAAAAGCTGCCGAATGTCACAATCAATGATATTTATACCGGAAATGGTGTCAGCGAACTGATCAACCTGTGTATGTCAGCTCTTCTTGACAACGGAGATGAAATCCTGATTCCGTCACCAGACTATCCTCTGTGGACTGCCTGTGCCACACTTGCCGGCGGCAAAGCCGTTCATTATATCTGCGATGAACAGTCTGACTGGTATCCGGACATCGAAGATATGCGCCGTAAGATCACAGACCGTACCAAAGCTCTTGTAATCATCAATCCGAACAACCCGACCGGAGCACTTTATCCGAAAGAGGTTCTGCAGAAGATTGTTGATCTCGCAAGGGAACATCACCTGATCATTTTCTCAGATGAAATTTATGACCGCCTTGTTATGGACGGAAAAGAACATATTTCCATTGCTTCACTGGCACCGGATCTGTTCTGCGTCACCTTCAGCGGCCTTTCAAAATCCCATATGATCGCCGGATTCCGTATTGGCTGGATGGTTCTCAGCGGAAATAAAGCAATCGCAAAAGATTATATCGAAGGAATCAAGATGCTTTCCAATATGCGTCTCTGCTCCAATGTTCCGGCACAGTCTGTCGTTCAGACCGCTCTCTGGGGCAATCAGAGCGTCAACGACTACCTCGTTCCGGGCGGACGTATTTACGAACAGCGCGAATATATTTACAAAGCACTAACTGACATTCCGGGAATCACTGCCATTAAACCGCAGGCTGCATTTTATATGTTCCCGAAGATCGATGTGAAGAAGTTCAACATTATAAATGATGAAAAGTTTGCACTGGATCTGTTGCAGGATAAGAAAATCCTGATCGTACAGGGAAGTGGATTTAACTGGAAACAGCCGGATCATTTCCGGGTAGTATATCTGCCACGAATTGAAATTCTGAAAGAAGCAGTGGGAAAAATTTCTGATTTCCTGTGTTATTATAGACAGGGGTAGTAAAATGACAGGCACCACCTGAAAAGAAACATAGGGTACGGGTTCCGTTGCACTGGGCATTCCGATGAGCTCCCGAAACCGTCAATTGTGTCAGCAATGGCTTCCACAATTGACTGGATCTCATCTCCATAGTGCAAAGTCACCCGTACCCTATTTTTCTTTTCCGGCTCCTTCTGCAATTTTACTGCATCTATAAATATTAACAGAAATAGAATCTTTTGACCTTGGTATCATCATTTACATTTTCATATTTTAATTTTCTTATGAAAGCAATGCTCTCACTGCTTCTCCATCAAACACAACTTCTTTTACATGATTAACCTCAATCTGATACAGTGCATTTGCCGCAATATGTTCGGCTGCCTGCTCAAGATCACGGATTCCTGATGTATTGGAGTAAAGTTCAATTATCACATCAAGACCTTCATCTGTCACCGTACACTCGTCCTGACGAAGGCTCATTCTCTTCAGGATCTTCGGAAGTGCAAATCTGGAGAAGATGATCTTCTTCTCTTCCGGTGTATAATCCGGGATATCGATAACTGCAAAACGGGACATGATCGGTGCACTGATCTGATCTTTTTCATTGGCAGTTGCAATCGGATATACGCCAACTGTCGGAACATTACACTCAATATAGTTATCCGTAAATCCAAGGTTATCAAGGAGTGTCAAAAGTACATCCGCCGGATTCCCATTTCCTTTTCCGGATGCTGCTTTGTCCAGCTCATTGATGATGAATACCAGGTTGGATTCTCCTGCTGCCGCAAATGCTTCCATAATAATTCCTGGTTTCGCATTGGCGTATACACGGGAACTTCCTGTAAGCTGTTCCGGATCGTTAATGGAACTCATATCCAGAGTTGTCCACGGAAGCTTCAGGATACGTGCAATTGCATAAGCGATCTGCGATTTACCGGTTCCGGCCGGTCCGATCAGAAGGATTCCATACGCTGGAAGAGTGTGCGTTCTGTTGATCTGGATGATTGTTTCGATGATTCTCTGTTTGACACGTTCCATTCCGTAAAGCTCTTCATCCAGGATTCTTCTTGCCTCATCCGGATCAATGGATTCAAAATAATTGCTCTTCCACTGAATATTCATCATGATTGAAAGAGCTCTCTGCGCATGTCTTCTTTCTTCCGGTGACACTTCATGTGATCTTGCAACAGCAAGGTTTCTTCTTGCCCACAGACGGATATTGTCCGGAAGGGTTCTTCCTGCACAGTTCATAAAATCAGTGATACTCTGCAGGCTTGTCAGCTTCATGCTGTCGCCGTCTTCTTCCATTTCCTCATCCACAGCTTCTTCTGTCGGTGCACTGCTTGCGAAAAGACGCTCGATCATGAACTGCAGGAAACCATCTTCCGCTGAAAGCTTGGTTGCCCCACCGAATGCGATCTCCCGGATCTTGTATACTGCATAGCCGTCTGCACGGTTTTCACCGGAAAGACGGACATTGATATGATTCTCGCCCAGCCATTTGATCAGGCTTACAAATCTCGCATCGATCTGGAGAATGTCCGCACTTACAATTCCATCTTCCTCATCAAATTCAAAGGATGTCTTCTTGATCGGGTTGGTGAAAACACCACAGGAATGATGCTTCCATTTCCGGTTGCTGTTATCCAGAACCAGCATCGGTTTCTCCGCTGTCGCTTCTGTCTCATTCGAGCGGAATGTTGTATAAGTACATTCCTGGGTCTTTTTTTCATCTGGTGTGTGTTTAAAATCAAAAACTGGCATGATTTTTACTCCTTTTTCCTTTTATATTCGCTCTTTTCAAATTGTATATTCTTGCACATTTTATGAATAGTCTGTACCTATCTTAACACACTTGTTGCATATCTGAAAGTCAAAACCATTTCTTCATAGTATTTTTATTCATTTAGATTTTTATTTTCCTTCTGCTCCAGTCCTGCAAAAAACAGCTCATAAAAATCATCTTCTCCTTCCAGTTTCGGTGAATTTTCCCCACCTCCATTGGTGCTCCGCTTCATCTCAGCATGAAATTCTTCTCCGGCACAGATCAGTCAATCTTAAGTTCCACTCTGCTTCCGCCTGCTTTTTCCTTTGTCACCACAATCTGTTTCTCAATCCTTGCTTTTAATTCCTGTACATGGGAAATGATTCCCACCAGACGGTTGCCTTCCGTAAGACCATTCAGTGCTTTCATCGCCTGTTCCAGTGACTCTTCATCCAGTGAACCAAATCCTTCATCGACAAACATGGTATCCAGCTGGATTCCGCCTGCCGATGCCTGGATCTCATCAGAAAGTCCGAGTGCCAGCGAAAGAGAAGCTTTAAAGGATTCCCCGCCGGAAAGTGTCTTCACGCTTCGCTCAGAACCATTATAATGATCGATCACATTCAGTTCCAGACCACTCTGACTCTTTCGGTCATCCGTATCAGTCTGGCGTTTCAGCTCATATTGTCCTCCACTCATCACCATAAACCGCGTATTTGCACGGGCAATGATCCGGTCAAAATAATTGGTCTGGATGTAGGTCTCAAACTTGATCTTTTCTTTGGATCCGCCTTTGATCTTTCCATTTACCGTATCGGAAATCTCACGCACCTGCGTCCAGTTCCGCTCAAGCTCCAGAAGCTTTGCACTCTGCTTGTCGATCGCATTCCTGATTTTCAGATTGTTTTCATAACGGATCCTGATCTCTTCCATCTGTTTTTGAAGCTCTTTTTTCGCACCTGATACTTCCTGTCGTGCCTGGACAAGTTCTTCCATATCGGTTTCTTTATTACCTGCAATCTGCTTCTCCAGCGTTTTCTTCTTCGTCTTTGCCGCTTCTACCGACTGACTGCAGTCCTGGAATGCCTTCTGGGCAGCACTCAGATTCTTATCAATCTCTTTTTTCTGCTTATCCAGCTCTTTGATCTTCTGTTCTGCTTCTGTTTTCTCCGGAAATTCTAGTTTGCCACGCACCTTCACAGCCTGCTCTTCTGCATTTGCTTTATCTCTCTCAGACACAAGGAGCTGATCCTTTCGCTCCTGTTCTTCCTCCTGAAGCTTTTTCTGCATCTGCTCCAGTTCCGGGATCTCAGCTTCCATCTTCTGCTTTTCTACCACTGCTTCTTTAGCTACTTCCAGCTTTTTCTGTAATTCCTTTTCTGACTTTTCGAGGGCATCCATCTGTTGACCGATCAACGCCAGCGATTTTTCAATCTCTTCTTCCTGTATGCTGCTGTCAAAGCTTTTCACACTCTTTTGGATTTCTTCTTCCAGCGCTTTTAACTGCACCAGCTTTTCATTTGCCTTAAAGCTTGCATCATTCGTCTTTTTCTCCACATCGGCAGTCTCTTTCCGGTATTTTTCAAGCTCTTCTTTTTCCGGTGCACCTTCCATCATCTGTGCCGGACATGGATGCTGGACCGATCCGCACACCGGACACGGCTCTCCCGTTTTCAGAACCTTTGCAAGAATCCCCGCCTGCTCATCCAGAAATGCCCTCTCCATCCAGGCAAGCTGTGTCTTTCGCTCTGTACATTCCTCCTGCATGACAAGGTATGCTTTCTGCGCCTCTTCCACACTTTTCTTCTGTCTTTGGTATCTTTTATATTGAATAAGAATGTCTTCTGCCGCTTCTTTTCTTACTGAAACCTCTTTCTGTTCTGCTGTAACTTTCAGAACTTTTATTTCCGCATCCTTCAGCTGTTCCAGTAAATTCCTTTTCTGTTCCAGCTGTACCTGCATCTGCGCTTTCTTTTCCTGATATCGGCTTTCCCGGTCCTTTAATATCTCAATCTGTTTCTCAAGCTCTTTGATCTGTTTCTGAAGTTTTTTCAGCTCGTCATACTCTGCAAGCTTTTCCTGCCTCTTTCCGATCTCTTCTGTTAACTGCTCTCTTTCTGGCACTTTTTCCTGTTCTTTCTTCAGTGCCATTTCCAGTTCTTCCAGCGTTGGTGTCTTCTCTGCTATCGTCTGCTCCGCTTTTTCCAGTTCCTTTTTTGCACGGATCACTGCCTCTGCCTTTCCGATTCTCTGGTTCAGCTCTTCCAGATCTTTCTCGATCTTCGTTAAATTCTTCTTCTTTTCTTTCACCGAATCTGCATCCTGATTTGTCAGAATTTCCAACACTTCCAGAACCTTGTCCGCATGAACCACCGCTTTGCTCTCACGGATCTTTTTCACATCCGTAGCAAGCACGTCATCCTCTTCGCAGCTGATATCCTTCATGTACTGCAAAATGCTTTTGCTGACATCCTCGTACTGTTCCTGCAATCTGCCGCTTGCATTTTTCATTTTCTCCTGAAACGCAAGATACGGTCTGGTATGGAAAATTTCCCGGAAAATTTTGCTCCGCTCCTCAGTTTTTGAAAACAGAAGCTTCATAAAATCTCCCTGCGCCAGCATTGCAATCTGAGTAAATTGTCCGCGGTCGAGCCCGATCAGTTCTGTCACTGCTTTTGTGACCTCTTTTGCCTTTGTGACCGGAAGCCTGTCATCCGGAAATTCCAGTACCGCATCCGCTCTTTGCAGCGTCATGCCCTCGCCCCTGTCCTTTGGACGCATGTACTCCGGATTTCTCCGGATATGGTAGTTCTGCCCCTGATAGAAGAACTCCAATTCCACAAAGGTCGGCGTCTTCGGATCCGCATATTTACTCCGAAGCATCCCCGGCTCTCTTTCATTTCCACTCGCTTCCCCGTAAAGTGCAAATGCGATTGCATCAAAAATTGTGGTCTTTCCGGCACCGGTATCGCCGGTTATCAGATAAAGTCCCCGCTCACCAAGTTCATCCAGAATGATCTCTGTCTCTTTTGCATACGGTCCGAATGCAGAAATCGTAAGTTTTATCGGTCTCATCTCTCATCCTCCCATATTTCTTCCATCATTCCTCTGGCAATCTCTTCCTGTTCATCCGTCATGGGCTGGTTGTTCTGAAGCTCATAGAACTCTCTTAAAAGCTCCATCGGGGATTTCTCCTCTACTTCTGCCGTTCCTCTCACTGTCCCTGCCGCTCTCGTCCGCAGATTGTCATAAGACAGCTTCATGATATTCGGATAAATCGTTCTGAGCTTCCCGATTGCATCCGGTATATCCTCTTCATCAGTCAGCGTAATGTGAAGATAATCGTCCGTGTTCATATCCTTGTAAAAATCCAGTGCAGTCACTTCCATGTAAGTTCCTCTGATCTCCCGCATATCATGTTTCGGCAAAAATGGAATCTGCTGAATATTTATTTTGCCTTTTTCTTCTACATCAACGATGACTGCTGCTTTTTTGTGATTGGTTTCAGAAAAAGAATATTTGAGCGGCGTTCCCGAATACCGCACTGTCTCTTTCCCGATCTTCTGCGGGCCATGGAGATGTCCAAGCGCCACATAATCAAATCCGTCAAAGACAGATGCGTCCACATCATCCACACCGCCTACAGACAGTTCTTCTGAATCACATCTTGCCGCACCGGCCACGAACTGATGCGCAAGCAGGATATTTCGTTTATCTGTGTCAATCTGCATATGCTGCACTGCCGCATTTACAGCGTCCTGATAGGTGATGACCTCTTCTTCCGGATACACCCTTTTTACCAGGGACGGCTTCACAAATGGAAGCATGTAAATATTGATCTCACCGTACCGGTCACTTATCGTTATCGGTTCTACATCCGACTCAAATATCGGTGAAAGATAGATCTGTCTGCTGCTCATCAGTCTTGAACCGAAAGCAACTCTTTCTGCAGAATCATGGTTTCCACTGATCAGAAATACCGGCAACTCCCTCGCGGCAAGCCTTGTCAGGAAATCATCCAAAAGTCGCACTGCTTCCGCAGGCGGAATCACTTTGTCGTAAACGTCACCCGCGATCAGAACCGCTTCCACCTTCTGCTCATCGATAATGTTCAATATCTCTTTTAAAATATATGCCTGATCCTCCAGCATAGAAAATTCATTCACTCGCTTGCCGAGGTGCAGGTCTGATAAATGAAGAAATCGCATGGTTTTCTTCCTCCTTCTCTGATAATTCTTTTGCAGAGCAAACACAGCTTCTTTTATCTATTTCCATTTTATATGCCATTTTTACTACTGCTCTAAACTCCTGCCGGATCTCCGCATTTGGAATAAATACCGTCCTTTCATCTTCGTTGTACGCCAGATATCCGAGGTGGATCAGCAGTGTCAGCACATCATTGAATCCATCCTTTCTAACTTAATTTCTGTTATTCTAATTATAATCGGGAAGCGAGAAGTAAGCAATGCTTACTCCCCACTTGATCCTGTAATATTTATTTACTACTCATACGGATCCTGATCTTTTCGGTAGATTACGCCTTCATAACGCCAGTCAGACAGGTCATCCAACGGTGCCGACCACGATACATAATCCTGCTCACAAAATTCATTCCCATTCTCCAGATCATGACTTCCGAATACATATTTTTCGCAATATACTTTTTCACGAAAATCCCTCCCTATTTATATTTTGCAGAGAAGATAAAATAAAAAAGCATAACCGCAATTTTCTGCAGCTATGCCTCTTTGCATTTGACCTTTTTTTATATACTTTGAAATGCAATTTTCCAGTATATAAAACAAACGGAACATAACTTTTTGTTATGAACGTCTTTTGCTTTTTATTTTTAATTTTTATAAGAGATCCTTTATTTTTTTATCCGGTTCTTCTTCTCTGAGTTTTTTCATCTTTCTGAAATACGAACTCATCTCATCTGCCACTCCCGAAAGCCTGTTCAGCAGTCCGGAAAACTCCGTCAGCATCTCATCGTCCTTGTAATACGGATACACGATATCATGGTCAATCTCGCTCCATCCTTCTTCAAAAAGCGTTCTGCCCTGGATTTCCAGATAGTATCCGTGATACTTGATGATATAATGCAGTGAACGGTAATACCCACCTGTCCGCACTTCAATCTGCGTACTGTCATAAATCCTCGTATCTCCGGAACGCTTGTATACTTTTGGACGTTCTGCGATATAGCAGTGCTCCGGATCCTCATCAAAATCCCGCAGCCTGTCCTCTACATAATTGTTCGGATCATTTTCAAACATCGAAGTGATGAACTTATGAAAATGGATCCAGTCCTCCCGGTAAAGGAAGAAAACCCTGATACCAATCAAATCTGTGATGTATTTGTGGTAATTCGATTTGTTGATATGTTCAAATTTTGCATAATTTTCTTTCCGCTTCCGGATGATCTTTTCCAGAAGGTGCATTGGATTCTTAGTTCTGTAACGGTAGGAATGGATCCCTGCCCGCTCAATATCATAAATATATTCATCTACAAATTCTTTTCCCAGATGACGGAACAATTTCGTTTTTGACATATAATCTTCATAAATCTCTGTCAACTCCTCCCAGGAAATCCGGGCAGCCGTAAGGTCATCCTCTGTCAGATTACAGGTTTTCAGAAATTCCTCTTTATTGATCATTTGCTCTCTCACCCAATTCTTTCCGGCCCATGCGGACCTCTTCCATATGACCGGCAAGTTCTCTGTCCATATGATCGAACAGATAATTTTTCGCACTCTCTTTGTGCAGCTCCCATTCTTCCTGAATCTGCCGGTTCACGATCTTCACCTCTTCCAGGAACTCCCGGGAAGATATGATCGTACCTCCCTGTCCCTGTGTGATCACCTGTTCCACACCATCTGATGTAACTACCGTCACATGATACTTTCTTCCGACTTCATGTACTACCTTTTCAATGTACATATCCGCCGTCTCAGCTTCTTTTGTATACACAACATGAATGTTGTGGTATTTGAAGATTTCCATTGCTTCGCCTTCAACCTTGTAGGCATCAAATACCAGGATCAGAGGATAATTCTTGAACCCCTGATAATTGCAAAGCACATCCATCAGTTTATTTCTTGCTGCTTCAATATTCTCTTTTGCCAGTTCTTTCAGATCATCCCATGCGAAAATAACATTATAACCATCTACCAGCAAATATTCCTGTACGCCTTCTTCATCTTTCTTTGCTTTTGACGTTTTCCCTGCAGTCACAGTCTTTGGAAGACGATCGGCTTTTCTCTCTACCCGTCCGTAAGTCCGGATAAAAATCTCTTCCAGTTCCCTGTCTTCTCTGGCATTACGTGCATAATGCCTGCCGCCTCTGGCTGCTGCTTCTGCTGATCCGCTTTTCTCCTTGCGTAAATTTACCGGTACAGTCTCATCCAGACTTTTTTCTGTCTCTCCTGCCAGCCTTTTCCGCTCTTCCAGGATCTTCGGAAGCTGTGCCTCAATATGCATGTGTTCCACCACTTCCTGCCACGGTACATTATATCCTGCTCCATGAGCACAGAATACAGAGCCTGTCGGATTTTCTACATCCCTCTCCGGATCATAGCCAATTACCTCTACGACCTCATCCTGATTATGACATGGAAAATATCCCTTCAGCGTACAGAACAGTTTCCCTCTTCCTCTGCTGTATGTGGTTACTTCTCTCTGATAATCCTGCATTTCAGACACCGGTGCACTTCCGGTGACCACAGCCATATCATCTTCCGTCTCCGGTCCGTCAAATTCTCCATTCATCCGCTGAATATCCGTAAGTGCACGGCCTGTCATCTCTGACGGAATTTCCAGACGAAATGCATAATACGGTTCAAGCAGTACATTCTCTGCCTGCATCAGTCCCTGGCGGATCGCACGATACACCGCCTGGCGGAAGTCTCCGCCCTCTGTATGCTTCAGATGTGCACGTCCACTGGCAAGTGTGATCTTCACATCAGTGAGCACCGATCCCGTCAGAACGCCCCGGTGCTCTCTTTCCAGCACATGTGTCAGGATCAGTCGCTGCCAGTTCTTGTCCAGCACATCCTCACTGCAGATCGTATCGATCGTGATTCCACTTCCCGGCTCTCCCGGTTCCAGTATCAGATGCACTTCTGCATAATGACGCAGCGGCTCAAAATGCCCTACTCCTTCAACTGTATTTTTAATCGTTTCTTTGTAAACAATATTCCCACTTCCAAAAGAAATATCCACGTCAAACCGTTCTTTTATAAGGCTTTGCAGAATCTCCGTCTGCACTTCGCCCATCAGCTGGACCTGAATCTCTCCTGCCTCTTCATTCCAGACTACACGGAGCATCGGATCTTCTTCCTCCAGTTGTCTGAAATTCTGCAGCATCCGGTGTACATCACAGCCTTCCGGCAGCTCCACCCGGTAATTCAGAACCGGCTCCAGTACCGGTGCCGAAGAACCTTGCTGCATCCCAAGCCCCTGTCCCGGATAAGTCCGGGTAAGTCCTGTCACAGCACAGATACAGCCTTTTTCTGCTTCCTGCACCATCTCGTACTTGTCCCCGGAATAAATCCGGATCTGGTTAACTTTCTCCTGCATAGGTTCTTCCTCTGCCATATATTCCAGGATCTCTTTGACCTTCAGTACTCCGTTTGTGATCTTCACATGTGTCAGGCGGCTGCCCTGTGAATCTCTGGATATCTTATATACCTTCGCTCCAAAAGCTTCTTCAGCATGCGTCCCGCTTACCGGTCCGTCCATGTATTTTTCCAGTCCGTCCAGTAATTCCTGCACACCTTCCAGCTTCAGTGCCGAACCGAAATAGCATGGAAATACCTTTCGCTCCCGGATCAGCGTCTGAATCTGGCTCGCCGTGATCTCTCCATTTTCCAGATAGCTTTCCATTACCGTCTCGTCGCACATAGACAGCTCTTCCAGAAATTCTTCACCCGCTTCTGTAAAATCCACACACTCTCCGCTGAGCTTCCGCTTTAATTCAGTAAGTCTGTCCTGTCTGTCCGTCCCGTCCTGATCCATCTTATTTATGAAAATAAAGGTCGGAACCTGATACCTTGCAAGAAGATTCCACAAGGTTCGTGTATGTCCCTGCACACCGTCCGCTCCGCTGACAACCAGGATTGCATAATCAAGAACCTGCAGGGTACGCTCCATTTCTGCTGAAAAGTCCACATGTCCCGGTGTATCAAGAAGAGTCACCTGCTTGTCTCCAAGCACAAAATTCGCCTGCTTGGAAAAAATGGTAATCCCCCGGCTTCTCTCCAGCGTATACGTGTCCAGAAATGCATCTCCATGGTCAACTCTTCCAAGCTTCCTGATCTGACCGGTAAGATAAAGGATTCCTTCCGAAAGCGTCGTCTTTCCGGCATCCACATGCGCCAGGATCCCGACAGATATATATTGTTTTGGCTTATTTTCAGATGTTGCTGCCATCGAAAAAATGCCCCTTTCTGCTCATAATAATCTCTTGATTATCATATCACAGAAAGGGGCATAAGTCGACACGCGAATCTTTTTATCTGTCCTGCTTTTCATTTGACATTTTCTGCGGTAAGATACAATTAGAACAAATTTCTAAAAAAGGAGAGTGCCATTTACTCATGAAAAATACTGACTTAACCAATACTTACCGCGAACTTGACAGAGAACTTGCCATTTTGCATGACCAACTCGAAAGCCACCGTTCTTTTGAAAATATCCTTTTTCTCCCGACTCCCGAAAAGATCAGATCGGTCCGCGAAAAATGGAACGATTTAAAAACACAGGTTGAAAACCTGGATACACCTGACAATGTCTATCGTCTGGTGAAGCATCATCTGAATGACTTCCTGGATTCTCTTAAATTTACTATCGAAGAAAAAGAACACAATCCGGAAGCACCTCTCCTGGATTTTGTCTATTATCTTCAGGAAATCGCTCGCTGTGACCGGCGTTCTAATGAAGTACGTCTCGATGTCCTGACCAGAAAATTACAGGCATTTCATGAAAATCAGGATTTGATCCTTAATCTGATCCACACACAATACGGAGAAAATGAAGCTTCCCTTTCTTCTGCCTTTGCCCGCGCAAGGCTGGATATGCAGCGCGACCTGAAACTGTTAAATGAATATTTCCCGGATTTCACAGAAGAACAGATTGCGTCTTTATCACAGTCCTTCCGGATTTTTATCGATCAGCTTCAGGAAATGGCAGATTTACTCGGTTCAGACTGCCAGTCTGACTCTGAAGAATTATTAAAGGATGATCTCTCAAAGACCATCAAGATGGATCCGGAAGCTTACCGCAGCCTTCTGAAAAACCGTCTTGGTGTATCTCTCGACGAACTGCTTGCATGGCATAAAGAAGAAATTGAAAAGACCCGTGCTGAAGTATTCGAAATCGCCTCCAAATTAGAGCTTCCGGAAGGAACTCCGAAGACAATGAAAGAAGTCAGTGATGTGCTTTTCCGCTATGCTGGTCCTTGTGACAGTGCCGAGGAAATGTATACACGTGCCAGAAATTATCTGAAACGTACCCGTGCTGTCGCTCATGAATATGTACGTCTTCCGGAAGATGAAACCTGTCTGTGCGTTCCTCTTCCGCCTTGCTATAAGGATTCTTACCCTTGGGGCGGTTATGAGGGTGGTGATTTCCGTGTCAAACCGCTCCGCGGCCAGATGTTCCTGAATCAGTATAATTATCAGAACATTACCGATGGCTGGATCAAGATGAATACCATGCACGAAACTTATCCGGGACACCATGTCCAGTTTATCCGTGCAGCGATCGATCCAACACCGGAAACTGTAAAAATAGGAGCAAAAAGTGTACCTCTGGAAGAGGGAACCTGTATTCGGACTGAACGCGCATTTACCTTTATCTTTGCGGAAGACCCGTTCTTCCCTCTGTTCGTTGCATTCCGCCGTCATCATGCCTCTGTCCGTATCCTGGTTGATCTGCAGCTGTATTATTTTGGAGCGACACTGGAAGATGCTGTAAAAATCTACGAAGAAGAGCTTGGCTTTGACCGCGTAACTGCCCGCGCCCAGGTACAGGCACACCAGAATGCGCCGGGATATTTCACCTGCTATTATTATGGAATGAAGAAAATCTGCGACTGGGAAAAAGAGTATGGATATACGAAATGGGATTATACGGAACTGCTGTTCTCAGCCGGGCGGATCAGTATGGAAAGCCTGGAGATGCTGGTTAAGATGACCAAAGAAGAGCAGGGACGTTTCTTTACGGAGTTCCGGAGCTTGCTGATGGATGAATAAGGTAGGTTTTAAGGTGTTGGAGGGGGACGAAAAAACGGATAAATAAATGAATCGGGTATGTTTCCCACGCACTGGGCATTCCGATGAGCCTCTGAAAGCGTATATTGTGTCAGCAATGGCTTCCACAATATACTGAGTCTCATCTCCATAGTGCTCAAGGGAATCTGACCCGATTCATTTATTTATCCGTTTTTTCTGGTACTCCTGCAACTTGAAAATTTTCCCTTGTGGAGCATCAGCTCGCTGCGCATGGCTGATGGTGATTTGTTTGTCTAGGGTTTTAACCATATTCATAAATTTGAGTATAATGATTTGTTTTAGTTTTTAAAAATTTGTATCTTTAAAATATTTCCAACAACACATTATTATAAAGATATAAGTCTACCAAGTTCTTCACGTTTCTTTTCAGTTATGCCATAGATATTTATATGGTTCAGGTCACCGCTGCGGTCTGTAAAGGCGGGGAAGAGGAAGCCGGATGTTGGGGATCCGGGTTCGTATTCGCCGACAAGGGGACAGATGGCGCAGATGAGGTAAGGGAACATCTCTTCGGATTCTCCGAGGCGTTCTTTGTCGGTGGCTTTGGCTGGGATATCGTAGTTATCATGGAAAACATAGATCGCGTAAGGGATGGTGATCCGGATGTTTTCCATGATGATATCATAAAGAGTATCCATCAGGGCATCGTTTTTGAGTTCACAGTCTCTGAGCGCCATCAAAAGCTGCCACATACTTCCGGCTTTCTGATTTTCCGGCTGGATCTCGTATTTTTTCAGTTTTGTGTTTGTCTCTGCAAATGGAATCGTTTTGGCGATTGCGAGATTTTTTGTTTTTTCTGACGCAGAGAGTTTGAGGAAGTTGATGTTAAAGCTTCCGTCAAAATCTCCGTCTGCATCTACATAACAGCCTGCTATTCTTGTGAATGATGTTCTTGCAGGCGTCATCCGCCGCGTCAATTCCAGCATATCTTCTCGGTTGATCATTTGTATTTGTTCCTCTCTTTGAATATCAATTGAGTCTCACTCCGTTGACCTGTTTCTATTTTCTAAGTTCTCATATCATCCATTGCTAAAATTCTTCTATTTCAGCAACACGGTCCCCCTGCTTTTCTTTCCAAATCATCAGGTACACTTTGAAATCTACCGAATCTCTCGCCGCAGCAAATGGCTCCTCACGTACAAGTGTAACTTTCTGTCCATTTGACTCCAGCTCTGCTTTTCTTTTTTCGGCTTTTTTCAAAATGTTCTGATATTTCTGATTAAATTTCTCCCCAAAATCCCTCCGTGGATAATTTTCCGCTTCTTTGGCAAGTTTTTTATTTAGCAAGTCTACAACCGCCGCATGTTTCTCCCGATGTAATAGTCGGGCAATCCATCTGCTCATTCTTTTTCCATGATATCTCCGGTATCTTTGCAGCCACCACAACAGACTTTTATCCCCTGCTTCTTTAACAAGCTCTTCCATTACATCCATTGCCTCTTCGGTCGGATTCCACGGATCTTCCATCGGGACAATATATTTTGCCGGAACTGCCGGATAACAGGTATAGTTCAGCGGAGGAAAATGTACCAGTTTTGCAAGTTTCCGTTCTGTATCACTTGTTGCCTTTTCTCCAAGGTATTCACATTTATCGCTCAGAATCGCCAGACGATATTCCAGAATCCGCAGATACTCATACCCTTTCACCCAGAAATGTCCCACATCTCCGTAATTATAAAGGTTCACCTCCAACGAAAGATCCTGGAAAAAAATGGTCACAACCGTTTCGCCCTGATATACGACAAGTACATATTCTCCATCCTCCTGGCTTAAAGTTGCGTCCAGCTCTCCTTCATAATCTTTCTGATAATGTCCGGTCATTCTTGCACCAGAGAATACCAGAAAGCTTTCCACTGCATCATTCATCAGATACACCAGACGCATTTCATCCTGGTTTTCCACATCTTTGTCTGGAAACAGAAGTTCAAACTGATCCTGACCGAGTAACTGGGCAAGCTTCTGGAAGGCCTCCGGAATTTCTTCATATGCATTTTCTGTATCCATGAACGCTTCCTCTGCTGACATATTTTCCTGTATTTCCAGTTCACTCATCTATTCCTTTTCTCCTTCATTTACCTCTTCCATATCCACACAGGCAAGTCCTCTGTTCTCCACATAACTGACACGGATCACTGCCTGCGACCAGTTGAGGCTGATCCTGGCAGCCTTCTGCTTCTCTTCTCCGGCTTTCCGGAGCAGATCCAAAAGTTTCTCCAAAACTTCTCTTGTCAGATAGCCACCTCTCCACTGAAAGGTCAATGTCCTGCCCTTCTTAGCCGCCTGCAGCGACCGTTTATAAACATCTTCTTCTTTTGTAAAGGAAAGTTTCTTCTCCCGATAATAAAAATGATCCCCATTCGTACAGACCGGTGCCGGTGCGATCAGCGGTTCATGATCCCGGAAAATCTTCTTGTCGTCCAGATTGAAATAATCATAGCGGATCTCCTGTCCTGCCGCACTGTGTTTACCAAGCGTATTGTCAAAAGTTGCATCCAGATGATAATATGTACCACCAATTTTTACGATATTCCAAGTATGACGGTACTTGATCCCTTTTTCCGGATTGTTACCACAGACTGCGATCATGCACCAGATTCCAAGCGCATCACAGAGTACTTTCACAGATTTTGCAATTCCTTCACATACGCCAACTCCATGTCCAAGTGGACCGATAATCTCATGGGAATACGCCTTTTTCAGCTTATCATAAGTCACATTATCACAGATAAAATCATGAATATATTTCTCCTTTTCCCATTCAGACAAATCTTTTGCCGCCCGCGCAAGTTTTTCTACTCTGGAGGACATTGCCCTCTGATGCTCCCGGATTTTATTTTTGTCAAACAGATACTCCGGTACAAAGATCAGATTCGGAGAGTCCTGATAGTATTTATACTTATATCCTGTCATCCAGAAAATCTCCGGATGATCCAGCCGAAGCCTGAAAAAGACATCATAAAGCTCCGCAATTTCTATGCGCGGTATCTGAAATTCATCCGCAAGTGCATTCGCTCCCTGCATGATTACATGGTATGCTGCCTGCTGCTGTTTCGTCATTTTGGTATAATAGAATGGTTCCATGAAAGTCCTCCTGCGCAATGTTTTGATTCTCCTATTATACATTTTTTCACGAAAACACGAAATGTTTTTCCTTGCTTTTTAACGAAAAGCAGAAATGTTTTACGCTAGTTTTTAACGAAAATAGAAAATGTTTATACCCATTTCTTAACGAAATCACAAAATGTTGGCCCTTTTCCACTTCTTTCAGACACATAAATTCCCTTCATTACTTATATAAAAAGGCTCCATATAACAGTTTTTACTGCTACATAGAACCTCTTCCATTCTTTTATTTCTCAGTTTCACTTGATACAATTGCCGGAATCCGGATCGTAACGATCGTACCTTCGCCCTCTTTTGACCATATCTGAAATCTGTATTTATTTTCATAAATATAGTCCAGTCTTTCTTTAATATTTTTTATACCGATATGTTCTCCTCTTTCCATACTTGACAGTTTACGCTGCGGTTTGCTTAATTCATCTAGTTTGTCCTGAGACATCCCTGCACCATTATCTTTTACAATAATCTCAACTTCATCTTCTTCCATTCTGATACGAATCGTAATGCATCCGTCTATTACTTCGCCTTCTTCATCCGTATTACATAGAATTCCATGAAAGAACGCATTCTCTACAAGTGGCTGTAAAATATTTTTTGCAATCAGATATGGCTCAACCCCCGCTTCAATATCAATAACACTTTTAAATATTCCTGTATATCGATATTTCTGAATCAGTAAATATTCTCTCACTACTTTAATTTCCTGCTCTACTGTATCATAAACATTATCCACCTCTATACGTAGTCTGTCCCTTAAAATCTGAATCATAGCTTTATTCACTGCAATCACATCTTCATTCCGGTTTTTCTGTGCCAGATATGTAATCATATTCATGGTATTATAGATAAAATGTGGATCCACCTGCGAAATCATCAGACCATACTTCAGTTGCTGCTCTCTCTTTTCCTGTTCGACCATTTCAACAATATTTTCCTGCAAACGTTTTGCCATAACATTAAATGAAGCGCCTACTTCTCCTATTTCATCTGTTGAATTCACCTCAATTCGTGCATCCAGATTTCCTTCTGCTATTTCATTCATTTGTTTTGATACATCCGTAAGCGGACCGGTAAAATGATTTACAATCGGGATCATAACTAACACAATTCCAAGCCCAAAACATAAAATCAGTATTTCTACCAGAAAAATCAGCGAACGGTTATTGTCCAGAATATCTTTTCTGCTCTGCCTGCAAATAATCTTCCACCCATCTTCTTCCGAAAAACGTACTGTAGTAATCCCATCTTCCTGCTGCCAATAACCTTCCTTATAGCTTTTTCCATACTTCATGTTTTTCAGAGTTGCGTTTACATCTATTTGTGTTTCCTTAACACTTGGCTGTAAAATCTGATTATTTTTATCAAGAAACAGATAATCGTTACTGTAATCTTTCATCTGGTTTGCAATATAGTACAACTGGTCAAAAGATGCTATAACAGTAAGATTGCCTTTCTGCCCATGATATATATATTCCATCGTATATCCATAAACCATGTTAAATATATTTCCAAATGCTGTATCTGATTCCCCGTCATAAGCAAAAGGATTCAAAAAACTTGTCTTTTTCCCTTTTAAATCTAATTCTTTTATTTCACTACAAATATGTTCTTTTACTTTATTCGAAAATCCTACTGTTGAAAAATCATATATTTTATCCGCCTTTTGGACATCCAGATAAATCCCGATGATTCCATATGACTGAATTTTATTTTTTACACCAAGCCGGGATAAAAAAAGACTTATTTTCGCATTATTTGCTTCATTCGGCTCCGACATATATTGATCTATTTTCTGAATAAGTTCTGGTTCTTCTGCCACAATCTTTGTAAATCTTACCAGCTCTTCAAAATTCTGATCTAACTGAGACATGATCTGCTCATTCAGAATCATGGTATCCTCTCTGTCTTTCACACTGATATTTCTATATACCAGTTCCGGTAATGCCATGAGCAATATTCCCATAATTACCAAAAACACACATAATTGTGCTATAACCAATTTATTTCTTAATTTCATGACCTCTTCTACTCTCCGGCTAATAATTTCCTGCGATATTGGTTCGGTGTCAGTCCTGTATATTCTTTGAAAATTTTACTGAAATACTGACTGGAAGTAAAACCTGTCTTTTCTGATACTTCATAAACCATATATTCTTTATCCTGGAACATTTTCTTTGCATTTTCTATTCTGACATTATTGATAAAATCATTTACCCGTATTCCAGTTTCTGTTTTAAATTTCGTTGATAACCAGGAAGACGTCACACCAACATGCTCCGCAACTTCCGCTGCTGTAATACTTGCATCACCATAATTCTGATTGATATAAGCCATTGCATTGATTGTCACATCGGAATAAATCATTTTTTCTTTCTCATTTTTCATTCGACAAATTTCTTCTATCTTGTATTCAATATATGCCTGAAGATCTGTTACTTTTCTAAAATCATAAGAACTGCATCCCTCGGTCATCAAAAATCTCTGACCGCTTGTTTCTCCAATCAGTTTTCCATCAAACAAACTAAGAGCCTCCAAAATATGTTCTATATATTCCAAGTATTCTGTAACATTCTGTTTTTTTTCTGTTTCATGCAATCGGTTTTCTATTTTTTCAATTTCTTCTGTTTTTCCCTGTTGTAAAGACTGATAAATTTTTTCTGATGAAATTTCTGACAGTTTCTTCTCATTTTCCTCTTTTCCATCATAACGCAGCTCCTGTAACTCTACTTCATTTTTTAAAATATTATTTTCCAGTTGTCTTTGATAATTTGTAAAATTAGACCGAAACTGCCTTACCATACTTCCATGCAAACAATAATATACATGATACAGTTTTTCTTCTCTGTTAATATATTCATACAGCTTTCTTGCAAAATCATAAATTCTGTCATTTATTTCTTTTTGTGAAACAATTCCTTTTCCGAATTCAAGCAAAATCAGATATTCATCTTCGTTTACCGGAAACCTGGCCCCTACATGAATCCCAGTATTTTCAGATACATTTTCGCACGCTCTTTTTATGAGCCGATTATCCAATGTCATCTGATTGTTATCAAGTGGAATATATTTCTTTAAAATCTTCGGAACCTTTCTTTGAGAAACGATAATATAATAATATTTCTTATGCAAACCTATATAATCATTTTCATCAAGAATATCTTTATATACCTCTTCTGAAATATTTTTTCTAAATAATTCCTCTAAAATTGCTGTAATTGTATACTGCTTTTTTGCTTTTTCTTTTATAATTTCTTCTTTTAATTTTAGTATTTTTCTTAAAAATCCATCTTCCTCCAGATCACTTTTTAAGATATAATCATCAATTCCTAACCGGATTGCCTGTTTTACATAATCAAAATTTTTATATGCTGAAAGGAACAGAATATGTGTATTTCCACCATATTCGCGAATTGCATCCCCTAATTCCAATCCATTTAATCCAGGCATCTTTACATCTGATATCACCAGATCCGGTCTGTGTGTCTTGTAAATTGCAAGTGCCTGTTCTGGATTTGTCGTTACCCCGATCAATTCAAATCCATGATACTCCCAATCAATAATATGCTCCAAATACTCCAGTGCCAGCTTTTCATCATCCACTAACAATACTTTTATCATATTTTCTTCCTCCCATTATGCCCTGTCAAATGCTGTCTATTCCGATTATACAGCGACACCCGGAGTATCGCAAGCTGACAGGATGCGTATACTCCGGGTGTCATTTAAATTATTTTTTATTGTGCGTTTGTTCTCACAAGCTCTTTTTTCAGCTTTCGTTCACTGATAAAGTTCATTACTCTCTGGTTGTTGTAAGTAAAGATCATAATAACCAGAAGGAAGATTCCAGATGCTGTATCCTGCAGCGAAGCTGAAAGTCCCATGCTGAGAAGTCCTGTCGTCAGCATATTTAAAATAAAGTTTCCGATAAAGATTCCGATTACCAGATTACAATACTGTTCAAGTGCCAGTCCAACATAAATTCCAAGCATGCAGTTGAAAATAATATTCGTACTTGACATGTACATCGGCGTATCAATTGATCCCTGTATAGAAATCTTCAAAAGTGCCGCAACTCCAAGGAATAATGATGAAACTACATAGCAGAGGAATGCTGTTTTCTTGGTATTGACACCTGAATTTTTTGCAATTCTCTGTGAACTTGCACATGCTCTTACATTATATCCAAACTTTGTATAGTTGAAAATGATGTAGAACAGTACAAACATGATCGCAAAAATAATCAAACAATACGGAAATCTTCCAAGTGTTGTAATTTCTCCGTTAATAGCTGTTACCCATGAAATACTTGCCAGGTTGGATAATGTCTCATATACCATGCAAACACCAAGTGCTGTAACAATTGCCGGAACTCTCAGTAACATATACATAACACCTGAGATTGTTCCAAGTACAATGCCCGCTCCAACCACAATCAATGCAAATGGTATCAATCCGATTCCGTAAAGATATACCATTTTTGCTCCGAACATTGCCGAGAGCATTACAACCGCACCTGCACTAAGATCCATTCTGTTACACAACATGTTCGAACACATTGCGAATGAAATTAGCGTAGGGGCCAGCGTTTGCTTCAGGTTCATAATAAGACTCGCCGGTTTTCCAAATGCTCCGCCGGAGCATATGAAAAACAGAAGATATACAAATACCGGGAGCATAACGACTTTGCATACATTTTTAACTGTATCTGATTTCGTTTTCATACGCCTTCCCTTTCCATATCCGTTAAAGTAGTAATTTATTTTCCATGTCTTGCAATTGTATCTTCAATACTGTAGTTCTTGCCCATTTCAAGCAGATCATCAGAAGATGCATTTTTATTTTTTGATTTAATCAGCTGATCAACTTCATCTGTTGTCCATGCATATACACCATCATTATGAAGGTATGTCATGTAATCAGAGAATTCCTGACCAGATTTACATACAATAAAGTTAACCGGTACTTCTACTTTGTCAAGAGCATTTCCTTCCAGTGCATTGTAGATAAGTACGAACGGGAATACTGCATCAGCATACTGTCCACCGATTGCACATACTGTTTCACCATTGTCAAGGCTTCCCTGACAATTTTCTGAAAGGTCACAGAATGCGATCTTAACCTGACCTTCACGTCCTGCTGATTTGATTGGTTCTGAGCAGTATTCAATACCAAGAAGTGTAATTGCAATACCATCGATAGAATCATCTGCTGCAAGGAAATCTTCTACTGCTTTTGTGAATTCAAGGCCTCTGTATTCACCAGCTTTTTTAACTTCCGGATGATCTTCAAATGCTTTCATCATACCTTCCCATCTTCTGTCATGGCAGGTAATTCCAGGTTCATAGCCAATTGCTGCAATGTTCTTGCATCCTGAATCAATAAGGCTTGTTACAATTTCATATCCTGCATCGTAATCTGCTTCATAAGATCCACCAACAAAGTAATCACTCTTGTAAACCTGATCTTTGATGCTTTCATCAATCTGTGACCAGCCTACACCAAGATAAACTTCATTTTCTTCACAAATTTTTAATCCCTGAAGGACTGCTGTTCCTGAGAAGTTTGTTGTGATAATACCATCAACACCCTGTGCACAGAGGTTTTCAATTGCAGAAAGATATGTTTCATCTGCAAAGTTTTCAATAATGTAATAGTTAAATTTTACACCATATGCTTTTCCAAGATAATCTGTGTATGCTTTGTATTTTGCGCAAAGGAAATCTGTTGTTGTATGGATAACTACACCAATTGTGTATTTACCATCCGGATCTCCACAAATTTCATCCTGACCTGATTTGTTTCCCCAGACTTCCTCTGTCTTTGCATCTTTTGTCTCTTTTGAACTGCTGTCTGATTTCTTGCTTCCTGAAGAACCACCACAACCGATTACAGAGAATACCATCATAACTGCTAATAAAACAGCTACTGCTCGTTTAATTCTTTTCATTTCTTTTCCTCCTCTTTTTCTCCTTGTTTCATCTGTTACTCCAGTACACCATCTTTGTTCTTTACATATGTAAGGAATACTAACAGTAACAGTACCAGTCCCTGAATTCCTTCAACCACACGTTCGTTAACACCCAGGATAATCAATCCATTTCTCAAAAGGATAACAGAAAAGCTTCCGACCACAGCTCCGATCATTTTTACTTTAGAACCTCCGGACAATGGCACACCTCCAAGTACCAATGCTGTGACAACGTTCATTTCCATTCCCTGACCAGTTGAAGTACTTACACTTCCGGCTCTTGCCATAAGGATAAATCCTGCAATACCTACCGTGATACCACTGATAATGTAAGCGATCATTCTGGTTCTATTAACGTTTACGCCTGCCTGCTTTGCAGCGGCTGGATTTCCTCCAATTGCTTTATTATCTTTTCCAATTGCTGTTTTTTCAAATAAGATATAGCAGATAATAAAGACTCCTAACAGCATTCCCAGCTTAAATTTCTGATTATCAAATTCAAAAAGTTCAACCGGAATACTATATTTCTGTGATGCACATACCGTATTTAAGATTCCACGACACATGTACATGATGCATAGTGATGTGATAAATGGCGAAACCTGCAAATATACGGAAACAACTCCGTTCAATACGAACCATACCAGTGCTGCAAGAATGTTTGTAATAAATACTACTCCTGCCGGTACTCCTGTGTTCGCAACTAAAATCGCAACTAAAACGCTGAAACCGATAACTCCACCGTATGACAAATCCATTCCGCCATGTGAGTATACGAAAATTGCACCAAATGCCATAATCGCAATATATACGGTCTGATTCAGAATACTGTTAATATTACCTTTTGTCAGCAGTTTCCCTTCTCCTCCGACCTGAAATATGATAATCATTAAAATGATTCCAAGGAAAGGAATTATTTTCTGAAGAATTTCTTTTGCCTTAGCTTTCTCTTTCACTTTTATCCCTCCTCCTAAACCATCTTCTTGATTAATACAGATTCATTTAACTCTTCTGACCTGGTAAATGAATCCTGTATCTGACCATCTTTCATAATCAGAATACGGTCACTCATTCCAATCAGTTCCGGAAGTTCTTCTGAAATCATCAAAATAGATTTTCCTTCTTTTTTCAGGCGGTACATCAGCTGATACATAAATGCCTTTACACCAATATCAATTCCTCGTGTCGGGCAGTCCAAGATATAAATTTCTGACTCATTACCAAGCCATTTTCCAAATACAACTTTCTGTTTATTACCACCACTTAAATCACCTACGTTTTGTCCAATCTCTCTGCATTTAATGCTCATATCTTTTACCTGTTTATCGGTAAATTTCTTTTCAGCACCTTTGGTAATTACACCACCTTTTGCGATCATTGACAAGGATGGTAAAACGGTATTTTCCATGATACTTGCTGATAAGATCAGTGCTTCCTGGTCTCGGTTCTTGGATACATATCCAATCTTGTTCTTGATTGCCTGTTTTTCTGATGTAATCTTTTTTCCATTTCCAAGTTTTACTTCACCATACAACGGTTTAACATTTCCAAACAACGCTTTTCCAAGTTCATGCATTCCGCAATCTGTTAACCCACCTATTCCAAGGATTTCTCCTTTATGAAGTTCCAGTGAGACACCTTTAAGGCTATCTCCTACATACAGTTTTTCTGCTGAAAGCACAACCTCTTTCCCATAGCTTCCATCGTAATCACTTCGATAATAATCTCCGGTAAGTTTACGTCCTACCATCAACTCTTTTATCTTTTCCTCTTCAAACTCAGATTTTTCAAGTTCAGCAACAAACACACCGTCTCGCAAAACAATCAGCTTGCTGCAAACCTCCATCAGTTCTTCCAGGTCATGGGAAATAAACAGTACTGTCTTATTTTCCTTCTTCATGTTCTTAATAACCTGGTAAATGATATCCCTTCCTCGTTGAGACAAGGCGGTTGTTGTTTCGTCAACGATGAAAATCCTTGGATTCGTATACAGTGCTCTTACAACTTCAATCAGTTTTCTTTCTTCCAGACTGTATTTTATGATCGGATCTTCCGGATGAATATTGTCAATTCCGATTTTTTCAAGTGCCTTTCTTGCTTCCTGATACATCTTTTTTCTGTCAACAACACCATGTTTTGTAAACAACTGCTCTTTTCCGATAAAAAGATTATCTGCTACTTTAATTCCCGGAAGTGTTCCCATTTCCTGGGCAATCATACTGATTCCATGATTCTGTGCATCCAGTGTGTCTGCTGGTTTATATGGTTTTCCGTCCAGAGTAAGCTCTCCTTCAGATTGCGGATAAACTCCGGAAATAATAGAGGAAAGAGTTGACTTTCCGGAACCATTTTCTCCGATCAGACCAATAACTTCTCCTTCATCAATGGTTACAGAAACGTCTTTCAATGCCTGAGTAAGTCCAAAGTTTTTTGAAATATGTTTTGCTTCCAAAATCACGCTCATTTCGTTGCCACCTCCCTCTTTCCTTCTTCTTTTATTATCCTAAAACAATTACATTCCATGACATTTTTGGTAATACCACAGAATTTGCAGCTGTTACCTCTTTCTCTTCCATTTCAACTGCATCCGGATGTTCAATTGTGTTCATTACAGAATAGTCATTTCCGGCAAGTACCAGATGTTTCTTTACTTTCTTATCTCCATATCCCTGTAAATCAACTTCAAATTCAACGTCCTCTTCCTGATCGCAGTTCAGAACGAAGATTCTTACTTCATCATTTTCCTCATTATAGATAACTGCTGGTTCAACAACATTTAATTCACCTAAATCGCACTGATATTTCGGTGCATCCACAATGGCTTTCTTAACAGTTCCATGTCCATATTTGCTGAGCATATGGAACGGATGATAAATCGCCTGTTTGAAAATTCCGCCTCCCGGAATTGTTGTAATCGGAGCAATCACATTGATAAGCTGTGCCAGGCAGGCAATTTCAACTGTATCTGCATTGTTCAGCAATGAAATTCCAAGTCCTCCAACAACAACTGCGTCCAGCAGACTGTATTTTTCCTGCAGAATCGGTGGCGCGATTTCCCATTTTCCAGCTGATGTCATCTCGAACGTTGTAAGTCCCATTAAATCATCCAGAGAATCCAGTTTGATGTCCTGGAAATTCCACACATTCCATTCATCCAGACAAATCTTTAAATCTTTATCAAAATGATTTTTAGCCTTTACATACTCAATAACTTTTGCGCTGTTTTTAATATGAGAATCCAGCTGTTTATAGGAAGCAAGATAATTTGTTGTACCCTGCCCAGAGTTCATTGTATAGTTATGAGTTGATAAATAATCAACCTGATTATAAAGATCTGTCAGCATTGTTCTGTCCCATTCCATATAGGTTGGTAACATTTCATAACTGCTTCCGCAGGCAACCAGTTTAATAGAAGGATCAACCCATCTCATGATCTTTGCTGCTTCAAGTGCTTTCTTTGTATAATCTTCTGCTGACAAATGTCCTGCCTGCCAGCTTCCTTCCATCTCATTCCCAAGGCACCAATATTTGATATTATATGGTTCTGGATGTCCGTTCTGGGCTCTCAAATCACTCCAATAGGTTCCACCCGGATGATTGCAATATTCAACCAGATCGCCGGCATCTTTAATACTTCCTGTCCCAAGGTTGACTGCGATCATCGGTTCAATACCAACTTTTTCTGCCCACTGGCAAAATTCATCAATACCGAACTGGTTTGTTTCAATACTTGACCATGCATAATCCATACGTTTTGGTCTTTTTTCTTTTGGTCCAATTCCATCATGCCAGTCATAGCATGAGACAAAGTTTCCACCTGGATAACGAATTACCGGAACGCCTAATTCTTTTACTAATTCCATGACATCTTTACGATATCCGTCTTCATCTGCATTTGGATGCCCCGGCTCGTAGATTCCTGTATAAATGCTTCGTCCCAGATGTTCTGTAAAAGACGAGTACATTTTGTCATCAATTTTTCCAATGTCGTAATGGATGTCACTAAAGCATTTTGCTTTTTTCATTTCTCGTTCCTCCCTTAAACTTTCATATTCTCCTGTCGTTCATTTCAAACGATTCTTTGTTATGTGAATATTTTAGAATGGCGCCTGTTTTTTCACTATATTCATTTTTTATGTGAATGTATAAAATTTTTTGGTTTTATAAATTTCTTCCAAAAAATGTGTAATTTTTTTAAGTTTGTTAAGTATTCTGCATAATTTCAAACAAAAGTCACAGTCTTTTACATTAAAAAAGTCCCATATGGCAACCCTTTCCGTCACCATACAGGACTTCTCCTTCTTTTCCTTTTATTCAACATTCTTCGTTGCAACAATATCCACGCCCGTGTCCGCCACATTTTCAAGAATCACATCCCCAATATGAACCGGAGCCGGGACTTCAATTCCTTTGAGCGCCTTCACACATTCAAAGATCTTGCCCTTTGGGATATCTTCTTTCGTCTTCACCGATACCATATCGATGCTTCCGCCGGACACCCGCACGGTCGAAGTTACGATTCTCGTTGGATTCGTCACTTCTTTTCTTGCGTATACATCACCGCGTTTACAGGTATTTCCCGTGACGCTCACTACTTCTTCCCCATTCATTACAACTGTAAGAGGACAGCCCATCGGACAGCCGATACATGTCAATTTTCTCTCTTCCATCGTCTACGCCTCCTCAATCTTTACTGTGATGGTCTGCAGATCCGGATATTTCAGAAGCTGCTCTTTTGTCAGCTTAATCTCTTCCATCTCACCTGGTGCAACAACCGGACGTTTTCTGTGGATCACTCTTTCATCATCAAAATATGCGCTGATATAACAATTCTTATAGACACCGCCCACGCGGAAACGCACGGTCAGCTTTTCATCCATCCGGTCTACGTTAATCGTTCCCGGAACTGTATAACGGACACCTTCGACTGGATTCATTTTAATCTCTTTTCCGCCCTGTCTGCGTTCTTCTCCCTGTTTGACGTATTCCGCAGCATTTCTTCCTGCAGTTCCGGCTTCTTCCGATACAAAGTCAACCAGGTCATGCACATGCAGGACATTTCCACAGGCAAATACGCCTTCGATGTTTGTTTCCAGGCTCTCATTTACCTTCGGTCCTGATGTGACAGGGTTCATATCCACGCCCATGCCTCTTGAAATTTCATTTTCCGGGATCAATCCTACGGAAAGAAGAAGCGTATCACAGCTGTATTCTTCTTCAGTTCCCGGAATTGGTTTTCCGTGACTGTCCACCTGTGCCAGTGTAATGCCTTCCAGACGCTCTTTTCCTTTGATATCGACAACCGTATGGCTCAGCTTCAGCGGAATGTCATAATCATCCAGACACTGTACGATATTTCTCTTCAGTCCTCCGGAATACGGCATCAGCTCTGCAACAACCTTAACCTTTGCGCCTTCAAATGTCATTCGTCTCGCCATGATCAATCCGATGTCGCCGGAACCAAGGATCACAACTTCCCGCCCCGGCATATAGCCTTCGATATTGACCAGTCTCTGTGCCGTACCTGCTGAGAAAATACCCGCCGGACGATAGCCCGGAATATTAAGTGCACCTCTGGAACGCTCACGGCACCCCATTGCCAGAACAACTGCCTTTGCCTGAATCTCGAAAAGACCTTCCTCCCGGTTCATTGCGGTGACAACCTTCTGTGGACTGATATCCATAACCATTGTATTCAGCTTGTATTCAATATTCAGTTCTTTCGCCTGATCAATAAAACGTCCTGCATATTCCGGTCCGGTCAGTTCTTCCTTAAATGTATGGAGTCCGAATCCGTTGTGGATGCACTGATTCAGGATACCGCCAAGTTCTTTATCTCTTTCCAGGATCAGGACACTGTCCACTCCGCTTCTCTTTGCCGAAATTGCAGCCGCAAGTCCCGCCGGTCCTCCTCCAATGATAACAATATCATAAGCTCTCATGATGCAATGCCTCCCTTTTATAACGAATCCTTATTAGTACCTGTGATTATTTTAGAATCTCCACCGGATTTTGTGATCTCGAACATACTCACATGGCGTTCTCTCGCCAGGATCTCCATCGTTCTCGGTGAACAGAATCCTGCCTGACAGCGTCCCATTCCGGCTCTTGTCCTGCGTTTTACCCCATCCAGAGATTTGGCGCCGAGCGGTCTGTTGATCGCATCCATGATCTCGCCTTCTGTAACCATTTCACAACGGCAGATAATATTTCCGTATTCCGGTTTCTCTTTGATCAGTTCCATTCTTTCTTCCTTGCTGAGTGTATTCGGATCCAGAACGCCCTTTCTTGTTGCGATAAAATCTTCTTTTTCTTCCAGATTCATTTTATCTTTGAGGATCTGTGCCACCATTTCTCCGATTGCCGGTGCACTGGTAAGACCCGGTGATTCAATGCCTGCACAGTCAATAAATCCTTTTGCATCCTCCACTTCCCCGATCAGGAACTCATGTCCGTCCTCATGTGCACGAAGTCCGGCAAATGAAGTAATCACCTGACGGAGCGGAATATTTTTTACATTCATCTCTGCCCTTTCGATCACCTGATCCAGACCTTCTCTTGTTGTATTGGTTCCTTCTTTATCTTCGATATCGATCGCCGTTGGTCCAAGGATCAGATTACCGTGAACCGTCGGTGCAACCAGAATACCTTTTCCATATTTTCCCGGAAGTGCAAAAATCGTCTTGCTCACATGACTTCCCGCACTCTTATCAAGCAGACAGTAATCTCCTCTTCTAGGGGTAATATGGATCTTCTTCTCACTTACCATATTATGAAACTTGTCTGCATAGACTCCGGCTGCATTTACCACATACCTTGTCCGGAAAACCCCGTTATTTGTATGGATCTCCCATCCTTCATCTATTGGTTTAAGATCCGTAACTTCCGTATCAAATTTGAACTCCACACCATTTACATTTGCATTCTCAGCCATTGCAATGTTCAGATTAAACGGACATACAATTCCGGCTGTCGGTGCATAAAGTGCGGCATACGCCTGATCGGAAATATTCGGTTCCATTTCTTTCAATTCCTCACGGTTAAGAATTCTTAACTCCTTAACACCATTTGCAACGCCTCGGTCATACAGTGCCTGAAGATTCGGCATATCCTCTTCATGCAGACATACAACCAGTGAGCCATTTTTCTTAAATGGGAAATCCAGATCCTTTGAAAGCTGCTCCATCATCTGATTTCCCCTGACATTCAGTTTTGCCATCAGCGATCCTTCTGCCGCATCATAACCGGCATGGACAATTGCACTGTTTGCCTTAGAAGTACCACAGCATACATCCTCTTCTTTTTCGATTACACATGCCTTCACTTTATAACGTGACAGCTCTCTTGCTGTTGCTGCACCGGATACTCCAGCTCCGATAATTATTACATCATACATTCCCAGATCACTCCTTAATAACTGTTTTTTCTTCCTGAACTTCCTGCTTATGAAAAAGAGCCTGCCAAGTAAACGCATTTCCCTATGCGGTTATCCTGTCAGGCTCTCTCATCTCATGCCATTACCATTTTCAATTCTGAATTTTTACCACGGAATTGCCCCATACAGTAATACTGCTGCGATTGCTCCGATGATTGGTCCGATGATCGGTACAACCAGACCGTATCCGAAGTTTGAATCACCTTTTCCCTTAATTGGAAGTACTGCGTGTGCAAGTCTTGGTCCAAGATCTCTTGCCGGGTTGATCGCATAACCGGTCAGTCCGCCAAGTGACATACCTACTGATACGATAATTCCGAATACAAATAATTTGTCAACACCTGTGGAAAGTCCTGTCACGTTTCCAATTCCCTTGATCGCAAATACAAGGATAAATGTTCCAACTGCCTCACTAAAAATATTCAGTCCTGTGTTTGCAATCGAAGGTCCTGTACAGAATACACCAAGCTTTGTTCCCGGATCTTCTGTTGCGTCAAACTGTCCTTTGAAAAGTAAATAAACGATACATCCTCCTACGAATGCTCCTGCGATCTGAGCGATGATATATCCAGGAACCATCGACCATGAAAAACTTCCGTCCACTGCAAGTGCGATCGTAAGTGCCGGATTAAAGGAAGCTCCTGAAGCCTCTCCGAAAATAAATGCCGGAAGCAGAACTGCAAGACCCCAGGCAAATGTAATCTGAACCGCACCGGCACCTTTCATACCGGATTTGTTAAGGTTCACATTTGCTACTACTCCATCTCCAAGAATAATAAGTATCATTGTTCCAAGAAACTCTGCTATATAAGGTAACATAATAAGTCCCCCTTTTCCCTATTCAATGTCCTGTTTTCATTTCCTTTTTACTGTCAAAATCTAATTTTCTTTCGCCCATCCGTAAGCATATTTGACAGCCTTATTCCAGCCTTTGATCCGTTTTTCTCTTTCTTCATCTGAAATCTTTGGCTCGAATGTCTTATCAATTGCCCAATTCTTAATAACATCCTCTTTACTTGCCCAGTATCCAACTGCAAGACCTGCAAGATAAGCAGCTCCCATTGCGGTTGTCTCTACACACTGCGGACGGTTAACCGGTGCATTGATGATGTCAGACTGTGTCTGCATCAGGAAATCATTTGCACTTGCTCCACCATCAACCTTAAGTGCTGCAAGTTCAATTCCGGAGTCAGCCTTCATTGCTTCCAGAACATCATTTACCTGATAAGCAAGGGATTCCAGAGTTGCGCGGATAATGTGATATTTATTAACGCCACGTGTAATTCCTACGATCGTTCCTCTTGCATACTGATCCCAGTGCGGTGCTCCAAGTCCGGTAAATGCAGGTACTACATAGCATCCGTTTGTATCTTTTACTTTCTTAGCCATGTATTCTGAATCCGGTGCGGAATCAATAATACGAAGTTCATCTCTCAGCCACTGAATTGCAGCTCCTGCCACGAAAATTGAACCTTCCAGTGCATAATTTACTTTTCCATCCAGTCCCCATGCGATGGTTGTTACCAGTCCGTTCTTTGAGAAGATCGGTTTCTCACCGGTATTCATCAGCATGAAACATCCGGTTCCATATGTATTCTTTGCTTCGCCTGCATTGAAGCATGTCTGTCCAAACAGTGCGGACTGCTGGTCTCCTGCTGCTCCTGCGATCGGAATCGGTCCACCGAGGTAAGAAGGATCTGCTTCTCCATATACACAGCTTGACGGTTTTGGTTCTGGAAGCATGCATTTCGGAATGTTCAGCTCTGCAAGGATCTCATCATCCCATTCAAGCGTATTGATATTGAACAGCATCGTACGGGAAGCATTTGAATAATCAGTTACATGAACTGCACCTTTTGTCAGTTTCCAGATCAGCCATGTCTCAACTGTACCGAATAATAATTCTCCCTTTTCTGCTCTCTCTCTTGCTCCCGGCACATTATCAAGAAGCCATTTTACCTTTGTTCCTGAAAAATACGCGTCGATAACAAGTCCTGTTTTTTCTCTGAATTTATCGGTAAGTCCTTTTTCCTTCAAACTGTCACAATACTCAGAAGTTCTGCGGCACTGCCATACGATTGCATGATGGATCGGCTCTCCTGTCTCTTTGTCCCAGACGATGGTTGTCTCTCTCTGGTTTGTAATACCGATTGCTGCAATGTCCTCTGCTTCTGCCCCAATCATGTTCATTGCTTCAACGGCTACACCAAGCATACTTGCCCAGATCTCATCTGCATCATGTTCAACCCAGCCCGGTTTCGGGAAATACTGTGTGAATTCCCTCTGTGCAACGCTGCACATTTCTCCTTTTTCATTGAACAGGATACATCTGTTACTTGTTGTTCCCGCATCCAGTGCCATTACATACTTAGCCATACTCTTTTTCCTCCTTTAATAAAAATCGCTGCTTTGCATGTTTTATAGTAAAGCGGATATTCTATGCCGCTTCGCTACTTACTCCTCCTCAAATACCTGTACTTTGTTTAAATATCTTCTGTTACTTTTGTTTTACATTTTCCAGACTTCATGATTCGTAGATGAAACTGCGATCGCTCCAGCTGAAAGTGCCGCCATCACAGATTCTTTGTCCGAGATCAGACCACCTGCAATGATCGGTGTCTTTGACATTTTACAGACTTTTCCGATCACCTTCGGCATCACACCCGGAAGTACTTCGATATAATCGGGCTTCACAGCGTGTTGTTGCTGCCTGATATTCTCATATGCCATTGAATCCAGAAGAAAATACCTTAGGACTGTGAACAGCTTAAGTTCCTTCCCCCTTTTAATCAATGCGGCTTTTGTGGAAATTATTCCATCTGCTTCTGTATTTTTCCGGATAAAATCTACGACAATTTCCTTACTGCTAAGACCGCTTATCAGGTCTACATGAACCATCGCAACCTTCCCGGAATCTTTTATCTGTTGGACGATCTCACGAATCGAACAGACATCTCCAAATAAAATAAACACAACCCGGATATCTTCCAAAGAACAGCAGATTTTTAAATCATCCATGTTCTTTACTGCTGCAATGATCGGATTTTCTTCTACTGCTTCATAAAAAAATCTGCTCATCATATCACCCTTTTGCCGCTTTTAGAGTACAAAAAAAGAGCGTTGCCTACCAACAGCCTTCCGGCTATCTCTCTTACATTCGCTCTCCTGTCACGGCATCTCTCTTCAATTCAATTACTTCCTCAACTGGCTTCACTATATCATATTGCATAAATTTTTTCAATTATTTTTTTTAAAAATATACTTTTTGTATAATTTCTACAATTTTCATGTCATAAACAGAGCTGTTATTTAATTTAAACTGTTTTTCTTTATGCAACTTTTTCGTTACCTTATTGACAATATTGTTAAAACAAAAACTTAGAATGAAGTCCGCAAAATCGGAATCGCATTGATCACCGGTTCTTCATACGGATGAACCTTTTTGACTGCTTCAATTGTCTTGTCAATCGCTTCGGTAAACACTGTTACCTCCACTTTCACTTCAGGCTCTTTACTGATCTCACCTGTGTTTCCTATATACGGATTACAACCTTCAAGCGGACGCCAATACCCGGTTACCTCGCTCGTTGACATACAGGAATCGTAGTTACCGATATGTCCTGCATCTACTTCCTGCAGAGCTCTTTGTAATGCAGGCAAGTGCGTTTCCGGAATGAAAATTTCCAGTTTGCAGTATTTGAAATCCATGGTTTGATTGCTCCTTTCTATTACTATACAATTCTATAATATACTACCATTCTTTTTCATATCCAATAACAAGACCATAATCCTTCTCACGTGCTATTCTTTCAGCGACCTCTATGTATCTTTCTTTTTCCTGATTATTCTTTTGCAAAATCAAACTAACAAGTCGATTTTTCATACCTGCTTTATCTAAAGTCTTTAGTAAACTCGTTTTGTACATTCCAAGCTTATCATTTTGTGCATTTCATTGCAATACTCTTTGAAAACGAAACTTTTTTCCGACATGTTATACAATTTACAATTTTACTAAACAATGTTTTGCACAGTGAAATATGTATCTGTTTTCTTTTTTACACAAAAAAGCCTTCGAACTGATGTTTTAAATCAATTCAAAGACTTTTTCTTTTTCTATCTTCTATTCTCCTTTTTCCTGCAGAATATCCACGATTGTCTTCTCAGTTCCAATCATGCCTGGCGAAGCGATTTCTCCCATATGCCGCATCGTATCTTCCGGTGTAAAACCATTGATTCCATGAATATCATCAATAAAAATATCATGCATCGCAAAGTCTGCCGATTGGAATGCAGCGTTCACTGCCACAACACCTTTCATCGTACAGCCCTTATTTCCGCCGTGACAGATCATACCCGTAATACTGCTGGACATATTGTTGATCGTTCTTGCCATTGCATTTTCATCGCCACCGTTAAGAAAAACCAATGCACAGGCCATTCCAGTGCCGGCCGCAATACCACAGCCGCAAAAAGCAGAAAGTTTTCCGGAATACTCTTTGATATACATACAGATAAGATAACTTAATGCGGTCGCACGATATAAGGTTTCATCGCTTAATCCGCGAATCTTACAAACACCATAAAGCGGCATAGTTGCAATGATTCCATGTGCACCGGAACCAGTGATGCTCATAGCCGGTCTGTCGAGTCCGATCACACGTGCCTCGATTGCTGCATTGCAAAGTAAGGATGCTGTATTTAACTCATTATCAGAAATAATTTTTCCGCCATTTTTCTCAAGCAGATACCGTGCATAGGTCGTTCTTGGATTCTGAATCCCTTCTTCGAACAAGGCATAGTTCATATCATAGGCAGCCTTGATAAATTCAATTTCCTCTGCCGGAACTTCTTTTGCATATTCGTAAATCTGTTTTAGTGTATAATTATGGATCAGTGGTTTCTCTTCATGAGCACATTCTTCGGAAGCTTCTTTCTTCTCCAGAACCACCTCTCCATTTGCCTCAATGCGAACAATATTCGTATGAGCATCGCGGATCCGAACCATAGCCTCTCCGCCTGTTGTCTTTACGCGGGCTTCGATAAAAATACGGCTCGTGATCTCGCTCATTTTCACAACGATTTTTCCGTCTTTTACCAATTGCTCTGCTGCCACATTGTCGGCTTCTGTTACATTAGCAAGGCTTTCCAGCTCTTTTTCCGGTTTTCCTGCTACCGCCCCTAAAGCTGCTGCGTATTCATTTCCATAAAAATGACTGTTCGGAATACCACATGTATATGCATTTTTATACATTCCACTATTTAGTAAAAGCGTAACCTGTTCCAGTTCTCCCGGAACATAAGATTTTGCCTTTGAAACCGCATACGCGATCGCTCCCGGCTCTGTTACCCCAAGAGCCGGACGCATATCCTCTTTAATTAATTGTGTTAATTCATGCATTTCTTTTTCCTCCAATCAATTATTCAGACTATTAGCCGCATCCTCTAATTGCTTCAATGCTTTCTCTAGAACAGCTCTCGGACAAGCTGCATTCAACCGCATAAACCCGTTCATTGTCCTTGTAAAAGACGAACCGTCATTTAATCCAAGCCCTGCCTTATAAATCATAAAATCCTTTAATTCTTCATTATCCATATGCAGTGCTCTGCAGTCCAGCCACACAAGATAGGTTGCATCCGGCATATTTGCTTTGATCAGAGGAATCTTTTTTTCAAAATAATCACATATATAATCAAGATTTCCAGAAATATACGCAAGGAGTTGTTCCAACCACTCTTCGCCCTCATTCAATGCTGCTTCCATTGCAACAGAACTAAACGCATTGTTTCTATGTATATCCATTCCACCCCAATATCCGTCGAACTTTTTCTTCATTTCCAGATTTGGGAATACCGTGGTTGATGCCTGAAGTCCTGCCAGGTTAAATGTTTTTGTCACGGAAATACATGTGATCACCTTATCAGCTGCTTCTGGGACAACAATTGCTGCCGGAATATGTTTTTTTCCATGAAATATGAGATCCGAATGAATTTCATCCGAAACTACCTGAACATCATTTTCAAAGCAAAGTGTCAGCATTTTAGACAGCTCATCTTGGGACCATACGCGTCCAAGCGGATTATGTGGATTACATAAAATGAAGAGTTTCACTGCGGGATCTTTTACCTGCTTTTCAAAATCTTCAAAATCTACTTCCCACACTCCGTCATGCTCAAGAAAGTTATTTTGTACAAGTTCTCTCCCTGTATTTTCTGTGATTTCGAAAAATTCCGGATAAACCGGTGGCTGAATTAAAACCTTTTCTTCTTTCTTTGTAAATAGCTTAATGATCGCTGCAAGAGCCGGAACCACACCTAAACACCAGCTACATAAGTTTGTATCAAGTGCCCATCCGTTTCTTCTTAACTGCCAGTCGGCATACGCTTTAAAATAACTATCTGGGCGGGATGTATAACCCCAGATTCCTTCTTCCGCTTTCTTTTTACATGCATCAATAATAGGCTGCGCTGTCTTGAAATCCATATCTGCAATCCAAAGCGGAATCACATCATCTGTCCCAAAATTCTTTACCCTTTCATCATATTTTGCAGAACGGTTTTTGCTTCTGTCAACAGGCTCATCAAAATTGTATTTCATATTTTCATTTCCTCTTTAATTATGCATTATTCTACCAGATGACAGGCTACATAATGTTCATTTCCAACATTTCTGAAGATTGGTCTTTCTTCATGACAGCGTTTGGTAGCATATGGGCATCTGGATGCAAATTTACATCCAACCGGTGTATCAATCGGACTTGGGACATCCCCTTGCAGCATAACCGGTTTCTTAGTTTTACTGATCGCAGGATCAAGTTCAGGAACCGCTGACATCAATGCTTTTGTATATGGGTGCAGTGTCTGTTCGTACAATTCTTCTGTCTCCGCAAATTCTACCAGAGATCCAAGATACATAACACCTACTTTTTGGGAAATATGTCTGACCATAGAAAGATCATGTGCAATAAACAAATAAGTAAGTCCAAGACTTGCCTGCAGATCTTCAAGCATATTTACTACCTGTGCCTGAATACTGACATCAAGTGCCGAAATAGGCTCATCGCAGACTACAAAATCCGGATTTACCGCAAGTGCTCTTGCAATCCCGACACGCTGCCTTTGTCCACCTGAAAATTCATGAGGATAACGGCTGGCATGGTCTTTTCCAAGACCAACTGTATTCAACAATTCATAGATGCGTTCCTGTCTTTCCTTACCTTCATAAAGATGATAAATATCCAGTGGCTCACCGATAATATCTGAAACCGTCATACGAGGATTCAGAGATGCATATGGATCCTGAAAGATCATCTGCATTCTTTTTCTATATGGCCATACTTCGGCTGCGCTCAACTGTGCAATATCTTTCCCATCAAATATGATTTCTCCTGCTGTCGGTTTATAGAGACGCATGATGGAATATCCGGTTGTAGATTTTCCACATCCGGACTCTCCTACAAGTCCGATTGTTTCTCCCTTTTGAATTTTGAAGGAAACTCCGTCCACTGCTTTTACATACTCGATTTTTTTACCTAAAAATCCTTTTTTATTCTCAAAATACATTTTCAGGTCTTTTACTTCCAGAAGTGTATTATTTGGCATGTCGGATTCCTCCTTTCTGACTTTCGTACTCTTCGTTCCGAGGTGCCTGCGGATGGCACATAAAACAGCTTACACGATGTGTATCACTGATATACTGTTCCGGCACCGGCATGGATGCGCATACCTTCATTGCATATTTGCAGCGCGGATAAAACGGACATCCTGTCGGTGGATGAAGCATATCCGGCGGTGTTCCAAGAATCGGAACCAGTCTCTCTTTAGATGCCTCTCCGGTTACCTTTGGTACAGAGTTCAAAAGTCCCATCGTATATGGATGATGCGGTTCATAGAAAATTTCTTCCGTTGTTCCTTCCTCCATAATCTTTCCACCATACATAACGATGATTCTATCGCAGATACTTGATGCACATCCTAAGTTATGTGTGATCAAAATAGTAGCTGTTCCCAGTCTTTCATTTAATTCTTTCATAAGAGACAGTACCTGTGCCTGAATGGTAACATCCAGTGCCGTTGTCGGCTCATCCGCAATCAGAAGCTCTGGCTCACAAGAAAGTGCCATCGCAATCATTGCTCTCTGTCTCATACCGCCTGAAAACTCATGTGGGTAGGAATGAAATCTTTTTTCCGGTGAAGGAATACCTACCAGTTTCAACATTTCAAGTGCACGTTTTTTTGCATCTTCCTTTTTAATTTTATGGTGTGTCAGAATAGCTTCTGTAATCTGATCACCAATCTTAAATAATGGATTCAAAGATGTCATCGGATCCTGGAAGATCATAGCAATGTGATCCCCTTGAATCTTACGCATCTCACTTTTTTTCTTTTTCAAAAGATCTTCTCCGTTAAAGAGAATCTCCCCTTTCTTTACTCTTCCAGGATATGCAAGCAATCCCATAATAGAAAGTGATGTAACACTCTTCCCACTGCCCGATTCACCTACAATACCAATGATCTCACCTTTGTCTAATCCAAAACTGACATCACGGATTGCCTGCACCTCTCCTAAATGCGTAAAGAAAGAGGTATGTAAATTTTTTACATCTAATAATTTTTCACTCATTTGCTTTTTCCTCCTTATTTACGCTGTTTTGGATCGAATGCATCTCTTAAACCATCACTTAATAAGTTGAATGTAAGGATTGTAACTGAAATGGCAATCGCCGGATATACCATCTGATATGGATATACATAAATTCCTGCTAAAGCGTCATTACACAAAGTACCCCAGGAAGCCATCGGTGCAGAAATACCAAGACCTACGAAGCTCAGGAATGCTTCATTGAAAATTGCACTTGGAATCTGCATTGCCATATTTACCATGATAGGTCCCATCATATTCGGGATTAGGTGTTTCACAATAATTCTCTTTGTATCTGCTCCTGTTACGATGGCAGCTTTAACAAATTCCTGCTGTTTCAGCGTCAGAACCTGCCCTCTGACGATACGGGCCATTTTAACCCAGAATGTCAAACCTAATGCAATAATGATGGAAGAAATACCAGGTCCTACTACAACCATGATCAAAATAACATACAGCGTCATCGGAATGGAGTCCAGAACGTCAATAATACGCATCATGATATTATCAACCGTTCCACCGCAGTAACCTGCAATCGCACCGTAGAATACACCAACCACAAAATTGATAAATGCCGCAAACAGACCAACCAAAAGAGAAATACGTGCACCATATACAATACGGATAAACAAATCTCTCCCAAGACCATCTGTTCCAAGCAGATAAGTTTTATTTTTTATCTTCTCCTGCTTTGTGAGCTTCTCACCATCACAAGTGATCACTGTTCTTTCTATCTTGTTTTCCAAAATACTTTTGGCTTCTTCAATTGTAACCTCTGTCACATCGCTTCCTGCATAATAGTTTTCAAGATATTTAATTCCTTTGATCGCTACTGTATCTAAATCTTTTTTTGCTGCTTTCTTTTCTAATTTTTTATACTCTTTACTTGCATCTGAATAACCACTATAATCAACACAGATTTCACTGTTTCCGACCGTAAAGAAATTTTTCTTTCCATTGACATCTTTATTCTTTACTTCTGCAAGTCCTTCAAGATTTCCTTTTTTGTCAACCACAACAACTGTATACTGTGGTGTTACATAAATATTTTTTCCGTTGTCAAGCGGATATACTTTCATTACATCCGGAATATTCGCTAATTCCAGATTCTGTGTCTTATAATCATATTTCCAAAACATTGGGATAAAAATAGCTCCGATTGTAATCAAAGCAATTACGATCAAAGAAAGGATCGCTATTTTATTGGATTTTAATCTTCTCCATCCGTCTTGTAAAAAAGTAAGACTAGGCCTTTCCATTTTCTCAGCATTTTTTTCTTCCTGTTCCAACGGTGCCCATAATTCCGGAGAGATAACGTTATTTTTTTCGCTCATATTTTCTCACCTGTTTTACTGATATTTAATACGTGGGTCAATTAATACATACAGAATATCGACTACTAAAATGCAGATTACAAGAATAACTGAGAAAAATACAGTAATACCCATAATCAATGTATAGTCTCGGTTAAGGATACTGTTTGTAAATAAGTTTCCGATTCCAGGAATACCAAATACCTTTTCTACTACGAAAGATCCTGTAATCAATGCAGCAAACATTGGTCCGATATAAGTTACAACCGGAAGCAATGCATTTCTTAATGCATGTTTTCCAAGTACCTTCCATTCAGGAAGTCCCTTTGCCCTTGCTGTACGAATATAATCCTGATTCAAAACATCTAATGTGGAAGTTCTTGTCAGTCGTACAACATACGCAAGTGAGAATAATGCGCTGACTATAACCGGTCCAATATATCCCTTCCAGCTATTCACACCAAACGATGGTACCCATCCTAAAATCTTGCTGAACAGATATAAGAATCCTGTTGCAAATACAAAGCTTGGGATTGTCGCCCCTAGGGTTGATAGCACCATCAAGACTCGATCTACAAATTTATTTTGCCTCAATGCGGCAATAATACCAAAAAATATTCCGAAACCTAAAATAACTAACGAAGCCCAAATACCGATTGCTAAAGAATATGGAAATCCTGCTGAAATAATATCATTGGTTGTGATTCCTTTTTTCATAAAGGAAATACCAAAATCCCCATGCATATAGTTCCGCATATATGTTCCATATTGTTCAATAAACGGTTTATCAAGACCATATTTTGCTTTCATATTTGCAATAATTACCGGATCGTTCATTTTCTCGCTGGCAAATGGGTCACCTGGAATTGCATTCATTAATGTAAATGTCAGTGTCATAATGAACCAGATCGTAATAATCGCAGAAAGTACTCTTTTCGCTATATATCTCAGCATATTACTTCTCCTCTAATAATAGGGAGACCGAAAAGCAAGGTACTTTTCGGTCTTCCTAAAGTCAACAACTACTCAACGATTTCAGCATGGCTGAACATAAATGAATTGCCCAATGTAAGTTCAACGTTTTCTACCTGATCTTCATTTACAAGAGCCACAAATGACGGATAATAAAGTGCTGTGATCGGCATATCATCCATAAGTGCTTTATTCGCTTCTTCCCAGGCTGCATCTCTTTCTTCGCCTAATGAAGCCATTGCTTTATCAAATGCTTCATCAAATGCTTTGTTACCAGGATTTAATGTTGTATCGTTCGGAGCGCCTTTGTATTCTCTCCATCTCCACTGGCATGTATTATTACCATTCTGAGAATAGAAAAGTTTAATAAGTCCACTTGCATCGTATGGGTTATTTGTCCAGCCACCAGGAGCCATCTGATAATCACCTTTACTCTTTGTAGAGCTGAATACACTTGATTCTTCTGCGCGGAGTTTAACTTTGATATTTAAATTTGTTTCCAGCATCTGCTGAATCGCTTCACAAAGTCTCTTGTTCTTTTCCGTATTCGCATATGTGATTTCCACCTCCGGAAAGCCCTCTCCGTTTGGATAACCTGCTTCCGCAAGTTCTGCCTGCGCATCTTCTACCTTAGCCTGACGCGGATCGATTCCATATTCTTCTGCCGGATATCCATCTGCTTCAAGTTCACGAAAATGTGTTCCATCTGTTTTCTGACATGTCGGAGCGATAAAGTTACTTGCCGGGATAGAACCATCTTTTAATACCTGTTCTGTGATCTGCTTTCTGTCGATTGCCTTGGCAACTGCTTTTCTTACATGAACATTATCAAATGGTGCTTTATCTACGTTGAAATTCAGGAACTGTGCTCCTGTATCGGCACTGACAATTACATATGGATCTTCAGCAACAATCTGTGGAATCTGTTCTGCCGGAAGGTGATCCATAACATCGATCTCACCTGCCTGATATGCCTGATATGCGGTATTATCATCTGTAATAAATACTGCTTTGATACCAGGAAGTTTTACTTCGTCTGCTGCATAGTAGTAAGGATTCTTTTTCAGTAATAAATGAGATCCAACCTGATATTCTTCTAAGTAGAATGCTCCGTTACTGATTGCTGATTCCGGTTTCTTCTCCCATCCTTCACCTGCTGCTTCCACTGCTTCTTTTTTAATAGGAAGATAAACGTCATTGGCAACTAACTGCGGGAAGAACGGTGTTGCATTCTTCAAAACAACTTCAAATGTATAATCATCAATTGCTGTTGCTTTGATATCATCATACTCACCTGTTCCTTCAAAATATTCAGTAGCACCTACAACATAATCTGTGATAGCCTGAAGTGCTTCAGATGCAAAATCCGGATCACAAATTCTTCTCCAGGAATATTCGAAGTCTTTTGCTGTCACCGGACTTCCGTCTGACCATTTCGCATCTTTTCTTAAATGGAATGTATATGTTTTTCCGTCCTCTGAAACATCCCATTTTTCCGCGATACCCGGTTTAAAGCCATCGGATGTTGATACGGTGAGGCCTTCAAACAACTGCTTACAAATCGCATCTGATACAGATTCAGAGTTGTTCGTTGGGTCCCACTGCTTTGGTTCAGAATACAATCTCCACATAAGGTATCTTCCCTCTTCTGATCCTTCAGTTTCCGTTTCTGCTTCCTGTTTTGCTGATCCATTGTCAGAAGCTTTTTCTTTTTTGCCACCGCACCCCGCAAAACTAGCGACAACCATCGTCAGTGCTAAAAACAACGCTAATTTTTTCTTTTTCATACATTTCTCCTCCTTTACATCCTTTTTTGAGTTTCGTTTTACGAAAAAGATTTTTTCTGTGTTTTTTTACTCACAGTATAAATATTACTGACAGTATAATTCTTTTTGTATATTATGTCAAGATATTGACAGCATTCTTTTATTGTTTTATAATATTTCAACAACTGTATGTTTTGTTTTTCTATAAGAAAACAAATAAATTACATAAAGGAGGATTTTCTTATGAAGAAAGCACTAAAAATCTACATTTCTGTAGATATGGAAGGAATGGCTGGTATCACTTCTCCATCCCAGGAACGCGATGAGGTTCCTTCCTTCCGCCGCGCTTTACACAATCAGGTACGCTGGATCATCGAAGGAATTCATGCTTCTTCCAGAAATGAGGAGATTGGGGAAATCACCATTTCTGACTCTCACGGAAGCGGAACGAACCTTTCCTATGATGAACTTTGCCAGATGGATGAACGTATCAGCTTAGTAAGCGGTTCTCCAAGAAGACAGTACATGATGTCTTGCCTGGATGAAACCTACGATGTTGTATTTCTGGCCGGATATCATGCCGGTCCGGGAGAAGATTTCGCCAATATGGATCACAGCTTCTACGGAAGAGTTGTTTCCAGCCTTAAGATCAACGGGACCTATATGAACGAAAGCACAACGAACGCAGCACTTGCTGCTTCTTATAAGGTTCCGGTCGGTCTTATCATCGGTGATTCCGGTCTTCGCAAACAGCTTATAGACAAAGAAATGATGCCATGGATAAAATTTGTAACAACAAAAGAAGCTTTATCCCGCTACGCAGCAAAATTCCCTCCGCAAAAAGTTCTCAGGGAAAACACGATTTCTGCAGTAAAGGAAGTTCTTGATTCCGATTTGAGCAAAATTCCTTTATATGAAGTTACAACTCCGATCAAACTGGGATTTGAATTCAAATCAACAGCAATGGCCGACACTGTTGCACAAATTCCTCGCATGAAACGCTTAAGCGGTACAGAAGTAGAAATCACATGCGATAACATGCATGAATTAGAATGTGGCATCTCTGCAATTACCGGTCTTGCAGGAACAGCTAACTAAAAATTTCGAAGGAGAAAAAGAAAATGGGAAAATATAATTTTGATGAAATCATCGACAGACGCGGCACATCTTGTAATAAATGGGAATACAATATTCCGGAAGATGTCATTCCGATGTGGGTAGCAGACATGGATTTTGCAGCAGCTCCGGAAATTCGCGAAGCAATGCAGAAACGTTTAGATCATCCTGTTTATGGATATACTCATCACAGCAAAGAATTAAAAGATGCCATCGTATCCTGGGTAGGAAGACGTTATCACTGGGATATCCAGAGCGAATGGTTAGGTTTCAGTCCCGGCGTTGTTCCTGCTCTTGTTATGAGTCTTTTATCTCTGACAACACCTGGGGATCGTATTGTGATCATGACACCTGTTTATCATCCATTCTACTCTTCGATTGAAGAAAATGGACGTGTTATCATTAATCACCAGTTAGATTGTGATGAAAACGGACGTTATTCCATTAACTTCGAGCGTCTGGAAGCCCAGATCGACAACCGCTGCAAAGCGATCATGATGTGTAATCCTCATAATCCGGCTGGTCGTGTATGGACAAAAGAAGAGCTTTTGGAAGTTGCTAAAATCGCCGAACGCCATGAGCTGTATATTATTTCAGATGAGATCCATGCCGATTTCGTATATGGCGGAAAACACCATACTCCGATGGCATCCGTATCAGAATATGCTATGGAACATACAATCACAGCTTTTGCACCGAGTAAAACCTTTAATGTTGCCGGTCTTTGTCAATCTTATGTTGTTATTCCGAACAAGAAATTATACAATGCGTATGACGCAACCTATAATGCGTTTGATCTGGGGGATAACGTTTTCGGTATGACAGCGCTGACTGCCGCATATACAAAAGGCGAGGAATGGCTTACAGAAATGCTTCAATATCTCGAAGCTAACAGAGATTTCACCGTGGAATATATCAGAGAAAATATTCCGGAAATCAGCGTTTGGTCACCTGAAGGAACATATCTTCTGTGGCTTGATTGTTCAAAGCTTAATCTGGAAAATGACGAATTAAATCAATTTTTCTTAGAAAAAGCAAAGGTAAAAATGAATCCTGGATATCGTTTCGGTGCTCAGTGCAGCACTTATATGCGATTAAATATTGGCTGTCCACGCGCTCAACTTCAGGAAGCTCTTGCCCGCATTGAAAAAGCAATCAAAAACCGCTAGTTTTTATACTTGAATTGCGAAAGGAGGAGCGGGATCATGTATGGAAGCCGAATTCGCGAAATGCGAAAAAAAAGAGGGCTCACGCTCAAAGAGGTAGCTGAAGCTACCGGATACACAATAGGTCATATATCACAAATTGAAAGAGATTTAAAATCTCCTTCACTCGTGGCACTTAGAAAAATTGCAGCCTGCTTAGATTGTTCAGAAGTATGGTTAATCATGGGTGACTCTGAACTCTCTGTTGAGTCATCTGAAGAGAAAAATAATTCAAAAGAAACTTATTTAGTGAGAAAAGAAAAACGAATTCCAATGAAAATCCCGGAAATCGATGTTTCCTACTCCATTTTTACACCTTCTAAACTTCCGGACTCAAAAGAAGCACAAATGACCGGACTTATTGTGAGATTAAACCCTAACACCTGGGTGACTGAGCAGATGATTTCACATGGTAATTATGACGAGAGTCTCCTGCTCCTGAAAGGGGAACTGGAACTCCGTATGGATAACAGTACTTATGTAATCCACGAGGGTGACAGTTTCTATATTCCTAAAAATTGTTTACATAACTACATGAATACATCAGATGAAGAAGCTACTATAATTGTTTACTTTTCACAATTAGTTTATTAAGGAAAACACGATTATGAAATATATTATTGATGGACATTTTGACTTACTCAGTGATGTCGCTGTACGCCGCAAAAACGGCGAGCATAAGGTCATTGAAAGATTATACTATCCAGCTTTTAAAAAAGGAAACGTGACGGGAGTCGTTGCCTCCCTCTTTGTAGATAGCCAGTACCTGCCTTATGGAGGTATTTCAATCGCTATGGAACAGATTGCCGCTCTCCACTGTGAGATAAGCGAAAGTCCGGACCTTCTTATGCTTTGCACGAGCGCAGATGACTTTGTAAAAGCCGCTTCGGAAAATAAAGTCGGTATCCTTCTCTCGTTTGAAGGAGCAGAACCGATAAGCTCCTGCCTCATGTTACATGCTTTCTACGCCGCAGGCGTAAGAGGACTGGGACTTACCTGGAGCCGCAGAAATATGGCAGCTGACGGCTGTGATTTTACCGGGAACGCCAAAAAAGGTGGTCTGACCGACTTTGGAAAAATGCTTGTAAAAGAAGCTGAATCCTTAAACATGATCATTGATCTCAGTCATTTAAGTGACGAGGGCGTGGATGATGTCTTATCCATTACCTCCTGCCCACTAATCGCATCGCATTCTAATGCACGGGCAGTTGCTCATAACAACAGAAATTTAAAAGACGAGCATTTAGCAGAAATTTCCAGACGCGGAGGTGTGGTAGGACTGAATGCCTGCAGTATCATTAACGCAGATGCCGGCAGCACACCTGACCGCCGGCAAATGCTTGCACACTTAGATTACATGATTGAGGTAATGGGAGAACAGCATGTCGGTTTCGGATTTGACTTTTGCGATCTCTTCTTAAAGAATAGTTCCGCACAAGACTTATCTCTGATGCCGGAGTATCCTTTCGATATTCTGTCCGGCGGTCACGCAGACATTCCAGATTTCCTGCTGGATATGAAAGAACATAATTATTCAGATGAACGGATTTCTCTGCTTTCAGGCAAAAACTGGCTTTATGCATTCGAAAAAATTCTAAAAAAATAATTTATCAGAAGGAGTATTTTTGTAATGAATTCAAATATGACAGAACAATTAGATCAGCTTTTCCGTATGTGGGATCGCGGTCTTTGCCCTGGCGCTCAGGTATTGATTCGCCAGCACGGTAAAACTCTTTACGAAAAATGTTTTGGATATGGAAATCTTGAAAATAAATTAAAAATCCATAAAGAAAGTATTTTCCATGTCGCATCGATTTCCAAAGAATTTACCGTTATGTCTATTCTTCTTCTCTGGAAAGAAGGAAAGCTGGATTTAGAAGACGACATCAGGAAATATTTAAATGAATATATCAACATTGAAACACCGATCACGATCCGCCAGATGATGAATAATGTCAGCGGACTTCGCGACCAGTGGGAACTCTTATTTTTACGCGGTATCAAGATCAACGATCAGATTGACATGGATGATATCAATACAACGATATCTCTTCAGAAATCGCTGAACTTTGAACCGCAGTCACAGTATTTATACAGTAACACCGGTTTCCATTTATTGGCACTTATCGTTGAAAAGCTGTCGCAAATGAGCTTCCCACAATTTGTAAAAGAACGTATTTTCACTCCACTCGGAATGACACATTCTTTTGTCCGCGAAAGCTTTACACAGATTGTTCCGGATCTTACTTACTCTTACCAGGACGAAGGCGATGATACTTTCTACTATAATCCACTGAACTACGCACTTTACGGACCAACCTCTGTAAATACCTGTGCTTCCGATCTCTGCAAAGTATTAGATGAGTACATTCATCCAAATGTGATCGATCCTGAAATTATCGAGCTTATGAAGAAACCTGTCCTTCTCAGCAATGGCAAAACGGCTGAATACTGCGGCGGACTGATCACCCATAAGCTTCATGGTCTGGATGTATTCGGACATGGCGGTGCCGATGCTGCATACCGTGGTGAAATTATTTGCATTCCGGAAAAAGAACTGGAGCTTGTACTGATCAGTAACACCACAACTTACGCAATGTCTAAGCTTGCCGATAAAGCTGCCTGCATCGTACTCGGATTACCGGATTGTACCGAACCAGCCGTGCCGGAACATGAAAATGCACCTGCTCGCAGCGGTGTATTCCTGACAGCACTTCCGGATGATCCAATGTTTGTTGATATTGCAGAGCAAAACGGTACCTTCTATATGCAAAGAGAATGGTGCCGCACAGAACTGGTAAAAGAAGAGGATGGCGGTTATCGCATTGGTTCATTAGACGAAAAGATCTACTTCACAGATAAGGAAATCCTTTATCGACTTCCTGCTCGTGTACTTACATTGACCCCTGCCAAGCCTGCAGATCCGGCACTTTTCCAGGAAGGAACCTATTACAACGATGAAACCGATTCCTTCATGAAATTAGTGAAAGTTGGAAATACATGCGAAATCCATATGCGTCGTTATGGGAAAACAACACTTTATCAATCAGGATCAGGAAGTATTATCTTCCGAATGGATGCAAATCTTGTAATGTATGTAAAAGCTGAAAATGATACCATCATTATGGATGGCGGTCGTGTAAAACATATCATTTACCAAAAACAATAAATTAACAGGACGCATGAAAAAACTTTCGTTTTTTCATGCGTCCTGTTGCTTATGGATACAATAACAGCTGTATTACACAAACAAAACTGTTTTCAGCATACTGACCGGATCACATCGCTTTTGATGTGCTCTTTTACACTTTCTAATTCTCCAGATACTTCCGTATGCAATCTTCCTTCAACTGCTCCCCAATCACGATCACAACCTCCTGCCCGTCTCCGATCGGCTTCATACTGATCTCATGACCGGTTGCATTCAGCTGCATCCAGCTTCCTGCATCATCTTTCACGAATCCCTTCACCCGGAAAATACCGCCACATTCCGGATCCTGCATCATCTTCGCAACCTGCGTCTTCAATTCATCTGCAGAAATTTTTAATTCCATAAAATACAACGAATCAAAACCTTTTTTCTCATCTATATCCATCTTCCGATAATTTTCTGCAACATAACCGCCCTTTAAGATCTTATCAAAATCCTCTTCCGAAAGCTCTGCTCCATCTTTTCTCATGATTTCCTGATCCAGCCTTCGCTTGCACTGAACCTGTTCAAGCGCTCTGTTCAAATGTTCAATTGTATTTTCAATCTGTTCTTTTGTTGCTTCTTCTGCCCTGCTGAGGATAATGCTTCCTGCATTTGCAGCCTCGGACGCAAGCAGATAGTCTGCTTCTTCTGACAATTCCGGCTCCAGTTTTGCGTCAACGATCGTAACCACATTGCCAATCTCATACCACTTATCCAGTGGTTCATCGTGAAGAACGTCAAAAAATTCGTCTACATCATAAATCCCGGACGGTTCAACAATTACTCTGTCATATCCGCACATTCCCATTGCGATCAGTTTTGTCCGAAAACGTCTTCTGTGCGTTTCTTTGTCGCACCCACCGGAAATCATTTCAAGCTCACAGTTATCTCCCATCAGGTCCTGTAAAAGAAGCATATCTACATTTACCGCACCAAAATCATTCTCAAGGATGCCGATGTTCATTCCTTTATCCAGAAGATATTTTGCATATTTTTTAATAAACGTTGTCTTGCCGGAACCTAAGAAGCCGGTGATTAAATCTATTTTTACCATCGCTAATCTTCCCCTTTGATTTTTTAGTTCTTCAAAAATTTTCTGCTGTAATTTTACTTCCTTCTCTCTACTTTTAAGATAATAGCATATTTTTTTAATTTCTTAAAGGAACTCAAATAAAGAACTCAAACAGAAACTTAAATTTTGAGTTCCTATTTGAGTTCTTTTCATTTTTTCTAAAAAATCATTTTCCTTTTTACTTTTCTTCTTTCTTTATCCCAGCCTTCTCCAGAATCCCATTCCACATTTGCTCTCGCTTTTTCTCCCGTTCTGCCTTTCCGTCATTCCACTTCTGTATAAATGCCATCTGTTCCAGATCATCCCGCTCTTCCATAAACAGCCTCTCTTTCTTACATTTATTCAGATCAATTATTTCCTGTACCTGACTATTATATGCATGTCCGCAATGATTCTTTCCACTTTGCACGTTATATTTATAAGCAAGAAAAATCAGGTACCACACCAGACACCTGATTTTCTCTCACTTATTCACTCTTTAATTTTCTCTTCTTTCTTCCCCAGATATACATGGACAGTACAATCGCCACGCAATCCGTAAGTGCCTGTCCGTAAATGACTCCGTTTAATCCGAGCACTGCATTCAGCAGATACAGTAAGGGAATCAACAGAAGTCCCTGTCGGAGCACCGACAGAATCGTTGCCGGAAGCGCATCTCCAGTAGACTGCATGCAGTTCATATTTACAAAAAGGATTCCGATAAACGGTCCAGAAAGCATATATGCGACCAGCATTTTCACGCCATAATATATAACGTCTTTATCGTTGATGAACAGGTGGATAATTGGTTCTCGAAAAAAGAAAAATAATGCCGTCGCCAGGATTCCAACGACCAGACAGCATTTTTTCGTAAAACAGTCCACTTCCATAAAACGTTTCTGGTTGCCTGCCCCAAAATTGTAACCCATCAGTGGCTGCACACCGTTGGCAAGCCCCATTTGAAGGAAGGTAATAAACATATTTGCCTTGAATACAATTCCAATCGCTGCCACCGGTGCATTTCCGTATTTGACCAGAATCTGATTCAGCACGATCGTTGATACACTCATCAGCGCTGAAAAAATTGCGGTCGGAAAACCGATCGAACATACCCTTGATAAAACCTGCTCTCCGCATTTGAAATACTTCGGACTGACGGAAAAGCTTTTACTCTTTTTCATGAAATACCAGAGATAATAAATGCTTGCCAGAATATTGCCGATTGTTGTCGCAATCGCAGCCCCTGCCGCCCCCATTCCAAGTCCGCTGATAAATACCGGATCCAGAACAATGTTGACAACTGTACCGATCATACTTCCGATCATCGCCTCACTGCTTGCACCTTCCGCACGAACAATAAAGCTTGCCGCTGCTGACCAGATGATAAATGGTGCACCATAGGAAACGTGAAATGTATAACCTTTTGCCATCTCATAAGTCTGACTGTTCGCACCAAATGTGTAAAGGATCGGTTTCATAAAGAAAATCAGGATCAAAGCAAATAAAATCCCGACGATCAGTGATGCATAGGTTACAAATGCCGATGTATTCTTTACCCGTTTCTCATTTTTTTCTCCCATCGCCATAGATGCAACGGCACTTCCACCCATACCAAACATATTTGCAAATGCCATCAGTAAAATAAATATCGGATTGGTCAGACTGACCGCTGCTACCTGCAGTGGATCCCCAGTCTGTCCAACAAAAAAGGTATCTGCCATATTGTAGACAACCGTGACCAGACTGCTGATCACGCTTGGTATTGCCATCTTCGCAACGGCTTTTGACACCTTCATACTTCCCATCAGTTCATTTTCATTCATCTGTCCGTCCTCCGTGCTGTTTTTTTCTGCCTGCGTTTTTCTTTACCGTATTCGCAGGAAAAGTATCCAGATTCTGCAACATTTTCTCTGCTATCCGCAGAAATTCCTGCCGTTCTTCTTTTGTCACTCCCTGCAGCAAAATCGTTTCCGACTCTTCGATCTCACTCTTAAGCACAGCTTCTATCTGCTCTGCTTTTTCAGTAAATACGATTTTCTTATATCTTCCATCATTTGGATCAGTCTCTCTTTTTATCAGTCCATTTTTCTCCAAAGATTTCAGTGTCTCTGTTGCCGTGGAAGGACGAAGTCCAAATTCCTGTTCAATATCCTTCTGATAGACAGATCTGTTCTGAGATTCTACTAAAATATAATTTAAAATATTCCCCTGTGCACCGCTGATCCCGATTGTTTCCTGGATTGCCCTGGACCGTCTACGAAGACGGTTGGAAATCTGATTGATCTTCTTTCCTGTCTGCATGATAACCTCCCTTGCACTTATGATATTTTACTTTATCATTTTTTGCATTAAATACTTCGTTTCCTAAGTATTTTAGCGCAGTTTTTTTTTAAAGTCAATGAACAACACTAAAAAGGGTCACCAAGAGGCGACCCACAGAAAAATCCTTTTATATTTTGTTTATGCTTTCTTTCTGTTTTTCAGCATATCCATTGTTACAGCAAAGATGATCAGGACACCACTTGTAATTTCAAGTACGTGTGTATTTAATCCGAACTGTACACCGGCGTTGTTGATAAGTACCATCAGGATTGTACCAAGTACTGTACCTGTAACGGTTCCTTTACCACCTGCTAATGATGCGCCACCGATTACTGCTGCTGCGATTGCATTCATATCGTATCCTTCACCACCGGTTGGAAGAGCACTCTGAACACGTGCTGCAAGCATGATACCTGCGATACCATAAAGGAGACCAGCTCCAGCATATGTTGCATAGAACATTTTTCTTACTTTAATACCACTTAATTTTGCTACTTCAACACCACTACCAAGTACATAGAGGCTACGTCCGAAGATTGCATATTTCAGGATGAACCAGATAATAACTGCTACGATTGCCCAGATAATTGCCAGAACCGGAAGTACTCCGAATACGTTTGTATTTCCCATGCTCAGGATTCTCTGATCGATACCTGTAACTGTAAGTGCGTTACTGATGATTTTTACAAAACCACGAACGATTGTCTGCATACCAAGTGTTGCGATCATTGGAGGAACCTGTAAATCATAAATGATAATTCCGTTCAGGAAACCAACTGCAATTGCAATAATAACTGCAATAAGTAACGTAATCCACATGTTCATGTGTGTATCTCTCTGCAGTAATGCGAGAACCATACAAGAAAGTCCTGTGATTGCACCACCACTGATATCGATTCCGCCTGTGATAATGATCATGGTCTGTGCAGCAGCCATAACACCGATGATTGCGCACTGTTTCATTAAGTTTGTTACATTATAAAGTGTACAGAAGTTATCTGTAAAAAGTGATGCACCAACAAAAAGAATAACAATGATCAGACCTAATGTAAATTCTGTTTGCTGGAATATACTTGTCTTTTTGATTTTATTTTCCTTAGCCATAATAATCCTCCTTAGCCCTCAACAGATGCTTTCTTCAAGACATCTTCTTCCTTCAGTACTTTTATTTCATCGTAATTAAATTCTCCGGTAATTCTTCCCTGTGCCATTACGAACAGACGATCTGATAATCCCATAACCTCCGGCAGATAAGAAGAAATTAAAATGATACCTTTGCCCTGTGCAGTAAGCTCTTCCATAATCTTGTAGATCTCTTCCTTCGCTCCTACATCGACACCAACTGTTGGCTCATCAAAAATCAGAATATCAGGATTTCTGCAAAGCAGTTTCGCGATAACGACTTTCTGCTGGTTACCACCTGACAGGTTACCTGAAAGCTGCATAACACTCGGTGTTTTTACGCGGACGTCTTTTGAATATTTTTCCGCTCTTTCTGTTTCTTTCTTCAGAGAAATGATTCCGCCTTTGCTTATCATTTCATAAGAGTTCATATTGATATTAGTCTTGATCGGAAGGGCAAGGGCAAGTCCGTCTGCACGTCTGTCCTCTGTCAGGAATCCAATACCATTTTTTAACGCTCCTGCCGGATCCTTGATCTCAACTTTTTTACCTTTTACATAGACATCTCCGCTTAATCTCTTTTCTACACCACAGAGGGCTCTCATGATCTCGCTTCGTCCTGCACCTACAAGTCCTGCAAAACCGATAATTTCTCCTGCATGCAGATTAAAATTGATATTTCTGAAATGCTTACTGTCTGAGAAATTCTCAACTCTGAGGATTTCTTTTCCCGGTTTCTGCCGTTTGATATTGTAAATATCAGAAAGTTCACGTCCTACCATCATCTTGATCAGGGAGTCTTTTGTAACTTCCTCGATCGGTTTTGTTTCAATATAAGTTCCATCTTTCAGGATTGTAACACTGTCGCAGATATCCAGGACTTCTTCCAGACGATGTGAAATATAAATAATACTTACACCTTTAGATTTCAGTTCATCAATGAACTTATACAGTGTTTCAACCTTTTCGTTCTCCAGAAGAGCTGTCGGCTCATCGAAGATTACTATTCTCAAATCATCGCTTACAGAAATTTTACTGATCGTTACCATTGCCTGCATAGCAATCGGCAGACTCGAAATTTTCTGGCGAGGATCAACATTCATCCCAAATTTATCGATAATTTTCTGACTGTCATCATACATCTTCTTCCAGTCAACCATGCCTAATTTTGTTCTTGGCTGTCTGCCAAGGAAATAGTTCTCAGCAATGCTGAGATCCGGCGCAATATTTACATGCTGATAGTTCGCATATACTCCATGACTCTGCGCTTCAAGTGCACTGGTATTTTCAATCCAGTCGCCATTGTAATTCATTAAAACTTTTCCTTCGTCCGGTCTTTCAACACCCATGATGCATTTTATCAACGTAGACTTTCCAGCACCGTTCTCACCGCAGAGTGCTCTCGCTTCACCGGCTTTGATCTCGAAACTTACGTTATTAAGTGCTGTTACACCAGGATAGAATTTACTGATATTTTGAATTTTTAAAATCGTGTCCTGCATAACCCATACCTCTTTTATAAGTAAGAGGCGATGTAAACCGCCCCTTACATCAATCCTTTATTCTTATTATTAAAGTGTAACTACTGTTCTATTAAGACTATTTCTGAAGTCTTGTAGGATCAAGCAGATCCTGCATATCGCTGTCGTCCATGTTGTCTTTTGTGATAACAACTGGTGGGCAGTTAACCTGTTTCTTAGATTCAGGGTTTTTTCCATCGATCAGTGTACGAAGTGCATTTTCCATACATTTGTATCCCTGAGCGTATGCATCCTGAACGATAATTGCATCTAAGACACCATTTTTCAGAGCCTGGATTTCAATATCATCTGAGTCAACTGCTACGTTGATAAACTTATCGCCTACGTTAGAATCTGCAACTGCATTGCACACACCATCACCTGTAATGTTGTTTCCTGAATACATACCGATCAGCTTGTCGCCGTATGTAGAAATAATATTTTCTGCATTCTTCTGAGCTGTTTCTACATCATTACCATTGTAATATGTATCTGTCAGTTCAAGTTCCGGTGCAATCTCTGCGATCTTGTTTCTGAAACCATCGATTCTGTGGTTAAGAGCTTCATTTTCAACGTTTGTGTTCATACCAAGGACACCGCTTGTAACACCTTTGGCATCCATAGCGTCCTTGAATGCTTCTGCTGCCATTTCACCGATTGTATCATTTGAACAGTAGTAGAATTCGTTGTAGTAATCTTCATTTGCACCGTCATCGCCAGTTCCGATACCGCAGTTTACGAAGTTCAGAACGATTCCTGCATTTGTAGCTTCCTGAGCCTTCGGTACAGTTGCATCAATTGCAAGTGTAGCTGTAACGATTGCATCTGGCTGTTTTCCGATACACTGTTCAAATGTTGTTACATAGTCTTCTGTCTGGCTTTCTTCAGCTGGTCCGACAACTTCATAATCAACTGTGATTCCTTCGCTCTCTTCGATATCTTTCATAGCGTTCTCAATACCGATTCCAACATATGTCCAGAACTGGGATGCTGTAGAAGGTGTTAAATAAATTACGTGATAAGATTTCTTATCTGATCCTCCCTTGCTTGATGATTTGTCATCAGAAGATCCTGATGATTTTCCGCCTGAGCAAGCTGCTAACGAAAGTGTCATTGCGCCGACCAGTAACATTGATACTACCTTTTTCATTTTCATAACTTTTTTCCTCCTTGATGTTTCTTATATAAGTTACACTTTAAAACGTTTCATTCTCACGTGCTTTATTTACATAACCCCTTTTTGTAACATAAAGCATCCATATGGTCTTGTTTCGCTTGTACAAACTGTAAGAACAGCTTTTCCTGCTTTTTCATAGAATTTTGTACGTTCGATTGGTCCTGCACAGTTCTCATAACCATTTCTCTTTGCTGCTTCGATCGCTTCATCCCATGTATCGCACTGTTCCATCTCAACTCCTGAATCAGCATCCGGAACCATGTACTCTAATGGTGTTGCGCAGTATTCTGTATCCAGCGGCATAAGTTTTAAGATTGCATCGATCATTTCCGGTGCTGTGTTGCCTTTTGCCTGAATGCTTACTGCATTTGGTGATTTTGAATACGGCGGATAAAAATGATCTGCGATAACAAGAATGTCACCGTGTCCCATGTCTGCCAGTGCTTTCAATAAATCTGATCCAATAATTTCCGGTATTCCTTTTAACATCTTTCTTCCTCCTTTATTTGTAAATTCCTTCTTATTCGTGTTCTGCAAGGAATTTATCAATCTCTTCTCTTGTCGGCATAGCCGGTGTTGTTCCAAGTCTCTGTACGGAAAGTGCTGCAAGTCCATTCGCAAATCTTACTGCTTCCCAGAGTTCTTTTCCTTCGGAAAGTGCTGCAAGAAGTCCTCCGTTAAATGCATCTCCTGCACCGGTTGTATCGATTGCATCTACTTTGTATGCCGGTACAATGATTTCTTTGCCTTTTGATGATACGAACACTCCTCTTGATCCAAGGGTGATAACTACATCTGTGACACCTTTTTCTCTGAAGTAAGCAGCTGCCTGTTTTGCAGAATCAAGGTCTTTCACTTCAACGCCTGTGATTTCTTCTGCTTCTACCTCATTCGGTGTTACCATATAGCATTTAGAAAGGAATTCGTCTGTCATCGGTGCATATGGTGCTGTGTTCATGATGACCTTGCATCCATATTTATTTGCCATGTCTACGATCATCTCGTTAGCATCCTGATTAACTTCAAGCTGTAACAAAACGTATTCACATTCTTTGATTACATTTTCAACGCTTGCTACCTCTTCGGCAGTAATGGTGTTGCATGCGCCAGGTACGATGATAATCTCATTCTGGCTTGAATTTTCATCTACCAGGATCAGTGCGATTCCTGTTTCTGTTTCTTTGGTGATGAAAATGTTGTCCTTTGACATGTTCAACTCTGTCATGGTATCGAGCATTACATTTGCAAATGTATCAGTTCCAACCTTTGTCATCATCACAACGTCTGCTCCTGCTTTGTGTGCTGCAACACACTGGTTAAATCCTTTTCCACCAGGTCCCATCTTGAACATAGAACCTTTTACTGTTTCCCCCGGAACCGGAAGGTGTGGTGATCTTGCCATCAGATCTACTACGAAGCTTCCGAATACTGCAACCTTTTTCATTTTATTTTTCCTCTTTCTTTTCTCAGTCTATTTTTTGCTTTCTCGTTTTGAAAGCGGTTTCTTTTATTTGTTTTCATTCTAAACCTGCCCACCTTGTAATGTCAATGTTTATTCTGCTTATATGCACGTTTTTGTTTATTTATCTAGTTTTATCAACTATTTTTAGTGCATTTTTACCATTATCTTTATTCATCCGAACGAGAAACCGGTTGCATATTGATGATTATTTATCAAAAAGTATTCCTATCTGAAAACTCAGAAACAAGACGGATATATTTCGTCCAATTTATTTTCATTCAAAAAAGTAAAAAAACAGAGTACCGGAAAACCAATACCCTGTTTCATGTCTCTGTTCTTCTGTTATTTTTTCAGCATCTCAGATCCTCTGCGGATCAATTTTGTTTCTACAAGACTTGTATGTTTCAGAACCTTATTCCTGCCTTCTTCCATAGACCGGACACTCATCTCGAATAATTCCAGCGCCGCACAGCCCATCTCATAGATCGGACGGTCAACCACTGTCAGTTCCAGCTCTGTATACGTCAACTCATGAATCTCATCAAATCCCACCAGAGAAATATCTTTTCCGATACGGATCTTGTGTTCCTTCATATATTTCAGACATCCAAGCGTTGTCAGGTTGTTCGATGAAAAGATTGCCGTCGGCGGATCCGGAAGCTCCATCAGCTTCTGGCAAACTTTATAGGACATATTTTCTTTGAAATGTCCATTCACGATATATTCTGGTTTTTCCTCAATCCCCGCCTCTTTCAGGGCTTTTCTGTATCCTTTCAGTCGCTCTCTTCCAGGTCTTGTATTCTCATCACCTGTGACAATTGCGATTTTTTTATGCCCCTCTTCAATCAGGCAGTTCACCGCATCTTTCGCTCCCTGGCAGTCATCCGAATAGACGCCATCAAAATTTTCTCCGCGGATATCACGGTCGAGCAGTACAACCGGGATCTGATTCTTTTCCAGCTCTTTCAACAGCTCTATCGTCTTTTCATCATTATCTGTGACAGGAATCAACACAACCCCTTTCACCATTTCCTTCCGGATTCCTTCCAACATCCGGTGTTCTACCTCCAGATCATCATTGGTTCCATACATGAATACATTATAATCATACTGACTTGCCGTATCTGAAAGTCCGTGCAAGATCTTGCTGAAGAATGAGTTCTCGATATCCGGCGCCAGAAATGCAATATTCCGGATGTCCCCCACGCTCAGGCTCCGTGCCAGTGAATTTGGCACATAATTGCTCTCATCTATGATCTGCTGTACCTTTTTTCTCGTTTTTTCTCTCACGCTCTGGTTCCCATTCAGCACACGCGATACGGTTGCCGGTGAAACATTTGCTTTTTTTGCAATATCGTATATGTTCATTTTCCCCATTTTCTCCTCATATTGGCACTTTAGTTTTGTAACCGGTTTCTTTGCGTATACCATAGCATTTCAGACATATTTTGTCAAATATTTTCAAGAAACTTTTTCAATTTATTTCATAGATTTTATCCAAAAGCTGATTTCATGCATGTACAAAAAACGCTCAACTTCTCCTGTTAAACATAAAATCACTTGCAAAACTGGATTCTCTCTTTATTGTGACGTAAAAAATGAGCCATTCATAGAATTTACTTCTAAAAATGACTCAATTTATTATTATCGCTTATTTATCTGTCTATTCTACGATTCCTGCAGCGCTGCTTGTACCGATTCTTGTTGCACCAGCTTCGATCATAGCCTGTGCTTTTTCAAAATCACGTACTCCGCCTGAAGCTTTTACGCCCATATCTGGTCCAACAGTTTCTCTCATAAGACGGATATCTTCTACTTTTGCTCCACCTGTTGAAAATCCTGTAGATGTCTTAACAAAATCTGCTCCAGCTTCTTTTGCAGCCTGGCATGCTTTTATTTTTTCTTCATCTGTCAGAAGACATGTCTCGATGATTACTTTTACAAGAGCTTTTCCTGCTGCCGCTTTTACAACTGCTTCGATGTCGCTCTTTACATAATCCCATTCGCCTGCTTTTGCACGTCCTACGTTGATTACCATATCAACTTCGTTTGCACCTTTTTCAATGCTGTCTGTTGTCTCTGCAGCCTTTGCCTCTGATGTGCATGCTCCAAGAGGAAATCCGATTACACAGCATGTCTTTACTTCTGATCCTGCAAGTTCTTTTGAAACAAGCGGTACATATCCTGAGTTTACACAAACAGATGCGCATCCGTATGTCTTAGCTTCTTCGCAGATCTTTACAATCTGTTCTGGTGTTGCATCTGCCTTTAAAAGGGTATCATCTAAATATTTTGCGATTTCTTTTTTATCCATGTCCATATCTCCTTTTCTTGTAGTTACATTTGTTAACCGCTCAGTAACTTTTGTTCATGCCTTGATATTAGCACATGGATTCCACCCTGTCAATGGCTATTCTAATCTTTCAATGACTTTTCCTGCCGTATCTTCGTCTGTGATCAGAACATTGATAATCTTCCCTCTGATCGCCCCACAAATACATTCTACTTTACTCTGTCCTGAAGCAACTCCAATCCTCCGTTTCTTCTTTTTCAGCTCTGCCAGTGGAACCGAAACCGTCCGTTCATCCAACGCTTCATCGCAAAGTTCTCCCTGGTCATTGATTAAATGATCGCAAATGTCCCCGACTGCGCCTTTCACGATCAGCTCCTGCATCTCTTCTTCTTTCAGATATCCTGCCCGGCATACTGCATTCTGCACACCATAGGCTCCCATGGTGATCAGGAGTGTATTGGCTTCATCGCCATATTCCAGCACCTTCTTTACATTGGAATCACTGACGAAAACGTCCTTTATCTCTTTGCTGTCTACCATAGCCGGACACATCATTGCATACGGCTTCGCATCCCACGCCTTTGCAAAATTTTTCGCGATTTCTGTTGAATAGATATTATTCTGTAAATTGCTGACTCCACCACACAACTGCACAACTGTCACATCTGATAGATCTTCTTTCTGGCTCAGGAAATTCGACACAGAATACACCGTATTCCCCCACGAATATCCAATTATATCTCCATTTTCCACAACCGATTCAAGATATTCTGCAGCCGCCTTTGCCACCGCTGTCAGCTTTGGAAGATTACTTTTTTTCGGCACAATGATAACCTTCTCAAGGCTACCCTTTTCCCGGAGTCTTCTCTCCATCTCCAGTTCATATCCCTTTGGAGGCACAACCTTGAACTGGACGATTCCCATCTCTTTTGCATCCGTCAGAAGTCTGGATACATACGGTCTGGAACAGGCAATTTCACTCGCGATCTCCTCCTGGCTCATGCTGTCCTCGTAATACATTCTTGCGACTTTCACCAGCAACTCCGTCTTTTTATCTCCATAATCCTTTTTTTCCATATTACATTAACCGCCATTTCATACTTTATTCCCAAAATCTATCCAAATCATATCACATTTTCAAAGTCTCCGTATACTTTTTCCGAAAGAATATGCGTCTAAACGCCTTCTCATTTCACTAAAAAAGAGACAGCCCATCATTTTGACAAGCCATCCCTTTTCGTCATATTTTATAAATCCTACGCTTCAGACTCTTTCTTAGCTCCAAAGTAAGCCTTCAGAGAATTGATCACAATAACAAGTCCGAGTGCCATCAGCAGAACTGCGATGATCAGCTGCAGTCCTTCTACAAGGAAAGTAGCGGAACCTGCTGCATATGCTTTTACAAGTCCGATGGTTCTCTCTACCAGTGCGGTTCCTGTTACACAAAGCATGATGATCAGCGGTGCGAACAGCATCTTGTTGCTTCTTCCTGTTACCTTCATGAATACACAAAGTGTTACAAGTACAAGTGCTGACAGTAACTGGTTTGCTGATCCGAACAGTGGCCAGATATTTGCATATCCGATACGTGTCAGAACGTAAGCACATAACAGAGTCACGATTGTTGAGAAATATGTATTGCAAAGGAGTTTTCTCCATCCTTCTGCATGTTCCATATCATCTACACTGAAAAGTTCCTGGAAACTCATACGTCCGATACGTGAAACAGCATCCAGACTGGTAAGTGCAAGTGCAGATACACACATGGTCATGAAGCACTGTGCGATGTAAACCGGAATACCGAACATTTCAAAGAATCCTGCAACACCGCTTGAGAATACCTGGAATGGTGTTCCGGCTGCCGGTGTTCCGTCTGCTGCTGCAGCTGCACCAGCTACGCAAAGTGCGATAACTGCAAGAAGACTTTCCAGAACCATTGCTCCGTATCCAACCTTCAGCATATCCTTTTCATTGGATACAGTCTTAGATGATGTACCTGATGAAACAAGGCTGTGGAAACCTGATACAGCACCGCATGCCACGGTAACGAACAGGATTGGGAACATATCTCCAAGTGTATCATTGTGGAAGTCTGTAAATACCGGAAGGTTCATGGTTGGATGTGCAACCAGAAGTCCCAGTGCAGCTCCTGCGATCATACCAATGAACATATAAGTTGTCATGGTATCACGAGGCTGCTTTAAGATCCACATCGGAAGTACTGCTGTAAAGAAGATATATACAAATGTAATGTAAGTCCATGTATCTTTTGTTGCTGTGATCGGTACTAACATACCAAGACCAAGAGCAGCTACTGTAAATACAAGACCGACAACTGTTTCTTTCCATCCGTGAAACCGGAATTTTTTCTGTACCAGACCAAAGATCATAGCAAATACGATAAACAGCAGGGAAATGGTTCCTGCAGCTCCGTTTGTCTTTGCTGCATCTGCAAGTTTTACGACACCGTCTACTTCTGTGTAAGCGTTAAATGTACCTGCAACCATATCTGCGAATGCTGCAATTACAAGAAGTGTAAACAGCCAGCAGAAAAGCAGGAATACTTTTCGTCCGAATTTACCGATATACTTTTCGATCAGAAGTCCCATAGACTTTCCTTCGTTCTTTACACTGGCATACAGTGCACCAAAGTCTGTAACAGCACCGAAGAAAATACCTCCAACGATGATCCACAGGAATACCGGAACCCATCCAAATACCGCCGCCTGAATTGCACCGGTAACAGGACCTGCACCTGCAATTGACGAAAACTGATGACTGAATACGGTCCATCCGTCTGTCGGAACATAATCCTTTCCATCTTCAAATTTCTTTGCCGGAGTCTCTGCTTTGGGATCGATTCCCCACTTATTAGCGAGCCAGCGACCATAGAATACATATGCACAGCTAAGAAGTACTGCTGCGATCAATACGATAACTAATGTATTCATACTAATCCCTCTCTTTCTCTTCCAGTTAAAATAATTAAGTTTTAATAAGATAAATAAAAATTTTATCAAATTATTATAGTGGTGTTTTAACTCTTTAAAGTCCTTTTGTCAATGGACTTCTCGCAATTTCGGCACGTTCACATGATTTTTTAGAGTATGCTCTGTTTTTTTGTGCATTTTTCCATACTCCGCGTTACAAAAACATATGACCGTTTCTCGAAAGCATTCCTGTAATATACAATTTGTCCATGACACCTGCTTCTGACTCCAGAATATGAGACTCCAGAATATGACCGGATATATTTTTATATTGATATTGACATTTTTCCTCAACCGAACTATACTGAATTTTGTAAATGAAACGGGGAGCTTGTTTGACAGGCTGAGAGGAAGTTCAGAACTTCGACCCATATACCTGATTTGGATAATGCCAACGTAGGAACGTATATTTTGATGATAACGGGAGATACATTGGTATCTCTCTTTTTTTGATATACGGCGTCAAATACCATCAACATACTCTGATGATATTTGAGAAACAGGATTTCTTATAATAATATGAAATGATACCAGGGGCAAAAGGTCAGAAAGCTGATGCAAGCTTGCTTGCAAGAGGATTTTTGACCTCTTGACCCGCCAAAAACATGAGTAAGTAGCCATTTTTCAAAGAAAAATGAGCGGATTACGAATGTTTTTGAGGATTGCGAGAGTGCAAAGCACGTAGCAATCTGGTATCAAAGGGGTCAAAATACCTTTTGACCCCAACATCATGAAATTCCACATTCAACCAGGGTTTACACGAAAATGAATAAGGTAAAGTTGAGATTGGGCGAGAGTTCATGAAGGGGTACACCACCACGGGTGTAATTCTTTGTGGACTCTTTTTTCATTTTCAAGAACTTTTCCGTTTTGAAAGGAGGTTTTTCCATGATTACAGTTAATGGTAAAGAAGTTACTCTGACCGGACCGCTCAGTGTTGCGGATTATCTGGAACAAAACAATTATCAGATCAAACGAATCGCCGTTGAAATGAATGGTGATATTTTACCAAAATACAGCTATTCTGACACCATGCTCAAAGACGGGGACCGTCTGGAGGTTGTAAGTTTTGTAGGAGGAGGCTAAGAAATCATGTATCATACACTTACAAAAGAAGAAATCTACACCGCCCTTGACGAGCGACATTCACCGGAGACGCAGAAGCTTCTCTCGGCAGGAAATGTAGCGATCGCAGGGCTTGGCGGCCTTGGCTCTAATGTTGCTTATGCGCTTGCACGGATCGGTGTCGGTCATCTTCACCTGATTGATTTTGACGTAGTTGACATTACCAATCTGAACCGCCAGCAATATTTCATGGAGCATATCGGAATGTACAAGACCGATGCTCTGAAATCCCTGCTTCTGAAGATCAATCCGTATCTGGATATCCGCACAGACTGTGTAAAAGTTACGGACGATAATCTGCAGGAATTATTTGCAGATGCCGCAATTGTCTGCGAAGCTTTTGATAATCCGGAAGCCAAAGCAATGCTGGTCAATGGAATTCTGGAACATTTTCCAGAGAAAAAGCTCGTATCCGCAACCGGAATGGCCGGCTATGGAAGTAGCAATACCATTATCACAAAGCGGATCATGAAAAACTTTTATCTGTGTGGTGATGGCGTGACAGCACCAACTTACGGTCATGGACTGATGGCGCCGCGTGTTGCCATCTGTGCCGCACATGAAGCCAACATGATCACGCGGCTGATCCTCGGTGAAGAAGAAATTTAAAAATATAAGAAAGAAGGAACTTTATTATGAGTACAAATGAAGATAAATTTATCCTGGGAGGTCATGAATTCACTTCCCGTTTTATTCTCGGATCCGGTAAATTTTCTCTGGATCTTGTAAAAGCCTGTATCGAAAAAGCAGAAGCTCAGATCATCACACTTGCCCTGCGTCGCGCAAATGAAGGCGGTCTTGCAAATATCCTGGACTATATTCCGGACAATGTAACCCTGCTTCCAAATACATCCGGTGCACGTAATGCTGAGGAGGCAGTCCGTATCGCCAGACTTTCCCGTGAAGTCGGATGCGGCGACTTTGTAAAGATCGAAGTCGTTCATGATTCCAAATACCTGCTTCCGGACAACTACGAAACCATCAAAGCAACAGAAATCCTTGCAAAAGAAGGCTTTGTTGTCATGCCGTATATGTACCCGGATCTGAATGCTGCAAGAGCACTTGCTGATGCCGGAGCTGCCTGCATTATGCCGCTCGGCTCTCCAATCGGTTCCAACAAAGGGCTCAGCACAAAGGATTTCATCCAGATCCTGATTGATGAGATCGATCTGCCGATCATCGTTGATGCCGGAATCGGTCGCCCTTCCCAGGCTTGTGAAGCCATGGAAATGGGTGCTTCCGCTGTCATGGCAAATACTGCTATCGCAACTGCCGGAAATGTTCCTGCCATGGCAGAAGCTTTCAAAAAAGCCATTGAAGCCGGACGCAGTGCTTATCTTTCCGGACTGGGACGCACCATCGAAAGAGGCGCAAGCGCATCCTCACCTCTGACAGGATTCTTAGAGAATTAGGAGGCAGTCAAAATGGAAAATTCACATATCAACGAAAGTATTTTAAGTGAGGAAATTCTGGAGGACCAGAAGAAAAACCGCATTGATCATATGACTTACCTTCCGGGAATGGAAGATATCGGATCTGACGTAATGGATCAGGTCATAAGTGCCATGAACGCTTATGATTATGAAAAATATACCGAAGCTGACGTAAGACGCGCCATTGCGCATGACATCCGTACACCGGAGGATTTCGCTGCACTTCTCTCACCTGCCGCACTTCCTCTTCTTGAGGAGATCGCACAGGCTGCACAGGCAGAGACACGAAAACATTTCGGAAACAGCGTCTACATGTTTACTCCGATCTACATTGCAAACTACTGCGAAAACTATTGTATTTACTGTGGTTTCAACTGCCACAACAAGATCAACCGTGCACAGTTAAATGAGGAAGAAATTGAAAAAGAAATGGCAGCCATCGCCAAAACAGGTCTTCAGGAGATCCTGATCCTGACCGGTGAAAGCCGTAGCAAATCCACGGTGGAATATATCGGAAATGCCTGCAAGATCGCCCGTAAATATTTTAAAGTCATCGGACTTGAGATTTATCCGGTCAACTCGGACGAATACGCATTCCTCCACGAGTGCGGTGCCGATTATGTAACCGTATTCCAGGAGACTTACAATTCTGACAAATATGAAACCCTGCATCTTGCCGGACACAAACGGATCTTCCCATACCGTGTCAATGCCCAGGAACGTGCACTGATGGGCGGCATGCGCGGTGTCGGATTCGGAGCACTTCTCGGACTTGATGATTTCCGCAAGGATGCCTTTGCAACCGGATACCATGCTTATCTCCTGCAGAGAAAATACCCACATGCCGAAATCGCCTTCTCCTGTCCGAGACTTCGTCCGATCATCAACAACGACCGGATCAATCCGATGGACGTCCATGAGCCACAGCTCCTTCAGGTAGTCTGCGCTTATCGTCTGTTTATGCCATTTGCAAGCATTACGGTATCCACAAGAGAATGTGCGCGTGTAAGAGACAATCTGGTACAGATTTCTGCAACAAAAATCTCTGCCGGAGTCAGCACCGGAATCGGAAGCCATGTGGATGATATTGAGGATAAGGGAGATGACCAGTTCGAGATTTCTGACGGACGTTCCGTAGATGAGGTTTATCAGGCACTTCTTTCCAACAATATGCAGCCGGTTATGAGTGATTATATCTATGTATAGAGATCTTATTGCCGTAACAAACCGCCATCTCTGTTCCCGTCCTTTTACAGAACAGATTACCCGTGTCTGCAAGCTGCATCCGAAAGCTCTGATCCTGCGTGAAAAAGATCTGCCGGAAGAGGAATATTTTTCTCTTGCCCGGCAGGTGAAGGAAATCTGTGAACAGTTTAAAGTTCCATTTATTCCGCATTTTTATCCAGCCGTTGCGAGAGAACTCGGCTGCGACAGGCTACATTTACCACTTCCACTTTTGCTTGAAAATCCGAAAGTGGTTTCCGATTTTCATACAGTTGGAACTTCCATCCATTCTGTTTCTGAAGCAGTCAAAGCGGAAAAGCTGGGAACTTCCTATCTCACAGCAGGACATATTTATGTTACCGACTGCAAGAAAGGGCTCCCGCCACGGGGACTTCCATTTCTGCAGAATGTATGCCAAGCTGTGCAGATTCCAGTTTATGGCATTGGCGGAATCAAAATTGATGAAGCACAACTGCACGAACTGAAAAATGCCGGTGCTGCAGGAGGTTGTGTGATGTCAGGGATGATGCACGTCTGACCGGTCATTCCTCAAAATAAAAAAGGCACTATGCAGGGTAGCATATCAAACTGATATTGTCACCTTGCACAGTGTCTTTTTTATTTCACCCGAAGTTGCACTTCTTTGCCTTCTTCTACTTTTATATTTCTGTCTGTCCGTACAATAATATGTTCATGATTCATTGTTTCAACATAATACTGTCTGTAAAACCCAAGAAATTCTTCCTGTCTTACAATTCCTTTCACAGAACCTTCTGCTGCAAATTCCAGTTCCTCCGGTCTGCAGCATATTGTATTTCCATGGATATCAGTAAAACGGTTGGATATTCCAAGGAAATCTCTTGCAAAATCATTCTGTGGATGCAGATACACCTCTTCCGGCTTTCCAATCTGAACCAACTTTCCCTGATCCATAATAGCGATCTGATCTCCAAGTACCATTGCCTCTTCCTGGTCATGCGTTACAAAAACCATTGTAATTTCATATTTCTTCTGGATTTCACGGATTTCTTCCCTCATTTTTACCCGGAGTTTTGCATCCAGATTACTAAGCGGTTCATCCAGAAGAAGCACCTTCGGTTTTGTGATCAGAGATCTGACCAGTGCTACTCTCTGCTGCTGTCCTCCGGAAATTTCCCCGATCGATGCCCCGGCATATTCTTCCATATCTACGATTTTCAGATATTCCATACCCATTTCTCTGGCTTCTTTTTTTCGGATGCCACGGAACTTCAGACCATAGATCACATTTTCCAGAACACTCATATGTGGAAATAATGCATAAGACTGAAAAACAGTCGATACCGGACGCTTCTCCGGAGCCAGTGTGGTGATATCCTGGCCATCAACCAGGATCTGCCCTTTATCTGTTTTTAAAAATCCACTTATCATTTTGAGTGTTGTCGTTTTTCCACAGCCGGATGCTCCCAGAAGACACAACAGTTCTCCCTTTGGAAGGAAGAGTGATAAATCTTTTACTACTTCTTTTTCACCAAAACTTTTACTTATGTTTTTCAGTTCTAAATACACGTTTCTTTTTCCCTTTCCATGCAACAATTATCGAAAACAGCACATTTACTGAAATTGTGATCACAATAATAAATGTCGCAATCATAGATGCTTCTCCATACCGACCTGTGTTAATGCAATCAAATAATGTAAATACTGCAATCTTCTGTCCCGGTGTCACCAGGAAAATAACTGCTCCTGCTGTAACCATCGCACTTGTAAAATTATTGATAAATCCCGTTGCAAATGCCTGCTTTACATTCGGAAGAATGACATCTTTCATTACCAGAAATTTATTCGCTCCAAGATCCCGCGCTGCTGCATCAAGCTCTGTACTGATCTGCAAAAGGGAGGATGCCGAAGCCTTCGTTGTAATTGACATCTGTTTATAGATCATATTCAAGATAACAATGACCGCTGTTCCGGTAAGTTTTAACGGTTCATGATTAAATGCCAGAATATATCCGATTCCAAAACAACTTCCTGGAAGCATATACGGAAGTGTAATAATAAAGTCCAGTACTCCGCCAAATTTTATCTTTCGTCTTTCAATATAATACGAAAGTAAAATACCGATCAGACTGCCGACTATTGCTACAATAAGCGCATATTCCACACTTCGGATAAATGTATCCATATTCCGTTCCAGAAGTGCGTCCAGATACATCGTTGTAAATGTGATTTTCCCACGTAAATTTCTACTGAAACTGTTTAGAAAAATGGATCCGTATTCAAGCGCCATCATTACAAAAAAGATACCTGCGCCCAGCCATACAATCACTGCTGACAGCCCACGAACCCGGAATGTATCTCCCGCTTCTACCGTCTTATTACTGTTTCCGCTGATGACTTTTTCATTTTTCTGCATTAGATAGCGGTACAGGATAAAAACAAGAATCGTCGGGATCAGAAGCAGTACATTAAGTGCCGCACTCTTATCCAGTCTGGAATATCCGATTACCTGCATATAAATTTCCGTCGAAACTGTTTCAAAACGTCCACCTATCACAACAGGCGTTCCAAAATCAGCGATCGACCGGATAAACGAAAGCAAAAAGCAGCTGAGTAGTACCGGTTTTAACAGTGGTACAACAATTCTCCACAATGTATACCCAGAGGATGCTCCAAGATCAAAAGATGCTCTTACGAGCGACATATCCATTTTCCTCAGCATTCCGATAATCATCAGTGCATTTAATGAAGAAAAGAATAACGTCTGCATTACAACAACACCAAGCCATCCATACGGGTTCAGCGAAAGTCCGAACACTCCTTTTGTGATCAGACCGTTTCTTCCGAAAAGCTGGATATAAGCGAGCGAAGCAATAAACGGCGGCGAAACCATGCTGATCAGCAAAATCGCTTCCAGAAATTTGCCCAGTTTCTTCCCTGCTGTCCATACACAGATTGATACAAGCAGCCCCAGAATTGTTGAAAAGAATGCGGATAAAACACCTACAAAAACACTGTTTTTTACAAGCTGCAGATTGGCACTGAAGATGCTCTTGTAAACTTCTGTCGAAAATCCCTCTTCTCCCACAAAACTCTGTCTGATCATGCAAAGAAGCGGATACAGAATAAAGATCAACACACCTGCTACCAGCACTGCTAATATAAAATAATCTAAAATATTATAAAAATGGGCATCATAAAATGATGCCCGTTTTTCTCTAGGTTTTCTATTCTTCACCTTTATCTCCCATCAAAGTATTCCACTTATCAAGAATTGTAGTTCTTTCTGCTCCAAAAAGTGAAAGATCTTCTTTCATCAGTTTGCTCTGGTCAAAATCGAGTTCAAGTCCTTCTATACTTGGTTTTACTAATAAACAAGTATTTTTATGATCGATTTCTGCAAGCATCTTCATATTTTCATCATCTGAGAAGAACCATTTGATAAATGCTTTTGCTGCTTCTGTGTTTTCTGCATTTGCAAATGCTGCAACACCTTCCGGAACATATGGCATTCCATCTGTCGGATATACAACTTCAACATCTGCCTGTTCTTTCAGTTCATCTAAAGTTCCATCAATATAAGTAATACCGATTCCAACTTCACCGGCTGCAGTCTTAGTGCTCGGATCAGAACCACGTTTTGAGTAATAATCTACATTCTTATTCAGATCTTCAAAGTATTTCCAGCCTTCTTCTTCTCCCTTTGTCTGAAGAAGTGCATTTACTACTGCGTAGTTTGTTCCTGAAATAGCCGGGTTAGACATCAGAACTTCACCCTGATATTCTTCTTTTGTAAGATCATCCCAGGACTTTGGAGCTTCAAGTCCTTTCTCTTTTAAGATATCATTGTTAACAATAAATCCTACAACTGTAACACCTTTAGAGAACCAGTAATTATCACTGTCCTTATATTCCGGTGCAAGTTCATCAGCTGCATCAAAATCTACTTTTTCAAGAAGGTCATTATCTTTTGCATCCATAAATGCATCGATTCCGCCCCCGAACCACAGGTCAGCTGCAGGTGTTCCGCCTTCTGCTTTAAGCTTTGATAAAACTTCTCCTGAAGACATGGAAATGAATTCTACCTTCGGTCCTACTTCTTCTGTAAACTTGTCAAATAAAGGCTGATAAGCATCCCCTGTTGTAACAACCTTCAGAGTTCCTTCCAGTTTCTTTGTCTCTTTGTCGTCTTTCTTGGTTTCTTCTTTTTTTGTAGTCTCTTCCTTTTTATCTGAGCTTCCACAGGCTACCATACCTGCTGCCATTGATACTGCAAGGAGAAGAGCTGCAAATTTTTTCATTTTTTTCATAATGTTCCTCCCTTTAACATATCTCTGATATTATTCCGACATGCTTTTTACATTCTAGCACCAGATATTTTAATTTTCAAATTGTTTTTCTCTATAGATAATCATTCCTATAGTTTTTATCTATTTATTTTATTTTTATTTTCTATAAAAGAAATGCATGTGGGATACTGTACTGTCTTTACCGTTTTATTCAGTAAAAGCATTTATATCCTACACGCACTTCGTTTTACTCTCTTTTATAATTATCCCGCCAGATGAAGCACTCCGATCAGCAGAATACCACACAGTCCATAGTAAGCTACAACCGCAACAAGGTCATTGATGGTTGTAATAAGTGGTCCGGACGCTACCGCCGGGTCGATATTGATCTTCTTGAAGAACAGAGGAATCAGTGTACCCACCGCACCGGAAATTACCATTGCCACCATCAGAGACAGACCGATACAGCCGGATACCGCATACGCGAATGCCCAGGTCTTTCCTTTGAAAAGTGCAATATAAAGTCCTAATACGAGGAATGACAAAATTCCAAGAATCGCACCATTTGAAAATGCGATCCGCATCTCTTTGAATACCAGTTCTACTTTCTGCTTTCCTGTCAGTGATTCATCCATCAGAACACGGATCGTTACCGCCAGTGACTGGGTACCGACGTTACCTGCCATGTCCAGGATCAGTGACTGGAAACACATAATGATCGTCAGCTGGCTTACTACCTGCTCAAATACACCTACAACAGAAGATACAACTGTTCCCAGTGCCAACAGAACAAGCAGCCAAGGGAGACGTTTTTTCATGCTCTCTTTGAGTGGCTCTTTCAAATCTTCTTCTGCAGTCAGACCAGCGAACATCGCATAATCTTCACCCATCTCATCATCGACCAAATCTACAATGCTCTGGGATGTGATAACACCGAGAAGTTTATTATCGTTATCCAGGATCGGAATAGAATTTTCCGAATAATCTTTCAATTTTTCGATACAGTCATCGATCAGCTCATGACCGTATACATATGGATATGATGTCACGATCAGATCCTCAAGACGTGTATCCTGTCTTGCCGTGATCAGGTCCTTCAGATCCATCGCACCGTAGAAGGTGTGATCCGCTGTCACCATAAAAATTGTAGAAATATTGTCATTTTTTGCTGCCTGACTGACAAGTTCGGTCATCGCCTGCTTTACAGTAAGATTCTCTCTGATCTCAATGTAATTCGTGGTCATTCTTGAACCGATCTCTTCATCATCGAATGCAGCAATAACTGCCATATCCTTTCTGGCTTCATCATCCATCAGCTCTAGCAAAAGAGCTCTCTTTTCTTTTGGAATCATCCGCAGTACATCTACAACCGCATCTGTTTCCATTCTGGAAAGAATTGCTGCTGCTTTCCGCACATCCATCTCATCCAGATATTCAGCAGCCTGCTTTTCATCGATATACTCGAAGATATCCGCAAGCATGTCCAGATTCAGAATCCGGCACAATTTCCGCCGCTCTGCAACGGAGAGATCCGGGAATACATCTGCAAGGTCATTCTCATGGTAGTCTTCCAGTTTGTTTCTCATAATTCCCGGAGAGGCATTGCTTCTTACAATGCCCAGGATCTCAGCTCTATAGTCCTGGTAGTCCTGATAATCCTGTGTATTTTCCATAACTTTCGCCCTCCTTATCCTTTTTCCAGCACAAAAACATGCAGAATCAAAGTCTAAAATTCTCCACATTTCTGTCTTTCATCCAATATTCAATTATGAATGTCAATACGGGAAAACAGGATAAGAAATGCTATACGAACAAACAGAATGAACTGCTGCCATTTTCCCATCCTGCGTATATACTTCGCCCATGACTATCACAACTGTCCATTCTGTTCACCTGCCTTTTGTTTGAATTTGATTAAGAAGTTTTCAACTTCCTACGCTATTATAATACCTTAGTCTACAAAATTCAAACCTTTCTGTTTATAAAATTATTTTTTTATCAGCTTTTTTCTTATTTTTAACACTTACATCATTTTATAATTTTTCTGCTTCTTTCCCCACTCGTATTTTATTTATGCATCCGATCTCGCATAAGAATTCTTCATCTGATTGCTCAGTTCGTACAAAACCTTAGACAGTGTATCCGAAGTTTCCTTCTTCACCATCTTCGCAATCTCCCGGTTCGCTTCCCGTTTAATCTGCATACGCTTTGCTATATCACTTTCTTTCGTAAGATCGTCATCATACCGGTTTATGATCTGATGTGCCTTTGCCATCACATGTTCCTGGTAACGCTCAATATGGAAAATAGACTTTTTATAAGAAGCATCTGCCATCGCAGCGATCATTCTGCTTGACCAGTAGAAGTTCTCTGTTGAAACTTCCCCTGTCGTATTTGCAAAATATTCCGGTGTTTCATCAATATCTGCATAGAATGGAGCCATTACATTAAATGCATTTGATGCAAATGCCACCCATTCAATTGCGCGGGAATCTTCCGGCTGATCCGGTCTCATCTGGATCAAAGACATAAAATCATTTCGATTGATACCAATGGAACGATAAGCACCATTCATTGATTTGTCCCCGTAAGCTCCATACGGATCATAAGGTGTTCCCTGATAATGTGAAGACAGAACATATTTTACATCTTCTACTGTAACCTTCTTTTCCGGAACCATACACCACGGAATATCATCGGATACTGGTGTATAATCTGCATCCGGTCCGTCCCAGCTGTATGAATTTGGATTCAGGTAACGTTCCATAAACCAGGCTCTCGGTGTATTGTATACATGATCCGAGTCATCATGACTTCCAAAAGCATCTCTTGGATTTAAGGTTCCATCCATGGACGGGTTCAGATGATATTTCTCAATGAATTCCTTCATATCCGGAGAACACATATAATTTTTCTGCTCACCAAGTGCATCTTCCAGATCAAATTCATCCATTCCAAACTGGTTCGGCATCACCACATAAACCTCATCCGGCACTTTTCTGGCAATCCAGTGATGTCCGCCGATTGTTTCCAGCCACCAGATCTCATTTACATCCTCGAATGCAATTCCATTCATCTCATAAGTACCGTATTTCTCGAGAATACTTCCAAGTCTCTGCACGCCTTCTCTTGCGCTGTGGATATAAGGAAGCACGATATATACAATGTCCTCTTCCCCGATTCCACCTGCAATTTCTTCCTGGTCGTCTGACTTCGGCTGATATGTAACCAGCGGATCCGCTCCAAGCACACGTGGATTGGATGTGATCGTTTCGGTTGCCGTCATTCCTACCTGCGCTTCATTTACCCCGCTTGCCGCCCAGATTCCTTCCCCCTTGACTGCGTTCGGCATGGCGGTATAACGCATCGGATTCTCCGGTAATTCTATTTTCACATGCGAAATCACTGATTCATATACCTTCGGCTGATCTTCCGGATGGATCACCACAAATTTTTTCGGCATATAAGCGCCTGACGGTGAATCATCATTCCTTGCGATCATCGTAGAACCGTCATACGATGCCTTTTTTCCAACCAGTATTGTTGTACAAGCCATTTCATTTTCCTCCTGTTATCTCCTGACAAAATCTTTTTCGTCTAATTGAAATTATAGAATCATTCCTTCTTTTTTTCAACTACCAGACAATTTGTTTGTATTTCAAATTTTTCGTGGACGAATTCGCAAAAACAAGGTAAAGTAATTTTATAAACTTTATACTTTTCTTGAGAGGAACTTCCTTATGAATAATGACAAGGATAATGCAACTTTATATGCTGAGCTGAAAGCCGAACGTTTTATGACAGATCAGATTTCCCTGCTTCATGAAGCAGAGGATCTGGCTGACGGTATCAATTTTATGCTCAAATCGCTCGGAGAATTTACAGACGCCGACCGTGCTTATGTATTTGAAACCAGTGAAAATCATACTTCTACCAATACTTATGAGTGGTGCGCCGCAGGAGTCACCCCGCAGATCCGGAATCTGCATGATATTCCTTTTGAAAGCATGCCAAAATGGATCGAGGTTTTTCTTCATGGTGAAAATATTCTGATCGAAGATCTGGAGGCTTACCGTGAATCTATGCCTCTGGAATATGAACTGTTAAAAGTTCAGAACGTTTCTACCCTGATCGCCTTTCCTATTTCTGTACACGAAAAGCTGATTGGTTTCGTTGGCGTAGATAATCCGGATATGGAGAAATCCAGCCTGATCCACCGCCTGCTGTCCCTTCTTGGAAAATATGTCGGAACCATGATCAAAGATCATAAGAATGAGCAGATGCGCCTGGAGGTTGTTGCCTCCAAATCCCGTCTGGATTATCAGCTGGAGATGGACGAAATTCTTCGTGGCGCACAGATCGGTATCTGGACGCTTGAGATGGATGGCGTTAAAGCTCCCCGGCTGCACCCAAATCCTACAATGTGTACTCTTCTTGGTGTGTCACAAGAGATGTCTCCTGAAGAAGTTTATCAGTTCTGGTATCACCGGATTCCTCCCAAATACGTAACCCCGGTGCTTGATTATATACAGAAGGTCATTCACGAAAGTTATTCAGAAATCACATACCCATGGAATCATCCGTTACTTGGACAGATCTGGATACGATGTGGCGGTATCCTCTATCCGGATTATCAGGGAAATGGAATATGCATCCGTGGATACCATCAGGATGTCACCCGTAATATCGAAAATGAACGTAAATATCAGAACCTGACCGCTGCAACCAGCCAGATTTATCATGCAATTTACCATATCGATCTGATTCAAGACCGGATTGAAAAGCTTGCCGGTGCCAACCAGAACTATACACCGACCGGAGTTGTCACTTCCGCCACTGCGCAGTTAAATGATATCCTTGAGAAAATGGTTGCACCGTCACATCACGAGATCATGCAGTATTTCTTTGATCTGACAACGGTAAATGACCGGCTGCACGGAAAGCTTTTTATAAGCCGGGAGTATCCATCTCCACAGGGGATCTGGCGCCGTGCCACCTTTATCGTCCAGAACCGCGACACTGATGACGATGTTACAGAAATTCTTTATGTAACCCAGATCATCGATGATTACAAGCAGAAAGAACTGGCTTACCAGCAGGAGCTGGTTAAGGCGGTCGAATCCGCAAATCAGGCAAATACAGCCAAGACCGACTTTCTCAACCGGATGTCACATGATATCCGCACCCCTCTTAACGGAATTCTTGGAATGCTTGATATTGCACAGAAAAATGAAACAAATCCCAAAGCACTGCTGGAGTGTCATGAGAAAATGCGTACTGCTGCTTTTCACTTAAAAGCTCTTGTCAACGATGTCCTGGATATGCAGCGGATGGAAACAGACCGATTCTTCCTTGAACAGATACCATTCGACATCCGCGAGATCCTTGACAATTGCTGGAGTATGCTGGAGGCACAGGCTTCCCGGCTTGATATCACTCTGAAAAAAATAAAACCGGGCAGTTTAAAATATCCTTATCTGATCGGAAGTCCATTACATATCCGTCAGATTTTCATGAATCTTTTAAGCAATGCAATTAAATACAATAAGCCCGGTGGTTCGATCTCTGTACACGCAAAGATCATCAGGCAGGTACATCAGAATGTTATTTACAAATTTATAATTTCTGATACCGGTATCGGTATCAGTCCGGAATTTCAGAAGCATATTTTTGAACCTTTTGCACAGGAAGATACCGGTGCCCGGACGATTTACAAAGGGACCGGGCTCGGTATGGCGATCGTTCACAGACTGGTACAGGAAATGGGCGGTACGATCCAGTTGAAAAGTGAAAAAAATGTCGGCTCAACTTTTACTCTGATCCTGCCATTTACCATTGACGAGCATCAACCTTCCGCCTCTGCGGAAACTGCCACTGATACTCCGGCAGATCTTACGGATCTTCATATTCTTGTTGTAGAGGATAATGAACTGAACCTTGAGATTGCTGTTTTCTCTCTGGAAGCCGCAGGACTTAATGTATCCACAGCCATCAACGGACTGGAAGCCGTCCGGCTTTTTGAAAAATCAAAGCCATATGAATACGACATCATTCTTATGGATATTATGATGCCGGTTATGAATGGTCTGGATGCCGCAAAGGCGATCCGCGGACTTTCCCGCCCTGATGCCACAACGGTTCCAATCATTGCCCTCAGCGCCAATGCTTTTGCGGAAGATATCCAGAAGTCAAAGAATGCCGGAATCAATGAGCATCTCGCAAAGCCACTGGAAATGGATAAGGTGTTGAAAGTGATTGCATCATATTGCAAGTAGCAGAAAGAAACAGATACTCGCTATGTATTGCATATTTTTTCAGAGTTTCTGTTTTATAAAAAATCGGATTATCAGGCGATCTGTCATTTCCCCGATAATCCGATTTTTATTTTACTTACATCTCAAATGCTTTCTTTATACTGTCATAATGCAGAAACTTTCCTTCTGCCGCAAATGCCTTAATTTCATCTAATGTTGCAAACATATAACCATCTGTCTCCGCCTCCTGAAGATGGAGATCTTTTTCATCAATATCCATCACAAAACGATACACATCTACGAAATAATTATCTCCTTCCCCCGGATTCTCTCTCTTGTAAGTGAAAAGATAACCTCCGTCTGCCCGGCTTACATCCAGTCCTGTTTCTTCTCTGACTTCTCTTAATACAGCATCGTAAGACGCTTCTCCCGCCTGCGCAGCACCGCCGGATACCTCCCACCAGCCCGGTGCCCAGGCTTTCGTCATTACCCTTTTAGTGATCAGAAATTTCCCGTCCGGTCTTGCTACAACGCCAAGAACAGTAAGGTGATACTCCCCGTTCTTCAGACACCAGTCATTGCGCTTCATCGTTCTTCCTGTTGGTTTCTTATCTGCATCATAAATATCCCATAATTCCATTGTCTGCATCTCCTGTTCTTCTTGTCTGTAGTTTCTTATGTCATTATAATATGTCTTTCAGAACTTCACAATCCTTTATCGTCAGTTTCTCTCTGCCTTCCAGTTTTTCCTTACACTCCTTCTCTCTGTAAATCCTACAATATCTTTCAACAGTATAATCAGTTCAAATCCGCTCCGGTACGGATAATCTCTTCCCCAGATATGCACTATTCCCTGAAAAGATGCGAACTCCCGTCCCATTACTTTTAACCAGAAAACAGCTGCATGCTCCGATTTTTTTACCAGCTCCAGTTCCTTTCCCGCTTCAAGATACCGTCTTCTTTTCTGATTTCTCCTGACCTGTGCTTTCCGCAGTAATACACCATTCTGCTCGCAAGTTTCATCCAGATACAGCAAAAGCCCGTCAAATCCTGTGAAATTGATCTGTGCATCCTCTCTTTTGGCATCCTTCCAGTACAGAATATTTCCAGACGGAATCCTCCCTTTTTCCCAGTACATCCGGATAAAGAAAAGCTCCCCGATATGTCTGTTATCATCCAGTGACCGGTCTTCTGTTTTTTCAGCAAATACTGTCTGCATTTTTATCCCCCTCATTTATATTTATCCTCTTCTTTTTTTCTTCCTTTTCCAGCACAAGATCACGCCTGCCACAAACAGATTCAGTCCGATCACAGCGTACCATCTCCGATACGTCTTCTCTCCTGTCCGGATTGGCTCCGCTCTCTCCGTCACCTCACAGCGTACGCCCCGCACCAGAAGCCGTTTGGTATTGATACCGTAAGGCGTACATGTCAGTAATGTGCAGTAATCCTTCTCCTTATCCAGGGCAAGCAGTCCCGTTTCCTCCGGTTCTACAATATCGATCCGATCGATTTGATAGAAAATCGTCTGCCGGAGCACTGTAATTGTAAAATAGTCTCCCACCTTCAGCTTGTCCAGATCCGAGAAAAGTTTCGCCCCCGGCAGTCCTCTGTGGGAAGAAAGCACCGCATGTGTTCCCTTTCCGCCTATCGGGAAACTGCTTCCTTCCACATGTCCTGCGCCATTGCAGATTGCAAAATCACCCGTTCCATGGTAAATCGGAAGTTTCAACCGGATTGCCGGAATTTCCAGATATCCCATCACACCGTCAGATGTCATATTCAAAAGTGTTCCATAACTATCAGCATTTTTGTCATTCGGCACTGGGTTATTCTGTTCCAGAAGCATCACATTATACGCTCTTGTCTGTGCGATCATTTCCTCTTCCTTCCTGGCATCCAGCTTCTCCACTGACCTTTCATATCCATCTACCACCCTGCTTTGCCGACCGGCATTCCAGATCTTTCCGACTTTTGGATAGAGCATGACCGCGATTCCCACAAGAAGGATTCCTGTCCATATAAAAAAGAAAAGTCTTCCCCTTCGTTTCGACTCATTCACTATCATACAATTCGTTTTCGTCTTTTTGTATTCAACAGGACAACTCCTGCAACAATTGCAATCAGTACTCCACTGACCGTAAAGATCATTTCACCTGTTCCACCTGTCCCCGGAAGAAGTTTTCCTGATTTATTTACAACAACTTTTACCTTTGCTGCAAAATCTGCATTTGTATAAGTTACCTTTGTCTCAGTCTCGCTTTCTGTAACATTTCCGTTTTCATCAAGATATGTACTGGCGTCCGTCCTTGTCGCCCTGATCTTTTCGGCACTTACCAGAAATGACTCCGTCAGCTTGTTATATCCTTCTGGTGCTTTTGTTTCTGTAACTCTGTAATCACCCATCTTCAGACCTTTGATCACCACAGCTCCATCACTTCCGGCTTTCACCTTTCCGTTTCCGGTCTGTCCGCCTTTTACAGTATACACACCGCTTTCTTCTTCTGCCTGAACCGGGAACGGCACTTCAAATTCCACTCCGGTAAGTGCCTCTCCTTTTTCATTGACCTTCTGGATCACAACCGCATAGGTATCTGTTGTTGTAGAATCCTCTATCGAGCTTTTTCCCGGTTCCTCTGTCGTATAATTCCATGAAAATCTGGCACTGTTCTTATTTCCTTCACCGTCGATCACTGCTTTATCGTTTAACGCAGCCGTATAATCAATGGTAATTCTTGCCCCGGTATCATAAAGATTTTTCCAGCCATTTTCTCCTTCATCCGCTGCCCAAGGGATCGTAACCGGGAAAGTTGTATTTTCAAACTGTTCCAGCGGTTCTTCTTCAATCATCACAGATGTAATCTTTGCTGCATCAAATCCGGTCGGGAGAGTATCTTCAATGATGAATTCCTTGATCTGCTTGTCTGCAACATAATTCGAGGTGTTGATCTGTAAACGGAAATGAACCGTTTCACCGATACTGACATTATTTTCCTTTACCTGTTTACCATCGTCAAGTACAATACTTTTCCCTCCGGCATTCCCGTCATCCCCCGGAGTCCACTGCGGCTCCTTACTGTTTTTGTCCACGATCTGCGCGTCTTTTGCAACACTCGTCACCATGATCATACCGCCATCTTTTAAAGTGCTGGTGACATAATAGTAGCCGTATGGAAGACCGGTAAATTTTAATATAGAGCCATCGGAAGTTTTACTGCATATCTTTGTTCCATTCTCCTTAATCCATTCAATTGCACCTTCTGAAAGCTGTTCGTTAGAATCTGTTTTATATGCTTCTTTTTTCGCCGATATGTTTCCTACCGAATCTTTCTCAAAATACGGATTATCTACAAAATTTTTTGTACTATACGCTACCGAAGTCCCTTCCGCATTCACTTTTGCATCAAATACTTTATAGATAGAATATACAATCCCTTTTGATGCATTCTCAATCGTAATACTGCCATTACCTCCTGCCCCCGATACACTTTCCTGTGCAAATGCCGTCATCGACATCCCCACGATCGTTACTGCCATTACCAAAACGGATAGCAGCCGTCTCAATTGTCTCATTCTTTTTCCTCTCTTTCTTTTTATTTTCGGATCCTTTCCTCATTTTACACATCCACACAACCGATTTCCGTTTCTTTTCCGTCCAAAAACGTTTCTTTTTCATCCTTTTTTCGTTTCTTTTACAAAATCTTTTGAACCATTCATTTTTTATTCCTTTTACAGCAGACATTTACAATCAAAAAACTGTACAAAGAATGTGTAGTCCAATAAAATCTCTTCAAAAAAATCGGGAGGCTGTCTGATAACAGTCTCCCGATTTTTGCTATATTTCCCATTATTCTTTTTGATTCAACAACGTTCCCAAAGTGTTTTCCGCCCAGCTGTAATTCGTCATATACACTCCTTTGAACAGCTTTTTATGTTTTTCCTCATCCTCCAGGTAGTCATACAGATCACACTCCACATGCTCTGTGCGGATACGGCTCTCCTGATTTACCCGGTGCAGGACTCTTTCGATTCCGTATGCATTTAACGTTTTCCGAAGTTCTTTTACCACTTTACGGAATTTATCTTTTGTTCTTTTTTCTGTACATTCATCCTCCCATAAATAACTGATTGCATCCCCCGTCGTCACAAATCCTCCTCTTCTGTCAACCAGAAGTGCCAACAGTTCTTTGGCTTTCTTACATGAAAAAGGAATCGTTTCCCCATCCACAAAAATATCAAAATAACCGAATGTGCGGATTACAATCCTTTTCCCTTCCATCTTTGTCAACTCACTGTACATTCTCTTTTCCCCCTTCATTTAATGAGAATCTTTATCATCATACACTATCCAAATGAGCAGACTCAACATTCCATGCCAAAACATTACTTTCGTAACTTTTTCACACTATTCGACATTCTACTTTAACACTCTCTTCTTCTGAAATCTTTCATCTCTTTTCCATCTAACGCTGCATATTCCAGAACATCATCTGTGTTATATACAAGCTTTAATGAGAAAAACAGCTGCTCATTTTCAAGGAGTTCAAAAAAGATCCGATCCCCTTCCCACAATTCCAGTTCTCCGATCTTAGACTTTTCTACCCATTCCAGTTCTCCTTCATCACACGCAATCGGCGTTCCTGTAAAACCATCTGCCGTATAAAGCGACATATATTCTACTACATCTTCGCCATATACAAAGGTTACAATCCCACGATATCTCCAGGATGTCAGCGTGTATCCCGTCTCTTCCCATACCTCACGAAGAAGACATTCCTCCGGGCTTTCCCCTTTTTCAAAATGACCGCCTACTCCGATCCACTTGTCTTTATTGATATCATTTTCTTTGACAGTCCGGTGAAGCATCAGATATTTTCCATCCTGCTCAATATAACAAAGTGTGCTTAATTTTACCATTTTACGTTCCCTTTCATACACAAAATATTTTATGAAAATTATAATCTATCTTCTGGTATTTCTCAACTTCCATGACCTGTCTTTTTCCACCATTCCTCCTTCTCTTTAATTGCAAATATTGTCCGCAAATAGTATAATGATGTTTAAGGATTGTGGGAATTGCGTAGCAATAGAGCAATCCGGTTACATCAGTAAGTGGCAAAATTCACTTTTGACACTCACATCGTATAATATCTTCAAATAGACCAAAATTGTAGATAAGGAGTCTCTGTTTTGACAAAAGAAAACTATAAAATAAGCAAAATCCAGATCGGATTTTACTATCTTCTGATGTTCCTGATACTTATCTGGTTTCTGGTAATACAATTCACAGGAATTAACAATCACAATGCCAGAATCCAATCCAGCGACATCACATATCGTGGTACTTTTACCTGGATTCACTCCGATGGAAGCAAAGAACAGATTGCCGTCCCCGGACATTACAATGTTCCTGCAAAAGAGACTATGGTCATTACCACAACACTTCCTGAAAATTATACGCAAAGTTCACTTGCTATACGTTCCTCTCTGCAGGATATCCGTTTCTATATTGACGGAGTGCTTCGCACTGAATACTCAACCAAAGACCATCGACTGACTGGGAAAAATTCTGCCAGCTGTTATGTTTTCTGTCCTACTTCAGCAGCAGATGCAGGAAAAGAACTCCGTATTGAGCTGACTACCAATACCTCTAACTATTCCGGTGTAGTCAATGAGATCTATTCCGGAGACAAGAGTGATATCTGGGAATATATTTTTGAATCTTACGGACTTGAGACTATTATTGCTTTCTTCATCTTGTTCGCCGGTATCATTACCATCCTTTTCAGTATCGCACTCGGAATTGTCTATGACAGAAAATTCGATATGGAATATCTTGGATGGTGCATGACCATGGGAGCTACATGGATGCTCGGCGAATCCAAGCTCAGACAGCTTATAGTTCCGAATCCATCTGCACTGGGGACTTTATGCTTTGTGATGATCATGCTCGTTCCGATCCCGGTACTTTTTTATGCAGATCTCATTCAACAGGGGCGTTATAAAAAGCCTTACTTTTACCTTGGCTGTGCGGCATTTGGTAACTTTTTGATCTGTCTGGTTCTTCATCTGACTGGCATTGCTGATTTTATTGAAACTCTGCCGGGCGCCCACGTGATTCTTGCAGTCACCTTCTTTCTGATTTTCCTGACTTTCTGTCTGGATATGCGAAAGAAAGAATACCGAAAAAACAAATTGGTGCTGATTGGTCTGATCATTGCAATGCTTGCCATCGCCATCGAATCCATTTCTACATATTTTGTAGTTTTGATTTCCGGTCTTTTTATTGGTGTCGGTATGTTGATCCTTCTTTTCATTAACATTATCCGTACAATAAAGCATGTGCATACCATTGAAATACATCGTCAAAAAGAGGAGCTTTTGAAACGTAAACGGCAGATGGAAAAAATTTCCTTACAGATGATGCAGACTCTCTCTACAACCATCGAGGCCAAGGACGACTACACCAGAGGGCACTCCCATCGTGTTGCGGAATACTCTGCACTGATTGCGCAGGAAATGGGTTGGAATCGCTCTGAAATCGTCAATCTCCGACATGCAGCTCATCTGCATGATATCGGCAAAGTCGGCATCCCTGATATTATTTTAAACAAGCCATCCAGACTGACAAACGAAGAGTACGATGTTATTAAGGAACATACGGTTATTGGCGCTGAGATTTTGAAAAATGTTTCGATCATCAATCATGTAACCGAAGTCGCCCGATCTCATCATGAGCGTTATGATGGCCATGGTTATCCAGACGGTCTGAAAGGGGAAGAGATTCCGATCCATGCGCGGATCGTTGCTGTTGCCGACAGCTATGACGCAATGAATTCCCACCGTATTTACCGTAATTCTCTTCCAAAAGAAACAATTTATGAAGAAATACGCAAAAACAGAGGAACTCAATTCGATCCGGAAATTGCAGATATTTTTCTCAGGCTGTTGAATGAGAATCGTCTGACGATCACAGATACTTATCTGGAAATTGATGACGAGCCAGCTCTTCCTGGCATGGAATTTGAAATCAGCAACTTCATTTCCAATGTTATGAATACGATGAAGAACCAGGAAGAAGCAGAAAATTTTGATCTTCTTACCGGACTCCCTATGCGAAATACCGGTCAGAAAATGATTGCACGGCTGATGCAGGAGCACAATGGCTGTCTGATCTTTATGGATATGGATAATCTGAAAAAGATCAATGATATCTACGGTCATAAAGCCGGCGACCGTGCACTGAAAGCACTTGGAACTCTCCTCTCCGAACATATCGGAAATTCGGTTGGCTGCAGATTTGGTGGCGATGAATTCCTTCTTTTTGTACCGGATGCCGGTAAAAATGAAATATCCGAGCTTATGGAAACTCTGTTTTCCCGCTTTGATTCTGAGAAGAAAAAAGATTTTGAGATCCGTGTTGCATCCATTTCTGCCGGACTTTGCATGTGTACCAAGGGAGATTCCTTTGACGAGTGTTCTTCCAAAGCAGATAAAGCACTCTATTATGTCAAGCAAAACGGAAAACACAACTTCTTTTTCTATCAACAGATGGGCAATACCGTATTCCCGGTTTCCAGCGTAGCAAAAGATCTTTCCCTTGTGGCAAAAGTACTTCGCAACAGCGGAAACTATTCCGGAGCACTTAATCTTAATTACCGTGAATTTTCTAAGATTTATGAGTACATCAACCAGCTTGGAGAACGACATAAATACCATTGTTTCCTGGTCATGGTCACAATGGAAACCGCTCCGGATTCTATGATGTATATTGAAAATATTGAACAGGCACTGGAATACATGGAGGAAGCGATCCGTCACAAGATCCGTAAGATTGACGTGTGTACACGGTATAGTGCCATGCAGTATCTGATCATTTTATTTGAACCAGATGAAAGTCAGATTCCAAAAGTTATGGACCGTATTTTTATTCAGTATTATAAACTGTACGATAAACGGAATTTCATTCCGAAGTATGAATATCTTCCGATGAATGAACACTCGGAGGAAATAAATCCTCAAAACACTTCAGATCACCTTAACCAAGATATCCATCCAGTATAGAAATTTTCCTGCATACCAGATCACGACAGCAAGAGATCCCTGCACCATTTACGGCACAGGGATCCCTTTAATCTCTTTCAGTTCCATTCCAATTAGCTAGAAGCACTCCAGAAATATTTTCAGAATCTCCTCATGTGTCATCTTCTTATAACTTCCATCCACCAGATAACAAGAATCCGCAATTTCTTTCAGATCCTCTTTTTTCTCCACGCCTACTTCCCGAAGTGTTGTCGGAAGTCCGATCTCTCTGATAAAATCAGCCAATGCCTCTACGCCAGCTTCAGCCATCTCTTCATCGGTACGTCCATTTCTCGGAATTTTCCATACATTTTCCGCAAACCTGGCAAATTTCTTTGCGCCTGCCTGACAGATATGCCGATAATAAACCGGATGCAGCACAGCAAGTCCACATCCATGACTGCAGTTGGTATAGGCACTGATCTGATGCTCCATCTGATGGCATTCAAAATCACATTTTTTGCCGAGCTTGATGATCCGGTTCTCCGCCATGGTAGACAGCCACATCAGATTACTTCTTGCTGTATAATCCTCCGGATTTACCAATGCCGCACGAAGACTTGTTATCACGCCGCGCATCAGAGCTTCCGAAATATCATCTGATACGTTATCCTCGTCCGGCTCACTGAAATAAGTCTCCATAACGTGAGACAGGATATCAAAGCTTCCTGCCACCATCTGTTTTGTCGGAACAGTATAAGTGTAAGTCGGATCCATTAATGCAAATTCCGGATTGCATTTCGGGTAATCCCGATCTGTCTTGATCATGACCTCTTCATTAGTAATGACTGCTCCCCCGTTGCACTCGCTACCCGTTCCGGACGCTGTTACGATCACGCCAAGCGGCATCGGTTCAAAATCCACAATACCCTTCTTCGCCCAGTACTCATCCCACACATCTTTCTCGCTGACCGCTGCCATGGAAATTGCCTTGCTGCAGTCCATAACCGAACCACCGCCAACTGCAAGGATCCAGTCCACCTGTTTTTCCTTTACCAGCTTTGTGCCTTCCAGCACCTTCTTATAAGTCGGATTTTCCATGATCCCCGGAAATTCAATGATTGTTTTCCCGGCTTTTTCAAGTGCCGCTGTGATTTCCTCATAAACTCCATTTTTCTTGATCGAACCGCCGCCATAGGCAAGCAGAACCTTGTCCCCATGCGTCGCAGCGATTTCCGGCAGATATTCTCTGACACATCCTTTCCCGAAATATACTTTCGTTTTATTTTCAAAAATAAAGTTATTCATCCTTTTTCTCCTTTATGTAATTTAAGCAAAATATGTTTCGGCAGATTTTCTTTTTTCAATGATCTATTCCGAAACATCCCTCTTTTGCCACAGATACTTATATTATAGTCCCTGGAAAAATTTATCGTCAATATCTTTCCGGTTTGTGCACATTCCAAAATGGAACCCGCAATTTTCCCGAATGACTTCTTTACATGGTTTTCCATGCCATCATGTAGTTTATACAGGTTTCTCTCCAGCAGTTTTTATTCAATTTCAAAAAAACATGCAAAATAAACAGATATATGGTATGATAGAAAGCAAAAAACAGAAAGTACAGGAGGGTTAACATATGTATATTACATGTCTGGATGTCGAAGGAGTACTTGTACCGGAAATCTGGGTTGCATTTGCAGAAGCAAGTGGAATTCCGGAACTGAAAAGAACCACAAGAGATGAACCTGATTATAACAAACTGATGCGTTGGAGACTGGATACTTTAAAAGCGCATAGTCTCGGAATCAAAGAAATTCAGGAAACAATTTCCAAGATTGATCCGCTTCCGGGCGCAAAAGACTTCCTGGATGAGCTACGTTCCTTCACCCAGGTAATCCTTCTCAGTGATACCTTCACCGAATTTGCAATGCCGCTCATGGAAAAGCTTGGTCATCCGACACTTTTCTGCAACAGTCTGGAAATTGCGGAAAATGGTGAGATCACAGACTTCAAGATGCGTGTGGAAAATTCCAAACTAACAACCGTAAAGGCACTGCAGTCCATCGGATTTGAAACAATTGCAAGTGGGGATTCTTACAACGATCTGGGCATGATCCAGGCAAGTAAGGCAGGATTCTTATTCCGTTCAACCGACAAGATCAAAGCGGATTATCCGCAGATCCCAGCCTATGAAACCTATGAAGAGCTGCTTGGCGCAATTAAAGATGCAATGAAATAAAAGATAATTGCATATTGCATAGCGATATGCGTAAAAAACCTTACCGGTTTTCAGTTTTTACGTCTGATATGCTCCCTTTTAGGTAGACAAGTAAAATAATATAAAACTTGTTACCTGAA